>Ga0055490_10000001_pt1 | contig 16549 bp, 14 predicted proteins | sample RushOxbow_ThreeS_4_FD_57909 | JGI IMG/M metagenome (GOLD analysis project Ga0055490, IMG submission 57909) | Wetland microbial communities from San Francisco Bay, California, USA, that impact long-term carbon sequestration - RushOxbow_ThreeSqC_D2 | ecosystem: Environmental > Aquatic > Marine >...
GGGCGCGACGTCGGCGCCGCCCACCTCTCATCTGTGCCAGAAGCCGCCGATGACTCCGGGTTCGCAGGACCCCGGCGGCCCGACCGAAGGCGAGGCGGCTGCGCGGCATGCGCGCTCGGAGTTCGGCGGAGCCGCTGGGAATCTCGCACTGCTGGTCGCTCTGCCCGCCGGGACCGGGTATCTCTATTTTTGCGCGCGCTTCAACGACGGGCGTCTGTTTCCGGGGCCCGGCGCCGACCTCGGCGCGTTCGCGCATAGCCTGGTGCCGAGCTGGGAAACCGCGGGCGTCTACCTCGGCTGGCTGGCCTTCCAGGCGCTGCTCCAGGCGTGGGCGCCGGGACGGATGGTGGAGGGGACGCCGCTCGAAGACGGCACCCGCCTCCGCTACCGGATGAACGGTCGCTCGTCGCTGCTGATCACCGCCGTCGCGTGCGGCGCGGGTGCCGCAAGCGGGGTGTTTCCGCTGCGCTGGATCTACGACCGCTTCGGCGAATTGATCTCCGTCGTCACGCTGTTCTCCTATCTATTTTCGCTCGTGCTCCTGGTCTACGGGCGCGCCACCGAACCGGCGCGCGAGCCGCGCGGCGTGATCGTCGATTATTTTCTCGGCGCGGCGCGCCACCCCCGGATTCCGCCGGTCACCGGGTTCGATCTCAAGCTCTTCTTCGAAGCGCGCCCCGGTCTGATCGGCTGGTTGTTGGTGGTTTTTTCGTTCGCAGCGGTTCAGATCGAGCGCCACGGCTCGCTGTCGCTCGCGATGGCCGTGGTCTGCGCACTGCAGCTCGTCTACGTGCTCGACTATTTCTGGCACGAGTCCGCGATCCTCACCACGCTCGACATCCAACACGAGAATTTCGGCTGGATGCTCGTCTTTGGCGACCTCGCGTGGGTGCCGCTCACCTACTCCCTCCAGGCCCACTATCTGATCGACCACGCGCCTGAACTCCCGATCTGGGCCGCCGCGCTCTGCGTCTCGTTGGGGCTCGCCGGCATGACGCTGTTTCGCCTGTCCAATCTCCAGAAGCACCGTTTTCGGACCGATCCGCGCGGCCTGTGGATCCGGGGCAAACCCGCCGAGTTCATCCCGACCCGCCACGGCAATCGCCTGCTCGTTTCGGGGTTCTGGGGTTGGTCGCGCCACGCGAATTATCTGGGCGACTGGTTGCTCGGCTTCGCGTGGTCACTGGCTTGCGGCTTCGGGTCGTGGTTGCCCTACTTCTACCCGATCTACTTCGCGTTTCTGCTGATGCATCGCGAGCGCCGAGACCACCGGCGCTGCGCGGCCAAGTACGGCGAGGATTGGGATCGCTACTGCCGTCGGGTGCGCTGGCGGATCGTCCCGGGACTGTATTGAGCCGATGGCATATTCCGAGCTGGATTCCGACGCGCTCGATCGGCTGGGGTTCCCCATCCGCGCGGGTGGGGGGGTATGCTCACGGCCCGCGCCGCACCCGTGCGCACGGGTCGATACGCGACCGTGATGAATCGAGGGATCCGTGCACCGCCAAAACCCGACCGTCGTAGAGAGCATCGTTCGACGCGATCGCCTCGTCCTGCTCACGGCCCTGATCGGAATTTCGGCGATTGCGTGGGCCTACACGATCGCGCTGTCGGGAGCTGCCGGCCACGAGGGCCACGTGACGATTCTCGCGGAGCCGAGGCGTTGGACGGGAGCGGATCTCGCGACGGGCTTCGGGATGTGGACCGTGATGATGCTGGCGATGATGCTGCCGACGGTGGCGCCGACGGTGCTGAGCCTCGCGGAGATCAGTCGCGGGCAGCCCGTACCCACCAGTCCGCTGGCTCCCGCGACCGGCTTTCTGCTCGGATACGCGGTCGCGTTGACCGCGTTCAGTCTGGTCGCCACCGTCGCGCAATGGGGTCTTCACCAGGCGGCCTGGACCACGATGACCGGCGAGTCGACGAACCGCGTCTTCGCGGGGACGGTCTTGCTCGGCGCGGGAGCGTTTCAGTTCAGCCGCTGGAAGCAAAGCTGTCTGCGCCGCTGCCGCTCTCCGCTCTGGTTCCTGATGACGCAGTGGCGGCCCGGTTCGCTGGGCGGAATCCGGATGGGCATCGCGCACGGTCGCTTCTGCATCGGCTGCTGCTGGGCGCTGATGGCGTTGATGTTCGTCGGCGGATCGATGAATCTGCTCTGGACGGCCGGGCTCGCGCTGCTCATGCTGGCGGAGAAGGCCATGCCGGCCGGCCAGACGCTCGGGCGAATCGCCGGGGCTGGACTCGTCGTCTGGGGAGCCGCCGTGCTCGGTGCGACGGCGCTCACCTCGCTTTGAATCGCGCTACTTGAAGGGGGCCGAAATGACCGACGCAACGCCAGGCGGCTGGAAGATCCGCGGTGAGTTGATTCTCAGTTGCAACTGCGACGTGTTCTGTCCCTGCGTGATCTCGCTCGGAAAATCCGACCCGACCTACAAAGTCTGCCACACCTGGTGGGGTCTTCACATCGACGAGGGCCGCGCCGGAGGTGAATCGCTCGATGGTCTCAACGTGGGCGTGTTGATGGACATTCCCGGACCGCTCGCCGAGGGGAAGTGGTCGGTTGGCCTCTACATCGACGAGCGCGCCAATGACGCGGCCGCGCAAGCACTGACGGAGATCCTGTCGGGACGGGCCGGTGGCACGACCAGCTGGTTCTCGATCATGGTCGCGGAGTTTCTCGGCGTGAAGCGGGTTCCGATCGAGTTCAGAGCCGTCGGCAGGGGTTGGAGCTTCAAGATTCCCAAGATCATCGACGGCTCGATCGAACCGATCGAGGGCGCCAACGGCGACGGTGCGACGAAGATCACCAACACCAAGTACTGGATGGGGGCCGAAGTCACGGTCTGCCAGAGCAGCCGGAGCCGCTTTCGCGATTGGGGGCGCAACTGGGAGCTCACGGGCGGAAGCGCCGAGTACGCGCGCATCGATTGGGAGGGGCCCTGAGCGCGGAGACCCGCCGGACGGGTCGGTTTCCGTCGATGCGGCGCGCGTGAAAGCCGCAGCCGGTGGCGATTCTCGGCTTCTCGACCGATCATACGGCTCCGCCGCGCACGCGGTCGATTCCGGTCGCGCGCGCCGCTGGGGGAGCTGAAATGGCGCGGATGGGCTGGCTGGGTTGTGTGGGTCGCGTGGGCTGGGTGGGCTGGGTGGGCTGGATGGCGCGGCTGGGCTGGCTGGGCTGTGGGAGATTTGCGACCGGGATGGCCATCGGCTCGCTGGTCTGGGCGGGTTCGACTGCGGCCGTTGCCGCTTCGGACGCGGGGGGAGCGGGCGAAGGCGTCGTCGACATCGTGGCGTGGCCCGGCTACATCGAGCGCGGCGCGAGCGACCCCAAGTACGACTGGGTGACGGGTTTCGAGGCCCAGACCGGTTGTCAGGTTCGCGTCAAGACGGCCGGTACCTCCGACGAGATGGTTGCACTGATGAACGAAGGCGGATTCGACGTCGCCACGGTATCGGGCGATGCGACGCTGCGCCTGATCGCGGGCAAGCGCGTCAAGCCGATCGACACTGCGAAGATTCCGCTGTGGAACACGATCGACGACCGCCTGAAGAACGCCCCCTGGCACACCGTCGACGGTGTTCATTACGGCGTCCCCTATCAGTGGGGGACGAACGTGCTGATGTACAACACGCAGGTCTTCGAGCAGCCGCCCGACAGCTGGAAGGTGGTCTTCGAACCGATGGATTTCCCAGACGGAAAACCCAACAAGGGGCGCGTACAGGCCTTTGACGGCGCGATGTACATCGCCGATGCGGCGCTCTATCTGAAGTCGGCTCGGCCCGAGCTCGGGATCGTCGATCCCTACGAACTCGACGAAAAACAGTACGGTGCGGCGCTCCAGCTGCTGCGTCGACAACGCGAGATCGTGAGTCGCTACTGGCACGACCCGTTCATGCAGATCGACGACTTCGTGAACGAGGGCGTCGTCGCGTCCTCGAGTTGGCCCTTCATGGTGAACCTCCTGGTTCGCCAGGGGAAGCCCATCGCGAGCACCGTCCCGAAAGAGGGCGCCACGGGATGGGCCGATACCACGATGGTGCACGTCGACGCGCCCCATCCGGTCTGCGCGCAGCGTTGGCTCGAGCACTCCCTCGATCCGAAGCTGCAGGGTGACCTCGCGGCTTTCTTCGGCTCCGTACCGGCCGTGCCCGAGGCGTGTGTCGGCAACCCACTGCTCGGAGAAGATGGCTGCAAGACCAACGGCATCGAAAATTTCGACGAGGTCCATTTCTGGCGCACCCCGCGGAGCCTGTGTGACAGCCAGCGTTCCTGCGTCCCCTACTACCGGTGGGTGACCGACTACATTGCCGTCCTCGGAGGCCGCTGACCGGCCGCTCGTCGGCGCGCGGTGCTGCGCGGATCGAATCGTGAGAAGCCCAGCATGGACAGCGCCGTGCGTTTTCACAACGTCTCTCTCCGTTACGCGAGAGTTCTCGCGTTGGACGGAATCGATCTGGAGATTCGCAGCGGCGAGTTCTTCGGAATCCTCGGTCCTTCGGGTTCGGGCAAGACGTCGTGCCTGCGTTTGATCGCGGGCTTCGATCGCCCGAGTGAGGGAGCGATCGAATTGCACGGTCGTTCCGTGGCCGGGGTTCCGCCGTACGACCGCGACGTCAACACCGTCTTCCAGGATTACGCGCTCTTCCCGCACATGACGATCGAGCAGAATGTCGCCTTCGGGCTGATGGTGAAGGGTGTGGAGCGGCGGGAACGCCGGATCCGGGTCCGCGAAATATTGGAGATGGTGCGCCTCGAGGGGCTCGGCGAGCGGCGTCCGAACCAACTTTCCGGCGGTCAGCGCCAACGGGTTGCGCTCGCTCGCGTGCTCGTCAATCAGCCGCGTGTGTTGCTGCTCGATGAGCCGCTCGGAGCACTCGACCTCAAGCTCCGCCAGCAGATGCAGGTGGAGCTGCGATCGCTGCAGCGAACGCTCGGGATCACCTTCATCTTCGTGACCCACGATCAGGGCGAGGCGCTCTCGATGAGCGATCGCCTCGCCGTATTCAATCGCGGTCGGATCGAGCAGATCGGGACTCCCCAGGAAATCTACGAACGGCCTTCGACGCGGTTTGCCGCCGAGTTCGTCGGGGATTCGAACATCGTCGAGCGGCGCGATTCGGACACGCCCGCGCACGAGCGGGGCGTGTTCAGCCTGCGGCCCGAGAAGGTGCACTTGTCGACCCGGGAACTCCGAGCCAGCGATCGCTCGATCGCAGTCGCGGGAGAGGTCGCCGACGTGCAGTTTCACGGGGCGAGCGTCCGCTACGTGGTTTCACTGCCGGACGCGAGTTCGATGACCGCGGTCGTCGGCAACCTGGGTTCGCGCGCGGAGGCGCCCGCCGTGCGCTCGGGCACTCGAGTCTGGTTGAACTGGAACCTCGACGACCTGCATCGCCTGCGCGAATCCGGGGGCCACTGATGGCCGCCGTGATGCCGGTGCCGGCGAGGCCACGCCTCGGTCGGATGCTGTCCACGGCGTTGTTCTTGCGCCCGAAGCTGATGCTCGCGCTGCTGCTTCTGCCTCCGCTGTTGTGGCTTGGCGTCGTCTACCTAGGCTCGATGTTCGCACTCCTGGCGCAGAGCTTCTTTTCGATCGACGAGTTCACCGGTCAGATCCAGCGCACCCCGACGCTGCGGACCTACGCCGATCTGTTTCGGACAGCCCATCTGGACATCATCCTCCGAACGGCGGCGATGGCCGCTGCGGTCACGTTCGCTTCCGCCGCGGTTGCGTTCCCGATCGCGTATTACATGGCGCGCTACGCCACCGGCCGCGCGAAGACGATCTTCTATCTCGCGGTGATGCTGCCGCTGTGGTCCAGCTATCTGGTGCGCGTGTACGCGTGGAAGCTGATCCTCGCGAAGGAGGGGATCGTGACCTGGATGGCCGCGGAACTCGGCGCGGGAGGCGGGCTCGACGCGCTGCTGTCGATTCCGATCATCGGCGGTACCGCCCTCTCCGTGAGCTACATCGGGACCTTCACGGTCTTCGTCTATATCTGGCTTCCATTCATGATCCTGCCGATCCAGGCCGCGCTCGAGCGGGTCCCCGAATCGATGATCGAGGCCTCCGCGGACCTCGGTGCACCCCCGCATCGGACCTTTCGCAACGTGATCCTGCCGCTCGCGTTCCCCGGGGTGGTTGCGGGATCGATCTTCACCTTTTCACTCACGCTGGGCGACTACATCATTCCCCAGATCATCGGATCGTCTCGGCTCTTCCTCGGTCAGGTGGTCTACATCCAACAGGGAACCGCCGGAAACATTCCACTCGCCGCGGCGTTCTGTGTGGTCCCGATCGTCGTGATGTCGATCTACCTGGGTGTCGCGAAACGGCTCGGGGCCTTCGATGCGCTCTGATTCCGCAGTTCGCAAGGCGCCCCCCGCGCTCGCGGCCGCCGCCGTCGGCGGGATCCTCTTCCTGCACCTTCCGCTCGCGCTGATCCTGCTCTACGCGTTCAGCACGGAAGACGCCTCCTACCAGTTCCCGCCGCCGGGCCTGACGCTGCACTGGTTCGCCGTGGCCTGGGAGCGCCAGGACATCTGGGACGCGCTGTCGTTGTCCCTGCGCGTCGCCGCGACATCGACGGCAATCGCGATGCTCCTCGGGAGCCTCGCGGCGGCTGCGATGTCCCGTACGCGCTTCTTTGGGCGCGAGTCGATTTCACTGTTGATCATCCTGCCGATCGCGCTTCCGGGGATCCTCACGGGCATCTCCCTGCGGTCGGCGTTCAACCTCGCGGGGATCCCGTTCAGCACCTGGACGATCATGCTCGGGCACGCGACGTTCTGCATCGTCATGGTGTACAACAACGGGGTCGCGCGCTTCCGACGCATGCCCTCGTCGTGGATCGAGGCGTCGATGGATCTCGGCGCGGATGGTTTCCAGACCTTTCGGCACGTCGTGCTCCCGAATCTCGCCACTTCGCTGCTCGTCGGCGGCATGCTCGCATTCGCACTCAGTTTCGACGAGGTGATCGTCACGACCTTTACCGCTGGACAGCAGACCACCCTGCCGATCTGGATGCTGAGCGAGTTGGTGCGCCCGCGTCAGCGACCGGTGACGAACGTGGTCGCGGTGTTCGTCATCTTCGTCACCTTTGCACCGCTCGTGATCGCGCAGTTGCTCGCACGCCGCGCCGAAGGGGCGGCGGAAGGCGACCTGCGTTGACCGCGGCTGGCTGACCCGAGCCCTCCGGGTTAGGCTCCGCGTCCAACCCGCCGCCTTGCGCTCCCGGATCGTGAAGATGCCCAGAGATCCCCGCTACGACATTCTCTTCGAGCCGATCCGGATCGGTCCCGTCAGCGCGCGCAATCGCTTCTACCAGGTGCCGCACTGCACCGGGATGGGTTACGCGAGACCCGAGTCGCTCGCCGCGATGCGCGGCGTCAAGGCCGAGGGCGGTTGGGGTGTCGTTTCGACCGAATACTGCTCGATCCACCCGACGTCGGAGGACGATCCGATGCCGAGCGCCACGTTGTGGGACGACGACGACGTGCGCGCGGCGGCCTCGATGGTGGAGAGCGTTCACCGGCACGGCAGCCTGGCCGCCGTGGAACTCTGGCACGGCGGGAACGCGGCCTCCAACCTGTCGTCCCGATTGGAGTCGGTTGGCGCGCGGAGTCTGCCAGCGTGGTACGACCCGGTACAGTGTCGGGTGCTCGACAAGGCGGACATCCGCGAATTTCGGCGCTGGCACCTGGACGCGGCCGTTCGCGCCAGGCGCGCCGGTTTCGACATCGTCTACGTGTACGCGACCCACGGCTACCTGCTGTCCCAATTCATGTCTCCCGACAACGATCGGTCCGATGAATACGGCGGTTCGCTCGAGAATCGCGCGCGCCTCGTACAAGAGCTGATCGAAGAGACGAGGGAAGCGGTCGGGGACACCTGTGCGATCGCCGTTCGCTACTCGGCGGATGTCGCTGGACCCGACGGACGGCCGAACACGGACGATCCCCGCGAGATGTTTGCGCTCCTTGCGGAGCTTCCGGATCTCTGGGACATCAACATCACCGACTACTCGTACGAGCTCGGTGCTTCCCGTTTCGTCAAAGAGGGATCGCTCGAGCCCTACGTGAAATGGGTCAAGCCGCTGACCACGAAGCCCGTGGTCAGCGTCGGCCGCTTTACGACACCAGACACCATGGTGCGTCTGATCCGACAGGGCGTGCTCGACCTGATCGGCGCCGCGCGACCCTCGATCGCAGACCCGTTCCTGCCCAAGAAGATCGAAGAGGGCCGCATCGAAGACATCCGCGAGTGCATCGGCTGCAATATCTGCTCGGCCGGACACCGCAGGGGAGTAATGCTGCGCTGCACCCAGAATCCGACGATGGGCGAGGAGTGGCGGCGGGAATGGCACCCGGAGCGCATTGCCCCAAAGGGGTCGGATCGATCGATCCTCGTGGTCGGTGCGGGCCCCGCGGGCCTCGAGGCGGCCCGCGCACTCGGGCAGCGCGGTTACGCGGTGACGCTCGCCGAGGCGCGCAGCGTGCTCGGAGGGCGCGTCACGCTCGAGTCCGCACTTCCGGGCTTGTCCGAATGGGCGCGCGTGCGCGATTGGCGGATCTCGCAGATCGACAAGCTCGCAAACGTCGAGGTCTTCCTCGACAGCGAACTCGACGAGGAACAGATCCTCGAGTTCGGCGCGGATCGGGTCGCGCTCGCGACGGGTGCCGCGTGGCGCGCGAGCGGGCTCGGGCGTTGGCACCTCGCGCCGATTCCGGGCTGCGACAGCGCGAACGTGTTGACTCCCGACGACATCATGGCGGGCGCCGTTCCGGACGGGCCGATCGTGGTCTTCGACGACGACCACTACTACATGGGGAGCGTGGTCGCTGAAAGGCTGCGGCGCGCGGAGTGCGATGTGACCTTCGTGACGCCCGCCGGCAGGGTGTGCGAGTGGGCGTACGCGACAGATGAGCAGAAGCGCGCCCAGGCGATGCTCATCTCGCTGGGCGTTCGCCTCGAAACCGGCACCGCCCTGCAGTCGCTGGCGGGCGGCAAGGCGACGCTGGTCTGCGCGTACACGGGGCGCACGCGCGACGTCGAGGTCGCGGCCGTGGTCATGGTGACCTCCCGCGAGCCGCGGGACGCGCTCTATCACGCGCTGCGCGGGCACATCGAGATCGAGCGGATCGGGGATTGCAGCGCGCCGGGGATCATCGCGTCGGCGGTCTACGCGGGTCACCGCTACGCGCGCGCGATGGACGCCGATTTCGAGGCCGCGAGCTTCCGCCGGGAGCGCGCCGTCGCGCGGGCGAAGGCTGTTCCGGTCTGAGCGGCGAGCCCGTCGAGGTGCGTTTCACGAAGGCCGATCCGGTCTGAGCGGCGAGCCCGCCGAAGCGCGTTTCAGTAGCAGCGCGGTGCGCGGCCCCTCGCCTTCGCGTCTTCGTACAGGGGGATCGCGATCGGCATGCGCGCTTCGAGGTCGCGCATCCGCGTGCCGTGAGACGGGTGGGTCGAGAAGAATTCAAGGGGCCGGGCCCCCCCGGCCTTCTCCATGTTCTGCCAGAGCGCGATGCTCTCGTGCGGATCGAAGCCCGCTTTCGCCATCAGGTCGAGGCCGACCAGGTCCGCCTCGGTCTCCTGCTCGCGTCCGAACGGCATCAGCACGCCGACCTGGACGCCCGCGCCGAGCAGGCCGACGAGCTGGCCGTAGCCCGGGCTCGAGGCGTTGGCTGCAACGGCCAGGATCTGCAGCGCGGAGTTCGCCGCGAACTCCGAAGATACGCGTTCGTTGGCGTGCCCCTGCGTGACGTGGGTGACCTCGTGACCGATCACGGCGGCGAGCTGGCCCTGCGTGCGCGCGACCTTCAACAGGCCCGTGTTCACGCCGATCTTGCCACCCGGCAGCGCGAACGCGTTCGGCGTGTCGTCCGCGAAGACGCGGACCTCCCAGCCGCTCGGCGCGTTCACATCCGTCAGGTTCCGGGTGATTGCGTTCGCGACGCAGGTCACCTTCGCATTCGCGAGCGCATCCCGCGAGGGTGGCGTCTGCTTGCTGATGTCCGCGAACGCAGCGGCGCCCATCTGGGACATCTCCGATTCCGACATCAGCTTGAATTGACGGCGACCGAGCGCCGAAGTCTGGCAACCCGCGACCAGCGCCACCAGGAGAATCGCGGCGACGACATTCGGGTGGCTCCGATGGGACTCGCCCATCACGGCCGCGCGGTCATCATCCAGAACTTCGCAACGGTTTCGTAGATGACCCATGTCGTGTTGGCTCCCCTGGGTACGAAGAAGCTGTCGCCCGCGCAGTAGATCTCTTCCGAGTCGTCGTCGTTGTTCACGACGCCGACCTTTCCGCTGATGATCGTGCAGAATTCGTCGCACGGGTAGTCGTCGTTCAGCGTCTTTCCCGGTGTGCAGACCCATACTCCCGCGCTGACCCCGTCTTGGTCGTAGTAGACATGTGCGGTCTCGATCGGATCGCCTTCGTAGCCACCCTCTGCGGGTTTCGACCCATCGGTCGGCCGGTCGAGATCCGACGCGTTCATGCGAATGGTCGCCTGGCTCATCCTGGATTTCCTCAGCTTGCCTCGGTGCTTTCTCGGTCGCTTGGCGCCTGGTGGACCGGTAGCGAACGCATCGGAGCGGTTGCATCGAATCCGCGGCAGCCAACGCGTTGCAACCCACTCCGCGCAACCCATCAGCGGGATCCCGCGGATTCTGCCGGGCCCCGTTGCGATCGATCCGCCGCGTCCCCGCGACTCCCGCCCGCGGGATGCCAATGGGCGCGCACAGGCAGTATATCCGCGCGACGATGCGCTGCACGGGAAGGGGTCTCGACCCAGCGCGCCGGCGTCCATAGAATGATCCCGAGTTCAATGGATCGACGGAGGTGACCCCCATGTACAAGCTCTTCTGGTCGAGATCGGCGGGCTCGATGACGCCCGAAGTGCTCTTCGAGGAGATCGGCGCAAAATACGAGAAGGTCTTGGTCGACACCCAGAACGGTGACAACCGGCGTCCGGAGTTCCTGGCCGTGAATCCGCTCGGCCAGATTCCCGCACTCGTGCTCCCCGATGGCACGCTGATGACCGAATCGGCGGCGATGGTGCTGCACATCACCGATCGCCATCCCGAGGCGAAGCTGGCTCCGCTTGCGGGCAGTCCGGAGCGCGCGCGATTGTTGCGCTGGCTCGTGTTCATGGCGACGGCGATCTATACCGCCGATCTGCGTTTCTACTACGCGGACCGATTCACGACCGATGCTTCCGCGATCGATGGAGTCGCGGCCCGCGCGCGCGCGGATCTCGACCGCTACTTTGCGATCCTCGACGACGCGCTCGATCCGGGTCCGTATCTGCTCGGGGAGGGATTCAGCGCGGTCGACGTCTACCTCTGGATGCTCGCCAAGTGGCACCCGGATGCCGCGCAGCTGTTCGCCGAGAATCCGCGCGTCGCACGGCTGGTGGAGCTCGTCGAAGCGCGACCGTCCGTCGCGAAGGTCTGGGCGGAAAATCGCGAGGACTGATCGCGCGCGACCGTGTGCGCGCGGTCGCGGCACGGGCTGAGCGCACACCCTGCGACGGCTTGCGCGTGCAGCCGTTAGGTGAGGCCGGGCGGGAGCTGACTTCGCGCGGGTGGAGTTTCTAACGGCCGCGCGCCTCCCAGGCGTCGAGCAGACGCTTCCAGGCCACGGTCAGACCGATCGCCGGCCCGCGCAGACCGTGGAGCGGCAGCGGCCGCGCCTTGCTGGGCGGCAGCGGAAGGCTGTCGGCGGGCGCTCCGCCCGCGCATTCGGCCAGCGATCGGCCGATCGCGGTCGCCATCGCGACGCCGCGCCCGTTGTAACCGCCACCGCTCCACAGGCCGGGTCCCAGCTCGAAGATCTTCGGCAGGTGATCCAACGTCAGCGCCACCCGACCGCTCCAGTAGTAGTCGAGCCTTGCGCCGGACGTCTCCGGAAACGACCGGTGCATCGATGCGACGATGTGCGCGTAGAGTTCTCGGCTCTCGCGCTCGCGGAGATGCCCGCGCCCGCCCATTACGAGGCGCCCTTCGGGCGTCATGCAGAAGTATTTCAGCACGCGGCGCGTGTCGGACGAGACGTGTCCCTTCGGCAGAATGCGCGCGCGCAACTCGTCGGAGAGCGGTTCCGTGGCGACCTGGCAGCTCGCAACGGGAATCAGGCTGCGCGTCAGGCGACGGAACAACTGTCCAGTGTAGGCGTTGGTGCAGATCAAGACCTGCTTTGCGGTCACGACACCCGACGGGGTTTCGATCCGCCATGCGCGCGCGTCGCGTTCGACGCGGGTGGCGGGGGACATCCCGTGCAGGCTCGCACCCGCGGATTGCGCAGCTCGCGCGAGACCGCGCGCGTAGGCGAGGGGCTGCAACCAGCCGCCGCGAGGATCCAGCAGGCCCGCGATGTACTCGTCGGTTCCGAGAACGGCCGCGACCTGGGCGCTGTCGAGCATTTCGAGCGCCGCGCCGCGCGCCTGCCACTGGCGCGCCCGGTCTTCTTCGAGCGGCAGTGCGGCGCGGCCGTGGACCGCGTGAACCCAGCCGGACCGCCGCGCTCCGCAGTCGATCTGGTGCTTGGCGACGAGTTCGAACACGAGATCCGGTGCGCGCCCCGCAAAGTCGACCAGGCGGCGCCCGCGTTTCGCGCCGAAGCGGCGCTCGAGCTCGTCCGGATCGAGCTTGAGTCCCGGGATCACCTGGCCGCCGTTGCGCCCGGCGGCGCCCCAGCCCGGTTCCGCAGCCTCGATGAGCGCGACGTCGGCTCCGGCGACGGCGGCGTGATAGGCGGCCGAGAGCCCCGTAAAGCCCCCGCCGATCACGCAGAGTTCGACGAATCGATCACCCGCGAGCGCTGCGCAGCGGGGTCCCGATGGCGCGGTCGCTGCCCAGAGCGAATCGGGCAACGCCGAAGCTGTTCCGGGGTCCGTGCTCATCGCGTTCGCCGATGCCGACCTCTCACGGCCCCTCGACGACGCGCTCGTCGTGCAGGCTCGCGATTTCGCCGTCGCTCAGTTCCAGCACCGTCGAGAGGATCTCGTCGGTGTGTTCGCCCAGCAGCGGTGCGCGGCTCGCCGCGAGTCTCGGCGCCGCGCCAAATTGCAACGGGGAATTCGGCATCAGGTAGGTTCCGATCCCGGGTTGTTCGACCATCGAGAACATCGGATTCTCGATCGAACACTCGGGATCGCTCTCGACGACCTGCCGCACGGTTCGGTAGGGTGACCAGGCAACGCGGTGCTTGTCGAAGACTTCGCGGACTTCGCCGAGCATCCGCGCGTGAAACCAGGGTTCGAGGGCCTTCGCGATCTCGTGGCGCGCCCGGTAACGGTTTCCCGCCTCGCGGAAATCGAGTCCGATTCGCCTTGCCAGTTCGTCGAAGGTCGACTCCATCTCCGTCGCTCGACCGAGTTTCGCCCACTGCGTGTTCGTCAGCGCCACGACCATCACGCGTTTTCCCTCGAGCGTTTCGAAATCGCGACCGAACGCGCCGTAGAGGTAGTTGCCATCCTTCGGGCGATCCTCGTCGTTGACCATGACTTCCGCGATCTTGCCGAGGTTTCCGAGCATTGCGAGCGCCACATCGGCGAGCGCGATTCGAACGAGCTGACCCTCCTGGGTGTTGCGCCGGTGACGTTCGGCGGCGAGCAGACCGACGGCCGCCATCTGCCCGGTGATCGCGTCCCACGCGGGCAGGAGATGATTCACGGGGCGCGGGTCGTCGCTCGGGCCCGTCATCGCGGGAAAGCCGACGGCGGGATTGACCGTGTAATCCACCGCCGATCCACCGTCGTGATGCCCGCAGATGCTGACCATGACCAGGTCCGCGCGCTTGGCCTTGAGGGAATCGTAGTGGAGCCATCCGCGCGCGGGAAAGTTGGTGAGGAAGAGCCCGCCGTCGGCACCGGGAGCACAGATCAGATCCGCGACGAGCTGCCGACCTCGGGGAGAGTGGATGTCGATCGCGATCGACCGCTTGCCCTTGTTGAGTCCCGCCCAGAACAGGCTGTGCCCTTCGGGGGTGACCGGCCAACGGCCGTAGTCGAGGCCTCCACCGATCGGATCGAAGCGGATCACATCCGCGCCGAGCTGAGCGAGCGTCATTCCGCCGAGCGGAGCTGCGACGAATGCAGATCCCTCGACCACGCGCATGCCGCTGAGAATGCCGTTCAACTCGAAACTCTCCCGATCCGCATCAAGCCATCAAACCGATCACGCGCCAATCGAGCACCGACGCGTCCGGTCCGAGTGTCCGATCTCCGCGCATGGCGTGCACGACGGCGTGAAGGTCGACGAGTCCGCCACCACTCCGGAGCGTGTGTTTGGCGTCGATCGTAAATTCCGTGCGCAAGATGTCCCCTTCGAAGACCGGTTCCGCGTGGTCGCAGCTTCGCCAGCCGAGCAGGGTAACCAGGTTGGGTAGCGCGCGCACGATCTGAGCCGAAGCCATCGAAATCGTGTACCCACCATAGACGAGTCGCTTGCCGTATGGGCTGGACGTGGCATCGGTGTGCGCACTTGCGATGTTGAGTGTCAGGCGTGCCAGTTCGGGTGCGGACGTGACGGAATCCCTCGCCTCGACCTGGTACCGGGTGCCCTCCGCGAGATCTTCGAAATGCTCGCCGGGAATCTCGCGTCGGAATTCATCGAGGCGCCAGCCGGCGGGAACCGCGGCCACGACTTGCTCCAGATCGAGTTCGGCCGGAATGGCGTCGAAGGAGTCGCTCGCCCCGGTGACGGCGTTCGGATCGCGACACGGGATCATCGCGCAGCGCCAGAAGTGGAGGATGGTTTCGCCTCGCTGATTGTCTACGTGGATCTCGAGCACCGCCATTCCGGTGGCGTCGCGCCCGGGTTTCGCCCGGTTTTGCCTGAGCGCGACGACCTTCGTCGAAGTGCGCAAGGTATCGCCGACGAAGACCGGCTGATGGAGGACGAGTCCCCGGTAGAACAGGTTGCCCTTGACGCGCTGCGTCGGTGACGTCGTCTGTCCGATAGCGACGTTGCAGACCACGTTCGGGTGGACCAGTGCGTGCGCGGATCCGGTCACTCTTTCACACAAGGGCGCGTCGAGCGGGAGCCGCAGTCGATCTCCGAACAGGGCTTCGTGAAATGTCGTGTGCCCCGAGGTCAGCGTGACGGCAGGAGCGTCCGAAAAACGCTCTCCGAGCTTCAAGTCTTCGAAGTAGGGAGCCTCGACGCTGATGGTGCGAGCTGCCGCCGTGGCTGTCGTGTCTTCGTCCATCGCGATTCCAATCACGCTTTTTCGAGCACGCCAGCCTGTTTCGCGCGATCGATGATCCGCTGTTGGATGTCGACGAGAGGCGGATCGATCATCTTCCCGTCGAGCGCAAAGACCCCCTTGCCGTCTGCAACGGCGGCCTTCCATCCCTCGATCACCCGCTGCGCCGCTTCGATCTGGTCGGCGGTCGGCGTGAAGATCGAATTGGCGATCTCGACCTGCGCGGGGTGGATGCAGAGCTTCCCCTCGAAACCCAGTCGCAGTGCCAGATTTCCCTCTTCCCGGAACGCGGCCGCGTCTCGGACCGCCAGACAGACTCCGTCGATCGCTGCCACCTTCGCAGCGGCGGCGGCGATCGAGAGCCGGCAGCGCGCGTGCAGCAACACGCCGGCCGAGGTGTCGGCTGCGGGGAGTCGCATGTCGAGGCTGAAATCCGCGTTTCCGAAACACAGGGCGTCGATTCGCGAATCGGCGCCGGCCAGCGTTTCCACGCGCGAGATCCCCGCCGCGGTTTCGACCAGCGCGAGCAACCTCACGCTTCCCCGGGTCAATTCGATTCTTGCCTCGAGCCGCGCGGCGCTCGCGGCGGCCTGACGGAGGCCCTCTGGGCTCTGGGATTTGGGCAGCATGATCGTCCGGACGCCAGCCGAGACCACCGCCTCGAGGTCCGCTTCGAAGTTCGGAGACTCCGGTGGGTTCACGCGGGCGGCCATTTCCGGGCCGCTGGATCCGACGCTTCGGATGTGGTCGGCGACCTGCTCGCGCGCGCGCGCTTTGTGGTCCGGTGCGACGGAGTCCTCGAGGTCGAAGACGAGCAGGTCCGCGGTCGCCTCGCGCGATCGTTCCAGCTTCCTCTGCTCTGCGCCCGGTACGAAGAGCAGTGAACGTCTGAGCGGTGTGGTCTTTCGCATGCGTTCGATACCCGTGACCGCGCACCGCGGGTCCAGACGGTCCACGCCTCCGCCGAAAACCAGCGGAGCTGCGCGCGGTCCGGGAGCGCGGGAAGGACGTCGGCGGAGCATACCCGAGATCGCCCGAGAGCGGCTCGCGCGGCCCGCCCGCGCCGAGCGTGCGCGGAATTGCCGGGTTCGGCAATCCCGCTCGGTGCGCGATCGAAACGCGGCGAAAGTCGACCGCGACTCGCGGAGTAGATCCGGCTGCGCGGAACAGTAAACTCGGGATTCGCCGCGTCGGGGCATCGGGAGGTCAGTCGGTGATCAGACGGCCAGTAGGCACGCCGTGGCCCGGACGGGTCGGCGCAGGGCGCAACGTCCGGTCTCGTCTGAAAGTTGCGGGCTCGATCGCGGCGCTCGCCATTCTCGGGCTT
>Ga0055490_10000002_pt1 | contig 16432 bp, 21 predicted proteins | sample RushOxbow_ThreeS_4_FD_57909 | JGI IMG/M metagenome (GOLD analysis project Ga0055490, IMG submission 57909) | Wetland microbial communities from San Francisco Bay, California, USA, that impact long-term carbon sequestration - RushOxbow_ThreeSqC_D2 | ecosystem: Environmental > Aquatic > Marine >...
GAACCAATAGATCAACCAGAAACTGAATCAATAGCAATAAAAGCATAATATTTGTTCAAAACTTATTGAACTCTTCAAATGGGTTTTTTAAAAAAACCATTAATTTGGAGGGCCGTAATTTTTCTTTACAAATATTGAAGTTTGATAATGGTTCTTTTGTTTCAGTAAGTGAGGAATCTTCAAAGATAGGTTCAATGGTTGTTTCGTTAAATCTAGGGCAAAATCCAGTTACAACAACAGTTATTCCTTCTAAATCAGATTCATTCATCCTAAAATTAATTGCAGAAAAAATTAGCTTTAAAATGCATGGAATAGCAATAATATCCACATTTTTCCGAAAGGAAATTGATTCAGATACTGCAAAAGTCTTAATGACAGAAATTATGGAGATTATTGACAATTGACTGATTTACGAAACTACATTTCATTAATAAAAAAGTCCAGGGATCTAAAAACCATCAAATCTAGCGTCTCAACAAAATATGAAATTGCTGGAATTACCGCAAAAGTTGACGGTTCTTTTGCTGTCTTATTTGAAAATATTAAAGAAAGTGATTTTAATTTGATATCTAATCTTGTGGGCACGAGAATGAGATTTTCTCAAGCAGTTGGAACCACTGAAAATAAAATTCATCAAAAAGTTGTTTCTGCAATCAAAAAAGCCAAAAAACCAAAAATAATCTCATCCGGAAAATTCATGGAAAACAAATCCAAAAAACTCTCTAAATTACCGGTTGTAACTCATTTTGAGAAGGAATCCGGACCATTCATTACTTCATCAATTGTTTATGTAAAAAACCAAGAGTCAAAGAAACAAAATTCTTCTTTTCATAGGATGATGCCCATAGGTGATAGACATTTTTCGATTAGGATGGTAGAGGGAAGACATCTACATAGATGTTTTACCTATGCAAAAGAGCATGGAGAAGATCTTAAAGTAGCAATTACTGTTGGAGTTCATCCAGCAATATCTATTGCAAGCGCGTACCAAGCAGAATGGGGGAAAGACGAACTTGACATTGCAAATTCTCTTTTAGAAGGCAAACTTACATTATCAAAACTTCCTTTTACCGGACTTGCTGTTCCTTCAGAAACTGAAATTGTAATGGAAGGAAGAATATTGCAAGATAAAACTCATCAAGAATGGATGGTAGAAATGTTGCAAACATATGATCATAAGCGTAAACAACCAATTTTTGAACTAGAAAATCTTTATTTTCGAAATAATCCAATATTTCACGATATTTTGGCAGGTTATTCTGAACATAGACTGTTAATGGGAATGCCAATTGAATCTAAACTCAATGGTGAACTAAAGAAGTCATATCCTCAAACCATACAAGTTTCAATGACAAATGGAGGATGTAATTGGCTCCATGCAGTAGTTCAAATAAAAAAGAAGAATGATTCAGAACCTAAAAAAATTATTCATAAAACTTTCGAATTACATCGTTCTTTAAAACAAGTAACGATAGTAGATGATGACATTGATCCAAACAATGCCGAATCTGTTGAATATGCAATGGCAACCCGTTTTCAGGCAGATAAAAATTTAGTCATCTTAACCAAAGTAAGAGGATCCAGTCTTGATCCATCAAGTGATCAAACAAAATTGCAAACAGCAAAAATGGGAATAGATGCAACAAGACCATTATTTAAAAAACCAGAAGGATTTGAGATTGCCAAAATTCCAAAAATAGAAAAAATCAAGCTAGAGAATTATTTCAAACCTGAAAAGTCATAGCGAAACTAATTAAATTAGATAATCCTAAAATCAATAATTGCAAGAAAAATCAGAGAAATACTTTAGAGAATATCTATCCAATATTACGGATGACCAGTTGATTCATTTTTATGACGATCTTGAATGGACTCCTTTTCCAATTTTAGTTCTCAAAGAGTACCAAAATCGCTTCAAATCTAAAAATAAAAAAGAAATTCTCCAAAAACTCAAAACTCATTCCGAAACTACAAGAGAAAAAACTCGAAAGTTAAGTTCTATTGCAAAGAGAAAAGGCTCAAAGACTACAAACAAAATTAAAAAAAAGACTAAAAAAATTAGTAAATCTATTGGGGAAACAATAGTTCAATCTTCAGAAAAAAATCTAAAAATCTTAGAAAGTCTTGGTGAGTTAAATAAAAAAGGAATAATTACAAAAAAAGAATTTAACCAAAAGAAGAAGGAATTACTAAAGAGAATATAAAATGGAACAAAACAACATCCCTCTAGAGAAAAGTCCCACCGAATCTCATGCTGAAGTCATTGTGAGAATGTTTCCTTCTGATGCAAATCCTGCCGGAAATGTCTTTGGAGGAGAAATCCTAAAACATATTGATATGGTAGCAGGTATTGTAGCACAAAGACATTCACAATCAAATGCAGTAACTGTAAGCATGGATAGTGTTAATTTTATCAAACCGGTTTTTGTTGGCAACGTTTTGAAATTAAATGCAAGAATAAACTATGTTCACAATTCTTCAATGGAAATTGAAGTAAGAGCTGAAGCAGAAGATATTGTAACTGGAATTAGAACAGTTACCGGAACGGCTTTTGTAACTTTTGTTGCCCTTGATAATAACGGAAAACCCAGACATGTCCCTAGCCTTGCTCTTAAAACTGATGAAGATCGGAAGAAATTTGAAGAGGGCAAAATCCGAATGGAAGAAAGATTAAAGTCCAGAAAAAAATCTGTCTAATTTTCATGGATCAATTTAAGAAGGTGAATATCTTTTAGGAATTAATGTCGAAAGAAGATAAAACAAATGAATGGGATTCCCTTTGGCAAGAATATACAAAATCTCTTGAAAACTGGAAAACTCTGTTTGAGCAAGTTCAAAAAGCAAATAGCGATATGCAATCCAAATTCAATGAAGTTTGGGAAAAGGCGACAAAAGAATCCAGTAATGAAACAATGAAGTTATTTGGTGAAAACTGGCAAAAAGCCCTCAACGAAGTTGGAATGAAATCTTTTAAAGATTTTAGTGATGCTTGGCAAAAAACTATGAACGAAGCAGGAACTAATTCCTTTAAGAAATTTGCAGAAGACTGGCAAAAAACGCTTGTTGATCCTGGAATGGAACAAATGGAAGCTTATGGAAAGCTGATGAAAAAATTCGCAGAAACTTGGGCATCCATGTGGCCTAAAAAAGTAAATTAACACTATCAACTTTTCTTTTCTACCTCTAGAATTAATAACAATAACAATTTGTAATTCTGTAGGTATCTATGCAAAGTCAATGTTTTGTTGAATTATATTCATTTAATGATTTAGCAAGATTTGTTTGTGCATTTAGGGAATATCCTCTTAGAGTCTACTCTCATGAACTTAATGGGACAAGAATTTTCTCTAGCAACATTTCTCTAGCAAACACATTCCTGTTATTTTACACTCCAATGAAAAAATTTGGTAGATATGTATCATATAGTGCAATTGGAGGAAAAGAACACTGTGATGTTGTCGACTCCACAAAAAACATTTCTACATATTCCCCAATAATTCATTTCGAATCAGAAATCTCTCCTCTGAAAAGCGAATTAGAAAAAATATCTGACAAATTTCACCCCATAAGAGTAAAAGATCTAGGAAGTCTTGCTAGACTAACATATGATCCGGAATTACCCGACTTGACAAATCTTGCATTGTACGTAGTTCCTCATAACAATACATGGCTAATTGGATACATAACATCATTACAAATGGATGAAACATTTTATCAATTCAACTATATGGAATTGGACTCAGAACCTAATATGCCATTTTTAAAATATCGAGGAGACGACGGAAAGGATCCAGAATTCACATATAATTTTGAGCATGGATATTCGTATCTTTCAATAATTAAGTTAAAAAATGAACATCCAATTTTCGGCTTAAAACAAATCTAAAAGTTCCAACTAACCAATTTTTTAATTTTTTTCCTTGACTCTTTAACAATTCGTTTCATTACAGGAAGATAAATTTCACAAGCATAAGGTATCTCAACCTCTTCATAATTTTGCAATTCTAGAAACGAAGATGCAAAAACATTATTTTCCGATACCTTTGGTTCACCTTTATTTTTTCTTTTTCGGTTTATTAATTCTAAAAATATGGGAAGGTGCTTTCTGATCTCAATCTTTAAAGAATTTTTAGATCGTATTTTGCCCTTTGTCAGATCGATATTAATTTGTTGAACAATATCATCTCTATATTTCTGATTAGCTAGAATTTTTATGGAGATCTTAGGAAGATCACTATATTTATAAAAAAAATCATGCATTTTTTTTATAAAAATGGGATACGGATTTTCATGTTCATCCTTATAATATTTCTGAAACCAAGATAAAAACTCCAAAGCAAAATTGTCATTTTTCTCCTTTGCCTTTAATTCAAATTTTTCTTGAGTACATTTTCCATAAACAAATAATCCAAAATCTGAACTTGCTTCTTTAAAAATTCCATCATAAACTTCCTGTACAGATTGCAAATACTCCTTAAGAAAATAATTAACATAATATGGATCAGGATTAAAATTCTTTATTTGGTTTAGATTATCTTCACAATTTTTTATTTTTTCTTCAATATCCATTTTTATTTTTATGAATTCTTTTTGGCAAATTTAGATCTGGTTTTTAGATTTTGAGCCAACTCTTGAAAAATTTCATTGACACTGACATTTACTAGATTTATTGTTGCATTTTCACTTACTATCTGATGTTCAAATTTCTCTTTTATTGCAAAGGAAACCGAAGACCAATGAAGGATTCCTTTTAGTTGCTCTTCGATCGTAGCATTTGTTGTTGGAAAATTGGAAGGTGAAAAAACTACGCCATTTGCCCATTGCATAGTAGGAATGCCTCCTCCAGATGATCTTGTACTAAAAGCTATCTGCTTTACCCAATCCATAAAATCATACTCTATAATTTCATGAATGACTAATTTTTTCCAAGGTTCCACTGATATCTCCATAATCTTTGATTTTTTTAGCCAATTATAATCTTATTTTTTAAATAAAAAACTTGAAAGAAATTTTTTTATTCTTTCTTTTTGATATTTTTTTGTAAATTTTCTAACTTCTTTTTCATAAAAAGATGACTTAGGACAGGAAATCCAACCATTCATAAATGATAAAAAAAATTTAGGTTTTTTAAAATATAATTTGACACCTAAAGCAATGCTAAAAAGAAAAGAGTACCCTAAAGCGCGATAAGCACATCCCCTATGATAAAGTTTTACAGAATTGTAAAAAGTTCCAGTTTTTCTTGTTACATAACTTTCAGCCTTTTTTTCAATACAACCCTTAAACCCATCACATCTAGCACGAAATATCATATAGGTTTCATATCCATAGTTTTCTGGATAAGAAAACTTTTGTGATTTCAATAATTTTTGCGATATAATTCTCCCAGATCCTCTTAAATCCGCCTTCTCGTTATCAATTACTCCTGAACAAATATCACAGTTTTCCTTTTTCATTTTTTTAATCACTAATTCAATGTAATTTTTTGAAAGAACTGTATCACCTCCAAGTATCATATAGTAATCTAAATTCTTGGAAATATTTTGAAAACCCAAATTGAACACTTTTGCTAATTTTCCGGAAATAACCCAATTTTCATGATCATAGGGAAAATCTAATACTTTGACTTTATACTTTAATGCTATTTGTTTAGTATTATCTTTTGAATTATCATTGACTAAAATAATCTCATGTGGTTTGATGCTCTGATTCAATAAGGCATCAAGTACTTCTCCAATACTTTGTTGTTCATCCCTTGCAATTATAACAATACCAATTTTTAATACCAAAATGTTTGATTTTTGATTATTTTCCATTTCTCTTCATTACTTATTATTTCTTGATTGATTTTATTACTGTTAAATTTTTTAAATTGTATGCTCATTAAACAACAAAGAAATCTAAATAATGATAGATTAAAACTAATTTACTTTATAATACAGTTTAAAGACGATAAACAAGAATGAAAAAAAATATTGTTGTAGGATTAGGTGAAATTGGGCTTCCTATTATAAAATTAATTTCCTCTTCTAGTTTAGCTGTAGGATATGATATAAATCCTAAACTAATGAATAAAAGATTATTTAAAAAATATGAAAGTTATGATACATTTTTTTTACATATTTGCATACCATACAACTCAAATTTCATTAAAAATATCAGACTTCTAAAAAATAAATTCAAACCAAAAATTATTGTAATACACAGCACAATCAGTCCACGCACTACTGAAAAACTGCAAAGTCAAACAGATATTCCAATTATCTATAGCGCAACAAGAGGAATTCACAAAAGAATGTTATCTGATTTGAAAAGATACACTAAATTTTTTGCAATTTCTAAAAATTCTCCGCAATCAAAATGGGCTATATCCGAATTTAAAGACTTGATGAGAAAATGTAAAGTAAAAACAAAACAAATGTCTGATCCTTTAACTCTGGAACTAGCAAAAATAATAGTTGATACCTCGTATTATGGATGGCTAATTAATTTTGCACAAATTAGTAACATGATTGCAAAAAAAACTGGTGTAAACTATGATGAAATGTGGTCATTTTCCGATGAAATACACAAATTCTTGGGTAACAGACCAAAAATGTTTCCTGGTTTTATTGGTGGTCACTGTGTAATTCCAAATCTTTCTTTAATTAAAGAAAATGATTTAAACAAAATTAAAAAAATTAATGATATTTATTTGGACAGATTTCCGGAGGCAAAAAAAATTGCCAAAAAATATCTTAAATGATTATGATGGTCTAATGATGAAAAAAATTTAATGAATGTAACTTAGGATTTTTTTTCAATTTTATGAAGAAGATCTCTAAATTCTTTTATTTCTTCCTTTGAGGCATTTCCTTCAATAATATCTACCAACATACGAAAATTTCTCGCCATAAATGGATTATTTAACAATCCTTGTTCATTTTCAACTTTTATCTGCGTGTTTCTGTGCCAAGCTCCAACAATTATTGAAATTGGTATGTATGCCCCAACAAAAATTAAAAGAAAAAACCATAACTCTGAAAATATTTTATCTAAAAATTCTATTCTTTCTATGAGTAATCTATGAAAAATTAAAATAAAATTTGAAAATGACAATGCAAAAATTAGATAAACACTATGTCCTAATCTAAAATCAAACCATCTTCTACGTAACCATCCTGAATTCATTTTTTATCAATTTTATTCTTATTTGAAGATATATCATAATTATAGGTTCATAGTTTACGCTAATTACTTCAAAGATTTAGATTTAAAAGACTCCTTTCTTTATGAACTAACATGACTCTTCATGAAGAAAATTATTCTTTACTAAAAACAGTCGAATGGAAAGATAATAAAGTTGTCATGATTGATCAAACAAAACTTCCAAATCAACTGGTTTTTGTTACATTTGATGATTTTAATCAAGTAGCCGATGCCATCAAAAAGTTAGTTGTAAGAGGCGCTCCTGCTATTGGAGTTTCTGGTGCGTTTGGTCTTGCCTTAGCCTCTTTACAAAGTAAAGCTAAAACTAAACAAGAACTTTTAGAAGATCTAAAGATTGCAAAAGAAATTCTTTTTAAAACTAGACCTACTGCAATTAATCTTGCATGGGGATTAGAAAAAATAATGAATGTGGCAAATTCAGGAAATTCTGTTGAGCAAATCAAAACCTTGGTAATAAATGAAGCAAACAGTATGGCTGAACAAGATATTGAAACTAACAAAACTATGGGAAAAAATGGGTCAGAATTATTTGAAAATAATGACACAATAATGACTCATTGTAATGCAGGGGCTCTAGCCACTGTTGCTTATGGAACAGCTTTAGGAGTGATTAGAGCAGCAAAGGAGAGTGGGAAAATTGTGAAAGTAATTGCCACTGAAACAAGACCGGTTCAACAGGGTTCGCGACTTACTGCATTTGAGCTAAAACATGATGGTTTTGATGTAAGCTTGATTCCAGATACTGCCGTAGGATATGCCATGGCAAACGGATTAGTAAACAAGGTAGTGGTAGGTGCAGATAGAATCGTGAGAACAGGTCATGTCTTTAATAAAATTGGAACCTATCAAGTAGCCACTATGGCAAAACAACATGGAATTCCATTTTATGTTGCTGCACCATTATCCACATTTGATATGAAAAGCAATGCTAAAGACGTAATAATTGAGATGAGAAAAGGATCGGAAGTTACGGGTATAGGGGATAAAAAAACAGCTCCAGACGACATCAAAGTAATAAATCCAGCATTTGACATGACTCCCCCTGAATTAATTACTGGTATTATAACTGAGAAAGGAGTAGCAAAACCACCTTATGAAGAATCTATAAAAAAATTATTTGAAGATACTTAAACTTTAACTTTCAATTCCTTGAATTTGTATCCCTTGAAGCCCATACTAATTGATGCAGATCCGAGCCGCTTACAAACTCGTAAAGGAAATGAAAAACAGCTAAATTTTTTTAATTACAAAATGCAGTTCCTTTGTCAGTAAACTGGGATTCAGGTTCGGAGATGAATTCCCAATCAAAACTGGAATCGTGTAAAACAAGCTTTAGAATTCCATAGCTATTTGCGTTGAATACCGCAGAATTTTCCTTTTCATCATACGAATTCCATAATGACCAACCTCCCGTTCCTACAACAAACTGTGTTATTCCATCTGCGACCTGAGTGGCATTTGGGGCCTGAGGTAGGAATCTCTCATAATTATGGTCATGTCCAACAAGAACAACATCTGCTTGGACTGCGTACAACTCGTCCCAAAAGGGACCAACAGATGCATGACTTCCTCCACCTCCAGAGGAGAATCTTGGATGGCCCAAAAAGCCAGAGTACACTTTGAATCATCCGAGGCAAGATCATTTTTTAACCACTGGATTTGTTCAGGAAGTTTTGAACATGAGACAATCCTATATTTGGTAGGATCTTCTGGATCTTTTTCTTGGCAATTGGAATTGAGCGAAACAATATGCCAATAACCTATATCAAAACTATAGTATCCCTTGGTAGGATCTCCTACTTTTGGCCCAAAGTAATCAAAGTAACCCTTTGCCCCATCAAAGGATTGATATTCATGGTTTCCAGGTGCAGGATACGAAATGGATTTCATTCTTCCCCATGTAGGATCATAGGAACCAAGAAAATCCTCATACTTTCCATCATAATATTGAAGATCACCAAGAAGAAGAACTGCATCAGGATTTACAGAAAGGGCCAAATTTGATGTTTGCAACTCATGGCACCAGTCGGGATTTCCGCGGTGTTCGCTGTCATTGGAACAAGCAATATCTCCTACTGCTACAATTACTGGATCTCCATTTGGGGTTGATTGTATGTACCAAACACTTGTAAGACCAGCCGAGATTAAAATCCCAAGTAGGATAAAGTAAGTGGTTTTATCCATTAACATTTTGGTAGTTCAAATAACAACTTAAGCCTGTCCTTTTTTTCTCATCCTTCCCAAAAAATAATTTAAATCATCTAGCATAGTATATCTTAAAAATCTTGAAGCCACCAATTAGCTGGAAAATCATTATTACACATCAAAAATACAAAATTGTCAATGGATGAACAGATTATTCTTGCCACTAATGAGAAGTATTGGTTAAAAACAAAATTTAAAGTTTGGATCAAAACTCCTGCAGATTCTGATTCTATTTCAGGTACAAGGTATAGGGAATTAGCTAAAGAGGCAATTGAAGAGTGGAAATCAGTTTTAGATGACTTTGCAAATTCTAATCAAATACATTCTAGACTTGGAAACATTGAATTTGAAATTGTTGATGAATGTGATATTGCAGATATTAGAATAGCGTGGAATTATTCACATCAATATAATGGGTTTACAAGGTTTGAGCCGCCATCAGGATCAATAGTTTTTTCTCGAATTACTATAGCCAAACATCATGGCCCAATTATTCAGAATACAGGTGATCCAATTCCTAGCAACACTACTTTAGAGGTCAGAACTCAAAAAGAAATCAAATCCGTAGTTAAACACGAATTTGGACATGCATTAGGATTGGGACACTGCAGTTTTTCTGGAGATATGATGTATAATTTAGATCAAAAACCAAATACTGAAAGAAAAATTTCAAAATTAGATTTAGAGGTATTGTCTCAAAAATTTAGCATAATTGAAAACCCCTGCCAACAAATTAGTGTATCACATATTATTCCAAAAGATGATTGGGAATCTCTTCCAAATCAATAAATGATATTAAAATTCCAATAAAAAATCTACAAGGTAAATATTCATCCTTCCCAAAAATTATTTCAAGATTTATCAAGTTTAATAATATTATTTATGACAATCACACCTGCAACTACTTGGTACACATCTATGTTTTATGCAATTTTTACAGCCTTTGCTTCTTCCACTTTTTACTCGTAGCCACTCTTTGTCCATTGTATAGTCGTTGTAACCTTTCAACTTCTGTGTAACTTAAGAATATTGAAAAATTGGAATTTAGAATTTAACTTGGGGTGTTAAAGGAACTTTTCCCTTTGGAGCAATATCTGCATCGTTTACATACATAATAGCATGATTCCTCATCATACTTTCTTTCTCTAGTTCCATTTTTTGAAAGAAAAAAGGAAAGTTAAGGTTTTACCCTGGGAAATTACATGTAAGGACTACTTTACCTGATGCTGAAATTGTTGTTCTCCAATCATCAGTTATGCCCAGCCCACTTGCACTACAAGAGATTTCAGGATTTGTTTTCTCATTTATGATAACAGCTTTTCCTTCTGGATTTTCTACTTCACCATGACAGACAAGTTTTCCAACACCATTGTCATTGCTGGTGTCAATTCTTATCATTGTTCCTACAACAAATCCAAAATGAGTAAAGATTCCACATTCACCATCTCCGTCTTTAGTTTTGCCTACAACGGCCCCCTCGGCAAAGGTAGGTGTTATTGCTGAACCGATCATAATTGCGGCAATAACTGGCAGGACAAACAATCCAATTTTTTTTGTTTTCATTGAGAAAACAATTTTGTATCAATTAAAAAAATCATGTGTGTCACAATTGTTGCTAACAATATGAAAAATATAGTATTATTACGAAAAATTTTGTAGCGTCTTTGCCATTTTCAAAAAATAATTCCAAATTTCATTACAAAAACTTGTTCTAAAAAAATATAATATCAATGAAGAATGTGCCAACAATTTAAAAGAAAATTTGATATTTTTTTGACAATGACTAAATCAAGAACGTCTTTAATGCTAATTGCATTATCCGTAATCTTACTTACATCCCTATCAGTTGGTTTGATTCAAGAAAGTGAAGCTACAAAAGGTCAAGGAAACTATCTTCCAAAAACAGGATCTTCTAATTCACCTGTATGCGGCGATAGACTATGCTCTGAGATCGAAAAGACATCTAGCACAATATCTTCCCAAACAATATCTCAAAACCACAAACTATCTCAGCAAATGTCCCAAGACAGATGTGATAATAATGACGGTAATACTCGTACCTATTATATTGCAGCTAATGAAGTAGTTTGGGATTATGCCCCCACAGGAATCAACAAGATGAAAGGACACCAATTCAATGAAGATGAAAATGTTTTTGTTGAAAATACTTCAGATAGAATCGGAAGTAAATACATCAAAGCATTGTATCAAGAATATACTGATGAAACATTTTCAGAATTAAAACCACGCACCTCTGAATGGGAACATCTTGGAACTTTGGGGCCAATTATACATGCAGAAGTGTGTGATACCATCAAAGTTGCATTCAAAAATAACTCTGCTGAACATGATTATTCTGTTCATCCTCATGGAGTATTCTATGATAAAGACTCTGAAGGTGCAGAATACAATGATGGTTCATCTAAGAATACAAAAGCAGATGGTATTGTGTCACCTGGAGATACTCATACCTACATTTGGCAAGTTCCACCACGAGCAGGTCCTGGACCTAATGATCCATCCTCAATAATTTGGATGTATCACTCACACGTAGACTCTCCAATGGATACTAATTCAGGTCTTGTTGGTCCAATGGTTGTAACTGCAAAGGGTATGGCAGATGAAGAGGGAAAACCTTTGGATGTTGACAGAGAATTTGTAAGTTTGTTTACAGTTTCTGATGAGAATTCTAGCAATTATCTTTGTGATAACCTAGAGGAATTTACAGATGAGACTTGTGATAACGAGGAATTAGTAGAAGATGAAGACTTTGCTGAAAGCAATCTAATGCATGGCATTAATGGATATGTTTATGGCAACCAGCCAGGACAAACCATGAAAAATGGAGAGCATGTACGTTGGTACCTAATCGGAATGGGAACTGAAGTAGATTTGCATACTCCACATTGGCATGGAAATACCGTTCTATGGAATGGAAATAGAATAGATGTGATGGAGTTAATGCCTGCCAGTCTAAAGACAGTTGACTTTATTCCAGACAATGTAGGAACTTGGATGTTCCACTGTCATGTCAATGATCACATTTCAGCAGGAATGATGTCACTGTTTACAGTGCTCTAATCCTTTTTTTATTCAAAAAATAATTTCAATTTCAACAGTCACAATCTTCAATATCTTCAACATCATTATCTACAATGTTGAGATGGTAAAGTATGGATTTGTTTTGTAAAGTCATTTCAGTTCTTCCTTAGTTGAATTAATAATCCCCAGGTTATTGTGCAAAATTGCCTTGGCTGTGAGGTGAGCATTCTAGTTTAATATCCCCATAGGCATCAACCATACATCCACAATCTAATTCTATCGAAGACTCGTCAAAGACAGATTCGCTCATGATTTGTACTTGCAAAATTTGTTTAAAACCCTCACGAAGAAATCGTTCTAATCAATCATCAGTGTTTTGGTAAAGTGTAAACGAGTTTATCGACTGGCAGCAAAAAGGGAGAGCCCCCCGATTGTGCCTAAAAAATTCCACCTAACCTGCGTTATAACGTGAGGGGAGATGTTGGAAATTAATTATTAGTGATTCTCTGTACAAATACTTCGGTGAAGAAATAATTGAAATTTATGTTGGATACTAATGTATTTGATTTTATTTATGAAATGGAGGCAATAGATTTCGTAAATTCGTTAGCATCCAATGGAAAAATTGAATTGTATGTAACTCATATTCAAAATGACGAACTAGAAAAAATAAAGGATCCTGAAAAAAAAGAAATGGTGAAAACGATACATCGTAAACAAATTGCTACATCATCTGGGGCTGTTGGAACAGAAACAAACCGTGGATTTGAAGGTTCAAGTAATATTGAAATTATCGGCACATGTTTTGTTTGAATTTCATTTAAAATTCTCTTCCTTCACAAAAAATAATTTCAAAATATCCCACACCTAATATCAGAAATCTCAAAACTTAGCTTGGGCGGAGAGTGACTCGTGATAATTGCAGGACTACCCACTATAGCTTATGATTCTGCATAACTATCTTGCATGTTACAGTGTCACCTAGTGGGTAAGGGCAATTTTTCTCAACGCGATTATCAGTCAGTATGGAAATCAGTAGTTATTTCAGATTCAAAAACAAAAAATAATAGTTAATTTTCAAAAAATATTTGACCACTACAAATTTTTTCATAACGGTTTGAAACATATGTTACACACATGATTTTAACTCTAAAATAATTTGTAGTGTATCCATGAACAAGACCTTGACTCTCTTTATGATCGCAATGTTTGCAGTTGCTCTAGGACTAGGTTCTTTTGCTCCGACAGTGATAGCAGACTCAAATTCGGATAAACTTAACTCCAATAAGGTAAAAGTTCAAGAATTTAGCGGTAGTTCTGTTTTGCAATCAAGCAGCACAACGTTAATTTGTCATGTGCCTAAAGGAGATCCAGGAAACTCTCATGAGATAGTGGTAAGTACCTCATCACTAACTGCACATCAAAAACATGGAGATACAATAGGTAGTTGTTGAACCAAAGAATAACTAGACAACTTCCATTATATTTTTTACTTGAAAAATAATTTCAATTTAATTTTGTTTGATAACTTATTTTGAAGGAAAAAATTCCAGTTTAAAAAAAGATTTTAGGGAACTATCACACCAAAACCTGAACATTCCCAAAGTCATACTTCACGATATTCTGAGTCGTCATGTTCTCCATATCGGTAGGTAATCTTGTCTGAGTCTAGGTAGACAACATAATCAACAATGGCGCATTTTCTGTATTCCCAAGTTTGAATTGGTTTACCGTCTCCTGAAAGTAAATCAACTCGAATGTCGTACGTAGAAGGGGTTTTTCCTGGGTTCACATACTCATCTACCAACCTATAGACTTCGAGTTTGTCTGTGCTTGGAAGTCCTGAGAGATAAAATTGGGGCGTACTTGAGGTAGCTGTGGAGATACCAGAACCACTTGTCCTAATAGAGCTACTCAAATGCTGGAATTCTGAATAGCTGTAGATTGTCTTTTCACCGCCAAATACTTCGCCTTTGTAGTGAACTACAACTGATGTAACCCTATCATCATCGCTCAAGCTTTCCGGCGTTGCTACGGCGTCGGTATCTGGCTGCTTTAGTGTTACCTAAAAACTGCTCAAAGTCCTGTTTGTATTGTATTTGAATAAAATCCATGAACCTAAATACAATAATCCTGTGAGTCTCGTGTTGCGTGACTGCGGGATATCCTGTACTTTCCTTCAAGATATGTCTCAATTTTATTTTCAAGCAGGACCTGCACGCTACAATTAGACTCAGATGAGTTACTTAAAGACCGAGTTAATGCCACAAAAGAATTGTATTATTTGAAGCTAATTAATAGAAAGTTTTTATTCTTTTTTAAACTGCCAATAACAATATGAGTACTGTTTCGGCATCTGCAATTGAAGATTCTTTGAAACAATGCATGGATCCTGAGGTTCCATTAAACATAGTAGAAATGGGATTGATATACGGAATTGATGTTAACGATAATAACGATGTAAATATCAAAATGACAATGACCACACAAGGTTGTCCTCTACATGAAACTTTAGTTCAAGACGCTACACGTTACGTTAAAAAAGTTCCAGGTGTAAATAATGTTAAAGTAGACATTGTTTGGGATCCTCCTTGGTCAATGGATAAAATGTCAGAAGAGGCTAAAATCAAAATCAAAAATATGAGTTCTGGAATCACTACTCCAGCTCCAATAAACTATGAAACTGCTCTTCCTCAAGGTGTAGGAAAACTTGTTCAGCAAGAGGATGGTTCAATGATTCTTGCTAATGAACATGACCAAGGATTTATGGTAAATCAAGCAATTGTAGATTTTTGGAAATCTTGTAACGGGCAACGTAAAGTTACTGAATTAGTAGAGTTATTTGCACAGCAAACAGGACTCCAAAGAAGACAGGTAGAAAAAGAAGTAATGCAGTTACTCCAACAACTAAGAGATGGAGGATTAATTGCTATTGCAGGACAACCAGATTCACCAAATGTTGAATTTAAAAAATAATTTTAAAAAATATAATTTGAGTTTGCCCCATCAAAATTAATTGTAACTCCTGAAAGGTATTTGATTTTGTTTTCAATAATAGATTTAATGAAATTTCCAATTTCTTCTGGCTCTCCTAGTCTTCCCATGGGAAGAGTTTTTCTATACTCATCAATATTTTTCACCAATTCCTTAGTCCTATCTGTATTAATCATTCCTGGTGCAATATTGATACAACTGATATTTTTTTTTGCATAATTCTTGCTTAAAATTTTAAAAACTTCGCTGAAAGCAGCACGGTAAGCAGAAGAAATTATCAAATTACTATTTGGTTCTTTAATTACGCTTGAGCTGATTAAAAAAATGTAACCTCCATCATTTATCTTGATTTTCTGCAAAATTAAACAAAATCCTAGAAATAACTGATTGTGATATTTTTTCCAATCATCTTCTGTGATCTCAGAAAACTTTTTTGCTTGAGGTCCTCCGGTATTAAGAATCAAAATATCAGTTTCTTTATGAATTTGTAGAAAATGTTTAACACTATTGAGGTTTGATGTATCAATATCTTCCTTGGATGCGGCAAAAACCTGACAATTAATTGATTTTAATGATTCAGAAATCGATTTTCCTATTCCCCTAGATCCACCAAGTACGATTGCTTTTGCCATATACTAGATGAAAGGTTTCTATAATTAAATTTCTTTATAGTAAATCTAGTAAAAATACTATAAATATAACAAATGCGTTTACCGTTTAATTCCTGTTTAAAAGATTGTTGTAATTCAACTAATAGCTTTATGCTTATCTACTTGGATATAAAACAAAAATATTCATTCATCTTGTTTTTAATTATATTAGTTTTTTAATTAATACCTAAAATAATTTTAAAAGAAAAATGAAATTATTGATATGATTTATTTTTTTCCTTATCAACATTCCATTTCAAATCATAGACTTCCATATTTCGAATTTTAGGAATACTTTTTTGGATTCCCCATTCATTTTTTGTATGTCCAGC
>Ga0055490_10000003_pt1 | contig 15289 bp, 11 predicted proteins | sample RushOxbow_ThreeS_4_FD_57909 | JGI IMG/M metagenome (GOLD analysis project Ga0055490, IMG submission 57909) | Wetland microbial communities from San Francisco Bay, California, USA, that impact long-term carbon sequestration - RushOxbow_ThreeSqC_D2 | ecosystem: Environmental > Aquatic > Marine >...
GACTTCCCGGTCGCGGAGGCCGAGTTCCCCCGGCTGGTCTCGTTGCCGATCTACTCCCGGATGAGCGTGGAGGATGTGGAGTCGGTCATCGATGCCGTTGCCGACGTGATCGAGGGGCATCGCCGCTAGGTGGCCGCGTCCCGTTGGTGGGCGCAGGGTGGCAAGCGCGCCTTCGATCTTCTCGTGACAACCCTGCTCGCTCCCCTCGCGCTCCCCGCGGGATTGCTCTGTGCTGGCCTGGTCCTGGCGATGGACGGACCTCCCGTGCTGTTCCGCCAGAGCCGGATGGGACGGGGCGGGCGGCCGTTCGAGATCCTCAAGTTCCGCACCATGCGGCCGGGGCCGGGGCCACTCGTGACCGGCTCGGGGGACCCTCGTGTCACCCGGCTGGGCGCGCGACTCCGCCGGGCCAAGCTGGATGAGCTTCCCCAGCTCTGGAACGTGCTCCGGGGCGACATGAGCCTGGTGGGACCGCGGCCCGAGGTCCCGGTATACGTGGCCGCGCGGGCACGCGACTACCGCGCGATCGCCGGGCTCCGACCCGGAATCACCGATTGGGCGTCCCTGGTGTTCGAGGACGAGGAGTCGGTGGTCCGGCGCCATGCCGCCGACCCGGGGTTCTACCAGCGGGTGCTGCTGCCCAGAAAGCTGGCTCTGGCGCGGTTGTACCAGCGGCGGCAGTCCTGGCGTACTGACATTGCGATCCTCGCGGGGACCGTGGCGGTGGTGCTCGCCCGCCGGCAGGCGGTCGGCGGCTTGGGCCCGGCGCTGGCGGCGCGGGTGCGGGAGGGATTGTGAGCGCGACCCGGACCGCGGCACGCATGCGTCCGCGGCCGTTCATCGAGGATCTCGTTCTCACGGCGATCACCTCGGCGATCGTCATGGCCTCGCTGATCGCCGTCACCGGGTGGATGGCCTCGGGGCTCGGCCCGGTGGAGTTCGGTGCTTACGCGCTCTCCCGGCGGCTGCTGTCCGCGATCACGGCGTTCTCCACGATCCCCGTGGGTGTGGCGGTCGCGCGGACCCTGGCGATCACGCGGTCGGAGCGCGAGCGCCTGGCCTGCATCTGCGCCGGCGTGCTCTACGCCTTCGTCCCCAACCTGCTCATCGTGGTCCTCGGCCTGGTCGTGCCCGGCTTCTGGGCGCGGGTCCTCCTCTCGGGGGACGTGTACGTCCCCGTGCTCCAGGCGACGCTGGTGCTCCTCCTGGGGATGACGGCATACTCGACCGTGTACGCGACCTTCCGGGGGACGGGGCGGATGCGCCGCGCCAACGTGTGGCAGCTCTGGGTCATGGGATTGGGGCCCGCCGTTGTCGCCGCGACCTGGGCGCGGAAGGGCAGCGCGAGCCTCGTGGTCCTGCTCACCGGCGTCGTAGCCCTGACCGCTCTGGTGCAGGTTGCCGGGTGGCTGCTCCGCGCCGCGAGGGCTCGGGTGCGGTGGCCCGACGTCCGGGCCCGGCTCGGAGAGCTGTTGCGCTACGGCGTGCCGCGGCTGCCCGGCGGCATCGCGTTCGGCGGGATGCTGGCGGTCGGCCCCTTCCTCGCGCCATACGTTGGTGATCTTCGGCAGGCGGGATACCTGGTGGCAGGCCAGTCACTCCTCCGGGTGGTCGAAGGCGGCACGGCCGCCTTCGGACTGGTAGCCCTTCCGCGGGTCGCCTCGCTCCGCGCGAACAACCAGGTCGGCTTCCTCCGGGATCGGGTGGAGGACGTCGTGGCGATGGCCCTGCACCTCGGGCTCTTCGCCTGCTGCCAGCTCGCGCTGTGGTCGGAGGAGATCACCACCATCTGGCTGGGTCCCGGCTACGAGGAAGCGGTGCCGCTGGTGCGCATCCTGATGCTGGCGGTCGTCCCTTACCTCTGCTACGCCCTCCTGCGCTCGGTGATCGACGGCCTGGAAGAGCGGGCGGTGAACACGCAGAGCATGCTGGTGGCCTGCGCTGTGACCGTGGTGCTGTCGCTGGCCCTGGGTCTGGGTGGCCTGGGGGTGTTCGGGCTGGCGGTGGCCGGGGCCGTCGGGTTCGTGGCCCTCGGGGGGCTGAGCGTGCGCTACGTCTGGCGGACGCTCGGGCTCGGCGCCGGACACTTGGCGGCAGGGCTGGCAGTGGGGGCGAACCTCGTCGCCGGCCTGCTCGCCATCGGAACCCGGCAGTGGCTGCGGGAAGAGCTCCACGGCCTGCCGCTGCTCGCGGCCGGTCTGGGTTGGAGTCTGGCCCTCCTGGCGGGCTACCTGGCAGTTCTGCGCCGAGCGCGAGTGCGGTGGGTCCTCGAGATCGAGCAGCGACTGCGCACCCTGGGGCTCGGCCGGTGAGATGGCCCTGGGTGCTGGCCTGGGGGATGCTGGTGGCGGCCGTGGTCCTCGTGGCCCGGCTGAGCCCGGCGCCGGTGCTGGTGGCGGGAGTCGTCGTCGTCATCGGCTCCGCGTTCCTGGTGCACCACGTGGCCGGGCTCGATCCCAGGCGCCTCACGACCTCGGGCGTCTGGTACGTCTCCTACATCGTCGGTACCGTGGTGCCCGCCTTCTTCGTGGCGGCGGACAAGCATACCCGGTACGTCGGGCCCTACCTGTTCGCGGTCCTCAGCGCCCTGATTACCCTGCCGGCTGGCATGGCCCTGGTCAACGTCGCCACCCGGCTCTCGAAGCGCGAGGTGCAGGCGTTCTTCGCGGCGCCGGTCGATCCGGGCGAACGGGGCCCGCAGGTCGTCGGCGCGTTCGGCCTGATCCTGGCGGTGTGCCTCGCGCTCAGCGCCGGGTACCTGATCGAGACCCCGGTGGTACCGCTGCTCTATCTGATTCGGAGCCCCGGCGGTGCCGCCGAGCTCGTGCTTTTGCGCGAGGAATCGTTCAAGCTGCTCGACTCGCCGTTCCTGTATGCCTATGACGTGCTTCGCCGGGTCATCTATCCGTTCGTGATCGCGGTCGCCCTGGGGCACTGGCTGGTGACCCGCCGGCGGATCTGGCTGGTGCTCTTCGCCGTCACCGCCGTCGTGGGGCTGGTGTACGCGGCGCTCACCATCGCCAAGATGCCGGTCGCGGTGATCGCGCTCGTGGCGGTGCTCTTCCTTTACCTCTATTCCGGCGGTCGGGTGAGGGCCCGCACGGTGTTCTTCGGGATCGCCGGAGTGTTTCTGTTCCCGGTCTTCGTCCTGGCGCAGTCACTCAGCGGTCTCGGCGTGAGTCCCTGGCTGATCGCCAGGGGCATCCTTCACCGGCTGTTCTATCTGCCCGCGGAAATCCTCTATTACTACTTCGAGGTGGTTCCCGACGTGCTGCCCTACCTGCACGGACGGACCATCGGGCGGCTGAACTGGGTCCTGGGCGACCCCGAGTTCGACATCGCCGCCTACGTCTTCCAGTACATGTTCCCCGGCGGGCTCGAGTCGGGATCAGCCCCGGCCCCCTTCCTCGGGTACCTTCACGCGGACTTCGGCGTCGTCGGGGTGCTCGCCGGCGGCGTTCTGGTGGGCATGCTGACGCAAGGGCTGCAGGTGGTGCTGACCCGGCGCCCCAAGACCGTCGTCACACTGGCCGCGTACGCGTACATGCTGTGGGCCGCATGGCGGATCAATACCGGCTCGATCACCCAGGCGCTGCTCTCGGGAGGCATCGTGGTGATCTTCGCGATGATGGGGCTGATCCGCCTGCTTCAGGAGATTCTCCGCGTCTCCACCAGCCGCCCGGCCCGGTGGCTGGCCGAGGAGTGATGCCGCCGATGCCTTCGGTCGCGATCCTCTCGTCGGTCCACGCCGCCTTCGATACCCGAATCTTCCAGAAGCAGGCCCGCGCGCTGGCCCAGGGCGGGTACGACGTCACCTTCGTCGTCCCGCACGAGCGGGCGGAGACCGTGGACGGGGTGCGCATCCGGCCGCTTCCACCGGTGCGGGGGCGGGTGGAGCGTATGGTCCGGGCCCAGGTCCGGATTCTGCGGGAGGCGCTGCGCCTGCGGGCCGACGTCTATCACTTTCACGATCCGGAGCTGATTCCCGTCGGCCTGGTGCTCAAGCTGATGGGCAAGCGGGTGATCTACGACGTCCACGAGGACGTTCCCAAGAGCATCCGAGGAAAGACCTACCTGGCCGGCTGGGTTCGGGGGCCCCTCGCACTGGTAGTGGGCCTGGTCGAGAAGGCGGCTGCGCGCGCCTTCGACCTCGTCATCCTCGCCCGCGACGACATCGAGGACTCGTTTCGGGGCCATCCCCGGACGCTCCTGGTGCGCAACTATCCCAGCCGCGCCGCCTTCCCCCGGGTCGAGCCGCCGCCCCGCTCGGGTAGTGACTTCATGGTGGTCTACACCGGCGGCCTGACCGCCGGCCGGGGCGCCGTCGAGATGGTGGAGGCGATGGGCCGGATGAACTCGGGCGTTCACGCCCGGCTGGTCATCTTCGGCCGATTCTGGCCCGAGGCGCTGGAGCATCAGGTACGGGCCCTTCCCGGGTTCGCCCGGGTGGACTATCGCGGCTGGGTACCGTACGAGGTACTGCCGCAGGAGCTGGCCCGGGCCGATGCCGGAATCGTCTGTTTCCTGCCGGAGCCGAACAACATGAATGCCGGGCCGACCAAGCTGTTCGAGTACATGGCCTGCGGCCTGCCCGTGGTCGTCTCCGACTTCCCGCTGTGGCGCGAGGTGGTCGAGGGCAACGACTGCGGTCTCTGTGTGGACCCGGAGGACCCCGCGGCGATCGCCGCGGCGCTGGAGAGGCTCGCCGGCTGTCCCGAGCGCCGGCGCAGCATGGGGGAGAATGCCCGACGCGCGGTGGAACGGATCTACAACTGGGAGACCGAGGCGGCTCGCCTGCTGGAGGCTTACGCCCGGCTGCTGGCCCGCTAGCATGCCGGACTTGGGGGTGTACCTGGGGGCCGTTCGGCCCCGCCTGCTGGAGCGGCCGGTCTGGCGCTGGCGCCACCGCGGCGGTCTGCCGGAGTTCACCCCGGAGGCCTTCCGCTCGCGCTTTCCCTATGGTGGCGAGCGCGACTTCCTCGCCCGGTTCGCGGCCGGGTACGCGGCCCGGTACCCCCTGGCCCGAGTCCGGCGCGCCGAGTATGTGGCTGCCCTCGGCCGGTGGCCTTCCGTGATCGAGGCTGTTCTCGCGGCCGCCGACCAGACCTGTCGCCACGAGTTCGACGTCCTCGGCTCCGGTCCCGTGGCGCTGGGGGCCGCGATCGACTGGCACCGCGACTTCAAGAGCGGCCGGACCTGGCCGCGCGATCCGGCCTGGCGTCTCGACTACACCAACCTGGACGAGCCCTCCGACGTGAAGGTGCCGTGGGAGCTCAGTCGCTTCCACTTCATCGCCTGGCTCGGCCAGGCCTACTGGGTCACGGGGAACGAGCGTTATGCGGAGGTGTTCGGGGAGCTGCTGAAGAGCTGGCTGGATGCCAACCCTCCCGGACTCGGGATCAACTGGGCCGTCCCGATGGAGCTGTCTATCCGGGCCGCGAACTGGATCCGGGGATTCGGCTGGTTCCACGGCTCGCCCCGGCTGAGTGGGCGGTTCTGGGAGCGGGTGCTGGCGAGCCTCTGGCGTCACGGGGAGGTGGTGCGCTGGAACCTCGAGTACCAGCGCCGCCTCAACAACCACTACCTGTCCAACGGTATGGGCCTGCTCGTCATGGGCGCCTTCTTCGGCGACACCCGCACCGGCCGGGCCTGGGCCGCGCGGGGCCGGCGTATTCTCGAGCGCGAGATCCGGCGGCAGGTGCATCCCGACGGAGTAGACTACGAAAAGTCGGTCAGCTATCATCGGCTGGTTCTCGAGTGCCTGTACGTGGCTCTGCTCGATGCCGAGGCCATGGGTCCGGGCTTCTCGCCCGGGTTCGGCGAACGACTCGAGCCGATGTTCGAGTTCGTGGCCGCCTACACCCGCCCGGACGGCTCCACCCCGCTGGTCAGCGACGCCGACGACAGCCGGGTGTTTCGGTTCAGCCCGGCCGACCCGCCGACCGATCACCGGCACGCGCTGGCCGTCGGCAGCGTCATCTGCCGGCGGAGCACCCTCAAGCGGGCGGTCCCCGACGGACACGTGGACCTGCTCTGGCTGCTCGGGCCGGCCGGCCTGGAGACGTTCGATCGACTGGCTTCGGACTCGGCCGAGCCCTCGACTAGGGCGTTTCCTCAGGGCGGGTACTACGTGATGCGCGGCCCGGACTGTCATACCTTCCTCGACGCGGGCGAGATCGGCTTCGACGGCGACGCCGGTCATGGGCACAATGACACCCTGGGCTTCGAGCTGTACGCGCCAGGCGGCGCCTTCATCGTGGATAGCGGGACCTACCTCTACACCTCGGATCCCGCCGCGCATCGAGCCTTCGCCGCCACGGCCGCGCACAACACTGTGCGGGTGGACGGCCGGGAGATCGCCGAGTTCGCCGGGCTCTGGCATGTGGTCGAGGACCGCACCGCGCCCAGGGTCCTGGAGTGGGTGACTACGCCCGAGGAAGATCGCTGGACGGCGGAGCACCGCGGATATGCCCGGCTGCCTCGGGGGGTCGTGCACCGGCGCAGCGTCCGCTTCGAGCGGGCCCCTCGGCGGTGGACCATCGTGGACTCGCTGCTCGGGTCTGGACGGCACCTGGCCGAGGGCTTCCTCCATCTCAGCCCGCTGGCGGTAGTGGAGAGGCGGGGGCCGGCAGAGGTTCTGGTGACGCTGGGCGAGGGCGCACTCCGGATCCGCTGTAGTGCTCCGATGGAGATCGAGCGGGGCTGGGTGGCGCCGCGCTACGGGATCCGACTGGAGGCTCCGGTATTGCGGATAAGGATCGAGGACGACGCGCCGCTCGAGCTCACGACTCACATCGAATGGCTTCCGGCCGGTGAAGGCCGGGACCGGCAGGAGGATGCTTGAAGCAGGTCGTGAACGATGGCCGCGGTCGCGTTCGCCTGGTGGACGTCCCGATCCCGGCGCTCCGCCCCGGCGGGGTGCTGGTCCGGACCGTGTGCTCGGTGCTGAGCCCCGGCACCGAGCGGATGAACGTCGAGCGGAGCCGCCAGTCGCTGCTGGCCCGGGCGCGCGAACGGCCGGACCTGATCCGCCAGGTCTTCGACCGGGTGCGGCGTGAGGGCTTGAGATTGGCGCTCACCGCGGTGGGCGAGCGACTGAGCGCGCTGGTCCCGATGGGATACAGCTCGGCCGGCGTCGTCGAGGCCGTCGGGGAGGGGGTTCAGCACCTGCGCGTCGGCGACCGGGTCGCTTGCGCGGGCGGTGGCTACGCGAGCCATGCGGAGCTGATTTGGGTGCCGCAGCTCCTGTGTGCCAGGGTGCCGGACGGACCGCGGCCGGTCGAGCTGGGAGAGGCGGCCTTCGCCACGCTCGGAGCGATCGCCATGCAGGGATTCCGTCAGGCCCGGCTGCGGCTCGGCGAGACGGCGGCGGTCACCGGCCTGGGGCTGCTCGGGCTCCTCACGGTCCAGCTCGCCAAGTCCGGCGGGTGCCGGGTCGTGGCGGCGGATCTCGATCCGGACCGGGTCGCCCTGGCTCGCAGACTGGGTGCCGACGTCGCCGTGGCCGCGGGGGAGGAATACGAGGCGGCGGTGCGGCGGGAAACCAGTGGGCGGGGAGCGGACGCGGTGCTGATTACGGCGGCGAGCGAGAGCGCCGAGCCGGTCCGGCAGGCGGGCCGGCTCTCCCGCGATCGAGGCACGGTCGTGGTGGTAGGTGCCGTGCCCGCGGATGTGCCAAGGAGCCCCTTCTACGAGAAGGAGATCGACGTCCGGTTCTCCCGCTCGTACGGCCCGGGACGCTACGACCCCGGGTATGAGGAACAGGGGCATGACTACCCAGTGGGTTACGTCCGCTGGACCGAACAGCGCAACCTCGAGGCGTTCCTCGATCTCCTCGCGCAGGGGCGGCTCGCGATCGCGCCTCTGATCTCGCATCGGTTCCCGATCCTTGAGGCCGAGGAGGCGTACCGGGTGCTCACCGACGCGAAGGAACGGGCCCTGGCTATCGTGCTCGACTACGCCGAGAGGGCTCCGGAGCCCCGCAGGGTGACGCTCCGCACTGCCGCACCGCGGCCGCGCCGGGCTGAGGAGGGGAAGGTGGGTGTCGGGCTGGTGGGAGCGGGTCAGTTCGCCCGTGCCGTCCTGCTCCCGGCGCTCAAGGCCGACGCCTCGGTCGCGCTCCGGGGAGTGGTCGCCGCCACCGGCATCACCGCGCGCACCATCGGTGAGCAGGCCGGGTTCGACTACTGCACCTCCGACGTGGACGAGTTGCTGGCCGACGACCGGGTGGACGCGGTGGTGATCGCCACCCGCCACGGTCTCCACGCGCGCCAGGTGGTGGCCGCGCTCCGCGCCGGCAAGCGAGTCTTCGTGGAGAAGCCGCTCTGCCTGGACGAGGAGGAGCTGGCCGACATCGTGGGCACCTGGCAGGAGGCCGGGCGGCCGCTCGTGATGGTCGGGTTCAACCGTAGGTTCGCCCCCCACACCCGCCAGGTCCACGATCTGTTCCCCGACCGCAGGGCGCCCCTCTCGATCGACTACCGGATCAACGCCGGCCTCCTCGCCCCGGGGAGCTGGGTGAGCGACCCGGGGGAAGGCGGAGGCCGGGTGCTGGGCGAGGTGTGCCATTTCGTCGACCTCGCGAGCGCCCTGGTCGGATCGCATCCGGTCCACGTGGCCGCCGAGACCGTCGCTCCCGACGGAGTGGCGGCGCTCCTGCGCTACCAGGACGGTTCCGTGGCCTCGATCCAGTTCCTCTCCGGCGGGCATGCGGCGGTGCCGAAGGAGCGGATCGAGATCATCGGGGGCGGCACGGTGGCCGTGATGGACGATTTCCGGGTCCTGAGCTGGTGGCGGCCGGCGGGGAACGGGAGGTCGGCGCTTCGGGTGCAGGACAAGGGCCACCGGGCCGAGATGGCTGCCTTCGTCGAGGCGGTCCGCACCGCTGCGGACCCCGGGTTGAGCTTCGCCGAGTGCGTCCTGAGCACCCTGAGCACGTTCCGGATCCGTGACGCCGCGGCCGGCGGGGTCGGACTCCCGATCGAGCCCCATCCCGGCGTCTAGTCGCCGACGCGCGCGCCGGCTCAGCGGCCCCAGGTATTGTTCCGCGCGAGGTCCTGGTCCTGGAGTGACACGAGCGCGTCGTCGGCGTGGTTGTCCTGGATCACTACGTCGGTGCTCGGTCCGGGAGGCGCGGCGTAGACGTTGTACGACCCGATGTCCTCCAGCGTATTGCTGGCCACCGTAAGCGACTCGCAGCCGGTGTAGCTGATGCCGTAACCGCCGGTCAGGTTCCGGATGTGATTGCCACGCACCACCACGCGCTCGCTCCTCACCGCGAGAATCCCATGTGCCGGATTGGGGCCGCCGCCCACGATCCGGTTTCCCACCACCACGACGTGCCGGCTGCCGGCGATCCGGATCCCGACCGAGCCGGGGCCGGATCGCGAGGGCCGCCAGATCGAATTCCCCTGCACCAGCACGTCGAGGTTCGGCCGTCCCTCCGGTGCGGTCACGCAGATCCCGTGAGTCCCGGGATCGATGACCGTATTGTCGGCCACGATCACGTCGAGGTCACCGGCGACGTGCCCGGAATAGCCGACGGTGATACCGGCCTCGCGTCCGCCGACGCAGAGGTTCCCGCGGATCTGGATGTGCCGGCAGGTGGAGCCGTGGGTGTTGAACGAGTCGTCGAACGACCCGAGGTCCACGTTGTTCAGGAAGGTGGAATAGCGGGTGTTGGTCTCGAAGGCGTTCTCGCTCACGTTTTCGGTGCGGCAATGGGTGACGACACAGTGATGGGACGACTCGCTGATGACGATCCCGTTGCCCCGACCCAGTCCGCCACAGTGCTGCCCGTCCCGGACCTGGCAGCCGTCGATCATGATCCAGGCCGACTCCTCGAACTGGATCCCGGCGTCGTCGTCCGGCCCCGTCACGCTACAGCCCCGGAGGGTGACGTTGGTGGCGAGCCGGCCGAAGACCCCGCCCCCGACCATCCGCTCGCCGCCATCGGGGATCAGGAAGGCCAGGCCTTCGACCGAGAGGTCGCCGACCGGCCGGAGGCGAACGAGCTCGCCACCCCGGCCGGCGGCGTAGCGCCCGATCGCCCGATGCGCGAGCGAGACGGCCGTGCCCGACACCTCGCGCACCCGGTTCAGCTCCTGGTTCCGGCCCTGAGAGCCGCAGCTGAAGACTCCGTCCCGCAGCAACACCTGATCACCCGGGGCGAATCCCGCCGTGGAGCCCAGGGACACGGTGGTCGCGCCCTCCTCCACGTCGCCGGACAGGGGGGTGCCCGGCAGCGCGAGGGTGCTGGACAGCTCGAGGATGTGGCTGGATGGACCGCCGCCGCCCTTGAGCAGGGTCGCGCCCTCGCCGAGCAAGGAGACCCGACGCCGCCCCGCCAGGCCGAGGCAGCGGTAGGTCCCCTCGGGGAAGCGGACGACACCGCCGCCCGCGTGTGAGGCGGCCGCGATGGCCGCGGCGATCGCCGGGCTGTCGTCGGTGCGGCCGTCGCCGATCGCACCGTAGTCCTTCACATCGAACGGCATGGGGTAGGGATCAGCCGCCGGAGGCGCCGGTCGTGGGCGAGCCCGGGGCCGGTCGGATCACGGCGCAGTAGTGGGTCCGCAACGGCGGGATCAGGCTGAGCGTGGCCGCGAGGATCGGGACGGCCGGCACGATCAGACGGGCCACCGGGGGAACCAGCATGGTGGTGTAGAAGCGGGCGGCGGCTCCCGGGAACAGGTTCCGCTCGATCTCACGTCTCGGCACCCCGCGCACCCGGCGGTTCGAGGGGCTGTCGTAGCGGAAGTCGAGCCAGAGGATGAAACCGCCGGGGCGCAACACTCGAGCCATCTCCCGGGCGGCGCGAACCCGGGCCACCGGCTCGAGAAGCGAGGTGAACAGGGTGCTCTGGATGACAATGTCGAAGCTGCCGCTCTCGACCGGCAGCTCGGTGGCGTCACCGACGGCGAAATGCATTCCCGGATATCGGCCGCTGGCCTGGCGGATCCGGCCCCGGTCGCGGTCGAGGCCGGCCAGCAGCTGGGGCGTGGCGCCATAGGCGACCAGCTGCGGCAGCAGGCCTCCTACGCCACAACCCACCTCGAGCACCCGAAGACGCTCGATCGTGGCCCGGCTGACGCCGGCCCAGCGCAGGGCCCGAAGCAGGGCACGCTCGCGCTGCTGCCAGAGGAACAAATTCCCCGGCCGGAACAGGGAGTAGAGCTCCTTCCTCGGGTCGAGGGCGCCCGGGCCCTCGGTCACCTGGCCCCCGAGGCCGCGAGCCTGGCGTCCAGCTGGTCCAGCCAGGCGCCGACGATCGCCCGCCAGGAGAACCGTTCCTCGGCCAACCGGCGACCGTTGGCCCCCAACTCGGCGGCAAGGCCGGGGCCGTCCGCCAGGCGGGCGATCGCCCCGGCCAGCGCCTCCGGCGATCCCGGGCGAACCACCAGCCCCGCGCGAGCCTCGTGCAGAACCGTTCCCCACTCTCCGCGTCCGGCAAACACGATCGGCACGCCGCAGGCCAAGGCCGGAAGACTCTTCGAAGGCCTCGCACCCTCGAACAGGGGGAGATCCCGGAGAGTCACCAGCGCGGCGCGGGCCACCGACCACCATGCACCCATCCGCTCGAGCGGCTGCGGGTCCACGAACCGGACCGCGGCGAGCCCCTGGCGCTCGACCTCGTCCTGCGCGCTTCGCTTCACCGGGCCGTCGCCGACGAACACGATGGCGATGTCCGTCCGGCTCCGGAGCAGCGCGGCTGCCTCGAGGATCGACGGCAGGTCCTGCGCATGGCCGTGGGTGCCCGCGAAGAGGAACACCGTTTTCCCGCCGAGCTGGTGCTCGGCGAGGAGCGACCGATCGGCCTCCCTTGGGCGGAAGAGCTCGATATCTACGCCGTTGGGCAGGAAGAGCAGCTTCCCGCCGGGCACGCCCTTCTCGTCGTGCAGGGTCCGCCGGATACCGTCGGTCGCCGCAACGACGAAATCGGCGGATCGATAGAGTGAGCGCTCGAGCCGGGCGGCGAGACGGAGCGCAATCCCTGCCCGGACCATTCCGAGCGCGACCACGCTGTCGGGCCAGAGGTCGGCCACGTTCAGCATCCACCGGGCGCCGGCGAGACGGGCGAGAATGCGCCCGCTGATGCCGAGGAAGAGCGGGGGTGACTCGACGAAGACGAAGTCGGCCGGTCTCACGCCGAGGCCCGCGCCGAGCGAGGTGACGGCAAAGCTGAAATAGCTGGCGAGCCGTGGGGCCATGCGGGCGGACTGCGAGGGGTAGGCCCAGGTCCGGATCACGGGCACGCCGTCCAGCGTCTCCCGCCGCCAGAGCCGCCGGCGATAACCCGGGAAGATCCGGCCCCTGGGATAGCTGGGAAGTGCCGTCACGACCCGAACCTGGTGTCCCCGCCGGACCAGCTCCCGGGCGAAGCTGCTCAGGCGCACCTGGGGAGCGCCTACCTCGGGTGGATAGTACTGGGTGAGGATCACGAAACGCACTGCGGGCCCCGGGCCAGCACCGCCACCACCTGCTCCGCGGCCGCTCCGTTTCCGAAGGCGTCGAGCCGGATCGGCCCCGTGGGCGATCGGTCCAGGGCCGCGTGGACGCGCTCCGGCTCGGTCCCGACCAGGGTGTTCCATCCTCCCTCGAGCGTCTCCGTCCACTCGGTCTCGTCCCGCAGGGTGATGCAGGGTCGCCCGAGGAAATAGGCCTCCTTCTGCACTCCGCCGGAGTCGGTGAGAACGGCGCGGGCGTGGGACTCCAGCTCGATCATCTCCAGGTACCCGACCGGATCGACCAGGCGGAGGTCGGCACCCGGGCGCGGTTCCCAGCCGGAAGCCTGGATCACCCGACGGGTGCGCGGGTGCACGGGAAATACCACCGGTGACGCCAGGAGCCCGAGGCACTCCAGGAGCCGGACCAGCCGGGCTGGGTCGTTGGTGTTCTCCGCTCGATGGACGGTCGCCAGGTAGTAGCTCTCGTGGGCCAGACCGAGGGACGCGAGCATGCCACCGGCGTCCGCCCGGGGCCTGGCCTGTTGGAGCAGGTCCAGCATGACGTCACCCACCAGGTACACGCCGCGAGTGATGCCCTCCCGGGCGAGATTGGCGACCGCCGTCTCGGTCGGGGCGAACAGGGCGGTGGCAAGGACGTCGGCCACGATCCGGTTCACCTCCTCGGGCATACGGCGATTGTAGCTCCGCAGCCCCGCCTCCACGTGCGCGACGGGCAGGTGCAGCTTGGAGGCCACCAGCGCGGCGGCCAGGGTGGAGTTGGTGTCACCGTAGATGAGCAGCCAGTCCGGGGTTGCAGCCGACACGATGGGCTCCAGTCGCGCCATCATCTCGCCGGTCTGCCAGGCGTGGGAGCCGGAGCCGACGCCGAGGTTGTATTGCGGAGCCGCCAGATCCAGCTGGGAGAAGAAGATGTCCGACATGGCCGGGTCGTAGTGCTGGCCGGTGTGTACCAGCGTCTCCGTCAGGTCGCCTCTCGCCCGGATGGCCCGGGAGACCAGCGCCGCCTTGATGAACTGGGGACGAGCGCCGACGACGGTCAACACCTTCACGATAACTCCCGCGGGAAATCCGGTGAACGGTGGGTAGGAAGGCTTGCGGGGGCCCGCCCCCGCTCAGGGATGGACCAGCGGCTGGCGGCGGGACCTCGCCCGACGCCAGACTCGCACCAGGCGGTCGTAGGCCAGCGGTTGCTGCTCGCGGCTGCGGTCCAGGTACTCCATGAGGAAGGCCAGGGACACACTCAGGAGCAGCCCCAGCACCCCGGCCACGAGGCCCATGCGCACGGGTCGGGGACTCGAGGGCTTGGCCGGTGGAACCGGGGGGTCGATGACCGTCAGCAGGGGCGTATCGTTGACCTCGTCGATGCGGGCGACCTCGTACTCGCGCTGGAGTGTCTGGTAAACCTCTTGCCGCAGCTGCACTTGACGGTCGAGCCGCCCGTGCTCGAAGAGCAACTGGGGAGAGGTTTCGAACTGGCGGTTGCGAGAGAGGAAACCGCGGAGTGCCTCCTCGGCCGATTCGAGATCCTTCCGCGCCTCCTCCGTTCGCGCTTCGGTGAACTTCCTCCGCTCCCGGGCACGGAGATTGCGCGTCCGCTGATTGAAGTCGTTGAGCAGCCCCAGCATATGTGACGCGACGGTGGCTGCCAGTTCCGGGCCGGGGAGCTCGGCCTCGATCTCGATCGTGCCGGTCTTGTTGTCGACCCGGGCCGCCGAATGGTCCTTCAGCCATTCCACGCCCTTGTCCAGACGTTCCCGGGGGGTATCGGCCTCGATTTCCAGAATGTCGATGAGGGGGGCGCTGTCTCCCCGCTCCCCGGTTACGCCGGGTACGGGGAAGCGAGTCAACAGAGTGCGCTCCAGGAGTGAACGGCTCCGCGTCACAGCGGCATAGAAGTCCGGCGACGACATTGGGTCCGCCCCGGGAAGAGAGAAGCCGAACTCCCCGGCCAAGGCCCCGATTCCCTGGGGCAGCTGGATCGAAGACTGGGATTCGGGAATGAAGCTCCCCTTGGCGGTCCATCTGGTGGGGAGCACCAGCGAGACGAGCAGGGTCAGAATCACAGCCACCGCCGGTATCCCGAAAACGAGACGGCGGTGTCGCGAAAGGACCCAGGCGTAATCGAGGAGCCCGGTCTCGGAGGCAGGATGGGGCAGTCCAGCCGTCCCCGGCGAAGAGTCGATACCGCCTCCAATAGGGAGTTGACCACCTGGATGGCCGAGCGTGCGCGAAAGATAACGCTGCCAAAGGACCGGCTTCAACCGGAATTGCCTCCGGCCGACTCAGGTGAGACTAAGCTCCCCTGCGGCAATAGCTTGACCTGCAATCCCGCTGCTGCTATTTGTTGACTTCAGAATGGAACTGCGTGTGCCGCGGTACCTGAGAAACCGACACCTGCTGGTGCTGGATGCCCTGCTCCTCGGCCTCTGCACCCTGGTGGCGTATGTGGTGCGGTTCGAAGGCTTCGACTGGGGTCCGGCCAACCTCCATACCGCCCTGGTCTATCTCGCGGTCAGTCTCCCTCTCAAGCTCGGGGTGCTGCTGTACGTCGGCCTCTACCGGCGGCTCTGGCGCTTCGCCGGCGTGGCCGAGTTGGAGCACATCCTGGTGGCGACGGCCATTTCGGCCTCGCTTTCCACCCTGATCGGCGCGGCGGTCCTGCCCGGGCTCGGGATCACTCCCCTCCGGGTGCCCCTCTCGGTGCTCTTCATCGACGCCTGCCTCAGTGCCGGCGCCGTGGCCCTGCCCCGGCTCTTCATCCGCCTGCTTGGCCGCCGGACCCAGTGGCGCCGGCTGGAGGCGGCGCGCCGGGTGCTCATCGTGGG
>Ga0055490_10000004_pt1 | contig 15051 bp, 17 predicted proteins | sample RushOxbow_ThreeS_4_FD_57909 | JGI IMG/M metagenome (GOLD analysis project Ga0055490, IMG submission 57909) | Wetland microbial communities from San Francisco Bay, California, USA, that impact long-term carbon sequestration - RushOxbow_ThreeSqC_D2 | ecosystem: Environmental > Aquatic > Marine >...
TTGCGCTCCGCCTTCGACATCATGCGCCCGCCTTGCTCACGCGCTCCACGGGGCGCGGCACGAACCGCACCGCCTGCCGTGCCCAGATTGAATCGGGATAGGCCGCGTCTAAGGGCGCTCGGTATTTTGCGCGTAGAACACCGAAATTGCGCGTGGGATATAGCGCAGAAAGGGTCCGCACGGCCTGCCCCGCTTGTTTGAGGAAGACCACGCGGACCCTCTCGAATGTCGCGCCGATACGGGTCTTCGAAACGCCTTCGAAGACCGATCGGGATTCAGCAATTCCGGCGGTTCGGCCGCCGGTTTTCCACAATCATTCAGGCGCGCACGGCGCAGTACTCGGATCTCCCTTGCGCCGTTCGATCATCCCCTTCAGCACGTGGATCACCTGACCCGCTCGCATCGCGGTCAACAGGTCGCGCGGCGTCTTCGCGCCGAAGTCCTTTTCTAGCCAGGCGGCCCCGGCGGCCTCGTTCCCACCGAAGGCCTCGCGCAACAACCTCGCGATCTGTTCCTCGTGCGCCGGCAGAATCATTCGCGTCGCGCCCGCCCGTCTCGCCTTCCGGCGGTACGGTCGCGGCTTGCAACCTGGAGGGTTGGGCAACCCGCGACCGGACACACGTTCGATCAGGGCGCTGCACTAGGCGGCGCTGAGTGCCCGGATCGAACCGCCGCACGATGCACGGAGCGTGTCCAGATCTATGCCGCGACGCTTGGCTTCGATCGCCAGCGTGGCGTGCTGCCCCTTTGTGCTGGAACCTGGTTCCGTTCGTAACGTCGCCGGCACGTCGTCGTCCCACTCAGGCGCTGACGGCGATCGGCCCACTGCCGATCCGCGTCAGACGCGCCCTCACCAGTTCCGCCTCCAATTCGTCGGGCCGTAGCGCGAGGTCCACCGTTTCCAGGTCCCCCGAGTTGACGGTCACCGTGTCGCCGTCGGCCATGCCGAGCCGCTTCCGCGCGACCTTGATCGCATTGCGAATCAGCGCGTCACAGCGCCCGAGCGATCCACGCCCGAGATCGTTGGCCACGTCAACCAAGTAATCGATCGCCGGCTTCACGAGCCGAAGCCCAGGCTCGTTATAGAGAGCCTTGATGTCGTCGGCGGTGAACAGCGGCTTGTTCTTGCCCCCGAGGTGGACTTCGTGTCCCTGCGTCAGGGGGAAGATCACGTCGAATCGCCGGAACATCTGGCCGTGGTCAGGGTCCGCGTTGCGGCGGATGCGATCGGCCAGGTCTTTCGTGGCCACGAGCAACACGGGTACGCCGCACTCGTCGTGGATGTCGCGAAGCGTCTCGATCCCGTCGTCGGTCAGCTGGTGGGCCTTATCAACGATGATGAGGCGGTGGCTTCCGCGCAGTGTCGCGATCACCCGCTCCATCGGCGTGCCAAGGTCTTCACCCCGCAACGGTCGCTTGTGAACCCCGACGAGACGCGCCAGCGCCCGAATGACGCCCATCGGGCTCCGGCGTTCACGGATCACCCGGAAGTAGATCGCGCCGGCGTACTTCTCATGGATCGCCCTGGCACACGCCGTTTTCCCGATTCCGGAAGCGCCGGTCGCCAGGCCCATTGTGCCGTTCTCGCGGACCATGCGGGCGATCGAGAGCATTTGCCGGGCGACGTGCGTTGTGGACACGAATCCACGCTTGATCGTCGCGGCCTCCTGTCTCGCGTGTTGCTCGACCCAGGCGTTGAGGCGGCGCACGTGTTCGTCGCTATCCTTGCGGTACTGCCCCAACACAAGGTCGCGGATCGTCGTCGCCTTGGGTCGCCCGACCTGTTTGCCAACATCGGCGTAGGTGATGCCACGCAGCTTCGTGTACTGCGCGAAGTTGTGCATCGCCGCGTCGCGCTGATCGTCGGTCAGCGGCCCGTCGTTTGGCAGCGTCCATGCAGCCATCAGCACCCGCTCCGTCTCGGTGAATAGGTTGGTAAAGTCGCTCCGATCCTCGGTCACAGAACGTCCTCCAGCATCGGCCGTTCCGTGGCCTCGATCTCTTCCTCTCCGTACAATTGGTCCGCCGTCATGGGAACGACGGAGATCCCCGGTCCGTCGTCCTCTTCGTCGCCGTCGAACAGCGCCGCCAGGTCCACCGGCCCCGTCACCGGGCGCGCGTCGTCCAGCGCACGGCCGCCCGCCCTTGCCGAACCCCTCGCGGTTCCACCGCCCGAAATGCCTTCGTGGACGGTTCGAACCGCCGTCGAGAATCCCGTTTGGACCATCCTGACGTTCGGTCGATGGTCATCGGTTCCGGTGGCGCGCAGCCGTTTCGCTTCGGCCGCTTCCATTGCGGCGAGTTCCGCCGCCGCGTTGCGCTGGCGCTTCGGCGCCTCGACCGCCGCGCGACCCATGACCTTCTCACGTCGCCGCACGTTGCGGATCGCCTCGCGCAGGTTCTCTGTGTCCGTGTCCTTCGGAATGCGTTCGTTGCTCTGCAACCGGCCGATGTACTTCTTGCGGCCGTGCGATCCGAGGTCATAGGCGTGGCAACACGACCAGTCCGCCGGATCGACGGTGACGAACACGTCGCGGCCGCGACGGCGTAGAAGCTCGGGATGGTACTGACCGTAGCACAACGTCTTCCCGCACGCCCGGAATGACACGCCGTTGGGGCCGACGCGATACACGCCGCGTCCCTGCATCAGCGCCAGAAGCTCGCCCTCGGCTGCCTTGCGAATCGTCGCCGCAGTCCGCCACACCTCGATCGGCGACTTGCCGTCCATGCCCTGTCCCTGGTGGGCACTGTTGTGGTACACCGTCAGCCAGTCCGCGAAGCGGCTCCGCGCGTCGTCCAGCGTGGGCACGTCGTCCGCGTGGCGAAGTTCCTCGGCGCACTCTGGACGGGCCTCGGGCTTGTTCCCCCAGTAGGTGAAGTACGTCTTCCCGTGCTCGTCTTCCCACCGGCGGAACACGCGCTCGACCTTGCCCTTCGCCCACGGGTGTCGCGGCATCGCCTCGGCCACCTGGATACCGAGTTCCCCGAAGATGCCCAGCCAATGAACGTCGAGCTGGTGGCGGAACATCGTCCGCCAGTCGGCCCCGTGTTCCTTGCGCAGCCGACGCTTCTCAGCCTTTGTGAACCCCACCAGCAGTTCCGACAAGAAGTCAGAACCCCGATCGACGTGGACGTGCTCCGGCAGGCCCCACTCGCTGAACGCCATCCGCACGGCAGCCGCGATCTGATCCTGATTCGGGCTCACGCCGAGTGTCCATCCGACCAGGCATCGCGACCGCTCATCGATCACGGCCGTGAACCACGGTCGAATGAGTTCCCCGCGATGGCGCACCCAAAAGTCGGCGCGGGTATGGTCGAGCACGTACCGGCTTCCCGGCTCGATCCCCCCGCACTCGGTCTCGACGTACCCCATGAACCGGCGGGAGTACTCCGTGCGTCCGTCGCGGTGCAAACACGTCAGGGCCTTGTCGTCGGTCAGACGCAGCCAACGCGCCGTCGCCGAATAACTCGCCGGCCAGTTCCACCCCTCGGACCGTGCCTTGTGAAGTGTCGCGGCGTGGCATTTCTTCGCGGTGTGTTTCGCGGGCGCGTGAAAAAGGCTGTAGAAGTAGGCGATCGCCGCCTCGTCTCTGCCCTTCGTGCCGGCGTTCCCGATGCTTGCACCCGTGGCCAGCATCCGACGGTCGATCAGCGCCTCGACGCCACGGATCGGACCCTCGGCGGTCGGAGTGTAGTAGGCGCGTTCCCACAGTTGCAGACTGCGCCACGTCCGAACCAAGTCCGCGTCGCCGGCCTTGTCCGCACGCCCCGCGACGTGCTCCGCGACCATCGCCTTCGTGACCGATGGATCGCGGCGGTTGCGGCATGCCTCACGGTACTGGTTGAGCCAGTAGGCCTTTCGGAAGGCTTGCTCGACCGCGTCGTCGGGGTAGCGAGCCAGCAGGCTTTCGCGGCCGCGTGCATCACGCTGCGCGGCGTTGGGACACGCCGTCAGCCGTTCGTCGAGCTTCCGGCTGATCTGCCACACCGGCCGGCAGTTGGCGGACGGCGTCTTGATCGCCAGGGACCGCCGGCCGGCCTTCGCCGCTTCCGCATCCTCCAGCCTCGCCCGCGCCTGCCAGAAGCGTTTCGACTTCCCCGTCAGCGCCGCCGCCTGCTCGCAAGTCAACCAGTCGCCGCGATCGGCGGCGCTGATCGGCTCTGCCTGTAGCGCGGCTAGTGCCATACGTTCGTCACCGCTCCCGACTGCGGACCGTGTGCTCCGCGCCGCGCTGCGCCTCGCGCTGCGCCTTCGCGGATGGATGCGTGATGCGTTGAAATTGGTTGTGGTTGTGGATGATCGTTCCCGCGTCGCTGCGCGTCCCCTGGTTCAAGCGATCCAGCACGGGGAGCAAACGTTCAAGAACGGACCTGATTGCGCCGACCTCACCCGGACCCAGGTTCCTGGACTTCCCGCCTTCTACGTCAAGGTACTCCTCGTCCGTCAGGAGCTTCTCATCTCTCGACTGGCGGATCTTCCTGATTACGGGTTCGTTGAAATGTTTGCGATAAAGGCCCTGTTCACTTTCAAGCCGCTCGCGAACCACCTCCTCGACGACCCCGAAGTCTACGCCGTATTGCTCCGCCACCTCGCGGATAATCCGGTTGAAGTCGGTCCGCGGCGCCATCGCGTCCGGTGACAGGCCCTGCTCTACGGCGGCGCGCCGATCAGCCTCGTGCAGCCGGCGTTGACGATCGTCGATGGCGGCGGTGCGGTTGGCTCGATCCGCGAGGAACCGCTGAGCGTTCGCCAAGGACCCGCCCGGACCCAGATCAGCATTCGGCTCGAAACCCAACCGCGCCAAGTCTTCAAGGTTATTGGCGCTGAGGGGACCGCCACCCAGGTGCGCTGCCCCACCGAAAACCTTGACGAGTTCCGCGATCGCATCGCGTATGTCCGCCGGCGCGCGCTCGATTGTCCGTCGCGCCGCCCGCGCCTCGTCCGCGGAGAAGGGCTCGAACCGCTGAAGTGTGTCACGCTCGGCGATCACCCGGTCCGCAATATCGGCGCTCTCACCGGCGATCTGGTCAGCCGCCCGTTGGAACGCCTGCAGTCCTTTACGGCTTCGTTCCGCGGCCTCTTCGACCTTCTTGAAGGCGGCCACAAGTCTGTCGAACCCAAACGCGGCGAACCCGGCCGCACCGAGCAGCTTCAATGCCCCGCCGTATTTCGTGAACACGTCGGTGACCAGGCTTCCGACCTTGGCAAGGTCCACGTTCGCCGTCGCGAGCTTGCCCGCCAGGTCCGCACCGCGTAGCAGCCCCTGGGCGATGCGCCCGAGCGCGGGGTCGATGTCGTTGAGCGACTGAACGGCCTGTTGCGCGATGCCGTCCAGTTCACTCAGCGCCGCCGCGTTGTCGCGCGTCGCCTCGGCCGCCGCGCCGCTCTTCCCGGTGACGGCGTCCTGGGCGGCCTCGACCTTGCGGACCTCGGCGGCGGCCTGGCCCATGCCCTCGGCCGTCGCTTGAATGGTCAGTTTCTCGGTCCGTTCAGCCACGCTCTGCCCCTTCGTCAATCAGCGCCGCGATCGCGATCCTCGGCCTACGCGAAGATGTTCGGGTACTTCGGCCGCAACTGCTGTACGGCCCCCTTCGTCGTATAGCCGCGGGCCTTCTCTCGCCCGATCAGGTCTCGCTGCACCGCGATTATGGCTTCTCCGTAGTTCCCACCGCTCTGCGAAAGCGCCTTCGACATAACCGCCTGTTCGGCGGCGTTCAGGTGCATCCCCGCCGCCGACGCAGCCACCGTCGCTTCCTCATTCTCGCCCTTCACGAAGGCGACCGCCGCCTTGAGGATCGCCGTGAGGGTGTCGTTGTCGCTGAATTCGACACCCCGATCCTCCAACGCCGAGCGGAGTTCCCCGGCCAGTTTCCTCATCACCTGGGGATCATCACCGTTGTCGGCCAGCGCCACGATCGGGTGTGCCAGCGTCGTCCATCCAAATCCGTTTTTCATCCGTGCGTCCTTTCAACGTCGCGGCCGTTCGACCGCCATAACCTCGATCGATCGCGAATCCGTCCGCGACCGTTTGCCTCTTCGATCACTGCGTCGTCGGTTCGACCTGAAGCCGCGACTCGGCAGCCACGGCCAGCGGATCACGAGCCGCGAAGCTCAACAGGCGACGGTCGAGCATCGCCAGGGCTTCAAGCCTTGCGACTATCGGCGCGGCCGCTTGCCAAAAGGCCGCCGCCGCCGTCGCGATTTCCGCCGCCACAATGCGCCGCTCATCACCCACCAGAGCCTTCAGCGCCTCGGACAGTGCCGTTCCCCGCTCGCCCTCCGCCGCTGGCAACCGTGCATCGATCACCTCGGTCAGCAGTGCCAGCGCCTTCGCGTCGGATTCCGCTTTGCTGATCCGCGACGAGATCAACGCCACTCTGGCATCGTCACCGAGCGCATCGGCCAATTCGCCCTTCATGGTCTCGATCGACAGGCGCAACGCACTGATCCCATCCCGGGCCCGATCACGCTCGTCCTCCAGCCGACGGGCGAGCTGCACCTCTGGGATTTCCGAAAGCTTCGCGGTCCGAGCCTGCACCTTCGCGGCAAGTTCCGCGAAGACCGCCGTCGCGGCCGGCCCCAACGGATCGACGCCGCTAATCCACAGCGTCACCTCACCGCCCTCGTGCTTGATCTGAACGTTCGGTCCCTTCACGATTCACGCTCCCTCGAAGAGTCCTGGGCGACGGCGGTTCGAACCCCGCCCGTGACGCCATCGATCGTCCTTCGAAATGAGGGCCGGCCGTCGGGAGGAGTCGCCCGACGACCGGCCGGAACCACGCACGGCATGAGGCGCGGTCCACACCGCCCGAGGAAGCGCGCCCCGCCGGCCATGCCGGGCACTGGCGAGTCGCCTACAGCGCTTCCGCGTGCGGCCACGTCGTTCATTCGATCGCTTCCTCGCGGGGAACCGGACCGCGCCACACAATCACGGGCCGTCCGTCCGCCCCGACCATGTAATCCGTTGCACTCTTCCCGTCCGGGTCGGAAACCCGCATCACCTGGGCATCCTCGCCGATCAGCACGGCCCGGCCGCTCTCGATCAGGTCGGCCGCGTCGCGCCGCAGATTCGGGTTCAGACTGGCCAGGAAGTTCGTCGCCATCGGGTCACGTTCCGGACTTCCGACTCCGTTCCTCACATTTTTTCAACGCGGCCGACAGTCGCCGTTCGAGCCGCGTGTCGCCCACCGCGTCCGCCTGAATGAACACTTTCGCGATCATCAGAATCATCACCGTGTCGGACCTGATCGCGACGGCGTGCAGTAGTTCCATCGCCTCGTGGCGCATGGGATCAAGCTGACACCGCTGGTCATGCCACTCGCGCGTCGCCGCGTCTCCGTCCTCCACGCCGCCGGGAGAGAATCGGTACACCGGCGGCTCAGTCGCCGGCGTTTTCTTGGTCGTTCGCTTGCGTGCCATAACGTGACACCTTTCCGGCCGCCGGCCGTTAGTACCGAACCGACTCGCCGGCTTCGCGCAGCCGGTCCCATGCCTGCGCCACAACCGGAGCGATCGCCAGCGTCGCTCGCGCCACCTCCGTGTCGTTCCCTCGGTTGTGCAGCCACACCGCCATGCTGCTCATAGCCGCGTCCTCGCCGGCGTGGCCGTCCATAAACTCCTGTTGCAGGGCCAGCAGCGCGACCACATCCGAGAACGGGACCGTCCCATGCGGATGCGGCAAGGCCGCCGGCACGGGCTTCCCCTCGATCGACTCGAAGGCGCTCCGCAGCCGTTTCGCGTCGAGCCCGAGCAGTTCAACCACGTTGCCGACGCAACGCTCCAGGTCGCTGCCAGGCGTGACCCTGGCCAGCGCTTCGCCGAGCAGCGCATGCAAGGCCAGGCGTTTGCCGCTGGAGACCGCCGCCATGGCGTCCTCACCGGAGACCGCCGGCATTTCATCGATCATCCCGGCCAGCCCGGTGAGCCGGTTGCGTACAAGATCGATCTGCTGTATAAGCGATTCTGCAAGGATCGTTGGCGCGTGCGTGCTCCCTGACCGTTGCACGCTCGCGCCCTTTTTCTGCGCCCGGCGTTTGCTCGCTCGGCCGCCGCCGTTTCGGTTGCCGTTCGCCTTCATGCTGTCTCCCTGTGTGAACAGATTCCCAAAGATCGCCGTGGCACCGTGCCAAGGCGTTGACACTCAAATTCGCGGGGCGGGGGCCGGGTCATGGACAACCCCTCCCCCGGTCCCCGCCGGTTCGACCTGGTCGGCTGGACAACCCACGCGGCTATCGCCAGGACCACTTCCGATCCCGAACGCTGCCCGCGAACAACCCACCAGGTCGCTTCCTTCATCCGTCGCCCGCTTGCGCTCGCCACGCCCGAGCACAAGCCAGTCCAGCTTGACCCCCACCGCCAGCACGAGCCGGCACAACGCCTCGACGCTCGCTTTCCGCGCTCCGGACTCGACCTTCCTCACCGTCGCCGGCGACAAACCGCTCACGTGCGCGAGCGCGAGCACGCTCCATCGACGTTCACGCCGTGCGGTGCGGACCCGCCTCGCGATCGCGCGAAGGTCGAGACCGGGAAACTCGATCGGCCGCTTGGTCTTGGGCGCGACCCATCGAACGCGGCCTTTTACGTCAACCCTCTTGCTGGCCACTGCCGAAGCTCCCTCGTTTCGCCCAGGCGTCGCTCCACCGGCCGTCGATCAGATACGAGAGCGACTTGCCCAGCGCCCGGCTGATCCGCACTGCGGCGATCAGACTCGGAACCCTCGCGCCACACTCGAAAGTGCTCAGAGTGCCCACAGCCAGACCGCTGACCGTTGAGAGCTTCTCCAGCGTCCACTTCCGAGCCTTGCGTGCTCGCCTGATCCGCGCGCCGATGGCGCGTCCGTCGAGCACGGGGTCCGGGATTCGCGTGGCTGGTACGCCGCGTGGCATCTATGTCGCCTCACCTTGTGGCGCCTCCGCCGTCGTGCCGGCCGGCTTCCGCCGGCCCTTTCGAGTCGGCTTCGCCCGCGTGTGCTCGCACGGCGGACCGCCCTCGAAAAACTCACACACCGGCAGGCCGAATACGTCTGCGATCCGACACAGCGTGGTCACCTGCGGATCGAACGCACCGCTTAGGACCGCCGCCGCCCCTTGTCGCGTCCGGCCGATCCGTCGGCCAAACTCGGAGAGACTCAGACCGCTCTCCTGGAACAGCGCGGCGATCCGGTCACGTCTAAGCCGTTGCGTCATATAGCACACTCTACCCCATATCGTCCAGTCTGTCCAGGAAATCTACCCCATTTGCGGGTAGACATCAAGGAAAATCTGGGTAGTCTTGGAGACGATGAGCGCAACCTGTACGATCGGCGACGTGGTCAAACCGGGAGTCGATCCATTCGCTGAGTACTTGATGAAGCTGCGTCGCGATCGCGGTCTATCCGCGCGTGCGCTCTCCATGAAGCTCGGGCTTGCGGAGAGCTATCTTCACAAGTGGGAGCATGACGCTGGCCGTCGCGTGTCACGCGAGGTTCTCGCCCGCGTTGCCGAGGTTCTTGAGCTTGGCGATCCCCAACGTCGGGAACTCTTCCGCCTTGCGGACGCGCGGGACGTACCTGAACACGCGCGGCATCTCTACGATTCCCCGAACCGCTTCCTGCAAAACATCGACCAGGCGATCCGCTCCGTCGATCACCCGGCGGAGTGCGAAGAGTTGCCGTCGTCGGAGTGGGAAACCTTCATCGAAGCGGTCGCCTGGACGCTCGCCCATCGCGCCACCGAGAACGACACGCCCGAGACGTGGCTTGCCGATCGCATCCTCTGGCCGCCCGTCGTCTACCGCCACGGCATCCGCACGGAGAATCCCGATTGGATCGGCGACCGACCGCGCATCGACGTGGCGCACCTCTTCGAACGTCACTTCCCCGTCGCCCCCGACGCGGAGTTGACCCCCGAGGCCATCACCGCGATCGGCTCCGGCATGGCGGCCGTCTGGTGCGCGTGGACCTGCGAGTCGATCGACCGGTGCCTCGAGCTGGTCAAGGCGATCCGCCGTTGGAGCGTTCGATCGACGCCCGATCTCGGACCGGTCGCGACGCTCACCTTCGCGACAACCGCCGACCAGGAAGCCTACGGCGCGACGGGCATCGCGTGCAGCGCCATCACCCGGGCGCACAGCGGAGCGATCGCCCAGGAACTCTACGAGGATGCCAACCTGCACAAGGTGGGCGAGCCGGGCCGCCATTACGTCCATGCCTTGCGTCCGATCGACGCGGTCGTTCCCGGCGCGTTCCAAGCGGCCTTCTACTACATGAACCTCAACGCGCGGTCGCCAATGAAGGCCAGCGTGCTGCGATCAATCGAGACGGCGCTTTACCTCGTATGTTCCGACCTCTGGCACAGCGGCATTGAGCCTGCCCTTTACGCAACCGGCATGCTGGGGGCCAGGGAAGGCACCTACCTGTTCGATCGACTTGAGGGATTCGATACGGTGGACGGAGCGCTCGACCTGTTGCGCGGTGGCGCGTTTCTTTTCCTGTCTCCGGACGAGCCCATACCACGTGCGAAGCGATACATCCTCGGTCGAATCCGAACGGGCCTTCGCGCCCAATTCGAGTCCATGTTGCGTGCGGCCCTGGCCGCCATGTACGCCGCTTCAGCATCGGTAACGACCGACGACACAGAAGCGCCGGAGTCTCGACCGTCCACCGGGCCGCGACGGTCCGGCGCGAAGAAGTCCGCCCGGAAGGACCGCAAAAAACGCCGCAAGGGCAAGTAACGCAACGTGACACTCGACGCGCACGACGCGCGTCTCACTGAGGAAAGGACGCCCACAATGAAGCAAGCCATCGACCCGAACGCGAAACCGCACGTCAGCGTCAACCTGAACAGCCGCGACGTCCGTATCGACCTCGTAGAAATCCCGGACGATATCGAAAAACCGTGCCGCGCCGCCCTCAACGCCTGGCAGCGCGACTTCGAGAAGCGGATCGCCGGCCTGGCCAAGCTCCCGCAAATGGCGCTCGTGCGCACGCTCCGTGCCCGTCGCGACGCCGCCAGCCGCACGATCGACTCGCTCACGGCCCGCATCGATTCCGCGAAGGCCGACGCCTTCAGCGCCGCTCCGGAACAGATCGAAGCCGCCGTCGCCAAGGTGGCCGACACGATCACGACCTTGGAGAGTCAGATCAGCGCCGCCCGGTTAGCCGTCGAAGCGTGCGACCGGGCGCTTCCCGAAGCGGTCGCTGCCCGCGCGGAAAGCTTCCGCACGGCGCTCGTCGATCTGACCAACGAGATCAGCGCCGAGATGCAGGCCGCCTTCGCGGCTGAGCGCGTCAAGTTCTGGGGCAAGATCGGCGACCACGTGCAGTCGATGCTGATCGCTGAAGCCAAAGCCCAGACGCCGATCAGTTACCAGCAGACCACGCCCGACACTTGCGACGAGTGGGCGGTCAGGCACGGCGTCGTCGCGGCGTAGATCGATCGCATCGATGGCGGTTGGACTGACAGTTAGGTTGAGCGGCGACGTGGGCTGGGCGAGCCGAACCAAGACCGCGCTGCGCAACCCCCGTCCACTGATGAAGCGCATCGGCGTTCTGTTTCAGTCGTCGGCGAATCTACGCCTCACGCGCGTGTTGAGGCAGGATGAAGGAACAATCCGCACCGGAAGGCTGATGGCCGCCATCCCCGCCGGCGACCCCAACACGGGAACGCCTGGAAAGTTCACCGAACACACCATCTTCGACCTGTCGGATGTGTCCGTTCGAATCGGCGTCGATCTGCCGTATGCGGCTCAGGTTCACTTCGGTGGGACGATCGTACCGAAGGACGCGAAGGCCCTCGCGATTCCCGTTGTGGAAGCGCTGAAGCGCAGCAAGATCGGACCGCTGGAACTCGACCCCGATCGCTCGCTCCTGACGTTCGTTCCGGTGAAGGGCGGGAAACCCAACATCATCGGCGTGCTTGTCGATGAGCCGCAGGCGCTGGTCGGTCGCCAGCGCAAGCGAAGAGGCAAAACGCCCTACGGGCCCGGGATTCTCTACGTCCTGGCAACCTCGGTCACGCAGCCGCCTCGGCCGTTCCTATACATCGACGACGGCGACGCCGGCGTCATTCGCGACGAGCTGATCCCGGCGTGGATGAACGGACGTTGAGGGCAGGGAGACAATGGCGCTAGCCGGAACATCGATCATCGGCCAGCCGCCGGACATGCCGGCCCCGCAACCGATCCCGCTTGCCCAGGGCAACGCTCCAACGTCGCGGAGCCGTATGCCGCGTCCGCTGGAAGTCCAGATCGAAGTATACCCCGGCTCTAACCGTTGGGTTACGCTCGACCGCGTCGTCGCCCGCGAAATTACCTACGCGATCGACGGCGCGGACGCCACGGCCTCGCTCAGCCTCGGGCTGGACGCCGCGCATCTCACGAAGGCTGGATCGATCGGGCGAAGCCACCTGATGCACGCGATCGGTGTGTTCTCTCCGGACAGGCGGGCTCGGATCGTTCAGGGGTTCGGACCGCTGGACGTTCGCGTGCATTTCCAGGGGTATCCGGTGATGCCGTCGATCGCGTGGAGTTCGCGCGACCAGGCGTTCACTGTTTCCTTGCTGAGTGAAGGACAGGAACTTCTCCGCACGTCGCCCGAGTCTCAGATCGTGGGACGCTACATTCGATCGAACCTGCTTGGTGAATGGAGCGTCAGCAACCCTGACCTCGCCCTCGTCACCGCGTTGCTCCCGATCTTCAACGCCGAGGGCAAACCGAACCGGTCGCGTGACGCCTACGATATGCGCGTCGTCCAGCCTGGCGCCCTGTACTACACGCACAAGGTGCACCTCTTCACGCCAGACGGAGACCCCGACGCCGAACCCTGGTACTACTGGCAAGCGCTGCGCTACCTCGCCGCCATGCACGTTTCTCCGAACGTCTCGACGCGCGATCTGCTCCGGGATACCGAGCCGTTTCTTCAGGTTCAGCAGCCGCCGGTCGAGCCCCACCCCGATCCGTTTTGGCGTCGGCTCTGGCAGCGCTGCGACGACGACGCGATCGCCTCGACCAACGCCGAGGAAGCCCTGCACCTGCTGTGCGATGCGGCCGGCTGTCACTACGAAATCGCTCTTCGCCAAACAGGCACGGGCAGCCAACCGCGTGTCGAGCACTACGTTCGAATCCTCGTCCCTCCGCGCCACTCAAACGATCAGCCGATCAGTCCGACGACGTTGCGCATGGGCCGACCGCGCGTCTTTACGATCCCCCGCGACGCGCCGTTCCGCGACACGACCGACCGCAGTGATTACGAAATCGCGGTCAGCGGCCGCGCTCTCCAGGCTAACTTGTCGATCGATCGGGCTGCGTTCAATTCACCCATCGTCCTCGGCGGCCGCAAGCACTACGAAGTCACGCTCTTACTTCGTCGCGGCTGGTTCCCGCATCAGTTTCTTGACCGCACCCTCGAAAACGAGCCGCTAGACGGACTGGCTAACTACGAGGATGGGCTTGATGGGTGGGCCAAGACGGCACGGAGTTTCTGGGGGGCCGATGGAACACAAGCGGGCCAGTTCGACCCAGAATACGACGTGCTCTCCGGCGGAGGCGCAGTGCCGAAGTCGCTGTACCACAGCGCCCACCCCAGGCACTTCATCCAACCGGGCTACGCGGACGTGGGTCGGCTCTGGGTGTTTCCCGACGATCACCGCTTCGTGTCGATCGACGGTGAGTCGCTCGTGTCGGACTACGCGCGGTACCAGTTTCCGGCCGCGCTATACAGCCCTTACTTCCTCGATCCCGAAGGCGCCGACGGCGAACAGGGAGAGGAAGGCCCCTTCATCGGCCTCGCCTACGTCAGCAGTAAAACCGGCGGTCAGGTGGCCGATGCCCGAGGCTGGATTCCGCGGCCGAGGCCCTTCCTCGAAACCATCGCCCGTCAGTCAGGATCCGGCGGCCGTGCGCCCATCGTGGAGTTCAGCTACATTCAGAGCTCGCCGGGCGATCCGATCACCGCGTACAACGTGATGGAGCGCGGCGACTGGCGGCCGTATGGCGGCTCCGCTCAACTTGATCCGTTGCGGGCCGCGCTCCGCATTAACGACGGCAACCTGCTTCACGATCCCTACCTGCTGTTCGATCCCACAAACCCCGACGGGATCAGCATGCTGGAAGCGTTGATCGGCGTCGTCGCGGTACCCGACGAAGCAAACCCAGGCACGTTCAAGTTTGTAGCCGTCGAGCCGTTCTTTTGGGTGCGCGTGACGTGCGTCGTTGAGGGCGACGATCGCTTGTTGGTCAAGAGGAACACGCCTGGGGCGAGTTTCCTTCGACGACGGGCAACCATCGTCGACACTGGCTCCGATCGCTTCGTCGTTCGCAACCGTCGCGATCAGAACAGCTCCCTCGATGCGATGGGCACCGACCCCGACCGGGAGTACGAGACGCGCGACGACAGGTCGCGCTTTGCCGGCTTCGCGGAGGCCGTCGGCGACGATCTCGTTCGTAGCACGGTGGCCGGATCGTTCGAGGTCTTCTACTTGGACGAGTCCCATCGGATCGGGGACGTGTTCTCCGGCATCGAAGGCCTGGCGATTCAATTCGAGTCATGGACGACGGTTGTGAGTAAGCAGTTCATCGCCGACCCGGAGGCCGGCTACAGGACCATCCTCCACCTGTCCGACCTGCGTGACGCGCCGGAGTTGAGTTGACATGCTAACACGCCAAGCACCGCGTTCACCGTCGGCCGTTTTTTTTCTCCGGCCTCGACTTGCCCGCTCGGCGTTCATGGGGTATAGTTCCGGTACATCCGACCCCTTGCGGCTCGGAACGGCTCGGCGTGGCACGGCTGGGTTCGGCTCGGCACGGTACGGCGAGGCCTGGAAGGGCAGGGCTGGGCGAGGCTCGGCAGGGCTTGGCTTGGTTCGGTTTGGCAAGGTCTGGTTTGGTATGGCATGGCCGCCAATGGCGGAGAGAACGCTCGGGAAACCGAGCGTTCTTTTTTTGTCGTCGTCAGTTCACGCAAAACCCTGGAACTACTCGGGAGTTTTCCACACCCCACCGACGTTCACGTTCCGGACAACCATAGACGCCCGTTCATCCGCCCTTCGAAGGACCCCCGGGACCGCATCCGGACG
>Ga0055490_10000005_pt1 | contig 14478 bp, 12 predicted proteins | sample RushOxbow_ThreeS_4_FD_57909 | JGI IMG/M metagenome (GOLD analysis project Ga0055490, IMG submission 57909) | Wetland microbial communities from San Francisco Bay, California, USA, that impact long-term carbon sequestration - RushOxbow_ThreeSqC_D2 | ecosystem: Environmental > Aquatic > Marine >...
CTGGATCATGGTGCCGGGCACTCCCGCACCATCTGCAAAGATGCCCCATCCGCTACCCGCCGTCCCTTTCACCCGAGCCAGGAAGCTTACGGGCGTGGTCGCCGCATCGCCGATGGCTGGGCGTTGAAACCGAATGTAGGCGAGCCCGACCTCCGGTGAGTTGCCGCGGATGGCGACCTGCTCGATATCCACGGCCGCGGCTGCGCGAACACCCAGCAGCAGCGGGATCGCGAGCGCAAGCGTTCCGACGTGCTTCATCATGCCCCCCCTCCTGTGTCCAGATGGCGGAAGCGCACCGGGGCCAGCCCGACGGCGCAGCTCGATGCTAGCCGCCTCGCGCGTGCCGCGTCAATGACGGATCAACGCCATCACCCCACCACCGCCATCGCTGCACGCCTGCTGCGCTCGCCCACTTGCCGGGCTACGCGCGGCTACTCGACGGTCACGCTCTTGGCCAGATTGCGCGGCTGGTCGACATCGGTGCCCCGGTGGACGGCCACGTGATACGACAGCAGCTGGAGCGGGATCGTCAGCAAGATCGGGGACAGCAAGTGATGCGTCGTCGGCACGTCGATCACCGCGCTGGCCACATCCTCGAGATCGCTGTCCGGTCGGTCGGTCACGGCGATGATCTGGGCGCCGCGCGACTCGACTTCCTTGAGGTTGCTGAGCGTCTTCAGGAACACGGGATCGTGCGGGATCAGCACGACCACCGGCACCTCCTCGTTGATGAGGGCGATGGGCCCGTGCTTCATCTCACCCGCAGGGTATCCCTCGGCATGGATGTACGAGATCTCCTTCAGCTTCAACGCGCCTTCGAGCGCGACGGGATAGTTGACACCGCGGCCGAGGTACAGGAAGTCTTGCGCTCCGCTGAACGACTTTGCCAGCTGCTCGGTCACGATCTCGTTTTCCAGGATCGTCTGGACCGCATGCGGAATGCCCACGAGCTGCGAGACGAGCTCGCGCCCCTGCGCCTCGTCGATCCGGCCGCGTCGTCGCCCCAGATACAACGCGAGGAGAAACAGCGCGGTCACCTGCGTCGTGAACGCCTTGGTGCTCGCCACGCTGATCTCGGGTCCGGCGTGCGTGTAGATGACCGCGTCGGATTTCCGCGCGATCGATGAATCGACGACGTTGCACACGGACAGCACACGGGCGCCGCATTCACGACCCGCTTCGAGCGCAGCCAGGGTATCCGCCGTCTCGCCAGACTGGGACACGACCATGAGCGACGTGCGGTCGTTGAGCATGGGGCGCCGGTAGCGGTACTCGCTTCCGTAGTCGACCTCCACGGGAATGCCCGCCAGCTCTTCGAGCAGGAACTTCCCGATCAGACAGGCGTGCCACGCGGTCCCGCACGCCACCAGCACCATCCGCTCCACGTCCTGCGGCCACTGGGGCCCTAGCGCCTCGAGCTCGGCGAGCTGCACGTCGCCCTGTTCCTGCGCGATGCGTCCGCGCATCGTATCGATGAGCGCCTGGGGCTGCTCGTGGATTTCCTTGTGAAGAAAGTGCTTGTGTCCGCCCTTCTGCGCGGTGATCGGATCCCAGGTCACCGTCCGTGGCGCTCGGTCCACCGGCTGGCCATCGAACGTCGAGATCGACACCTCATTGGCCGTGATCGTCGCAACCTCACCATCCTCCAGGAAGATCACCCGCCGCGAATGATCGAGCAACGCCGGGACGTCGGACGCCACGAAATTCTCGCCGTCACCGACGCCGATGACGATCGGCGTCGCGCTCTTCGCGGCCACCATCGTGCCCTTCTCCTTCTCCGACAGCACCACGATGGCATAGGAGCCCATCAATCGCCGGATGGCAGCGCGGGTGGCATCGACGATGCCGAGTCCTTGTTCGACCTGCTCGTCGATGAGATGCGAGATGACCTCGGTGTCCGTCTCCGAGGTCAGCGTGCGCCCACGCTGGGCCAGCTCATGGCGCAACGCCAGATAGTTCTCGATGATGCCGTTGTGAATGACGACCACGCCTCCGGCGCGGTGCGGATGGGCGTTCTGTTCCGACGGCCGCCCATGCGTCGCCCAGCGCGTGTGCCCGATGCCCGGAGTACCGACCAGCGGCACGTCACGCAGCAACCGCTCGAGGTTGTCCAGCTTGCCGACGCACCGGCGCACCTCGATACCACCGTTCGAGAACGCCGCGATGCCCGCGGAGTCGTACCCACGATACTCGAGACGGCGAAGCCCCTGCACCAGGATGCCACTCGCGTCGCGGGGCCCAACGTATCCAGTAATGCCGCACATACACTACCTACCAATCTGGCTACCGGTCCATCTGGTCGGCCGGGTCTGCCGTCCCTCAGCGCCGCGGGCGCGCCCGCTTCGTCGTCGACCGCCGGCCGCTGCTGCGCGTTCCGGACTTCGTACCTGCTTTCGTGGCCTTTGCTTTCGGAGCCGCTGTCTTCGTGCGGACCTTCGCACGAGCCGGGGTCGAGCGCGCCGGCGGTGCCGATGCACCTGCCTTCGCCGCGGTCGCCTCACGCGCCCGCCGGCGGGCCACCCATCCCTCGACATGACGCTGCGCGACGCGGCTAACGACCAGCGTCCCCGGAGGCACGCTCTGCGTCACGGTTGTCCCCGCTCCCACGTACGCATCGGATCCCACCGCGACCGGCGCCACCAGCTGCGTGTCACTCCCGATCTGGACCCGATCGCCAATCACCGTCTGATACTTCCGGAATCCATCGTAGTTGCAGGTGATCGTACCCGCCCCCACGTTCGTATCCTCGCCGATCGTCACGTCACCCAGGTAGGTCAGGTGGTTGGCCTTGGTTCCGGGGCCGAGGCGGGCCTTCTTGGTCTCGACGAAGTTGCCGATCCTGACGTGCGCCGCGAGACTGGTACCGGGACGAAGATGCGCGAACGGCCCGATCTCGTCGTGGTCGCCGACCTCGCTCTCGGTAATGACGACACCAAACTTGATGTGCACCCCGTCACCGAGTCGCGCGTCTTGGAGACAGGCACTCCCATCCAGTCGACAACCACGACCAATGACGGTCGCGCCGCGCAGCTGGATGTTCGGCCCGATCGTCGTGTCCTCGCCGATGCTGACATCGGCGCCCACATAGGCTGTCCCGGGATCCTCGAAAGTGACCCCTGCCGCCATCCACTTCTCGACGATTGATCGTCTGATCCGGGCTTCCATGTCAGCCAGCTCCGTGCGGGTGTTGATCCCGGTCACTTCCACCACATCGTCGACGTTGCGACTCCAGAGGCGCTGCCCTCGCGCGTGAGCGACGCTCACGATATCGGTGAGATAGTACTCTCCCTGGGCATTGTCTGCAGCCAGCGCCTCGACGGCGGACACGAGGAGGCGTGCATCGACGCAGTAGATGCCGGTGTTGATCTCGCTGATATGGCGCTCGTCGGGACTCGCATCACGCTCTTCGACGATTCGCTCGATGCCACCAGAAGGGCCGCGAATGATTCTGCCATAGCCCGTGGGATCTCGAAAGCGAGCCGTCAGCAGGGAGAGCGTCGCGCCGCTGCGCCGATGTCCGTCCACGAATGCGGCCAGCGTATCGGCACGAAGCGCAGGGACATCTCCGTAGAGAATCAGGACGTCGCCGCGGAATCCCTCGAGTTCCGGGACGGCGCACTGCACGGCGTGCCCCGTACCGCGCTGTTCGGCCTGCATCACGAACCGCAGATCCGCACCGCCTCCGTGCGGCGCACACGCCGCCCGGACCGCCTCGGCCTGATGGCCTACGATGACGACCACCCGCTCGGGTGCCATCGGACGCGCAGCCTCGAGGACGTACGAGACCAGTGGTTGGCCCCCAATGCAGTGCAGCACCTTCGCCGTGGCCGAGCGCATCCGCGTCCCGAGCCCTGCGGCAAGCACGACGACCGCAAGCGACCGCGCACGATCCGGTCCCGGCTCGGAAACGACCTCCGCGCTGTTCTGCGAATGGGGCATGCGGTGCGCTCAGCGCGACGGGAACGTCCCGCTGGTCAGGGGCGCCTGCCCGGCCAGCGCGCCATACGCCCCCTTGTAATAGAGCAATGGCTCACCGTCACCACCCGCGGCCCGCTCGACTTCACCGACATAGATCGTGTGATCACCACCGTCGTAGGCGTGCACGATCCGGCATTCGAGATAGGCCAGGTGGCCCTCGATGATCGGCGCGCCGTTCTCGCCCCAGCGGTAGGGCACGCCCGCGAACTTCTCGCCCCCCGACTTCGCGAAGTGCGTGGACAGAGCCTGCTGTGTCCGGGTCAGCATGTTGACGGTGAAGACCCCGGCGGTGGCGAAGTGCGGGTAGGTTTCCGCGTTCTTGTCGACGCAGACGAGGAGCAACGGCGGCACGAGGGACACCGACGTCACCGCATTGGCCGTCAGGCCACACGGGCTGCCGTCCGCCTGTCGGGTGGTCACCACGGTCACGCCCGTGGCGAAACACCCCATGATGCTCCGGAACGCCTTGGAATCCATCGACATGGTGGTGCGGGGTGCTCCTGGACCCGTACACTAGACTGCCCGACGGGCCTACTGTTTCGCAAGCAGTGCCGTGGCACACCGTATGAGGCCTGGCGCATGTCGACACCCCGGTCCGCTTGCCTGTGGGGGCATCGTGCCCCACAATCCTGGCACGATGCCTGGCACGACGCATGCCACGATGCGCGCGCTCCCGAGCCCGGCCGCGGTCCTCCTCTGCGCACTGATCGTACTGGGGGGTTGCGTCGGAGACCTCCGTACACGAACGGCCGAACACGCCCCCGTCGCGTCTTCGGCCGGCGCCGCCGTCCGGGTTCTCGATGCCGACAGCACGAAGCTCCCCTGGGCCCGTAACGAGGGGTACTTCATCGTCGTGTCCCGGAGCTGCAAGCAGCTCGACGTCTTCTACCGCGGGCACCTCATCCGGCGCTTCCCGGTCGTGTTCGGCAGGAACACCCAGGGCGGCAAGCTGTACGAGGGCGACCGTCGGACACCGAACGGATTCTACGCGATCATCGAGAAACGCAAGCACGCCCGCTGGGCGCGGTTCATGCTCCTGGACTACCCCAACACGAGCGATCTGCAACGGTACTCGAGCGCCATGGCGGACGGTCGGCTCCCGCTCGACGATGAGCACATTCCGGGCATCGGCGGCGCCATCGGCATCCATGGATCCGACAAGCACGACCTGAACGCTCGCGGGGTGGACTGGACACACGGGTGCATCTCGATGACGAACCAGGCGGTCGTCGAGCTCGACACCCTCGTACCGGTCGGCACCCCGGTGCTCATTGCCGAATAGCCCCGGCGTCAGGTCTCCACCTACCGATCATGATCCGGGGCGCGGAGCTCGATCGTATTGCCGTCGGGATCGTGGACCCACAGCAAGCCCTCCCCGAGAGCGAGATACGTTACTCCCGCGGCGTCGAGTCCGCGGCGCACCGCGGCGAGATCTTCGATTTCCAGCGCGAAATGCGGATCGGTCGGATCGATGCCCTCGGGCATCATCTTTCCGTGCTGGATCAGGTGGATCTGGCTGCCACCGACGCCGTACCACGTCCCCGGGAAACCCAGGTCCGGGCGCTCGATCGCCGACACACCGAGCAGCTCCTCGTAGAACTGGCGGGACACCTCGACGTCGTCGACCCGGACCGACACGTGATGCAGTGACCGCTGACCCATGAGACGCCTCCCTTTCGCAACCGACGAGACAGTGTCGATAGCGAGCCTGCGGCTCGCCGGTCAAGTCAGGGCTCGGGATCGACAGCCTCACCACCGCCGGACACCGCCGGATCACTCTGGGCGTTGAGCCCCCAGTCGTAGGGCACGAACCGTACCTCGTAGCTCGCCGCGCGGCTGAGCGCACTGGCCTGTTCCGGCGTCGCGTACAGGGTCACGTACGCCAGCAGCGTGGGCGTCGTATCCGGAAAGCGCTCGGCCAGCCACTCGAGGAAATCCGACCGGTACCAGTCGAAGATCGCTGACAGGTACACCGCGCGTTCGGCATCGTCGATGCGCACGTTGCGCGGCTCCGACACGAACTCCCGCGTCTCGCGATCGAGCCGGGCATCGAGCTGCTCGGCCCGGAACGGAGTCCGCGGCAACCGCGGGCAGCCGCGCGAGGCGCAGTTGAGCGCAAAGTGAACGCGCGGGTCCTTGAAGCGCTTCCGGATGCGATTCTCGACGGACCACAGGCTGGTGGACTCGTCTCCCAGCCAGACACGCTGAAACACGAAAAAGCCACTCTGGCGGGGCAGAAAGAAGAACGGAAACGGTGGTCCGACGTCAAGCACGCTATCAAGCGAGTCCCGCCGGACGACGGCAGAGAGCACGGCCGCATTGTAGCCGTTGATCCAGTAGGCGAGTCGATCCGCCTCGGTGGGAAACAACTCGGGATTACTGTCCGGACTGTACCGCGCGACCTGATAGTAGTAACGATCGAGGGCTTCTGATTCCGCCCGCAAACCGGCGTAGTCGACTTCGCCCTGCTCGTTGACGAAGCCGCTCAGCACCGGGTCGAATCCGGCATGTGAGAACGGCGCCCGTATGACGATCGGGCCGCCCTGCAGCGCCCGGGGGCGCACCGTCGTGCAGGCGCTGACACCGACGACGAGCAGCAGCGGGACGACGAGCCCCGCGCGCACCGGCCCACGGGCGTTACCGAACCGCATCGAGCCCGGTGATGTCGCGCCCCACGATCAACGTGTGCATGTCATGGGTGCCTTCGTAGGTGTTCACGGTCTCCAGGTTCATCAGGTGCCGGATCACCGGGTACTCGTTGACGATACCGTTCGCCCCGAGCACGTCCCGCGCCAGGCGCGCAATCTCCAGCGCGTGGCCAACATTGTTACGCTTGGCGAACGAGACATGCTGCGGCCGCGCCTGCCCCGCGTCCTTCAACCGACCGAGCCGCCAGGCCACCAGCTGTCCCTTCGTGATCTCCGTGAGCATGTGCACGAGCTTCTGCTGGACGAGCTGATAGCCGGCGATGGGCCGATCGAACTGCACACGCGTCTGGGCGTACGCGACCGCGGTCGTGTAACAAGACATGGCCGCGCCCAGCGCGCCCCACGCGATGCCGTAGCGAGCCTGATTGAGACACGAGAACGGACCACCCAGCCCCTCCGCCTCGGGAAGACGGCTGTCTGCCGGGACGCGCACGTCCTCCAGCACGAGCTCCGACGTGATCGACGCACGCAGCGAAAACTTGCCCGTGATGTCGTGCGTCGAGAACCCGGGCGCTCCCCGCTCGACGAGAAACCCCCGGATCACATCGTGCGCCCCCTCGGCGACCTTCGCCCATACCACCGAGACGTCCGCAATCGACCCGTTTGTGATCCAGCGCTTGACGCCCGACAGCAGGTACCCGCTGCCATCAGGTCGCGCGCGAGTCGTCATTCCGCCGGGGTCGGACCCGTGATCGGGCTCGGTGAGCCCGAAGCATCCAATGGCGCGTCCAGCCGCCATCTCGGGAAGCCAGCGCCGCTTCTGGTCCTCGGATCCGAACCGGTAGATGGCATACATCGCCAGCGCGCCCTGCACCGACGCCATCGAACGCAGCCCACTGTCACCGCGCTCCAGCTCCTGCATGATGAGGCCGTACGCCACGTTGTTCATTCCCGCGCATCCGTAGCCCTCCAGGTTCGCACCGAAGACGCCGAGCTCCGCCAGGCGCGGCACGAGCTGCCGGGGGAAGGTCTCACGGGCATGATGCTCCTCGATCGTCGGCACGACCTCCCGCTCCACGAAGCTCCGGATACTGTCGCGCGTCATCCGCTCCTCGGGCGAGAGCAGATCGTCGACCTCGTAGTAGTCCACTCCCGAAAACACTGCCATGCGAGTCTCCTTCCGGTGGAGGGCTCTTGCCTGCACGGACAAGCAGGCGCGCGCGCCGCGCCACCATACCCCGGACGCTGTCGGGCCGACAAATGTCGGGCCGACAAACGTCGGGCCGACAAGCCGCGCGCCCGGACGGAGCGCCCCCCTACTACGGCTCATAACCCCTATGTATACTCTGGCCGGCGTACATTATCCGAGGTAATCGGGCGTGCACATCGAAACGCTGAAGATCTTCTGCGATCTGGTGGAAATGTCGAGCTTCTCGGCAGCCGCGTCGCACAACTTCGTGACCCAGTCGGCGGTCAGCCAGCAAGTGCGTGCACTCGAGGACAAGTACGAGCGCAAGCTCCTCGAGCGCGCGCGTGGACAGGTGCGCCTCACTCCGGCCGGCAAAGTGTTCTACGAGTCGAGCAAGGACATCGTGACCCGCTTCCGGGAGATGGAAAGCCACCTGCAACGACTCACCAAGGTCATTGCTGGCACGATTCATGTCTTGACTGTTCACACGGTCGGACTGTACGAACTGTCCACTCCGGTCCGAAGGTTTCTCCGGATTCATCCGCAGGTCAATCTGCGCATCGAATACAGCCGCTCCAATCGCGTATACGAGCAGGTCCAGAAGGGTGAGGCGGATCTCGGCATTGTGGCGTACCCGACCAAGCGCGCGCATCTCAACGTCGTCCCCTTTCGCGAGGATCGCCTTGTGCTGATCTGCCCGCCGGGCCACCCGTTCGCCGCGACCCGCCGCATCCCGATCCGCAAGCTCGCCGGACAGGACTTCGTGGGATTCGAGCGAGACCTGCCGACGCGCAAGCAGACCGACCGGATCCTCCGCCGTCATGGCATCGAGGTCCGGTACAAGATGGAGCTCGACAACATCGAGACGATCAAACGCGTGGTGGAGATCGGAACAGGCTGTGCGCTGCTACCGGAGCCGGCGGTGCGTCAGGAGGTCCGGAACCGGACCGTGGCCGCCGTGCAGATTCGTGACGAGACCCTGCTGCGGCCGCTCGGCATCATTTATCGCAAGGAGCAGCACCTGTCTCCCGCGCGTGAGAAGTTCATCGAGCTGCTGTGCCGCAAGTAGCATACACGCGGCGGCGGAGCTTCGTGGCGACCGTGCTGGTCGCCTGGGCGTGCAGCATCGCCTGCGCAGCGTGCGGCGGCGCGCAGTGGCAGCGGGGCGTCGATCGCGCCGGATGGTCGGTCGCTCGTGCGATCCGCGCGATCCCGGCGAACCCCGACCTCTGCGAGAACACATGGCAGCTCGCACGACCGCCCGGCGGACCCTGGGACATCATCACCCTTCACCGCATCGGCTTGTGCGGGGAGGACCGGACGGACACCCGCACCGGATTCGATGTCCTCTATCTGCCGGGGACGCACATGAACGGCCAGCTCATGGTTCTCGACGAGGCGTACGACTTCCGGCTCTACCTGGCGCGCCGTCACATCGCGGTATGGTCGCTCGATTACCGTACCCACGCCGTCCCGGCGAACGCCCGCAATCTCGCCGCGCTGCGAGGCTGGACGACCGACGTTTTCGTCGACGATGCCGCCGCGGCGCTCGCTTTCATGCGGCTGACGGGCCGACGACCGATCGTGGCCGGTTTCAGTCGCGGCGCCATGCTGGCGTACGTGCTCGCGGAGCGGGATCCGCCGGATCAGCAACAGTCGATCGCGGGCCTCATCGTCTTCGACGGATTCGCCCCGGGCGCCCTGCCCGGCCTCGACACACGTCCGCCGCCCGGTGCCGCCATCGACGTCGGCAGCACGCGCCTCCCCTACGACGAGCGTCAGGCCCTCCTCGGTCGCGTCATCGCCAACCCGGCGACGCCGTCCGTCGATCCGGCCTTCAAGACCAGCGGGGAGCGTCTCGCACACATCCTCTTCACCAGCCGAACCTTCGGGGGCCGAGGCGGCCTCTCCGCCGCGCTGCACGGTCGCGCGGACATTCGCACGGTCGCCGGGGTGCTCACCAGCTACGATCGCTACTGGCCCACGGCAGCCACGCGCTTCCGGGCACCCGATACGCCGCCCGCGTCCACCCCGCCCATCTTCGCCGTGGCCAGCACGAACATCGGCCCCTCGTTCACCGCCGCGGTCGAAAACTCCGCGCGGAAACGGGGCGGGCAGCATACCGAGGTCATCGTCCTTCCCGGCCACGGTCACCTCGATGTGCTGGTCGGAACCGACGCACGCACGCTCGTATTCGAACCCCTGCTGCGGTGGATCGGCCGCCTCGGGACCCTCCCAGCGAGCTGACCGGTTCCCTAGCTGCCTCTGCTGTCTCTCCCGCGCCGCTCCTGCAACCACGCGCGGACGCGCTCCTCGACGTCTCCCGGGGAAATCGGCTTGGTGACATAGTCATCGCAGCCGAGTGCGAGGCCGCGCTCCCGATCACCCCTCATGGCCTGGGCCGTGACCGCGATAATGATGACGTCGGGGCCTCGCGGAAGCCGACGGATCTGGTGAATCAGCTCCTCGCCGTCGAGATCGGGCAGGATGAGCTCCGTGAGGACCACGTCCGGACAGTCGCTCGTCATCATGCGCACCGCCCCCGCGCCGTCGGGCGCGTCGATCAGCTCGATTTCCGGCATGCGCTTCCCGAACCACCGGACCAGGACGAGGCGACTTGCTCGGTCCGCGTCGACGATGAGTACCTTCGGCGGCTTCATGGAGTACGCGATCCTGAACGACGCGCTGCGGACCCGCGGAGCAGGGCGCCACGCATCGGCGCACCATCGGCGCGGCCACACGCCGGTGAATATTCCCGCAGGCAGCCCACCCGGCGGGCGCCCGCACATCACCACCCTCAGTATCTGAGCCTGACCGCCGAAGTTCAACGCGGAAGTTCACGGATGGGGCCGCGCTGCGATTGCGGAATCTGCGGGAGTATCCCCGGGAATCTACGTACTATAACCCGACGCTCGGCCTGCCGCGCGGTGCCGGTACGGCGGCCGGAGCCACGGTACGCGTCAGGAGCACGAGCCGGACCAGCTTCGTGACGGAGTCCACACCCATCTTTTCGAAGATCTGCATCCGGTACCCCTCGATCGTCCGCACGCTCAACGCGAGATCGACGGCGATCTCACGCGTCGACCTGCCAGCCACGTAGCGCTCGAGCACCTCCCGCTCGCGTGGGGTCAGCTCCTCATAGCTGGCCCACACCGCCTGCTGGTCGGCGCGTGTCTGTCGGGCCACGCGATCGCGTTCGATGGCCTCCCAGATGCGTTCGAGCAGCACCTGATCGCTGAACGGCTTCTGCAGGATGTCCACGGCACCGCCCTTCAGGGCGCGCACCGCGGTGGAGAAGTCTCCGAACGCCGTGACCATGATGACCGGAGGCATGGGATCGCAGGTCGCCAGCTTCTCCAGCAACTCGATTCCACTCATCCCGCGCAGGCGTACGTCCAGCACCACGCAGCCCGGGCGTTCGGGGTCATAACTCTCGAGAAATTCCTGCGCCGACGCATACGCCTCGACTGCCAGCTCAGCCGATTCCACGAGCCAGCCGAGGGTCTTGCGAACTGCAGGATCGTCGTCCACGACGAACACCGTTGCCTCAGACTGCATCACGCACCTCGCTCCCCGTCACAGGTACGGCCAGCCGCACCGTGGTCCCCATCGTGCCGTTCGAGGCCGCCACGATGCGTCCCCCGTGCGCCTCCACGATCGATCGGCTAATGGCCAGCCCCATGCCGAGACCATCGGATCGCGTGGTGAAGAATGGCTCGAACATGTGCTCGGCCACGAGCGGCGCCAGCCCCGGACCGGTGTCGTGCACCGCGACCTCTGCCGCCCCGGCACCAGACAGGGCGGTCTCGATCGACAGCTCCGCGGGCTTCCGCCTCGCCTCCCTGGTAGCCTCGAGGCCGTTGCGCACGACGTTCACGAGCACCTGCTCGAGCTGCACGCGATCGGCGTGCACGGGTGGCAGATCGGCGGCCAGAGTGAGCCGGACGGTAACACCACCGTGACGGGCCTCGGCATCGACCAGTGTGGCCACGTCGCGGACCAGCTCGTTCACGTCGACCAGCTCGCGCCGGCGCTCGCGCTTCTCCAGGAACGCCCGGAGGTGCTGGATGATCTGCCCCGCCCGCAGGCCCTGCGTCGCCGCCTCTTCCATCATCTCCTCGAGCTGCCCTGGCACGACGACGCCCGATCGCAAACGGCGCACGCACGCCCTGGCCGCGCTGACGACCGCCGCGATGGGCTGGTGGAGCTCGTGCGCCAGACCGGACGCCATTTCGCCCATCGTGCACACGCGCAGCACGTGCGCCAGCTCCGCCTGGTGCTGCTGCGCGCACTGCTCCGCATACTTGCGCGCCGCGATGTCCTCGACGATGCCGGCGAGCCGATAGATGCGCCCCGTCTCGTCGCGGATCGGGAAACCCCGGTTCCGGACCCAGTTCACGCCGCCATCGGGCCGAACGATGCGGTACTCCTCGTCAAAGCCGCCACCACGTACGAGCTCGAGAAAGCGGATGGACACGCGTTCCCGGTCCTCGGGATGGATCGTATCCGCGGCCCCCACCATATCCTCGTGGAGCAAGGACAGGGAACGACCCGATAGATACTCGTACGACGGACTCACATAGATCAGCTCCCGCAGATCGGCGCTCACCAGCCAGAACACGTCCTGGATGTTCTCCGCGAGCTGGCGGAACCGCCCCTCGCTCTCCCGCAACGCCGCCGTCCGCGCCTCGACCCGTTGCTCGAGCTCGACGTTCAGTCGTTCCAGCTTCTCCTGCGACGCGCGACTGGCCTCCTGCCCCTCGCGAATCCGCGACGCGAGATGTCCCGCCGTGATGACCATCGCGGCAAGAAACAACACCAGGAAGAAAATGTTGACCACGAACGTCTGATCCGACGCGGGCAACACGAATGCGCTCGCCGGCGTACCCAGCACCCCCAGCGCCCGCATCACCTGCAGTGCCGTGTAGCCGGCGACGCAGGCGACCGAGACCAGGACGCATTCCCGCACAGACACGCCCGCCGCCGTGTACACGACGAAGAACGCGTACACGGGAAGCCCATAGGGGGTGTAGCGATGACCGAGAAAGTGAATGCACGCCGTCACCGCGGCAATGTCGACCAGCAGCGTCAGGTGATACCATGACCGATCCGTGCCGGGGAGTCGCGGACGCAGGGCCAGGTACACGCCGCTGAGCGCGATCTCGGTCAGCACGATCCCGTAAATGAACCAGACACCGGGACGGGTCACGTCGATCGCCACCAGGATGGTCAACCAGCACAGGATGATGGTGCAAACGACCGCGCGGTACAGGCACTGGTAGGAAAACAGCCGGCCAAAGACCGGATCGGGTTGCCGCTCGTCCATCGCGTCCATTCCGTCGCGCCGCGTTGCCGGACCGAGCGTCATCCGTTCAACCCACCCGCCCGACGAGGGCGTGATCCCCGGGGACCGGCGTCGTCATCACGACGCACACACTCCTCGGCGCTCAGTGCTCCGGCGAATGCCTCCACCATGCCCGCGTCGACGCGCCGCCTCGTCTCCGGCGGCAGCGCGCAGAGCAGACGGAAGCTGGTGGCGATGAGGGTATCCGCCACGGCGAGCTGGGTCGTGCCGAACGCCCATCGTGCACGATCCCGTCTGGAAGCGAGCCCTGCTGCGCTCGCTTCGTCCGAGAAACGGTCGAGCACGCCGCGCGCCAGATTTCCCGCATGCACGGCCCGCTGGGCGTCGGACCGCGCGTGGCACGGGCCCATGTCTTTCTCGAGAAGTGCCCCCATCCAGCTCCGCGCGCCGCGAAACGACGCGGTCGTCTCGGTGCCGGCAGATCGTGCGATCCGCAATCGAGCACCCTGCCCATCCCCACGCGGGTCGAGGAAATCCAGTGTCGCGAGCAGTCGGCCCGGCAGCGCGGTCCGCCGTCTGATCGGGCGCGGCGTCTCTCCGCGGTGACCACGCGTCCAGAGACCCCGGGATGTGGGCGCAACCAGCGCGCGGCCGCGAAGCAGCGTGCATTCCGTCAGCCGCAGCAGCGATGCGCGCGCCGGGCCCGCAGGCAGCTCGTGGCAGGCCGCGCGGGCGCGCGCCGCCCAGCGGCTTGCGAGTCGGAGTGCGTCGTCGACGGCGCCGAGCGCCACTACACGGCGCCGCGCTTCCTCGACCACCGGACGGGGATGCGGAATGCTCGTGTTCTCCAGCAGCATCCCGAGCTCGGATCCACCGTCCTTGCGGAGCGCCAGCACGACGGGGAGGTTGTAGATGCCCAGCCGCATATCACTCTCCCGGCCGTTCTCCTCCGGATGCGTGAACAGATCCGCTATGTCATCCACGATCTGAAACAGCAGCCCGTAGCGGTGTGCGAAACGCTCGAGCGATCGCGACACCCGCGAGCCCGCCGAGGCGACGTCGGCTCCGGCGCGGGCGGCGAACGCGAACAGAGCCGCGGTCTTCAGCGACGCGTGCGTCAGGTATCGTCGTACGCTCATGGCAACGTCACCGATGTCCTCGATCTCGCGCAGCTGCCCCTCGCAGACACGCCCCGCCGTCGCAGCCCACTGGCGACTCAACGCGGCTTCGTGCTTTCCGATGAGCTGATTGGCGAGATACAGCAGATGAGCGCCCGCCAGCGCGGCGACCCGGCAGCCGTAGCGTGCATGCACAGCAGGCGCGCCGCGGCGCATCCGCGCACCATCGGCAATGTCGTC
>Ga0055490_10000006_pt1 | contig 13999 bp, 13 predicted proteins | sample RushOxbow_ThreeS_4_FD_57909 | JGI IMG/M metagenome (GOLD analysis project Ga0055490, IMG submission 57909) | Wetland microbial communities from San Francisco Bay, California, USA, that impact long-term carbon sequestration - RushOxbow_ThreeSqC_D2 | ecosystem: Environmental > Aquatic > Marine >...
ACATCATCTTCTAAATTTAAAGCAATAATTGCATCAGCTTCAAGAAATACAGTATTTACAACATTTTCTGCAATAATTTTTCCTTTAGGAGCTGAAATTTGTGTTCTATGTTCTTGATTGAGGTATATTCCAACTCTTCCTTCTGGATCTTGAACCTTATATTTTCTACCAAAAATGTTACCGACTACAGCGTTACCATTATCTACAATTATTTGTGCACCATTATCAATTTTGTATTTGTTTTCTATTGGATCAACAAATTTGAAATCTCCTTTTGAAAGGTGAATTTTTGTCCTGAATTCCTTGGTCCATGAAGGACTTGTGATATTTCCCTGCATGATAATTGGTCCGTCAAAATTAAATTCGCCAGCCATAAAATTTCCTTTGATTGAAAGTGCTCCATTAGCTTTTCTTTCTAGTTCTATTTCTCCAAGAGTTTTAGAACCAAATAAGCGAGTGCCAGTCAAGTTGGAATTATTCAGAGCAGCAGCCCATTCTTGAGCAAGATTCATTTCTTTTGATAATTCTTGGCCTAAAATTCGATTCCTTCTTCTAACATCTTCTTCAGAATCACCAGAGAATACTCTGGAGTTTCGTAGTTTTTCAAGGTCAGTGTCAGGATATTTTTTTCCAATTTTTAGATCTTCATAAGCTTGCTTAATTTTGATAAATTGTTCATTATCTCCTCCCTTATCAGAATGAAATTGAAGAGCAAGTCGCCTAAAACCATCACGGATTTCTTTTTCTGTAGAATTCGCTGATATTCCCAATATGTCATAATTACTTTCTACCATTCACACCACAACCATTCTGTAAAATTATTCATTATCTATACTTCTATCGACTATGGTACAAAATATGAAGGATGCCTAAAAATTAGATATTATTTTTGAAATTCTTAATTACGAAATAGAAAACGAGGATTTTCGGAAATTTCTTCTGAATTTAGATGCTTCCACCTTTTCCATTTTTCCTTTTTGTGACTCCTAAAAAATCAATTTCAGTTTTTTATTGATGAAGCAATCCTCGTCGGTTTAATTTTTAATAAATTAAATTTAAGTAATTCTTTTTAATTTATTAAAATCCTTTCAGATTTATTGTATGAATTATACAGATATTCAGTAGAATGATATTTTTTCATCGTAGGTGTAATCAATTTTTTACTTCATAAATCCAAATGATAAAACAATCGAAATGATTATGAAACCTCCTTTTATAGAAATTTTAGAAAAATGGTGGGATATCCCACTTGTTTATTTGACCACTAAAACCGGAATTTTTGTTTTATGCATTACAAAATTGGATGTACTTCCAAGAAAGGTTTCTTTAGCACCACCTACTCCTCTGGCGCCAATTACAATCATGTCATATTTTCCCTTTTCAGCAAATTTGACAATTTCAGAGCCTGTATGGCCACCCCCAGTTTTGTATTTGAATAAAGCGCCTGCTTGTTGCGCGCGCTTCATTGCAGGTCCAATTGCCTTTACGGCTTTTTGCTGTGCTTCATCTTTCATTTTTTGGGTATACTTCACACCAGCTAAGAGTGGCAAATGGAATACATAAAATCCAGTTATTTCCGTATTGCTTTCTTTTGCAATTTCAATAGCTCGATCTAATCCTCTAGTGGAATTTGGAGATCCATCCACTGGAACAAGAATTTTTTTGAATTTTGCCATAATTGCTCTATTAATTAATCAAATATATAAAAAGAGTATGATTTTCAATTTTGTAATTTAATAATATTGAAATGAGAATAACATTCAAAAATGAAAATTATATTTTATCCTTTTATAGAAATTAAAAATTTGTTAGTTAATGTCTATAATAGAAATTAGTAATAAGCCTATTACGATTCTAAAGAATTCAACAATATCCGATGTTATAAAAAAATTGCTTGAATCTAAACTCAGTAGACTTGTTGTTGTGGATTCTGGAAAACCTGTAGGAATAATCACTGAAAAGGATGTAGGACTATTTCTTTTTTCTGAAACTACTAAACAAGGATTAGATGATATTCCCATTAGCAAAATTATGAAACCCATATTATTTGTAAATGAGGGTTTGACCGAACAAGAATCAGCAAAAATTATGTTGGAGAAAGAAATAAGTTCACTTACTATTGGCTCTCAAGAAAATATTAGAGGGATTTTTACAAAAACAGACCTAATAAAATATTATTTAAAAAATTCTTCAGACAAAAAAGTGGTTGATTATATGACTCATGATTATGTCTTTACTCATTCTGCTGCCCCTTTATACAAAGTTGTAAAAAAAATGCTTGAAAAAAAAATATCTAGAATAATTGTAAAAAATCAAAATGAAGAACCAGTAGGAATTATCTCTTTTAGAGATTTGTTTAGGATATCGGTTGAATTAGGTAGTGAAGAGGATGATTCAGGATTTACTATTTCGGATCAAATTCGAAAGGGTTTTCTTTCTGAAGAAGGTTTTGGAGATATCTCCTTGGCAAGGGAAGTAATGACAAAGGGAATCATTTCAATTAAATTCAATGAAAAATTAACAACAGCCTGTGAATTAATTCTAAAAAATAATGTAAGTGGTTTAGTGGTATTAGATGGAAATAAGTCCATAGCAGGCATTATTAGTAAAACAGATATTGTTAGAGCGATAGTTAGCTAAATTTTTGAATACATTAAAACAATGAATTATTTAATTTAGAAATATGAAATGGCATTTTGATGATTTTGTTTATGGATCAATAGATGGAGCAGTCACTACTTTTGCAATTGTGGCAGGGGTGATTGGTGCAGGATTATCTCCAGGCATAATTTTGATTTTGGGATTTGCAAATTTATTTGCGGACGGGTTTTCAATGGCTGCAGCAAATTACCAAGCTTCCAAAGCTAGAAATGAATACATCCAAATGAAAAGAAAACAAGAAGAATGGGAAATTGATAATCTAGCTGAACAAGAAAAAGAAGAGATCCGAGAGATTTATACAAAAAAAGGATTCAAGGATGAACTATTAGAAGAAATTGTTAGAATTATTACATCGAGAAGAAAAGTTTGGATAGATACAATGATGAAAGAAGAGTTGGGATTAATTGAAGATTATAAAAAACCATTGGATAGTTCTCTAAGTACATTTTTAGGATTCAACTTTATTGGTTTAATTCCATTAATTCCTTTTATGGTATTTATTGCAATGGGAACTATTCCAAATTCCGAGGCATTTTTTTATTCGATAATTTTTGTTATTACCGCTTTTTTCATTGTTGGAATAATCAAGGGAAAAATAGTTAAGAAATCTAAAATAAGATCTGGAATTTACACTCTAATTATTGGAGGAGTTGCAGCTTTGGTGGCATATTTAATAGGATATGGACTTAATTTCTTGATTTAACTTTCATGTTGACCTAATATTGTTTCGAATTATCTCAGCTGATTTCTTAAGTAATTCATTTTCAGATTTGTCTAATTTCATATTTTGGATTTCTGCTAGTCCATTGGATCCAATTTTGGTGGGAACACCCATACAAACATCTTTTTCATTATATTCTCCCTTTAACAAAACCGATGCTGGAATTGAAATAGACTTGTTTTGATTAATTGATTCTATTACGTCAAAAGTATTTTTTGATATCCCAAAATGAGATCGACTCTTAAAATTTCTTAAAGATTTCCAATAATCTTTGGTTTTTCTTGTAATCTCTTCTTTTTCTTTAGAAGTTATAATCTCAAGAATATTTTTTCCTTTAATCTTTACATTTGAAAAAATTGGAACCATAGAATCTCCATGTTCTCCTAAGACATATGTTTTTGATATTTGGGTTTGTTTTACTCCAGTTTTTTGTGATATTAAATATCTAAATCTACTTGAATCGAGGCTAGAAGCAATTCCTAGCACCTTGTTACGTGAAAAATTTGTTTCTTTAAGAAAATAATAAGTTAAAACATCTACTGGATTTGAAATTATTAAAACAGTTGGAGAAATACAATTAGATTTTATTTGTTTTCCAATTTTTTGAATCATTTCAACTTGTTCTCTGATCAATTCATTTCGATTTTTTAAATAAACACCAACACTTGCAGTTATGATAACTATCTTAGAATTTTTTATTTCTGAGTAATCATCTGTTCCACGAATTGAAATATTAGAAGTTTTGGGCACAGCATTTGAAATGTCTAATGCTTCACCTAGAGCTTTCTCTTTAGTACGATTAAGTAAAACAACATCATCTAATGAATTTGAGGCACAAAGAAATCCAAGGGAAGATCCAACCAGACCACTACCGATAATGGAGATCAATTAAATCTCACCCCAGTTACTTTATTAAAAGAACTGGTGTAGTAGATCTTTGAATAACTCCATTTGCAACACTTCCTAGAATAAATTTATCAAGACCGGTTCTTCCGTGAGAGTTCATTACAATAAGATCTATTTTCCTTGATTTTGCAAATGTTGTAATATCTTTAACAACAGATGTAGATTTTAGAATTTGTAATTTGATTTTAATTCCTGCTTTGATTGCTGATTCTTCAAGTTTTTCCATGTATTTTTTGGCTGCTTTGGTTTGTTTTTTAAGTAGTTCAGAATCTGCCCTAGCATCATAAAATTTGTGATGCCATGAATCTCCTTCAACACAGGTAAGAAGGGTAATTTTTGAGTCGTATTTTTGAGCTATGTTCAAGGCTACTTTGAAGGCTTGATTGGATGGGCTTGATAGATCAAAGGGAACCAGGATATTTTCGAATAACATTACCAACAGAGAGAGAAAAGTCCAATTTAAAGCTCCTACATACAAATTTACTTATAAATAAAAAATGAGTGCATTGCCATGCAACGTACTCGGATCTAATAAATTTAAAGTCAGCTAATTAATTTCATGCAGGCATTAGTTTCTGGAAGAAAAATTGAAGATGAATCAAGAAAAGATGCTATCCTTGAAGTAATTTCTGACAAGTACTGTAGAGCAATTTTGGAGATTGCAATGGATAAACCAAAATCAGCAATGGAAATAAGCGGAGAAACAAAGATTCCAATCAGTACAGTATATAGAAGATTACAAACTCTTCATGACAACAAACTTTTAGGAATTTCAGGATCCATCAGCGATGATGGTAAAAAATACTTTCTCTACAAGAGTAAGGTAAAGGCTATTTCTACTTCTTTTAATGGCAGTGAGGTAGAAATTGAAATCGTTCCAAATATTTCCTAAAATTTAATTTTCATTTCTTTTTATTGAAATCAAATTTGAGAATCAATGATGCATTTTAAATCAAAAAATTAGTCATAAATTTGTGGAAAAATTATTTTCAGCATCCGTGATAACTGTATCTAAAGATTCTTCAGTTTTTGAAGCATTACAAAAAATGCAAATAAACTCCATAAAACGAGTGGTCATTACTGAGGGAACAAAACCTTTAGGAATTATTACAGAACGTGATATTAACAAATTTCTAAAAGAGGATAAAACTGCAAGAGCTATAAATGAAATTCCGGTTAAACATGTAATGGAAAAAAATATTGTGTTAATTACAAACAATCTTGAAAATGATTTTTATCAATGTGCCTCAAAAATGGAAAATTTGAAAATTGGATCTGTAATTCTCATGGATAAAAATGGAAATTTGTCCGGAATTGTGTCAAGAACTGATTTAGTAAAGGCTTATTCTAACTTGTTTGGAGGAAAGTATCTAGTAAAGGATTTTATGAATAAAAAAATTATTTCATGTAGAAAATCAGACTCGTTAAAATTGGTTTTACAGTTACTTGATCAAAACAATGTTTCAAGATTGGTGGTGATAGATAAAAATGGATCAATTATGGGTTTAATTTCCACAAATATATTGATGATAAATAGTGATTATTTCACAAAAGACAGTAAAGGATCAAGAAATTATCTACTTCCTTCAAGTAAAGATGCTGTTGTAAGTGATTTGTTAGATGAAAATCTTGTTACCGTCAAAGAAGAAGAAGATTTAGCAATGGCGGCAAGCTTAATGATAAGGTACAAAATTAGTGGAATTCCTGTTCTAAATTATATAGGAAAACTGGTAGGGATAATTAGTAAAACAGACATTGTAAGGGCATTTTCTGATGTAATGCCTCATGAACAATTAAAACTAAAGTATAAAGAAATGTATTAAAAAATTCTTTGAGTTTTAAAGATACATTTCCAATTTGAACGAAAATTTTAATTGAAAAATACCCATACAAAAATTAGGAAAAAAAATATTAGGAATATCAGAATTCTAGTTTTTAAGAGTCTCTTTCTCTTTTATTGGAAAACTAGAGGATCAGAGATCTAGAAATTGCTGCAAATCATATTATGAAAGAATTTTTACTAATATTGTTAGTTGAATAACCATCGCAAATAAGTCATGTTTGATAATTTAGGTGTATATTAAATCCTAATTTCTAACAAGATTAAGAATTGACAGTTTTGACAAAACCAATAAAAATTCATTCCAAAGGGGAAAATGATATGGTTGATTTAACTCAAAAAATTGCAGATTACGTTAAACAATCAAAAGTTTCAAATGGGATAATAACGATTTTTGTGGCAGGATCTACTGGTTCAATAATTACCATAGAATTTGAACCTGGATTAATTAGAGATTTTCCCGAAATGTTAAGTAGAATAATTCCAAAAGATTTGGACTATGGTCATGAACAAATGTGGCATGATGGAAATGGCCATTCTCATGTAAAGGCTTCATTGATTGGACCATCCATCACTATTCCATTTGTGAATAAGAAATTATGTTTAGGATCATGGCAACAAGTGGTATTTTTAGAATTAGATACACGGAACAGAAACAGAGAATTGATCTTACAAATCATGGGGGAATGATATGTCTGAGCTAAAGAGACGAATGGGTCTTTTTCAGCTTGTTATGTATGGAGTAGGATTAATTCTTGGAGCTGGAATTTATGTATTAATTGGAGAAGCAGTAGGTTTTGCCGGAGATTCGGTATGGATAGCATTTGTTTTAGGTTCTATTGTTGCTCTTTTTGCTGGGTTTAGCTATGCAGAATTATCATCAATATTTCCAAAAGCTGCAGCAGAATATGTTTTTATTAAAAATGCTTTTAAAAATAATTTCTTTGCATTTGTAATTGGATGGCTTACAGCCATTACATCCATTATTACAGCTGCAACAGTAGCATTAGGATTTGGAGGGTATTTTGTAGAATTTTTTGATGTTCCAATAATCATTTCGGCTATTGGACTCTTGGGAATTCTTTCTTTAGTAAATTTTATTGGCATTAGGGAATCTGCATGGACTAACACTATTTTTACAATAATAGAAGCCATTGGATTAATTTTGATTATAATTATTGGATTTACTGTGGTTAACCCAGAACCAGTAAACTATATTGAAAGTCCCTCAGGTTTTACCGGAATAGCTATTGCATTTGTTTTGATATTTTTTGCATTTATTGGTTTTGAAGATATGGCAAATGTGGCTGAAGAGGTAAGAAATCCAAAAAAAATTCTACCTAGAGCAATAATTCTTTCAGTTTTGATATCAGGAGTTTTGTATGTATTAGTATCTTTAGCTGTAGTTAGAGTTGTAAATTGGGAAGAACTTGCTACTTCTTCTGCTCCTATTGCCATGGTAGCAGAAAGAGGATTAGGATCAGGTGCTCATTTTTTACTATCATCCATAGCCCTTTTTGCAATAACCAATACTGTTTTGATTACATTGGTAGCTGGTTCAAGGATTTTTTATGGGATGGCAAAAGAAAAAGTATTTCCTTCTGTACTAGAAAAAATTCATTTCAAAACTAAAACTCCATGGATTGCGGTTATTGTAATCCTAGTAACTTCAGTAGGTTTTACATTTATTGGAGATATTGTGATTGTTGCAAACATTACCGTTTTTGCGATAGTAATTACTTTTGCTTCAGTGAACTTGGCAGTCATTGTTCTTCGTTATACCGAACCCGAAATCGAACGAAAATTTAAAGTTCCAATTAATATTGGAAAATTCCCAATTCTTCCATTGTTTGGATTAGGAATTTCTGTGTATATGGCATTACAGTTTGAAGTAGAAATAATTTTGGCAGGACTTGCAATTATTGTTTCAGGAGTAATTTTTTATCAGTTTAACAAAAAAAGATCATGAATATTTTTTAGATTTTAAAAGGGCAATACTAGCAATAACAATTGCAGCTATTCCTATTGTAATTCCCACATATGCAATACTAATCTGCATGCTCGATTTCTCAAGATCTGTAACTGATTCTTTTAAATCGTTTACTTCGCCAACAATTGCTGTGTGACCATCAATTAGTTGGTTTAAAGTTAAATCAGTTGTTTCAGGAAATTCAATGTAGGCTCTTTCATCTACTTTAGGAGGATGCATAGATAGACTTACTGTTGTTTCATCAATGGTTCCCAAAATATTGGCCTGATAATATCCTGCTTTTGTTGGATTTACAAAGGCATAATATTTTCCAGGAACATTATGATCTGGTTCTAAAGGTAGAGTGATTTTATGATCCTCAAACACAAGTTGCATTTTGAGTGTTTTTTCTAATCCTGTTACTCCGTTCTTAAAAACTTGATTTTTAAGATCTACTCCTGGTTCAAGTGGACTAACGAATAACTCAATTCCATTAGTTTCTCCAGATACGATTGGTTCGTTCATCCATCCAATCTCTAATCTATAGTTATCAACTGAATCAAGAGTATGTCCAAATGCTGAACTAAATCCCGAAATTAATAAGATAAAAAATAGAAAAAATTTGAAATTCAATAAAAACAATTTCAATATTTAACTTAAAAATGTTATAGCATTTTTCTAATTTTGGAATTTGATATTTTTTGAATTGATGTTTTATGCGTCAGCATACATTGATACTTCCCAAGCTGTTGGAGTTTGAGCAAATGCTGTATATTCTTTGTATTTTAATTCACAGTATTTATCTAGAAAATCTTTTGTGAAAACTTCTTCTAAAAATTTCTGATCACTTTTTAGAGAATCCAAGGCATCTTTTAGGGAAACCGGAAGAGATCCTATTTTGTATTCTCTCTTTTTTTCTGAACTAAGTTTGTATACATTTTCTTCAACTGGATCTCCTGGATCAGTTTTATTTTTAATTCCGTCTAATCCAGCAAGTAACAGTGCAGCTTCAAGAAGATAAATGTTAGCAGTAGGATCAGGAACTCTATATTCAATTCTTTTGCTTCTCTCTTGATTTCTGTAATACATTGGAACACGTATGGCAGCTGAACGATTACCCATTCCCCAACAAACATTTACCGGAGCTTCAAATCCCGGAACCAATCTCTTGTAAGAATTAGTTGTGGGATTTGTAATTGCACACAATGCAGAAGCATGATTTAAGATTCCTCCAATATAGTATCTGCCAATTTGACTCATTTGAGCAACTTCATCAGATGGATCAAACATGACATTTACAGAATCTTTCCATAAACTTTGATGAGTATGCATCGCTGATGCGTTATCGCCAAAAATTGGCTTTGGCATGAAGGTTGCCACTTTGTTTTTTCGTTTGGCTTTAACTTTAACAATATTCTTTACTGCAACTACACTATCTGCCATTGCAATCATTTCATCATAAACAAGATTAATTTCACATTGTCCTGAAGTGGCAACTTCGTGATGTTCAGCCTCAACTTTAATTCCAAAATGATTGTAAAGGTCATCGCATACATCCTTTCTAAAAGTTTCAAGAGTGTCTTTGGGTTGGGATGGGTAATATCCTTCTTTGATGTCGATGGCAGTACTGATATTTCCTTTAGCCCAAGGAGATTCCTTTGATTCAATAGAATATCCCGAACCTCCATATGAGTGAGTAGCAGCATAAGGTGATGGATAAACATTGATTGTGTCAAACACAAAAAATTCAATTTCAGGACCCCAGTTAGTATGCGTTAATCCAAAATTCTTAAGTTGTTGAGATGCTTTGTAAGCAATTCCTCTAGAATCTCGATTATATCTTACTTCATCTGCGGTGTTTCCCTCATAAAGATCACAAAAAAATATAGCATTTTTTCTATTTCCTTGATCATAATCACTTGGTAAAATTCTAAAAGAGTTTGGATCAGGTTTTAGAATCATATCAGAATGATTTACAGATTTAAATCCAACGATGGAACTTGCGTCTAATTTTTCCAATCCATTCTCAAAACTGTTTCGATCTATGGCATAACTTGGCATCCCAAGTCTATGGAGTTCACCAAAAATATCAACAAACCAAAGATTTACAAATGTTACATTTTCGTCTCGAATTTTTTTTAGTGCTTGGTCTGAGTTCAACTATTTTTTCTGGAAATCAATTTACTAATATTAGCTTGTTAGATTCTTTTGTTAATATGGTAAGGTAAAACTTAAGATTCTGGATAATCCTCGTAGATTTTTATTTTTTTAAGTTGACTCATTTCTTCTTCAAAAAAGAATTTCTTATCAAAGGCCGGTTTTAGCTCGTCTAACCAAATAGCATTTGGATCATATTTTGCAAAAAATGGTCTTTGAACCCAATCAGGATTTCTTCCCTGTAAGAAACGAAGGACAAAAACTTTTTCTTCATTCACATTTGAAACCCCAAGAATTTGGACCTTACCTGGAGTTGCCGACATGCTAGGTCCTCTTACTGTCCTTGCAAGACCACTTACTTTTTTGTAGGCATTTCGGAAGATTTCTTGAGCCCTTGCCAATGGAATTCCAAAGTAATGCTGTGCTCCTGTATCCCTAACTACAAACATGTAATAAGGAATACAGCCTAATTGAACTTGTTTTGACCACATTTTTGCCCACATATCTGAATCATCATTGATATGAACCAAGAGTGGGGATTGGGTACGAATTTGAGCTCCAGTTGATCGAACCTTTTGAATCGCATTTTCTACAGATTCAGTTGAAAGTTCAGTTAAATGGTTAAAATGAGCCATAAAGGCAAGATGAAGACCATTCTGGTTGACTTTTTTAAAAACATCTAACATTTGTTCTGAATCATCATCTGTCAAGAATTTGTATGGCCAATAAGCAAGTGATTTTGTACCAATTCTAATTATCTTCAAATTTGGAAGTTTTGCCTCGATTAAAATATCAATATATTTTGAGAAAATTTTTGCTTTCATAATCATGGGATCACCCCCCGTAAATAAGACATCAGAAATTTCTGGATGCTCAGTTAGATATTGTACTAATTGTTCTCCTTCTTTCATTGCAAATTTCATTTCGTCCATTCCAACAAATTGTGGCCATCTAAAACAAAAGCTACAGTAAGCATGACAAGTTTGACTTTGACTTGGAAAAAATAAACAGGTTTCTTTGTATTTGTGTTGCATTCCATAAAGCTTAGTTCCATCTTTCAAAGTAGGTACATTTAGCTCCATTTGTCCTGCCGGATGCGGATTAAGTTGTAAGCGTATTTCATTTGCAACTTTTGCAATTTCTTTCTTATCCGAACTACCTTTTAGTGTACTTGCCATTTTTTCAAAATGTTCAGGTCTTAACATTTCTTTTTGAGGGAAAGTTAGGACAAACATAGAATCATTTGGAATATTATTCCAATCAATTAGTTGTTCAATTACATAATTATTTACTTTAAATGGCAAAACATTTCCGACAACCTCAATTTCAAATTGATTTTGTTCTGAAAGATTTTGGATTTGAGGAAGATCACGAAAATTAGCAAGGGTGTATGATTTTAGGGAAGGAGAGCCACTCCAGATGGTCTTTTGGTACGTCATGGGATGTAATACATCATAACCATTGTTAAAGGTTACAGATATTCTAGGCACAAACAGAATCTGGTTTTAAAAAATTGATTTCAATTTCAACAAGTTATGATAAGGTGATTTAACCTTTGTATTCTACATATTCAATTAAAATAGTGTAGGATTATGGTAGAGGAAGATATTTCACAAATCTCAGTAGGCCAGTTTGAAAGTGTATCCCAACTAATAACATCTTCAGAATCCCTTCAATTGGGGTTTATTGTAATGGTTGTAGGCATAATTGCCATAGTTGCCGCATACAGTAAATTTTCTGGCTGGGTAAGATCTCGAAAAATCTATTATCAAAGACCACATTTATCTAGATTCATTCGCAGGGCAATTTTGCCATTTTTTGCAATTGCCTTAATTTCTTCAACTAATGCTTATATGCAAACATTTGCCCTTTTTGGCCAAGATTTGGAGGTTAATGGCGAATTAACTCCTGAAGCAACTTTTGCAAAAATTCTTAACACCTTTAATATTTTGGTGATTGGATATACGATATCACATCTAGTTCCAATAATACTTGCGAAACGTGATAAGTCAATCCTTGAAAGAGAAGATTTTGATGCATGGTTTGATTTTCGTGGATTCTCTGATGATGATGGAGATCTGTTTCATAGATTGTATAAATGGGTTCCTCCTAAAATTACGCCAGAAGAAATATCAGAACATGAATTCGAAAAAAGTCTAAAAACTAAAGAAGGTTTACAATTTCTTGAACAATTTCGTGATAGTAAGGGAAATCCTATTGGAAGTTATGAAAAGTTAGTAAAAGATCCATTTGAAGAATGGAAAAAATCAGAAAGAAGAAAATATGGAAAATATTATCAAAATTGTATCACAGGGAATAATCAATCTGGTAGAAAATTAAAACCAGGTGCTAGGCCTGAAGAGATTTTTCCAATAGATATTTGGAGAGAAGAAAAAAGACTTCATAGTTTTGAATCAATAATTCCTAGTTCAAGGCCTCCTGGTTATGCAGGAAAAAAAAGAGAGGGTACTCCAAAATCTGCAATACAATTCTTACCAATCGGAATTTTTGCATCTACAATTATTGGTGTGATTGCATGGTGGGGAGTGGACTTGTTTGTATTAGCAACGGCAACAGGAGGATTTTCTATTGGTGTAGGACTTGCATTACAAGATACAATGCATAATTATTTTGCTTATCTGGTGATTAGGAAAGATAAAATTTTCAAAGAAGGCGATAGAGTCCAGCTAGATACTGGATATAATGGATACGTGCATAAAATTACGCCTAGAGTAACCTATGTTAGAGATGCATTACATGAATCTATTGCTGTAATACCTACAAGGCAGTTAGTCAGTTCTCAGATTATCAACTATACAAAAGAAAATAAGCTGGTTCCAGCTGTCGTAAAGGTTGGAGTTTCATATTTGAATAACCCCAAACAAGTAGCATCAATTTTGGTCAAAGTCGGAAAAAGAGCAATGAGCGAGAGTGTTGATGAAAAAGGAAGGCACCTTGTCAGACAAAATAGGTGTCCTTATCTTGATAAAAATATGAAAAGTTGTGGTTGTGATAAAGATCTTCATGTTGACGTAACCCAACCTGTTGTAAGATTTAATGAATTTAATGATTCTTCTTTAGATTTTTCAATGTGGGTTTATGTAAGAGATTATGGAGCTCAATTCAAAATAAAAACAGATCTTAGAATGATGATGTATGAAGAATTCAAGAGCTACGATATTAGAATCCCATGGCCTATTAGAACTATTTACCAAGGAGATGAGAGGAGAGAATCAGATGAGATTAGTCAAAAAGATAAAGAAAGAAATCAGGTAATTGATAAATACGGACTTGGAGACATAGGTCGTGGAGAAGCAGACTAACTAGAACATATTTCTCAAAACTTAAGAATCCCTTTACTTCACGGTTGTTTGTTGATTAATATAATTGCAGGGAATTCTTCAGAGATATTAGCAAAAAGAATATCCAGAAAGCTAAATGCAAATCTCATTAAATCAAAAGTAAAAGTTTTTCCAGACGGAGAAAGTAAAATTACTCTTAAAGGAAAGTTCATAGGAAGCAAAACAGTAGTAGTTCAATCAATATATCCTCCTGTGGATTCAAATCTTATTCAAGCATTTGCATTAATTTCGAAGGCAAAAGAAAATTCCTCAGAAGTGATTGCTGTAATTCCTTATTTGGCATATGCAAGGCAGGATAGAGAGTTTCTTCCGGGAGAAATAGTGACTATGAAGGTTTTGGGAAACTTGTTCAAAGGAGTTGGTGCTAATAAAATAATTGTTAT
>Ga0055490_10000009_pt1 | contig 13279 bp, 11 predicted proteins | sample RushOxbow_ThreeS_4_FD_57909 | JGI IMG/M metagenome (GOLD analysis project Ga0055490, IMG submission 57909) | Wetland microbial communities from San Francisco Bay, California, USA, that impact long-term carbon sequestration - RushOxbow_ThreeSqC_D2 | ecosystem: Environmental > Aquatic > Marine >...
GCCCGGTGCCACGGCACAGCCCGGTGCCACGGCGCCTCGCGGCGCTCCCGACGACGAACGCGGGGAGGGGAACGCCGAGGAGTGGCTCGACGCTCCCCTGTCCGCCGTCCACGCGACACGGAACGGTAACCGGGCGCAGGGCCGGATTCGCATGCAGTACACCAAGCATGGCCGCGCACGTTTCATCGGCTCGCGAGAGCTTGCCGAGCTCTTCTACCGCGCCACCCGACGAGCCGGAATTCCAGTCGCATTCTCCGAGGGCTTCCACCCACTCCCCCGGCTCAGCTTCGGGCCCGGCTTGCCCGTGGGATTCGCCAGCGACGGCGAGTTCCTGGACCTCGACCTCGCCGAGGCGCTTTCCGCGGACACCGTCGCCGCGCGCCTCGATGCGCAGCTTCCCGAGGGGCTCCGGATCGTCCGGGCGAGCGCCCTGCCGCTCGACGCGCAGCGCATCGAGCCCGCGATCCAGAGCTTCCGGTACGACGTCGAGCTGCCGCCCGCACACGAGGTCGGCAGCGCCGTGGTCGACCGCATCGCCGCCTATGACGCGTCGTCAACCTATCTCGTGCGTAAACGGACCAAGAACGGCACGATCAGGGAGATCGACGTCCGGCCCACGACGTCTCTGCGCCTCACCCGCTCGCAGCATCTGCAAATCGAGATCCAGTGCACAGCGGACGGCACGATTCAGCCGACCGCCCTGGCCGCCGCGCTCTTCGGGCTCGACGACGAGACCATGCGCGGCCTCCGCGTCACGAAAGTGGCCACCGTCTTTCGCGACACGCCGGATCCAGCGACATTTCCCCTGCGGGCGACACTGTAATGGCCCGCGCATCCCGGACCGCTGACGCCCACGGCGTCGAGAAGATCATCGCCATCCAGTCCACGCTCGACGAGATCAGCGTGGCCATTGTGGAAAACGGCACGCTCGCCGAGATCCAGATCGAACGCACACGGAACCAGGGTATCGGCGGCAATATCTACAAGGGACGCGTCGTCCGCGTGCTGCCGGGCATGCAGGCCGCCTTCGTCGACGTCGGTCTCGAGAAGGCCGCATTCCTCCACGTCTCGGATCTCTTGACGGCGCCGGACGCCCTGCCGCCCGCGGTGGCCGAGAACGGAGAGACCACCGAGGCATCCGTCGAGTTCGAGACCGAGCGTGTGCCGCGAATGAAGCGCCGGCCGATCGAGGAGCAACTCAAGAAGGGCAACGAGATCCTCGCGCAGATCGCCAAGGAGCCGATCGGCTCGAAGGGCTCTCGCGTCACCTCTCACATTTCACTCCCCGGTCGCTACCTCGTCTACATGCCGACCGTGGCCCATATCGGCATCTCGCGGCGGATAGAGGACGACGCGGAGCGTGAGCGCTTGCGCGACATCGCCGGGGCGTTACGCCCCGCCGACGGTGGGCTCATCATCCGGACGGCCTGCGTCGGCATCTCGAAGCGTGAGATCGCCGCCGACATCAAGTTCCTGACCCGCCTCTGGGAGCGGATCCAGACGCAGGCTGCGGAGCTCCCGCCGCCCGCGCTCATCCACTCGGACATCGATCTGGTGCTCCGCACCGTCCGCGACCACTTCACCAGCGACGTCTCGCGGTTGATACTGGATGACCCGGCCAACTATCAGCGGGTGCGGGACTTCGTCGAGGCGGTCATGCCGCGCCTCGCGACACGCGTCGAGCTCCACGACAAGCCGCAGGCGCTGCTGGAGCATCTGGGCATCGAGCCCCAGATCTCGAAGGCACTCGAGCGACGGATCTGGTTGAAGTCCGGCGGGTACCTCGTCATCGACCAGACCGAAGCCCTCACGGTGGTCGACGTGAACACCGGGCGCTATGTCGGCAAGCGCACCCAGGAGGAGACCATCCTCAAGACGAACCTCCAGGCGGCCCAGGCGGTGATCGAGCAGATCCGTCTGCGCAACATCGGTGGCATCATCATCGTCGATTTCATCGACATGGAGGAGGCCGCCAACCGCGCCAAGCTGCTCGACACACTCGCAGAGGCGGTCAAGAAGGACCGCTCCCGCACGAACGTCTCGAAGGTCTCGGAGCTCGGCCTCGTCGAGATGACACGCAAGCGGACTCGCAACAGCCTCCAGGCTGTCCTCTCCAGCGCCTGCCCCTACTGTGGCGGCACCGGTCGGGTGAAAGGCGTCGAGACGATCGGACTCGATCTGCTGCGTCGGCTGCGCAAGGAGGCGGCAGCACATCCCGACGCGTCACACATCACGGTCGCGGTGGCACCAGAGGTAGCAACCTATCTCTGCGGCGAGGCGGCCGCCGGCTTGACGGAGGTCGAGCGCCGCTACGAGACCAAGATCGTGGTAAAGGCGGTTGCAGGCGCGCATCGGGAACACACCGAGATCGCGCCGGCGGGCTAGCATCACGCGAAGCGCGCCGGCGCGAAGGCCTCGATGGGCAGCGCCGTTCGTCCCTCCAGCACCAGCTCCGCCATCAGCTGTCCCGTGATGGGCGCGAGCAGGATCCCGTTCCGCCCGTGTCCGGTCGCGTGAAAGAGCCCGCGGAGCCCGGGAGCCGGCCCGAGCACGGGCAGGCGATCGGGCGTTACCGGGCGCAGGCCGGCCCACGTCGCGCCCAGGGGCAGCCCCTCCAGCCCGGGAACGAGCCGCAACGCGGCGGCCAGCACGCGGGTCACACCGCCCGCCGTCACGCGCTTGTCGTACCCTACCTGTTCGTACGTGCTCCCGGCCACGATCGGGCCCTCGACCCGCGGGACGATGTAGCCATCCGTCGCGTACAACGCATGATGCGGTCGGGCCGCCGGCGCACCGACGGCGACCATCTGCCCCCGCACCGGAAAGACCGGCGGCGCGGGGCTGCCGGATGGCAGCTCGATCACGCCCGCCCAGCTGCCGGCGGCGTTCACGACAGCGCCACTCGCGATCGACTCGCCCCCACACGCCACACCGGTCACACGATCACCCACGCTCGTCACCTGGATGGCCGTCGTGCCGGTCACGACGCGAACGCCCGCCCGCCTGGCCGCTGTCCCCAGAGCAATCGTCAGGCGACGCGGGTCGAGCCACTGATCATCCGGGTAGTGCAGCGCCCAGCGTGTCCCGGGGGTCAGGCAGCGCTCCAGCGCCAGGACCTCGTCGCGCTCGAGACGTTCGACCCTGAGCCCGAGGTCCGCCTGCCACCGCCGCCGCTCCTCGAGTACACGCTCGTCATCGTCAGACAGCGCGCAGTACAGCACGCCACCGCCTTGCTCGCACCGGACATCCGTCTCGTCACGCACGGCATCCAGCAGAGCCGGGAAGAGCCGGCGACTGGCGAGTGCCAGATCGAGGAGCGGCCCCGGCTGATCGCATTCGGCCTGCGCACCGAGCGTTCCCGCCGCGGCGCCGGATGCCTCCGCCCCGACGACCCGGCGCTCGAGCAACGTCACTCGCGCTTTGCGCTGCGCCAGCTCGCGAGCGATCGCGCACCCGATCACCCCACCGCCGATGACCACCACGTCTGCGACATCCACGGTCGACATCTCCGATCACCCCTCCCGCCTTCTCGCGGGCGCCCCCAGGATCGCCCCCGCCACGGTACGGTCTGACCTCTCAGATCTCCGGACCCGGGACAAGCGATGGACAGAACGAGATCGGTCGCATAGAAGCATCGTCCGGTGCCCGCAGCCGATTTCCATCATCGTTCCGCGAGGCACCCGGCCGAGACATTCGAATCCATGGCGCGCCGCCGAAAATTCTGGGGCTGGGGCTGGGAGGACGAAGGCCCCACGGTCGAGCAGCAAAACCACATTGCCGAGCTGCTCACGGCCCGCCTCGGCGTCGGGCCACTCACCATCACGCCGCCGCCCACCATCAACGAGCTGGACCTGCCACCGCCGCGCCTGACACCGCCCATGGCTCTTGCGCACCTGTGCACGACTGCGCCCCTCGAGCGGGCAGGACACAGCTACGGTAAATCGTTTCGCGATGTCGTCCGGGCGTTCCGACGCGAATACGCGAACCCGCCCGATGTCGTGGCCCGCCCCCGCTCCGAAGCCGACCTCGTCGCCATCTTCGACTGGTGCACCGACGCCCGTGCCGCGGCGATCCCGTACGGGGGCGGCTCGAGTGTGGTGGGGGGCGTGGAACCCCCGGCCGCGGGAGCGCACGCGGGCACCGTCTCGATCGACCTGCAGTACCTGGATCGTGTCCTCGAGATCGATCGGACTTCCCGAGCCGCACGCATCCAGGCGGGCGTCTACGGCCCGGCACTCGAGGATCAGCTCCGGCCCGAGGGGTTGACGCTGCGTCACTACCCGCAGTCGTTCGAGTTCTCTACCCTCGGGGGATGGATCGCCACGCGCTCCGGCGGCCACTTCGCGACACTCCAGACGCACATCGACGATTTCGTCGAGGGGCTACGTGTCATCACGCCGACCGGCATCGTGGAAAGCCGCCGGCTCCCGGGCTCGGGCGCCGGCCCGAGTCCGGACCGGCTATTCATCGGCTCGGAGGGCATACTCGGGGTCATCACCGAAGCATGGATGCGCCTTCAGGATCGGCCCCGCTTTCGTGCTTCCTGCAGCGTGTCGTTCGCCGACTTCTCGGCCGGGGCGGAAGCAGCGCGTGCCATCGCCCAGTCCGGCCTCTACCCCTCCAACTGCCGCCTCCTGGACGCGGGCGAGGCCGAGACGGCCGGCGCGGGATCAGGGGAGCACGCGGTTCTGCTGCTGGCCTTCGAATCCGCCGATCACCGCCCCGATGCCTGGATGGCGCGCGCACTCGAGTGTGCGGGAGACCACGGTGGACGGCTGCCCGCGGCCGGTGCGCCCACGCGCACCGACGAACAGGGTGGCCGCGACGGCGCGGCCGGGGCCTGGCGCAAGGCCTTCCTCGGCGCCCCCTATCTCCGGGACGCCCTGGTAGCCATGGGCATGATCAGCGAGACATTCGAGACCGCCATCACCTGGGACAGCTTCGCCAGGTTCCACGCCAGCGTGATGGGCGCGACCACGGATGCGGTGCGGCGAATCTGCGGCTCGGGGCGGGTCACGTGCCGCTTCACCCACGTCTATCCCGACGGCGTAGCCCCCTACTACACCGTGCTCGCCCCGGCGGCGCCCGCGAGCCAGCTCGAGCAGTGGGCCGAGATCAAGGCGGCTGCCGCCGATGCCCTGATCGCCCAGGGCGGGACCATCACCCATCACCACGCTGTCGGTCGCGACCATCGCCCGTGGTATGATCGCCAGAGACCTGACCTCTTCGCCCGGGCCCTGGTTGCCGCCAAGCACACACTCGACCCGCACGGCATGCTCAACCCCGGCGTGCTCGTCGATCCCGCGTCCTGAGCGGTGCGGCCAGACACCCGATTCGCCGCGGGCCCGGTAGGCAGCCTCAGCATGCGTAGGTCGATCACCCTCCTGCTGTCCGTCGCTCTTGCCGGCGCCTGCGCCGGCGGGTGGATCCCGGGACTCCCGCACGCGGGCTCCGCCTCAGCGTTCGGCTCGGCGTTCACCTGGTGGCCACGTCGCGTCCTGGCGACGATCGCGACCTCCCCCGTCGTAGCCGAGGAGCCGGGGGATGCCGGGGACGACCTCAGTAGCGAGGAGCACCGCACGATCCGGGTCTTCGAACGCGCCGCCCCCTCGGTCGTGTACATCACGAACGTCGGCTTGCGGCGCGATTTGTTTTCGCTGGACGTGTTCCAGATTCCACAGGGTTCGGGCAGCGGCTGCGTCTGGGACACGCGCGGCCACATCGTCACCAACTACCACGTGGTGGCGGGCGCGAGCACGCTGCTCGTCCGGATGGCGGACCAGAGCGAATGGAACGCCAAGGTCGTCGGCGTGGCACCCGAAAAGGACCTCGCCGTCGTCCGCATCGACGCGCCACGGGAGCGACTCCGACCCATCACGCCCCGCGACTCCAGCCCCCTGCGCGTCGGCCAGCACGTCTACGCGATCGGCAATCCCTTCGGCTTCGATCACACCCTCACCCGCGGCGTCGTCAGCGCGCTCGGGCGAGAGCTGCGATCGCCATCCGGGCGAACGATCACGGACGTCATCCAGACCGATGCGGACATCAACCCGGGCAACTCCGGGGGCCCCCTGCTCGACTCCAGGGGTCGCCTGATCGGCGTCAACACCGCGATCTTCAGCCGCAGTGGTGCCAACGCCGGCATCGGCTTCGCCGTTCCCGTCGACACCGTGCGGTCGATCGTGCCCCAGTTGATCGAGCACGGGCGAGTCATGCGTCCAGTCCTGGGCGTTCACCTCCTCTCGGACGAGGTCGCCACCCGCCTCGGCCTCGAGGGCGTCGCCATCGGCGCCGTCGTCGAGGGCGGCCCGGCCGCCCGCGCCGGACTCCGGGGAACCTCACGCGACGGGCACGGCCGCCTGCGCCTCGGTGATGTCATCGTGTCCATCGACGGTCAGAAAACGGCGGACACGGACATGCTGCTCCGCCATCTCGAAGGCTATCGCCCCGGGGACACCGTCACCGTCGTCTACATCCGCGGGCAGACCCGGCATACGGCGCGCGTCCCGCTGGCCAGCCCAGGGGAGTGAGGCCCCCTTCTCCGGCTACGGCGACGACGCTGCAGCCAGGAAGTTGCTGTACTGGTAGTCCTCGTATGCATCCTGCCACTCATGCATGTCGAGTAGCCCGTCGGGCAGGATACGGTAGATGTGGTACCCGTGGCCACGCAGGAGCGCGAAGACGTCCTTCAAGGTGATGCCCGCGTCCGGGTACGTGCCGCCGTATTCGAACTGCACCAGCGAGATCGATCGCGCCTCGAGCATCTCGCCGGCGCCCCGTAGGACCAGCAGTTCCGCGCCCTCGGTGTCGATCTTCAGATAGTCGACGTGATCGATCCGCTGCTCACGGCACCACGCATCCAGGCGCACGGTCGTGACATCCACCGCAACGGGATTCACGTTGCGCTGCCGCAGCTTCTTGCGTTCGTAGAACGAGTTCAGGACCGGACCTTCCTCATACACCTGGAAGACGGCCACGCCCGCGCGATCCGACAGAGCCAGCTCGACGGGAACGATCCGCGTATGCTGCACGGCCTTCTCGAGCTTGGGATAGGTATCCGGCGCTGGCTCGAACGCATAGATGCGCGCGGTCGGCTGGTGATCGCTGACGAGCCGGCTCCAGTCCCCCACGTAGGCCCCGGCGTCGACCACGGTGTCGTGCGGGTCGATCAGAGCCCGCGCGACCGTGGCTTCTCCGTTCGTCGCTGGATCGAAGTTGTTCGTGCCCGAATGGAAGCTCTCGCCCGCCTCGAGGATGGCCAGCCTCGTGATCCGCTGGGACGCATCGTCCCCGGCGCCGCACGCTAGACCGGAGAGCGCCAGGAACCCGCTGGCCAGCAGCAGCCACGCCCACGCGAACCACCCGGGTTGCCGGGCACTAGCCATGCAGCGCCTCGATCACCTCACGATAGAAGTCCTCGTCCCGGTCCGGCTCGTAGGGGACGTAGTGCCCCACGCGGTCGAGAACGCCGTCGTACTTCGCGCGCAGCTTGCCGGCGATCTCGTCGTGACGCCCCGTCACGGCGTACACATCGAGCATCTCGTCCGTGATCTCCGCAGCCATGCCGTCCCAGTCGCCCTTGGCGGCTCGCTCGTTCAACCGCGGACTGACGTCGCCCCATCCGTGCGCCTCGAGCACGCCACGGTACGTCCGCGTCGAGGCGTAGAACGAGATCTGCTGCCGCACCATCGCCCGCGCCCGGTCGATCTCCTCGTCGTTGGCGCCGGTGATCACGAACACGGTCGACGCAATCTGGATGTCCTTCCGGCTGCGACCCGCTTTCGCCAGACCCCCCTCGATCCACGGAATGACCGACTCGCGGAGGTGCTTGACCGAATGGAGCGGGTGGGCGTGGAAGCCGTCACACAGCTCGCCCGCAAGCCGACAGATGTATGGATTGACCCCCGCGATGTAGATGGGCACCGGCCGGGATAATGGCCGCCCCGGGGCGAAGAACGGCGTCATCAGCGTGAATGAGTAGTAGTCACCGCGAAAATCGAGCTTCGTTCCGTTCTGCCAGCAGTCCCAGATGGCGCGCAGGGACAGGATCATCTCCCGCAGCTTCGGCCCCGGCTTTTCCCATTTCACGCTATACCGTCGCTCGTTGTGGCCCTTCACCTGCGTGCCCAGGCCGAGAATGAAGCGGCCACCCGACAGCGCCTGCAGGTCCCACGCGGTATGCGCGAACACCATCGGGCTCCGCGGAAAGGCCACGGCGATGGCGGTGCCGATCTCGATGCGCCGGGTATGCTCGGCCGCCAGGACCGCTGGAATGAACGGATCGTGCCCCGCCTCGGTCGTCCATACCCCATCGAACCCGAGCGCCTCCGCGGCGCGGGCCACCCGCGGAACCTCGGCGAGGTTCCCCGTCGCGAGGTTGGTGTCGATCTTCATCGGTCTGTCCTCCGGGGAGCGCGCAGCGACGGCAGCGCCCCGTGCTACCGCCGCGCGCCACCGGGCGGTGTGCGGTCCCCCGTTCGAGCGGATTGCTTACTGCGTTCGCGCTTCCGCGGTCAACCTCCTGGTTGCTGGTTGCTCCCGATCGGTCGGTCTCGTACACGATGCACCATCATGGAGGACGGCGACATCCCGCGTACCTGGACCGCGCCGACCCGTCGACAGATCGACGAGTGGGCCCTCGTCCTCATGTCGGCGGACATTCCACATCGGGTCGAGCGCACCGCGGAGGGCTGGGCATTGATCGTGCCGTGGTCCGAGCGCGAGCGCGCGGCGAGCGAGCTCGCGCACTTCCGTCACGAGAACCCCCACCGGACTGCACCGGGCTCCGCTCGCCCGGAGTACGGCGCCACGGCGGCCGGATTCGTCCTCGCTGCCGCACTGCTCGCGTTCTACACCGTGACCGGGCCGCGCGCCGGCGCCTCGCGCTGGTTCCACGCCGGCCGCGCCGACGCCGCCCGCATTCTCGATGGCGAGGCCTGGCGCACCGTCACCGCGCTCACACTCCACGCCGACAACGCACACGTCATCGGGAACGTGGCGAGCTGCGCCGTCTTCGTCACGGCAGTATGCCGTGAGGTCGGCCCCGGAGTGGGTCTGTGGCTCGTCCTGCTGGCCGGCTCCATCGGGAACGCCCTCAACGCGGCCGCGCACGGGGGCCATCACGCTTCCGTCGGCGCTTCCACCGCGCTGTTCGGGGCCATCGGCATCCTCGCCGGGCTGCAGTTCACGACACGGCGGCGCCGACGTTTCCGGACCACGAAGGCCTGGCTTCCCCTGGCGGGGGGCCTCATGCTGCTCGCCATGCTCGGCACCGGCGACAATGCCGACATCGGGGCGCACCTGTTCGGCTTCGTCGTGGGCGTGCCCCTCGGCATCGCGGCGCACCTGTCGACGGCCCGCCCGCTGACGCGCCCCCTGCAGTGGGCGCTCACGCTGGCCGCGGCAAGCCTCGTCGTCTCGTGCTGGAGGCTGGCCCTCGTCGTCGGATGAGGCAGTGTCCCCGCGCCGCGGTTGCCTCGCGATACGAAAAGCGTTCAGATTGCCCCCATGACCACAATCCACGGCGATCTCATCCCGGGCGACGACCTGATGCACCCGCTGGGTCCGGAGCCCACGTTCAACGAGAGCATGTACTTCAACTTCTTCGATCGCGACTCCGGACACGGCGGGTTCGTTCGCATCGGCAACCGCGCCAACGAGCAGTATGCGGAAGTCACGCTGTGCGTCTATCTGCCCTCCGGCGAGGTGCTCTTCAATTACCAGCGTCCCGCCATCACGAGTAATGACGCATTCGATGCCGGCGGCATGCGGTTCGACGTGGTGACGCCGATGACGGCCCATCGGACGCGTTACGACGGTCGCGCCGTGCGCCTCTCCGATCCGGCGGCCATGGCGGACCCGCGCCGGGCGTTCGTCGAGAATCCGTACGCGCGCCTCTCCCTCGACCTCTCCCACGAGGCGGTGGGCCCCGTCTACGGATCGGCGGGAACGGACCGGGAGGCCACCGACCTCGGCGCGCAGTTCGCCCGGGGGCACTACGAACAGCACATGCGAGTCGCCGGCACGTTGCACATCGACGACCGGCTCGTGACGCTCCGGGCCTTCGGACTGCGGGACCACTCCTGGGGCCCGCGCTCGTGGCAGGCGCTCAACTACTACCGCTGGCTCAACTGCGCGTTCGGTCCGGATCTCGGCATCATGGTCTCCGAGATCTGCCACGGTGACGGCCGCCTCGTGGCGAGCGGCGTCGTGATCCGCGACGGCGAGCTCGAGCGCATTCGCAGCATCGATCTCCAGACCGAGTTCGCCCCCGGCACCTCGTACCAGCGTGCCCTCCACGCAACCCTCGGACTCGACGGCGGGCGCTCTCTGACGCTCGAGGGCCGCGTCACGAGCTTCATCCCTCTCCGCAACCGTCGCGCCGGGAAGGTCACGCACATCGGCGAGGGGATGACCGAGTACCGCTGTGCCGGGCATGTGGGCACCGGCATCTCCGAGTACCTGGACCAGGCGGCAGACGCGTAGTGCCGACATTCTCACCCGTCGATGATCTGCGAACCCGCCTGGCGGGCTTTCTCGAGCGCGCCCACGGCGCTGGCACGGTCGGGATCGAGGACCTCCGGCTTCTCACGGGCGGGGCTTCGCGACAGACGTGGGCCTTCGATGCCGTGATCTCGACCCCTGACGGCGCGGTGTCCAGACGGCCCCTCGTCCTCCGGAGCGACGGCCCCCGTGACGCGAGCTTCATGTCGCGCGACCTGGAGTACCGCGTCCTCCAGGCGGCCGCCGAGGCCGGCGTGCCCGTTCCCCGTCCGGACCGCATGGGTGACGACTCCCTCGGCACGCCGTTCTTTCTCATGGAACGCGTCGAGGGAGAGACGATTCCCCGGCGGATTCTGCGGGATGAGGCGTACAGCGGGGCGCGGCGGGTGCTGGTCCGCCAGCTCGGCATGACCCTTGCGCGCATCCACCGTGTGCCCGTCACCTGGGACGGGATGTCGCCGACCGCCGGAGAGCCGGCCGCGCCAGCACCCTGCCCCGCCGCCGCGGAGCTCGCGCGCTACGAGGAGCTCTACCGCAGCACGGCCCTCGACGCCCATCCCGTCTTCGAGCTCGCGTTTCGCTGGCTGCGCGAGCGGCTGCCGACTGCGCGTGCCACCACCGCGCTCGTTCACGGCGACTACCGCCTCGGCAACTTCATCGTTGGACCCGAGGGTCTGCGTGCCGTGCTGGACTGGGAGCTCGCGCACGTCGGCGACCCCCTCGAGGATCTCGGCTGGCTCTGTCTACGATCCTGGCGCTTCGGCAGCGACGCGCTTCCGGCGGCGGGTTGCGGAGAGCGCGAGGAGCTGTGGGACGCCTACGAATCGGCGGGAGGCGTTCCGGTCACGCCGCGCCATGCGCGATTCTGGGAAGCCTTCGGCAATCTACGCTGGGGCGTGATCTGCATGGTGCAGTCGAGGCCCGCCATCGATGGCCCTCTCGCCAGCGTCGAGCTCGCCAGCATCGGTCGACGGGTTGCCGAGACGGAGTGGGAGCTCCTGGAGTTCATGGAGGCATCGTGATGCAAGACCGTCCGACCTGCGACGAGTTGCTGGGCGCCGTGGAGGCCTTTCTGGACGACATCGTGACCAGCGACCACGGCGCCCGGCGTTTCCACGCCCGGGTTGCCGCGAATGCGATCCGCATGGTGCGGCGCGAGCTACCGCGCGAAGAGCGGGACCTGGCGCGGGAAGTTGCCGCACTGCGCCAGCTCCTCGGCTCCACCCACGATGCCTTGCCGGACGAAGCCGGCGAGACCGGGAGCTCGGCCCTCCGTGACGAGATCACCCGGGCCACCGCGCGTCTCTGCGACCGGATACGCCGTGGCGATGCCGATGCTTCACCGTTCCGGCATCAGGTGCTCACGCACCTCCGGGCGACCGTGCGGGAGAAACTCGAGGTATCGAACCCGCGATGGGCGCGACCGACTCCGGAGGCCGGATGACGACCCACGCGGACAATGCCGCCACGCTCAGCGGAGGGCGGCCACCATGGCTCATCGTGGGCGTGACGGCTGCAGCGCGGCATCCTCTTTCCGCAGGGAGCCGTCGACGACGAACGGCCCGAAAGGCATCAGCGCCGCCAGGAAGACCAGTCCCGTTCGCCTGATGTCCCACCCGACCACCTGCTTCACGTTGTAGAGCGCCGCGCAGAATCCCATGAAGAGCAGACCATGAATCAACCCGACGATGCGAACGGCGAGCGGATAGCCCCAGACGTACTTGAGCGGCATGGCAATGAACAGCAGCACGAGGAAGGACAGGCCCTCCAGCATACCCAGCATCCGCAACTGACCGATGACCGTCTTCGGCATGGGGTCGGCTAGTGCTAGTGGAGCGCGAGCGCACGGACGGACTCCGCGGCCGGGACGGTCCGCGCGGGCCCCTCGATGAGTGCGAGCGCGTCGACCCCCACCATCGAGGTCAGCATGCCGGAGCCCTGCTTGCGCAGCGGTGCCAGGACGGTCCCATCAGGGCCCTCCACCGTGCGGCAACGGACGACGTGCACGCGATCGTCGCCTTTGCGGTACTCGCCATCGAGCACGGCGCGAATCTCCGGACGAAACGGTGACGGGTAGTTCTGCAAGCGACGGATCAACGGCCGGACGAACAGCTCGAACGTGACCATCGAGGATGCCGGGTTTCCGGGCAGCCCGATCACCGGAATGCCGTCGAGCCAGCCGACACTGAGCGGCTTCCCGGGTTTGATGTTCACCTTCCAGAACGCACTCTCCCAGCCGAGCTGATCGAGCACGTGGCGCACGAAATCGTAGTCGCCGACCGATACGCCACCGATCGTCAGGATGACATCGGCCTTCCGTCCCGGTTCCAGACGCTCCCGGATGCTCGACTCCGTGTCCTTCGCGATGCCCAGCGAGACCGGCACGCCGCCGGCTTCCGTCACCTGTGCCGCCAGCGCGTAGGAGTTGGAGCTCACGATCTCGCCGGGCCCGATCGGCTCGTCGGGTTCCCGGAGCTCGTCTCCGGTCGCGAGGATGGCCACCCGGGGGCGGCCCACGACGGTGAGCGTGGTACGCCCCAGCGCACACGCCAGCCCGACGGTTCCGGGATCCACGACGCTTCCGCGTGCGAGGGCGATCGCCCCCGGCGCCAGATCCTCGCCCGCATAGCGGACGTTCGCCCCCACGTTCGGCGGCCGCTCGATCACGATCTCGTCGCCCTCGCGCACGACGTGCTCCTGCATGACGACGGTATCGGCTCCGGGCGGCATCCGCGCGCCCGTGAAGATCCGGAGCGTCTGTCCGGATGCGACGTCC
>Ga0055490_10000010_pt1 | contig 12614 bp, 10 predicted proteins | sample RushOxbow_ThreeS_4_FD_57909 | JGI IMG/M metagenome (GOLD analysis project Ga0055490, IMG submission 57909) | Wetland microbial communities from San Francisco Bay, California, USA, that impact long-term carbon sequestration - RushOxbow_ThreeSqC_D2 | ecosystem: Environmental > Aquatic > Marine >...
CATCGGATCATCACGGGGCTCATCCCGGGGAACGTGATCCCCGACGAGATCCTCACCGATCACCCGGACCGCTTCCGCGCCATGCTGATCGAGAGCACCAATCCCGCCCACTCGCTTGCCGACAGCAAGCGCATGCGCGAGGCCCTCGACGCGCTCGACCTCGTGGTCGTGATCGACATCGCGATGACGGAAACGGCGCGGCACGCGGACTATGTGCTCCCGGCGCCGTCACAGTACGAGAAGTGGGAGGCGACGTTCTTCACCCTGGAGTTCCCGCATAACGATTTTCAGCTGCGCGCGCCGCTGCTCGATCCGCTGCCCGGTACGATGGCCGAACCCGAGATCCATGCCAGGCTCGTGCGCGCCATGGGTGGTCTGCCCGAGGACGATCTGACGGACCTCCGCGAGGCGGCGACCCGCGGCTGGACCGCATTCGGTGAGACCTTTCTGCGCGTGTCGGCGGAGAAGCCGCACATCGGTCGGCTGGCGCCGGTCGTCTTGTACGAAACGCTGGGTACGACGTTGCCCGATGGTGCGCAGGCGGCCGCGGTGCTGTGGGGCGCGGCACAGACGTGTGCCATGTCCTACCCCGAATCGGTACGGCGTGCGGGCTACACCGGAGACGGCCTCGAGCTCGGCAACGCTCTCTTCGGGGACATCCTGCGCAATCGGTCGGGCGTGACGTTCACGGTCGACGAGTACGACGAGACGTGGCGCCGCATCGAGACCGCGGACGGTCGCATCAACCTCGTCGTGCCCGAGCTGCTGGCCGAGCTCGACCAGCTGGCCGGGGAAGATCCGGCGGCGCGGGATCAGCAGTTTCCGTTCATCCTGTCGGCCGGCGAGCGACGCACGTCGACGGCGAACACGATCTATCGCGACCCCGACTGGCGGAAGAAGGACGTTGGTGGTGCGCTCCGCATGAATCCCGAGGATGCCCGCGCTCTTGGCATCAGTGACGGCGGCCGGGCGCGGGTGACCACGAAGCGGGGCAGCGCGGAGACGATCGTCGAGGTGACCGCCACGTTGCAGAGCGGTCATGCGAGCCTGCCCAACGGTCTGGGACTGTCCTACCCGAACGAGCACGGAGAACGGCTCGTGCGCGGGACACCCCCGAACGAGCTCACGGCGTCCGAGGATCGAGACTGGCTGGCAGGGACGCCCCACCACAAGCACGTGCCGGCGCGCATCGAGGCGATACCGTGAGCGCTCATACAGCCCGGGTACGACACGCACGGCGAGTCATGCCGTGCGCAGCTCCGTATCGGTTGTCGTGGTGTCGTTGCCGCGGCCCCGTCGGGAACGACGTGTGTGTCAGCCCAGGCGCGCCGCCATGACGTGAACCCAGCGCCGGGACCGGAAGCGCAGTGTCAGCATGGTGGCCTTGACGATGTAGTCCGCGATCAGCGCGGCGAAGACCCACTCGACCGGGAGCCCCAGCCACGCGAAGGTGCTGGCCAGCAGGATGCGGACCCCGAAGAGTCCCGCGAACACGGTGATCAGCGGGAAGCGGGTGTCCCCCGCACCGCGCAGCGCGCCGCCCAGGGTGAACTCGATCGCCATCAGCGCCTGCACCGAACCGAGCACGTAGATGAACACGACCGTCAAGCGCACGACCTCGGGGTCGTCGATCAGGAAACGCGCGAGCGGCTCGGCGCCGCGGATGATCAGTGCGGCGAACACGAGCATGACGCCGATCGACAGTCGCATGGCGCGCCATCCGCTGTGCGCCGCGCCCTCGGGGTCACCGGCGCCGAGGTGCTGCCCCACGAGGGTCGAGGCGGCGATCGAGAACCCGAAGCCGACGACGAACGAGAACGACAGGATGTTGACGCCGATGCCATACGCGGCGAAGGGCTTGGTGCCGTACAGGGCCACGATCCAGAGAAAGATGATGAACCCACCTTGCCAGATGCCCCGCTCGAGCCCGGCCGGATATCCGATGTAGAGGAGGCGCTCGATGCGCGACCGCTCGAGACTCCCCGATCCGCCCCTCCCGAGCACAAGCCAGCCCCGGAGCCAGCACGTCAGCAGGACGATGGCACCGAACATGAAGGCCACGCCATTGGCGATCGCCGCCCCCTGGACGCCGAGCTTCGGGAACCCGAACATGCCGTAGACGAGCGTGTACACGAGGCCGACGTTGATGACGTTGCTCGCAGCGCCCACCCAGAGTGGGGTGCGCGTGTCGCCGGCGGCGTGGAGCGCGGCACCCAGGACGAAGTTGATGGCGAAGGCCATGTTGAAGAGGCTGATCCAGCGAATGAACGTCGCGGCGAGGTCCACGGTCTCGGGGTCGAGACGAAAGGCCCCCGCAATCGGGCGCGGAAAGAGGGCGCCCGGCAGCGTCGTAACGGCGGCCAGACCCACGCAGAGCCAGAATGACGCGAGCGTCACCCGCCCGGCCTCGTGTCGGTCGCCGGCGCCCCACGCCCGGGCCACCAGGGCGGTCGTGCCGGCCGTGACCGTCATGAGGACCGCGTGCAGGATGAAGAAGATCCGGTGGCCCGTCGTGACGGCCGCGACGGCCGATGCGCCGAGTGAGCCGACGATCTTGATGTCGACGAACCCGACCGTCGAGTACAGCAGGTTGCCAACGATCGTGGGCCAGGCGAGCGCCCAGACCCCGATCGACGGTCCGTTTGCCGGTCCCTTTGCGGGCCCGTTCCGTGCAGGTGGGCTCATCCGGCCTGCATAGCGGGTCCCACGCGAAAGGCACAGGGCATTGCGTCGCTACTCGGCCTTGCGCACGACGGGCGGCGTTCCGGGAATCGTTCCGAGATTCCGGGCGAGGCGCGTCGGTACACCGGTGTGGTGTGGATCGAACAGCACGAGGTCGGTGAGCCCGTCACTGTCGACGTCGCCGAAGCGCAGCTGTCCGCGCGTGTCGAACTTCTGCTGCACGCTGTGGCGATACGGATGATCGGGGCCGCCCAGAAGGACTTCGATGCGATCGCCGTTTCCCGAGGTCAGGAGGTCGACGTACCCGTCGCCGTTGACGTCCCCGTGCAGCGTGGGCAGGAACCCCTTCGTGCGAAACGTTTCGAAGCTGAGGGGGATGCCGAGCTTCAGGCTGGTCACGGGCTTCCCGGCGAACGCGCCCCGCGAATCGACGACATGGAACGTCACCCGGACATCGACCGAGCGGGTGACCAGTGCTTCGACGAGCTCGAGGACGCTGAACGGGATCGACGCCTGTACGAGCTCCGGCTTGCCGTCCCGATCGAGATCTACCAGCGTGTCGCCACCGATGCTGGCCTTGGAGACGAACGTGCTATCCGGTCTGTTGAAGTTCCAGGTCCCGCCACGATTGAGGTGCAGCGTGGTACGGGCGCGAGAGTTGGTGAAGCCCCCGCTCACGACGGAGAGGAGGATGTCGGCGCGGCCATCGCCGTTGACGTCGCGCACGTCGGCAGAGACTCCGCCCGAGCCGCGAATGTGGTCTTTCTCCCGGACCAGCCCCAGGGCCATGGTCCGATCGGGTTCCTGACCGAAGCTGCCGTCCGGACGTCGCAGGAAGACGCGCACCTCGTGGCGTGTCGCCGAGGTGATGTCAGCGTGACCGTCGCCATCGACATCGGCGACGGACAGCCGGGCTGCATCGAAGAAGAGCTGCAGGTCGCTCTCGCCGAAGTACAGCCCACTGCGTCGCGGGATGAAGTAGTTGCTGCGGCCGAGCGCGCGAGGCGTGCCGACTTGCTGGCCGTCGGACGAGAGTACGACGAGGCCGCCGAACGTTGGCACGACGAGCATCGGGGGTGTGCCCAGCGCCTGCCAGGCCATGCGAAGTCGCTCGAGTCCGCGCTCGTCGATCGTCGGGCCCACGGTCGTGTCGCCGGCGATCGGCCACACCCACCGTGGCGCATCGGCGGTCGCGAGGGAGAGGACCGTGACCGCAGCCGCCTGCAGGAGGACGAGCTCGGTTCCTGGTGTGTCGCGCAGATCGGCAGTGTCGTACGCCGCCACCCCCGGCGGCAGCGGGGTCTCGAACGTGGACTGTTGGGGGATGCCTTCGTCCCTGGACTGGAGAAAGACCCGAATCGCGCGCCGCTCGGCGGGCGGAACGCCGGTAGCCGTCACCTCGAAGAGATCGGTGAGCCCGTCGCCGTTCACATCGGCCAGCTCGGCGGTGAGGACGCGGCCCGCCGTCGGGATGGAGGTGATCTCGAACGCGGCCCTGTCGGCAGCGACAGCAGACTGCGCGGCGAGCAAGCCGATCGTGATGAGAAGGCGGACCGCACCCATGCGCGTTTCAGCAGTGAAGGATCAGGGTGAACAACGCAAGGAGAAGCGGGGGGCCGCCTGCCTCAGTTCGACGCTCCGGCAAGTCCCGCCCCCCCGACGCCGCCCGCCGCATCCCACGTCCTCGTTGCAGGGCACGACCGCGCCTGCAGCGCCCGGGTTCGCCCCCTGAGCACCGCCGGCTGCCGGCCGGCCGATTGCCGCTGTTCCCGGGCCTGCCGCTCCTGCCGTGGCGAGGCCGTCGTCGTGGTCGTCATCCTGGTCTGTGTCGTGGACGTGGTACGTGGTATCGCGCGCTCTTTCCGCGATCAGCCCTGAGTCCTTCGCCGAGCGTGCGCCGGAGGTCCGCCGCGTTCGTGAGCGTGTATCGGCGTGGTGGCGCGGATCCTTGAGCCTCACAGCACGCCCGTGGGCTTCACCGTGCGAGCCCGCTCTCGGTCAGGCGTTCCTCCAGCAACATCATGCGATCATGTCCCCAGAAGAGCTCGCCACGGAACACGAAGATGGGAACACCGAACACGTGGTCGGCATGTCCCTCGTCGATGCAGCTCTCGAGATCCCGTGGGCCATCCCCGTCGAGATATGCTGCGTATTCCACCGCGGAATGACCCAGTTCCGCGATGGTCGCGCCGACCGCCTCACCCAGGTCGAGCTCGAGCTCACGCTTGAAGAAGCGCGAGAAGACGAGCTCCGTGTACGGCTGGAAGAACCCGTGCTGCATCGCGAACAGGCCGCCGATCAACGCCGGGGACGAGTCGTAGACCTTGAGCGGCCCCTTGATGGGAAAGCCGCCGCGGCGGTTGGCCCATCGTCGAGCATCGAGGTAGGAGTATCGAGCCTTCCATTCGGAGTACTGGCTGCGCTCGCCCTTGCCTTTGATCCGCAGCAGAAACGGAATCCACCGGAGCTCGATGGCGTATCGTTCCGGCAAGGCGAACGCCGGCTCGACCGCAAGGAACGCAAACGGGCTCTTGTAGTCGAAATACAGTTTCAGCTCTTCGCGGTCGGGGGGGACGTTGCTTGCCATGCTTCGTGCCCCTACCGGCGTGCGAACGGGACGCTCGCATAGCCGTGCACGTTGCTCATGTGTACGCGCTCGCACCGTGCCTCGTCGACGGTGTAGCGGGGGAAGCGTGGGATGAATTCTTCGAGCGCGATCCGGGTTTCGAGCCGTGCGAGATTCGCACCGAGGCAGAAATGGACGCCCTGGCCGAAGCCGAGCGCACTCGGAATGTTGCGGTCGATGTCGAAGGTATCGGGATGGTCGAATTCTGCCGGATCGCGATTGGCGGCTCCGATCAAGAACAGGATTCGGCTGTTCTTTGGTACCACCTGGCCGTACCACTCGACGTCCCGGGTGACCGTGCGGGCGGCGTATTGGGCCGGCGACGCGTAGCGCAGAACTTCCTCGACGGCGCCCGGAAGCCGCGCGATGTCGGCGCGGACCGTGTCGTACGCCTCGACCTGTCGCGCGAAGAGGACCGCAGCATACCCGAGCAGCTTGGTCGTGGTCTCGGTACCGGCACCACCCAGGAGGGAGCAGAATCCCACGATTTCACCATCCGTCAAGCGCGTCGTGCCGCCATCGTCAGTGGCGACCTCCGCATCCATGAGCGCGCACATGAGGCCGTCGTTGGGTTGGCGCCGCAGGTCCTCGAGCAGCCCGAACCAGTACCGCACGAGCTCCAGCGACGCCTCGATGGCACGCGGCGGAATATCCGGCCTGTCCGGATCCCGGTCGAGGGCTCGGTCCATCCATGCGCGCAGCTGATGCCTATCAGCATCCGGCACGCCGATCAGCGTGAAGATCACCTCCATCGGGAACGGTCCGGAAAAATCCTTGACGAAATCGCCGCCGCCGGCCGTGTCGAGCTGATCGATCAGGCGTACGGCGGTGTTGCGAATGAGCTGCTCGAGGTCCGCTACACGTCGTGCCGTGAAGGCGTGACTGACGAGCCGCCTCAGGCGGTCGTGTCGCGGGGGGTCCATGAAGATCATCATGGGCGTGACGGCGAACATTCGCGGATCGACACGCTCGAGCAGGATGCCCTCGGCGGAGCTGTAGGTCTTCCAGTCGACGAGACCACTCAGCACGTCCCGGAAGCGGGAGAGCGCCCAGAAGTCGAGCTTCTCGTTCCGGTAGAGCGGGGCGTGTTCACGGAGCCAGGTGTACGTGGGGTACGGATCGTCGTGGAACTCGTACGAAAAGGGGTTGAGCTCCATGTCCGTGTTGTAGCAGTGCGTGGGATGTCGCGAAACAGCTCACGTCACGACTGAAAGCGTGCGGTCCCGTTCATGCCCTCACCCGGGAGCGAGTGCGACCCGGCGTGGCCCCGATCATTTCTGGTCCGGAACCGCGTTCAGCAGGTGTTGCGCACTCACGTGCGCCAGGTCGCGGATGACGTTGCCACGATAGGCCGGCGAGGCGTCCACGAACACGGCCAGCGCGACCTTCCGGCCCGACGTGTGCTCGATGACGCCGGCATCGGCGAAGATGGGTCCCCACGTGCCGGTCTTGGAGTAGACGGTCATACCGTCCACACGCGCGGCTCCGCCGGCGATGCGGCTGGCGAGGTACGGCTGCTTCTTCGGATCGCGTGCCATGTGCCGTCGAACCGCTGCGGAGCTTGCCGGCGACAGGGCGAGATCGTTCGCCAGGAGGGCCAGCAGCTCCGCCGTCTCGACGGCGGTCATGGCCTGACGGTTCGAGTACGTTCCCGACTTGGCGGGCAATGCGCCGTCGAGGGTCGCATCCTTCAGGAACTGCACTTCCCGGCCGTGCAGATCGCCGCCCCCGTTGTACGTGGGGTGGACACAGTGCAGATCCGTGATCCCGAGGGTCGCCAGCCACTCCTTCACGAGCAGTCGCTGTTTCTTGAACGCGGCGTAAGCCGCGGGCGAGAGCGTCGGGCCGGGTGTCGTCTCGGTGAGCCGCGCCACGACCTTCTGGGTCGCGACGTTGCTGCTCCGGTAGACCATCTGGACGAGGAGATTCTCGAGGTCCTGGTCGATGGTCAGGATTCCCTGCTCCTGCCACGCGTAGATGGCCATCAGATACACGAACTTGACCACGCTGGCCGGGTAGACCGGCGCGTTGCCGTTGTAGTGAGCGAGCTGCGGTGGTCCCGAGCCGCTCATGTCGATGAGGGCCACGTGGAGCCCGGCGCGCCGCAGGTTGCTGTCGCGCTTCATCATCCCGGCGATCTCCTTGTCGAGAAAGGCCTGTAGCTCCGGTGAGGCCCGTATCGACGCCAGATACGCGCGCGCCTCGACGTTGGGCGCCGTGTCGGGTTCTTTCATTGCCCCCGCATGGCGCTCCGGCATGAACGAACAGACGATTGCCACAAGAACCATCCACCGCCAGCTCATCGGTTCACCCCCTACCGGAACTAATTGCGAATAGTGGCACCGGAGCGCAAGCCCGCCGGCAAGAATTTGGACGATGGCCTGTGACCCCGTGTGCGAATGAGGTCCTGGAGAGCGGATTGACATTGGATTGACATCGTGAGGACTGCTTCGTACGTGTGGGCGCGGGCGAGGAGCTCAGAGCCCGGTCGCCCATGCGGCGGAATCCAACCCCTCGGGAAGAAAGGCTGGCATGATGCGGATCAAGCAGGTGGTGGCGCAGGAGGTTCTGGACTCACGGGGCAACCCCACGGTCGAGGCGCTCGTCGTCCTCGACGATGGCACCGCAGGGGCAGCGATCGTACCCTCCGGCGCTTCGACCGGGGAGAAGGAGGCCGTCGAGCTGCGGGACGGTGACCCGAAACGCTATGGGGGCAAGGGGGTCACGCGGGCAGTCGAGAACGTCAATACGCGGATCGCCCCCGCGGTGGCTGGCATGGATGTGACGGATCAGCGCGGGATCGATGGCGCCATGATCGACCTCGATGGCACGCCCAACAAGGCGAAGCTGGGGGCGAACGCGATCCTCGCGGTGTCGATGGCTGCGGCGCGTACGGCGGCCAAGGCGCTCAACATGCCCCTGTACCGGTACCTCGGTGGTGCCAACGCCTCCATCATGCCCGTTCCTGCGCTCAACGTCATCAACGGGGGCCAGCACGCCGACAACAACGTCGACTTCCAGGAGTTCATGATCGCACCGCACAATGCGCCGACCTTCGCCGAGGCGATCCGGATGGGCGTCGAGACGTTCCATGCCCTGAAGAAGACCCTCGGGGCCCGGGGGTACAGCACCGCCGTCGGCGACGAGGGCGGCTTCGCCCCCAGTCTCAGGTCCAATGAGGAGGCCATCGAGGTGATCCTCGAGGCAATCGCCGCGGCCGGCTACGAGCCCGGTCGTGACATCTCGATCTGTCTGGACCCGGCAACCAGCGAGATGTGGAAAGACGGGCGGTACGAGTTCTTCAAGTCGGACCGGAGCACGAAGACCTCCGAGGAGATGGTGGCGCTCTGGGCATCGTGGGTCGACAAGTATCCGATCGTGTCACTCGAGGACGGTATGGCCGAGAACGACTGGGCGGGCTGGGAGCTCCTGACCGCGCAGCTCGGCGCACGTATCGAGCTGGTCGGTGACGACCTGTTCTGCACGAACCCGAAGATTCTGGCGGAGGGGATCAAGCGAGGCATCGCGAACTCGATCCTGATCAAGCTCAATCAGATAGGGTCGGTGACCGAGACGCTGGAGACGGTCGAGCTGGCGACCATGAACGACTACAACTGCTTCATCTCGCACCGCTCCGGCGAGAGCGAGGATACCACCATCGCCGATCTGACCGTGGCGACCGGGGCCGGTCACATCAAGACCGGATCGGGCTGTCGTGGCGAGCGGGTTGCCAAGTTCAACCAGCTGCTGCGCATCGAGCGTACGCTCGGAGCACAGGCGCGGTTCGCCGGGCGCGAGGCGTTCAAGCGGTAGCATGCGGACGATTGCTCCAGGTCCCATACGACGGGGCCGACGCCCGTCCACGTAGCCTTTCGTACGAGACTATCCTCTCTATCTCATGTACGCTTCGTGCGTGGGGATCCGTGGCCGATGATCGTTTTGGGCGTTGTGGGAGCCGTGGGAGTCGCTCTCATTCTCGCAGAGCGCGCGTTCCCCGGACGACACTGGCCGCGGGTACAGGGATGGTGGCCGCGTGCACTCGTGTTGAATCTCGTCCAGGCGGCCTTTGTCTACCTCGCGGGTGTGATCTGGGATCCCTGGATGAAACTGCATCGTCCCTGGTCGGCGGATAGCCTCGGGGGATTGGGTGGCGCGGCCGTCGGCTACCTGGTCATCACTTTCGTTTTCTACTGGTGGCATCGATGGCGTCATGAGCTCTCCGCGCTCTGGCGCTGGCTGCATCAGGTCCACCACAGCCCGCAACGGATCGAGATCATTACGAGCTTCTACAAACATCCCTTCGAGATCGCAGTCAACGGCGTCCTCTCGAGCGCGATACTCTACCTGCTGGTGGGAGTAGGACCTGAAGCGGCAGGCCTGGCCGTGTTTGCGACCGGGCTGGCGGAGTTCTTCTACCACTGGAACGTGACCACGCCGTACTGGTTGGGATTCATCATTCAGCGTCCCGAGAGCCACTGCATCCATCACCAGGAGGGATTGCACTCCTACAACTATGCCGACCTTCCTCTCTGGGACTGGCTCTTTGGGACCCTCCGCAATCCCCGTCGCTGGGACGGCCGCTGCGGCTTCGGACAGGATGAAGACCGCCTCATTGCAATGCTCCTTGGGCACGACGTGTCGACACCGCGACGGGAGGCGGGCTCGTGACCCTGCGCGTCGTGGCCTTGCTTGTCCTCGGACTGGCGCAGATGACTGGTGCTCTGCTCGGAAGCGCGCCATTGCAGGGTCTTGCGGCAGCCACGGCGGCCTCGCCCGCACCGAAGGTGTTCTCCTCGGTTCAAGGCCTGGAGACCTACTCGACCACGTTTTTCATCGAGTGGTGGGATGCGTCGAGGCAAGAGCATTCACTTCAGCTGACGCCCGAGATCTACTCCCAGCTGAAAGGAGTCTACAACCGTCGAAACGCCTACGGCGCAGCGTTGGCCTACGCGCCGATATTCGCGCGTAACGAACGAACCAGGAAGATGTTGATCGCGGTCGGACGCTACGCGCTGTGCGGGGACGCGCCGCTGTTGCGCGAATTGGGCATGGATCCCGATCAGATTGACGGCCCGCTCCGAATTCGCCTCGACCCCCTTCCGGGTACCGATACCAGCGGGCTACTGACGGAGTTTACGGCGCCGTGCGACTAGCGAACGGTTGGACGGGCAGGCAGTACAGCATCTTCCGGATGGTGTTCGGGATCTACCTTCTCGTCCATTTCGGGCAACTCCTCCCGTGGGGAAGGGAGCTCTTCTCCGACCGGGGAATGCTCGGAGATCCGGCCCTGAGCCCGCTCTATCCCCTCTTTCCGAACATTCTCTTCGTCGCGGATTCGCCCGCAGCCGTGACCACCGTACTCGTCGTCGCGATGGGATTGAGCGCTCTGTACATCATCGGGCTGCGAGATCGCGGTGCAGCGATCGGCCTCTGGTACATCTGGGCCTGTCTGCTCGGCCGCAATCCCCTGATCTTGAATCCCAGCATCCCGTTCGTTGGCTGGATCCTTCTGGCGCATTCTTGTCTGCCGCGTGGCCCGGCGGGTTCCCTGGACGGTCGAATGTCGCCCGCTTTGACACGGCAGTGGCGATTTCCCGCCGCGATTTTCGCCGTAGCCTGGATCGTCATGTCGGTCGGCTACACGTATAGCGGATTGACCAAGCTGGGGAGCCCATCGTGGCTCAACGGCACCGCGTTGTTTCACGTCCTTGGGAATCCGCTTGCCCGTCCGACCCTCGTGCGAGACCTGTTGCTCTCGCTACCGGACGTCGTGCTTCGGGTGGGAACCTGGGGAGGGCTTGCGCTCGAGGTCCTCTTTGCGCCGCTGGCCCTCGTGTCGAAAGCGCGGCCGGTGATCTGGGCGGCGATGTTCGGCATCCACGTGGGCTTGATGGTGCTGGTCGACTTTCCGGATCTGAGCCTGGGTATGATTCTCCTTCACGCGTTTACGTTCGACCCGGGGTGGATCTCACACCGAATCGTGAGGGCGTCTGGGATACGAAGACGGCTGCGTGAGGAAACGATGGCTCCCCTCGCAGGCCGCAGTGTCCTGGTCGCCAGTAGCCGGGGGCTGGCGGCTAGCTGAGCTCCATGTACACCTCTCGCAGCGTCGGTAACACGTGCTCCCAGAGTCGGCACTGTCGCACCGATGCGGCAGCGCTCACACCCAGGGCGCGTGCCCGGGCTGGCGCCTCGAGCAGTGCGACGATCGCGGTTGCCAGTGCGCGGGAATCGCCCCGGGGATAGAGGATGCCGCTCTCTCCGTCGACGATGAGCTCACGCAGTGCGGGCGTGTCCGCGGCAACGATCGGGGTACCGTGGAGCATTCCCTCGAGTGCGACCAGGCCGAACGTTTCGAGGTGGCTCGGTACCGCCAGAACGGATGCGGCGGCGTACTGATGGCCGAGATCGGCGGCGCCGATCCAGCCCGTGAACGAGACCCGCGCCCGGATGCGGTCCGGGGCCTGTTTCCTCCACTGGCTGAGCCACCGAGCTTCCGCGGTGACGTTGCCTGGAATGCCGCCGGCGATCACGACGGTCGTCTCCGGCCTGCGCTCGAGCACGTACGGCATGGCCGCGAGGAAATCTGCGGTGCCCTTGATGTCGGCGAATCGACCAGCGTAGAGCAACGGTCCGGGGTTGCAGCGCCCACGGTTCGCGGTCGCGACCCGTGCTTCCCGTGAGTCCTCGATCCCGTGGGGCACGGTACGCAACCGGTCCCGGATTCCCGGCGCGTCAGCGAGGAGCATGGCTGCGGTGGCCCGCGACGGCACGATGATGCGGTCTGCCGTCGCGAGCGCCGCTTCCTGGCCCGCGAGACTGAGCGTCCGTTCGCTCGACCCGCGCAGCCGGCCGACTTCCTTCTGTACGACGTGAATGGTCGTGATGGCGCGGATGCCGAGGGTCGTGCGCAGTCCCGCGCCGAATTCCCAGAGCATGCCGTCGTGGACATGCAGGAGAGCGGGCTGCCAGGATCGCGCGACGGTGCGGGCGGCGTCGAGGTCGTCTTGCGACGACACCCGGAAGACCGGGATGTTCCCCTGCGGTGCGGCCTCATGTCGGCGGGCGCGTACGCCTCTGCGGGCCCGTGGACGCCAGTCGTCGAATGAGATGACGGCCGGCTCGATACCGGCCCGTGCCGAGACGCGTACCAGACCACCAACGACGGTCGAGATGCCCCCCCGGTGCTGCGGCGGGAAGTCCCGCGTGATGTGGAGGACGCGCATCGGTGACAGGACCCTAGCTAGCTAGAGGCCCGCGAACGGGTCCGTTGCGTCGCGAGGGAGCGGTGGACCGGCTTCGAGGG
>Ga0055490_10000011_pt1 | contig 12553 bp, 22 predicted proteins | sample RushOxbow_ThreeS_4_FD_57909 | JGI IMG/M metagenome (GOLD analysis project Ga0055490, IMG submission 57909) | Wetland microbial communities from San Francisco Bay, California, USA, that impact long-term carbon sequestration - RushOxbow_ThreeSqC_D2 | ecosystem: Environmental > Aquatic > Marine >...
AAAGAGTGCAAACCTTTTCAAGACATTCTGCCGCACTTCAAGATCATCCAGACCGGTGGCGGGATGGACTTCCAGGAAAGCTCTGATGCCGAGATGTTCGACGACGAAGGAAACAGCCAGTTCTATCGGGACAAGCGCAATAAGGAGATCGCACTCGATGAAATCATCGAGGAGATCAAACGCTTCTATCCGGGGCAGGACGCCGATAGCAAGAAAGCCAAGTCGGATCTGATCGAGGAAGTCTTCGGCAGTCGGTCATGGAAGAAGGTCGAGACAATGTCTCTGGATGCTATCTTGGCTGGCCGCGAGACGATCTGGCTCAAGCTTCGTGGAGAACCGTACACAATGAGCAAGCCCGATACTGAGGATGAGGTTTTAACGCAGATTGCGGAGAGTTAGCCTATGACACCCAAAACCGAGAAACCCGCCCAGAACGGCTCTCAGGCAGCCTACGAGGCTATTTCTAAGGACTTCTGGATAGGGCTGCTGGTGGCCGTCATATTGGGTCTGGCCATCTATACCGGACTCTTCTGGTGATGCCGGTCTATCTGCATCCCCTCTCCAGACGTCCAGAGAGAACGGCTAGGTTCGCCATGGCCTCGATCGTCTTGGTTATCTGGTTCGTGAGTCTGGCCTTTGCTTACGAGATCGGAGTCTTCATCGGCTCCAATAGCGAGCCTCAAGCTAAGGTGATGACGTGCAAATGAGGGCATGACAATGAAACGAATCTATGAGGTCAAGTACGAATATAAATACGAAGGCATCGGCGGATGGAGTGCGAATACTGTCAACATATTGGCGAACGGTGATGCCCGTATAGCTGTTAAACGGGCAGAGCAGAGGGAAAAGAAAGACAAAAAAGTAAAAGCATTCAGATTGGTGCAGGTTCGTGTGCTTGCCGAGGCAAGGTGATTGACTGTAGATGATTTATGGGGGCAGCGGCGTGGTGGTCGGGAGGGCGATGGCCTTATCAGGAGTGTGTGCGCCCAGCCCGTTAGAGTCGGGCCTGCCCCCACCCATTTGAGAGGCTACCCAAGAGGATGAGAGATGAGTGAGCAAAAACCGACCATCCATGAACTGGAGAAAATACTTGATGAGCATCCTGGAAAAGTGGAAATAAAGCCAGATGGCTCCATCGTTGTAAACGATGCAACTCCAGAAGAGTTGCAGGCTAGAATAGCCGCCCTCCAAGCTGCGCTGAGGGAGTGTGCAGATGTAATAGCGGCTATCAGGTTTTCTGAATTCGGTGACGAGCCGATGCTCATGCCTCCGTTATGGGAACGCGCCGAGGCCGCCATCCAATCTGCCCGAGCCCTTATAGGAGAGAATAGTTATCCCTCAAATCAAAAGACTGTGGGATAAGGAGAAACCATGGACATAATGTCTGATCTAGAGAAATTCGTTTTCGTAGAAGTCATTCAAGGCGTTGAAGGACTGAGTTTGTCAATTGGCAATCATGATATCGGACTAAGATTAGCAGGGCCTAAGCCGTGGGGTGGTGGAAAGATAATCCACCAATTCAAAGTTGATCATGCAGAACTGATAGCAGCCGCAAAATCCTATGCTTTCAAGGAGAACAAGTGAAATCTGATCTAGAACAAAAAGCGAAAGAATTCGTTGTCGCTCATAGACGTCCGAGATATACGGATGACGCTATAAAAATCATGGCCGACTTCGCCCGCCAAGAGCGCAGAAAGGCTAAGGAGGAAGCCTGTTTGATCGTTGCCAATAAGTACCGTTATGTGACAGTAGAAGAAATAATCAAGGCTATCGAGGCTATCGAGGACTAAACCAGTTATCCCTCAAATCAAAAGACTGTGGGATAAGGAGAAGAATCTATGAGTGATGATCTATATAGGCGATCAGGCAAGCTAGTCACGGACTTAATTGATCTGCTGTTCGCTGATAAAGCCAAGGAAGCCGTGGACAGAGCCTATGGCTTCGCCCGCCAAGAGCGCAGAAAGGCTAAAGAGGAAATGAGGGAGGCAGCAGCTAAAGCGTGTGAAGATCTACAAAGGTGGGAGCACCCCGAGGGCGTAATTCGCGCCCTCCCCATAGAGGATTAACCCATGGACCCTAAAGAGATTGAAGCCATAGAGAAATGGAAAGTAGATAAAGCGATAGAGTTAGCCGAGCGCCGAGGATGGGAGAGGGCTATCGCAGCTGGTGCTGATGATCTTGAGCGGCTAGCACAGGCATGGGGCGATGACTCGCCACTTGCCAAGGAGAAAAGAGAAACCTATTTATATGCTGCGACTAGGTTGCGCGCCCTGACCTACGAGTCTTCCGAAAAGGCTTGACGAACCGCTTACTCCCCTCGTTCACGATCGATCTCTCGTCGTACCAGCACTTCATGCATGAGCGGTGATAGACGTAGCCCCCGAAGCGGTCGCTGCAGGGGGCGCAGAATCTCAGATTCACACCATCAGGGGTACTGACACGTTGCGGGATCCTCAACGCTATCGTGCGGAAGCCCATCTTGTCCTTGTTGGTAGGGTTCAGAGCCTGCAGTAATTGGGCTATCTCCTGCGGGGAGAATCTGGATTCCTTGTTCCGAGACGATGACACTTATCCCCATCCTGGACAAGTAGACGGGCCGCACCATGCGGACCTACCAATTCGATTAAAGCACTCATTCAAGGCCAACCTTAAAGCTACCCACGTTCTCGGCGGTAATGTCCGCGTTCGGATCGGAGGCAAAGATAGCTCCAGCCTCTTCGGCTGCCTCGAACTGATAGCGATGGACTACGGGTCTTGGATTTCCATTCACGACCAGTCTTACCCCCGGCTGAGTAATCTGCGTAAATATTGGGTAACGCACCACCACGGAGGGGGGGAAATCCGGCTCTGGGGCCGGCTCAGGAGGCGGAGCGGGCTCGGGAGTGACCGGATCACCGATATGAGACAGATCCTCCTGCAGGGTAACAAAGTCAAAGCCTTCGGGAGACTGCCCGCTGTCTGCCCGAATCGACAAGTCATTGAGAGAGGCATACGCCTCGTCCCCATACTTCAAAGCCCAGGCATAGGACATGTCGACGAGCTCACCCCAGGTAGCGACCTTGAACCGGCCAGTCGTGTCGTTATAGCCAACGATGCTGATGGCATGACCGTTCCAGTAGTCTGGAGGTCCTTGGACCTCGATCCAAGGGCCGAAAGTATTGACGTCAGGCAAGGCCATGCCGAAGTACGCCGAGCCAAAGAGATTGATGGCAAGCTTCAGCTGGGTTAAGTCTTTGTGATCGATCTGAACAAAGGCTTCGATCTTGTCAGGCCCGATACCTTCCTTGCGCCAGAGATTCATGACATCCAGCATGTAAGCGCCATTGTCCTGGCCAACCCCGCCGGAGACTTTCCAGTAGGCAGCCAGGATTTCCTGATCGGTCATGACCCCGGGGCCCTTCGCAGCATAGGTCGACCAGGACTCGATGGCGTGTCCCGCGGCCGCAATGGTGCAGTCCCCGTATCGATCATTGGCATACATCATCCAGTCTGAGACCTTGGCATAGTGATCTGTGCTCGCAGGGGGTGCGACGAGCTTCGGCGCAACCAGATACTTTGCCAGCCGTAGATTGCGTGCGTCATACTTGGCTGGGCGTTTGCCCAATAGAACGGGTTTGCCCGTCCCCGTTATCCCGCGCTTCATCAGAACCTCACCTGAGCGCCACCACCGAGATGATTCTCGTCCGCGGCGTCACCGAAGAAGTCTGACTTGTGTGTCCCGCCTAGCAAGATCGATACCGTTTTATTGACCGGCACGATCAGAAAGGCATTCGCGTAGCCAAGCCATCGTTGGTCGACGTTGCAGGTATTGTCCTTCGCAGCGTAGAACGTCCCGAGCGTGAAGCTGAAGAACTTCCATTGCGGCGCCCAGCCGGCATAGCCGCCATAATTGGCGTCGTCACAGGTCGAGGTCGTGGTGGTCGTTACATCGAAAGGCACGGGGGGAGGCGGCGGAGGGGTGCCGTGATGCAACGGCACAAAGCCCGGCGTGACCGTCTGCGTCGTTGTCGTGGTCGTCACTGGCGGATTTGAGATATCCGACCATCCTTCCATGCCGACGCGCCAGCTATCCAGAGAGGATTTGTGCCGGAAGCGGTAGGACCCACCGACCAACGTCGAGCCCGAAGAAGCATTGACACCGGTGCCCATGTAGACCTGGACGTTTTCGTCCGCCCTGACCGAGCTCACGATCAGCAATAAGGCCACGATGACCGCAAAGAGCAGGATAAAGAACCCCAGTCTGCGGTGCTCGATGAAAAACTTGATGATGTATTCCTTGATACGTTCGAACATATAGCCTCCTTAGCAGGCCCAAGTGCCGAGCCAGTTCACCACGGTTCCAGCCCAGGCTGGCAGGACTCCGGTTGCTGATAAGACCCTCACGGCTTGGATGGCTAGATAAGCCGTTCCTACCATGGCGGTCCCTCGTAGACTCCAAGTCTTGATTGCACTGAACATATCAGTTACCTCTCTGCTCGTACTCGTTAACTATAGTCTGAAGCTGCTCAATGTAGCGAGTGATCTCCGCCATGTTATGGGAGAGATTTTCGTACCCTTGTGGAGTCAAACATAACTGGGGAGGCTCCGAGCTGACTTTCCACCAGAGGACTTGAAGTGAAAGAGGATCAGGTCTGGGAAGGCTAATGCGGACTTTGGGGTTCTCGATCAGAGAATCGCCTTGTGAGACCTTCAAGGTCGTCGCGCACCCGCTCAGTGCCGCGATTGACAATGCGCTCAACCAGGCCAGGCTTGCGCGATACCAACATACCGAAGTCATGCTTGGATAGTTTATCAGCCAGTTCATCTACTTTGGCCCTCGAGGCCCTGTACTCCATGGACACGGTGTCGAATGACTTCTGGAGTTTCTGGACCTGCTGTTGAGTCTGACTGCGATACAGACCGAAAGCTTCCTTGGTCTTGAGATGCTCGGCCTCGGCTACGAAAAAGGCTGCTTTAGCTGTGGCCTCGTTCTTCCAGGCGACTTTGAGCTGCCAGCCCAGAATAACGACCGCTAGGACTAGGGCACCGGTAACCCCTAGGATGAGCTTATTCATGTCCCTGGAGGCTTCTGAGAACCCTCAGGAGCGCCGTTCTCAGCCTTTCTGGCCTGCCACCTAGCCCCGACATCGGCTGCCACGTAGGCCGCTACCACGCCTACAACATAAAGCCCCCAGGCATCGAACAAGCCCTGTATATGCGAGGGATCCCGCCACATACCAAGAGCGCACAAAGCTGTGCCAATAAGCAAGGTATAGATACAAAGCCTGTACTTCGTGCTCCGGTTCCCACGGTACTCGTTCATCGAAGCAGCCATGATTGATCAACCTCGCTTCTGTGTCGTCAGGCCCGCCTATCCACGCATCATCTCGGATAACTCGGTGGCCCTGGCCTTGACCTGTCTCGCCCATTTCGAGTCTAGCATCTCGTCAGCCGCTGTTTCGAAGTCCCCGCGCTCGATCGCCGCGATGGTGTTCTTGAACCCTAGGAATCGGTTAAAGCCGATGTTAAAGACGATGTTGGCAATAACCTGCTGTCTTACCGGGTCGAGGCGTTTCCAGAAAGGCAGAGTCTCGCAGTCCAGAATAGCCTCATCCACGTCGTTGCTCAGGAGAAACTCGGCCTCGTCTTCTGCCAGGCCCTTCGCCTCCAGGTTCCTGCCATAGCCTATCGTCGCCACTCCGACTGAATCATAGTACAGACGATGCCGGCCGTTCTCGGTGACCGATCCTTCATGGCGTTTCAGCTGGGCGATCAAGGCTTTTCTATCGACCATTCGGGCACCTTTTCATCAGCTCCTCGAGCTTCGATCTAATCCATACCTCATCCGCCTCGAGACGGGTAATTCTGTCTCTCGCTCCTTCATGGGCCGGGCGTTCGGTATGCCGTTGAAAGTCGATGTTGAGTTGCTGCCAGCGAAGATCATCAGCAGCGCTGTGCTCTCTCATGCGAACAAGAATTTCTTCCTTGACCGAGGTTATCTTCGCCTCGATACGGCTTCTCTCCGCAGTCGCCGTATCCTGACGTTCGCCGATAAGGGTCAACGTCGTACCCACGGTCACGGCCACAGTAATCCCGGGGATTAGCAGCAGCGTTATCCATTTGGTACCCAGATGACCATTTGACTCACCGTTTGGCATCGCTTAGCGCAAGGTCATAGCAATACTGCACGAGGTCCTTGCGAAGGGGCTTACCCCCCAGAAGAGACTCGGCTATGAGGTCGGTCTTGCAGTCATGAAGCTTGGCATCTAGCTGACGCATGGCCCACTTTTTGGCTCGGTCCTGGTCGGTGCTTTTGGTGTGCAGGTAATTCCCACCGGTGCCGGCCAACGCAGTAAGTAAAGCCGCCGCCGCTGTCAGAATGCTGGTCTTGTCCACTCACACCGTTCCGTCGTGAAGAAGCTTGTAGACCGTCCCGCCTATCGAAAGCGTGACATACTGCTTACCGCTTCCGGCCGATCCAGTCCCACCGGTGGTTCCAGCCGCCGCGATCGTCGGGTCACCATTGGAGTCGAATTCGAGAAAGCCTACCCGATTGGCATCGATAGGAAGTTCCATGGAGCCTACTTCCGTATCCGTACGGGGAATTGTCAGGGCCCGGTCTAGCAAAGACTCGAGCTTGGCTGCGAGCTGGGCCAGTCTGTCCAAAGCAGCCTCGACATCCGCTGAAGGCAATGCCCCACCCAATGGAAGACTTGTCTCCTGCACGGAGGCGGGCTCGAGCGTCACTACCAGAGTCTCGCCCGTGGCAGGAGGGGTGTTCATGTGGAGCGTGCCACCGGAGTCATCGCCTGCAGCGGTCAACGTGAAATCGGTGTCTAGTACCTGGGTGGTCTCGGAATCACCCGTCCCGCGCAGCGTTGCTACAACGTCCGCTTTGGCGAAGTATTTCCAGGTAATAGCGAAGTCATCGGTGTTGTCATCACCGTCGAAGGAAAGTGGTGCGGGTGCAGTTGAGATCGTCATCAATTATTTCCGAATATCAACCATAGGATAAACCAAATGAGCCAGTGGGGTATGTAGTCATGTCGGTCAGGCTCTTCCTTTTGCTTCACCGACCTTCCTTGACCTTCTCGGCGCCATGTTCGGCTAAGACGGCATAGGTCCATGCATTCAGTCTAGTCCGTGTCATGGGGGTTATACCGGTTCCTCGTTCCGTAATAGGTTGCATCAGCAGATCACGGAAAAGACTTTCATTCTCTATGGCGTCCATGATCAGTTTACTCGCAGGATCCTTGACGCCGGCCTTGGCAATCTCGGCGAAGCGGTTGGAAAAGATACCGGGGATCTGAACCGTTCCTCCACTACCGAGCTTATAGGCGGTATGGCGCCCGACTGCGGCACCCGCGACTCTCGCAATAGACTCCAGGACTTTACTCGGCGTATCCCCGATCACTCCTTCCTCGGCGGCCTTAGCAGAGATCCTGCGCTCCATGCGAATGAGGTCCCTCACGATGATATTGAGCCTGTCGAGTTCATCGGTAGAGAAAACTTTCGTAGCTGCAGCTCGAGCTCCGGGAGTGGAAAGCGCATCCCTCAACGCATAACCTGAAATGAATGGAAGTCCGCGGATATCTCTCAAACGACCCCTAGCCTGGGACAAAGCGTATTCCATGAATCCGGCCTTGAGGCCAGATAAAGCCTCTCCTGAACTGTCTGCAGCCACCATATCGAGCATTTTCTGGACTTCCTGACCCGCTGCTTGAGGCTGCATCCCGGAGATTTGACGGAAGGTCTCGACCGGACCGCGTTCGACCAGCATGGCTGCCTTGGAAAGCTTTGGATCCACCTCCCTCATGGTGAGGGCCATGGTTTCACCAGAGTCTATTGCTTCTTGAATCTGGCGTTTGACGATGGGCATTCTGTCCAAAAGCTCGGAGTTGTCCCGCATGAATCTCTGCGCCGCACGGGTGCTGAGACGCCCTTGCTGCACGGCTGTACGAAGAAACTGGCCGCGCATATAGTCTTGAGCAGCGTCTACCACAAAGACATTGGCTGGAGCCTCCGGGCTTTCGAAAGCTTTCAGGATACTATCCATGCCTTCCCTGGCTTTGGGTCCTGAAAGACCGAGTGAAGATTCAAGCGTCAACCCTGCTGGAACACGTTCCCCCAGTTGACCGAACTGCAGAAGCTTCCCTACGGCCCCACGACTGAAACGATCGTGTAAGTCCCGGGAGAAAGACACAGCGGTCGAGACTTTATCGGCCACTTCCGGCCCTGCTTGGGTATGAGCTATGTCTTCGTTAATCGAGTTAGCCAGCTCATTGGCAATTCGTTCACGGTTGTATTTCCCCGCTGCCTTGGCTTGCCTTGCATTTTCCCGAAGCTTGCCCTGAAGCCCCCTCAGCTCCTTGATAGTCGTGATCGTCACGAACTTGCTCGGATCTTCCGTACGGCCGAGATAATCTCCGGAGCCTTTCTCGAGGAACTTCTTCGCAATTCCTGGAATGTCGGATTGTTGAGCTTGACTCAGTTGAACCTTGAAGGATTCATATCTCGCCTTCAAGTCAGTAAAGGGCGCACCGGCATTCTGAGGAATAGCATCGTAAAGGTCTCTTTCCTGGGTCCTGGCAGCCTCCAAGGCTGTATCCAGCTCTTCCCTGACGATCCGGTTGGCTTCCTCTCGGGATAGCCTTGGGCCTAATGCAGCGATACGCTCATCGGCATGCTGAGTAGCCACTCGTAATCTGACGTCAAGCAGACCACGCATGTACTCCCGTGTCTGCTCGAATGTCGCTACCCTTCCTCCACCAATGTTGGTAATGGACTGTTGAATAACCGCATTGGCATGACTAATCTGCTCGTCCGCTCTCCGGGTCAGTTGCTCAGAAGAATCCATAACCGAGCGCTCGAGTGATAGAAGGCCCGGTTCACTCGCTCTCTGAGCGGGGGTCAGGACGGGAAGTCCGGTTTCCGGATCGATCGTAGTTGGAAGCAACAACCCCTGCTCGGCTCTGGCTTGCTGTTCCGGAGTGACGGCGCGGGCAAATCGTTCCCCGGCCCGACTAGCTCCTCCAGGCTCTCTAAAAGGGCCCGTCACCTTTCCGTAGATATTTCTCACGCCTCCGCCAACACGAATAGCTAGACGAATAGGCGTGAAAGCAGGTAAGACACCACCCAAAACTTCTCCAACGACTTCAGCTCCCAATGAGTCAGGGAATATCTGTTGAGCAGCATATCCTCCAGCTCCGGCTCCTGCACCGAAACCAGACTCGAAAATCGTAGTCTTAAGCGGATGGGCTAGAAAACTTTCCCCGCCTTTAGCGATCATCTTCTGAGGGAACTGAGCCAACCGTCCTAGCCTAGTTGTTGCTGCCGCAGGTAAATTAACGAAGCTCGATGCCATCCCAGCAATAGGGCCAACGGCTGCGGTCGCTCCAGCCATTCTGGCTGCGGCACCAAACACATCCTGCGGTTCTCCCGTGCGAAGCGCCGGAACGGCACCAGGAATGCCAGTTAATCCAGCCTGGCGCATCTTCATCATTTCGTCCGGACTGACGACACGCACGGTTCCATCTTCGTTGAAAAGAAGACTGGGAAGCGTGAACTCGAATGGAAAGGCTAATAGGCCGGTTACATCATCGAAGCCTTTCTCATACTGCTTGAGGGTTTCGGCAGCTATTCCAGTTATTCCGCCTGGCCTATCTTTTCCCTCCAACGACTCGCCTGGGGGCGCCTCGCTCGTCGTTACGACAGTCTCTGGGCCAACGGTTAACGACTCACCGGGTACCTGTGCCACTATGGCTTCCTTCGAGGTTCACCAGTGGGTGTCCAGATAAAAACGTCCCCGGACTTCAGCTTGTCGTATTCGTCTGTCGTTGAAATTTCCGGATAGCCTGGTTTTTCCATCAGTGAGAGGATTTCACTGATACTGGAGATGTTGTCGTACAAATCTCCTCGATGATCGACGGTCATCTTTTTACCGCCGGCCAGCTCCTTGACCTTGGCATCTCTGCGCTCGATAAGATAATTGTATAAATCATTCATGTTCTTGCGCTGGACGTCAGGATCGTTGAAGAAAGCATCCGGTTCAGCGAGATACTGATCGACTGCTTTCTGCTCGAAGCCAGGCAATCTTGGGTTGTTCACCAAGGCAATCTTGACCTGCTGGTTGAACCGTCTAAGCGCGTTTTTAGCCTGAGTGGTAGCGGGATACATCTGGCCTTTTCTGAAACCACCGATGTACGTACTGACCATCTCCTTGAACCCAGCGAATGGTCCGGTACCGAGCTCGGCAGCTTGCTCAAGCGCACGCGGTCGTGGAACCTCCTGTTGTTGCGGCTGTGCAGGTTGTGCAGGTTGTTGGGCTTCGGCTTGTGGCGGCAATGGCTGGGCAAAATTCTGTCTTGTGCCTCCAGCTTGTGGTGCGCCACCCTGAATCATCCCGCCAAGGACAGCCGAATCAGCCTCGCTTACCTTCCTACGTTCCCCAGTCGCCATGTTGTATTCCCAGAAACCCCCGAACTTCTGGTCCTGGATGATATGCACGGTACCGTTTGAGATATCGGAAGCAAGATCCGGAGACATCCCCCGTCCCGCGAGGTTGTCCCTAAACCTCTGTCTATCAGTAATGGGATCTGCGACCCCTAACTTTTTGAGCCACTCCCTATCCGTGGGCATTCGGCCCATGACGGCATAAAACTGCTGGGTCCATTCCTGCAGCCCGTTTTTCGTTGCTCTGACAGTCTGTATTTTATTCAAGACTTGTCTTTGGACATCAGGAGTCAAGGCGGTATTCAACCCGCCTTGTGTCAACATGGCCTCAGCGGCTTCCGTGCGCCCCCGGTTAATCAGACTTTCCAGAGTTGCAAGCGCGATCTCCTGACGACCGTATTGACGTAGGTTATGCTCATCCTCCGGAGATAAAGCATCCTTCATATCACCGATCGTGGTCTCGAGATTCTGAAATTCCTTATCCACGGTCTGTAACGTAGGAGCCTGAGAGGCGCGTGTAACCAAGGGCCCGAGATTATTCTTGTACGTATCGATAACTTTCTGACGTCCTAATGTTGCGGATAAAGCCGCAGCCCTCCCATGAGCCTGATTTTCGATATCACTCAGTCGGACTTGAAGCGCTGCATTACTATTCGGTGAACCAACGTGAGACTGAAGCAACTCGCCCTTGCGTTTCGATAGAAACTCCCCGTATTGCTGCAGGACTTGCTCATCGGATAAATCAGCTTCCGTGTTCAGTCGCCTCAGTTCGTTATCCGCCTCGAGATTGAATTGGTTCATCGCATTGGCGCGATTCACCGTGTCCCGTCGGGACTGTTGCGCAATAGCAATTCTCGACAGCTGTTCGAAGGCCGGCGTGAGCTCTCTTGCTGCAATGCCTGCCGTATCCTCGAAGGCAGCCCGCGGTGCGCGAACGCCAGGATCCGCGGTGACTCTGGGATCAACGACCGGAACGTCTGCTGAAGTCGGAAGCTTTATCGCCATCTCAATACCCGTATCTCGGTTTGTAGTTATAGTACGTTCCTAAGCCTGCAAGAAGCGAGGAACCTGCGCCGAATAATCCAGCTTGAGCGGAAGCCTTTCCTGCCTGCTCGTATAAACCAGCCTGCTGCTCGAGTCTGGTTGCAGTCGTTTCTCCGCCAGCCCGGATTCTGCGTGCCTGCAATTCGACCTCCTGGGCGAAATCTGCTTCACCAAGCAAAGGCGTTCCCGTGGAAATATCAATCCCAGAAGCCCCGAGCTTTGCCCGTCTGGCAGCGAGAACTGCTGATTCCCGGCTGCGGAAGTCCTCTTCCGACATCTGGGCAATCTGTTGTTCCCTCTGAGCCTGCTGCTTATAGACTTCAGCCTGATAGTCAGCCTGAGCCTGCCCAGCCTGGCCTTGCTTGTACGCGCTTAGAGCAGAGATCGCAGCCCCTGCAATAATGACCGCTAGTGGGATGAACGCCATGGTTCCTGCCCTATGTATAACGTCTCGATGGGCTTCAGCCCGAGCTTTAAATATAGGCGTTTTATACCCCCTGTCGTGCCTTCCAGCGCTCTTAGGGCCGGGGTGGCCCCACGATGCCTCATTCTCCTTAAAGCCTCTTCCACGAGCTTCCTAGCCGTTCCAAACGGCGCATCTTTGGCTGTCCACCAGAATATCTGTTCCGCCAACTGACGTTTCGGGTCCCACAAGTATGGGATATACATGATTCCGATACCACCAACAAATTTCCCATTTTCCTCGGCGCCCAAGATCTCCATTCCTGGAAGAGTGACGATCCTGCCAACGGCTTGGATAAAATCGTCTTCGTTTCTCGGGAAAAGGTGAGGCAGACCGCTTCTTTCGGCCCCGTCCTTCGCGGCCTCCAGGACACTCAGGGCTTCAGCGATCGGGTCGACTTCGCGGATAATCATTTCAGCGGGTTGATGATCGTTTCCGGTGCAAGGGCTAGCAAAGTAAAAGGCACAGGGTCGCTATTCTGTATCAGGATCCTGGCGTCATTTGTCCAATCCCCCTCGAACTCTACAAACTTCTCGCCCGTGAAGAACGGAGCAGCCGCATCCATTGGATCGGAAACGAGCCTGAAATCCTTTGTGGTCAGATGAGAGGCATCCC
>Ga0055490_10000014_pt1 | contig 11941 bp, 10 predicted proteins | sample RushOxbow_ThreeS_4_FD_57909 | JGI IMG/M metagenome (GOLD analysis project Ga0055490, IMG submission 57909) | Wetland microbial communities from San Francisco Bay, California, USA, that impact long-term carbon sequestration - RushOxbow_ThreeSqC_D2 | ecosystem: Environmental > Aquatic > Marine >...
AATGTTAACAGTTCAATGGATCCCAGAAGTTTTGTTAACTAATTAGTTTGTTAACATTGACTGCCTAACTCATGCCTGACCTATTTTTTGTTATTAACAAATACCCTAAAACTGATAAATTTTTACGGTGATTTTCATGCCTGGAATGGAAATAAGGGGGTAAAATATTGGATATTAACATTGTTAACGTCAATCTTAACGCCTGGAATGGAAATAAGGGGGTAAAACGGCCTATTTTTCAATTTTCTTAACATAAAATTAACACCATGTTAACAAACTTTAAGATTTAACCCACACACCATGGTTTCCACTCTTGTTTTTTTCATAATTTTTTTTTGAGTAAATCTAACTAAAAATAATTAATTACAAACTAAACTTGAGTTAGTATTCTATTCTATACTCTCTTAATTCAGATATGGTTATGTTGGTAACTAGTAGAAATAAAGGTGTGTAAGTATGTCCGATCCAATTGATAGATTACTCGATGCAGCAGAATCTGGAAAATCTATAATAAAAAACCGTGATATTCTTCACTTTACATACATTCCAGAAATTATTCAACATAGAAATTCTGAACAGGAACAAGTAACCCAATCATTACTTCCAATTTTAAAACAATCAAGACCTTCAAATCTTTTAGTTTATGGAAAACCAGGAACAGGAAAAACTCTAGTTGTTAAAAAAGTAATATCTAAAATTCAAGAAAGAGTAGAAAAATCTAATTTTCCAATTAAATTAATTTATACAAATGCCAAAGAGGAAACTACTCTTTATGGATTACTTGTAAGCCTAGGACGCCAATTAAGCCTAACTGAAAAAGACCTTCCTGGAACTGGGCTTGCAACTAGCGAGGTTTTCAAACGAATTTTAAATAGTATCAATAACGGCAAAATTAACGCAGTTTTTGTAATTGATGAAATCGATTATCTGGCCCAATTGGTTTCTAAAACAGGAAAGGACATATTATATCAACTAACTAGAGCAAATGAAAGACTAGACCAAGGATCATTAACTTTGGTTGGAATATCCAATGATTTAACATTCAAAGAAAAATTAGACCCAAGAGTAATTAGTAGTCTTGGGGAGGAAGAAATAGTATTTACAAATTATAATGTAGAACAAATAAAAAAAATACTAGAAGAAAGAATTAACCAAGCTTTTATTCCTAATTCCGTTCAAGAACCTGCCCTAAACTTATGTGCAGCGCTTGCTGGAGGTGAGCACGGAGACGCCAGAAGGGCAATTGATTTGATTAGAGTTGCAGGAGAAATCGCAGAAAGACAACAATCAGAAGTTGTTACTAAAGAACATGTAAGAGAAGCATCCCAAAAAATCGAAGAAAATAAAGAGGAAACCTCACTTAAATCATATCCACTTCATGAAAAACTTGTAATTTTAGCAATAATGAAATCTGGCGGACCGTCTACAGGCGAAATTTATTCTTCTTACAAAGCATTATGCAAAACAGTAGGACGTGATGAATTAACTCAAAGACGTATTACTCAAATGCTTAGCGAAATTGAATTATCTGGAATAATTACTGGAAGATTAGTTCACCAAGGAATACATGGAAGAACTAAAAAATACAAACTAACCATAACTCCTGAATTGGTAAAAAAAACATTCAAAGACGACTTAACTTTGCAAGATATTATCTAATTTTGAATTATAATTTTGGTGTAGAACCTGAAATGTTTTCAAATTAACCATTAAAGCAATACCCGGATTAGGAGTCATTCCAACACTAGCCTGAAAAGGTGTTTGGTTTTGCCATGATCCAGAATTTATCAAAAGAATTCCTTTATACATATCTAATTGGGCTCGATGAACATGACCTACATGAAAAATATCAGGAATATCTTCAATTACCATCAAATCCTCAACTTCTGGAGCAATTGGAGTCTGACTCCCATAAATTGGACTTAGGTGTCTTGCCCGAAGAAGATGTTTCATTACATTGGTGGGACTATCATAACTCAAACCAGGAGTAGTTTTTACTATATCATCAATACTCTGCCCATGGAACATCAAAACCTTAACACCATTTAATGAGATTACTGCGGGGTTCCCAACCATAACCACATTCTCACTTTCCCATAAGATTGGATGATATTTTTTTGGTATTGCTGGTTGTGGTAGGGCTCTTCTTCCGGGATCGTGGTTTCCAGGCATGATGAATATTTTGATATTTTTTGGAATTTTACTAATTAAAGACTCCATTTTTTTTAATTGTTCTTCAATAGTTTGACAAACTAATTCTTTGTCTTGATTTGGATATATCCCAACTCCATCCACAACATCCCCTCCAATTAGGACAAATCTTACTTTGCGTGCTATTGGATCAGGGCTAGAAAGCCAAGAAACAAACTCACTAAACTCTTGTTCCATGAAATATTTACTTCCAATATGTAAATCTGAAAGAAATACAGCAAAAACCTCAGATTCAGACCTATTGGATGTTTGGTCTGGAATATCAGGAGAAATTAAATCCTTAATTATAAATCCAGAATTTTTCCCAATTCCTAATCTTGCCATAATAAATTGATCATTAAACAAGGTATCCGCTGATTTTTGTAATTCATCATCAAAAATTATCCCTTCAATCGACCCCGTTGGATCTTCTAAAATCAACTTTGTGATGTTTCTTTCACTTATTCTTGCTGTTACCAAACCACAAATATAGAAATCATCATCTATTTTCACTGATTTAATTGAAGAAATGGACTTGAGCATTTTAGATTCAGGTCTATCCGAGATAATTCTTCTTAATTTTTTGAATCTACTAGCAAAAAGAGAATTATAACCACTAATACCCTCCCCACTGGTAACCTTAGAAGTAGGGTCAAAAAGAACTTTATATTCACTCTGTAAATTTTTGTCTTCTTTAAGTCCAAAATAACTTTCTAAATCATCTTGATTAATTTGAAACAATTTTTGCTTTGTTTTTTCACGAACAATTTCTTTAATTATCTTCTCAAGTTTTTTCACATCCACATTTTCTAAAAAAACAAAAGCATTGGGATGAATCTGAAACCCTTTATTCAAAGCATAATTCAAAGCAAAGGTTAATTCCTTTTTCAACATCAAGAAATAATTTCTGGTTTAATTAAATCTGCGCCTATCAAGAACCCTCAAATATACACAATAGAATATCAAACCATGTCAAGACAAAGACTATTTTTATTTTTTATATTTATGGGGTTATTTACTGCAATTTTCCAATTTGGATCCATGTCTGAAGTAAGTGAGGATGATGCAAATATTTTCATGGAGGAGTTTGATAAATTAGTTAAAGATATTGATGCAATAGGAATCTTTGCTCACAATACATCAATTTCATTACCGATGTTTATTCCTGGATTCGGTATTGCTTGGGGACTATTTTCCGCTTGGTCTACTGGTTTTGCTTTTGCGGCAATAGTTTCAATAACTCCTCAACTTGAAGAAGTCCCACCACTTGTGATTCTTTATCTTTCCCCTTTTGGATTAATGGAACTTTGTGCTTACTCTCTTGCAACATCTAGAAGTTTTATTCTAATACGAGTTATTGCCAAGAAATCCAAATTGATTCCTTTTTTAAAACCAACCCTAATAGAAATCGCTATTGTGATTGGTTTGTTATTAATTGGTGGATTTTTGGAAGATTATATGATAAAATTATCCCAAGAAGATGGTCCTTTAATTCCCACCATTTGAAATAAACCCATAGATTTGGGCATCCAGTCTAAAAATATTTAGTAGCAAATTATAAACTAAATAAACAGAAAAATATATTGTGAATAAAACTCTTTTAGGATTCTTAGGTTTACTTGCAATATCTGGATTTTTTACAACTAATGCCTTTGCTCAAATTGATGAAAATTCAGCTTATCTTCTTGAAGGTTCAGGCTATGCAGTAACTGAAGAATTCATCCGGTTATCGGAAATTGATATCGGCTTATCTTCAAACCAGAAATCAGGCAGCAGTATTAATTTTCTAATAGAGGATGGATTTGTAACCTTGGATAATGAGGATTTTTTAATTTCAGAGCTTGAAGGAAAGTTTCTCCGAGATGGACGTTACATTAGGATTAATGGAAATGTTGATAGCTCTGACGGGTCTGATACCACAATTAGTTTTTTTGGTCGTTTGGTGGAAGAAAGTAAAGATGCAATAATCTATGGGTTTACTGGAAGAGTTTCAACTATTGAAGATTCATACAAAATAATCTATACTGCAAAACTTTCGAAATTAACAAAAATATCTGAAACTATTAGTGAACCAAGCTTGAGAGAAAACACTCTTAAAATTCGAATTTTACCTGGATCTTCTTCTCAAGGGATAGCAAGTAGTTACATAGAAAGCGGTAACATAAGAGATCCTAGAATTAGTGATGGTAATCCTATAAGATTAGGATATTTTTCTGAGGATAGGATTACTATCAAACCTGGAACCACTATCACTTTTGTAAATGAAGACAATGTAGTTCATAGAATTATCAGCGGCAAGGAAAACTATGGGGATCGTTATAATCCCTTTACTCCAGATGGAAGAATTTCCTCTGCAGAAATATTACCAGACAAATCAATATCTATAACATTTGATGAGATGGGATTTTACAGGCTCTATGATCCTTCATATCCTTGGATGAAAATTGTGGTGTATTCTTTTCCTAATGTAGATAATCTTATTCTTGGAACAACTAAGAATCAAAAAGGAAATTAAATCTTCCACTGCCATTTGTAATTCATATAAGAATCCAATTTAGTTTGATTAAAGACCATAACTGACAAATCAGAAAATTCCTTTCCTTCTAAATCCTTAATATTACCAATAAAACAAGTTTCTTTTTCAGTGGTCAGTGATTCAAAAACATGTACTTTCATATTTTCGGTCTGAAAATTATTCTTTCTAAGATAAAAAGCAATCTCTGAAGGCATAAAATGTTTGTCAGGTTGTTTGGGCCATGGACGTGGAATTAAAACAACACTATAACCATCAATCAAAGCTTTTTGTAATTCTAATTTTTTTTCCTCAATTGGAGAAGTTACATGCATAGTAATTACTTTAGATTTATCTAATGGAACTCCAGCTTTTGAAGCTGCAATTTGAATTGAGCTTATTCCCGGAATAATTTCAACTTCACCAAAAATTTCTATTAATCTATCAACGACTTCTGACTCTGAAAAATTAACATCTCCTGTAAATGGAATTACCAAAGAACGATTCCCTAAAACAGGAAAAATGTTTTGGTAAGATTCTTCCTGACTATTCATAGTAATCTCATGAACTTCTTTACCCTCCAACAAATGTTCAATTGTTTTTAGGGTGTACTTGTACCCAATCACAATATCACAATTTTGGATGATTTCTTTAGCAATTTCTGTAAGGTATTTTGGTGAACCCGGACCAACACCAATTGCGTAAATTTTCCTCAATTTACCTCGTAATTTTTTGCCTTTCTTTAATATATTGAACAAAAGGACCCCAATCCACTTTCATGTATTTGGTAGGTTCCTTTGCTGGATATTTTACCCAATCTTGAGCAATTGAATATTGATGTTTCTCGAGTTTTCCATCTATTTCATAATCTATCAGTAATACGCTTCCCCAATCTTTTTCTTCATATGAAATTCTCAAAATATCATCAAAACTTAATTCTACATTCTTTTCATTAACCATATCCTCTTTGAGATTATTTTCATCATAACCGTCATGGGTAATCATTATATCTTTTGATTTTAAAAAATGAACTGTCTGGCGTTGTCTTATTGCATCCCACCATTTCTTTTTTGCCTCAGTTTTATGAATAAACATTAAATGTTTATCTGTTAAAATTAACATTCCTTCTCTTCCTCCAACTGAAAAGAACTTTTTTGCTTCTCTCCATATTGAAACCAAATGTGCCTGAATTTTTTCATCAGGTTTCATATGGATGATTAAAGTTGACTTGTTAAAAACTAATACAATTAGCTTTTATGGAAGGAAATTTGACAAAATTTATTGCCAAAGTTTCCAATCTATTTTGTTTTGTTTGTAATTTTAATAGCAACAACAAATCAAACCTTTGCTCAGTCAGACGAAAAATTAGCAATTTTAGAAACAACACAAGGAAAAATAATTATTGAATTTTTCCCTGAATACGCACCAAATCATGTTGCTAATTTCATGAACTTAACAGATAGTGGATTTTATGATGGTGTACTATTTCACCGTATTATTCCTGAATTTATGATTCAAGGAGGTGATCCAAATACAAAGACTGATGATGACAGCACATGGGGAATAGGAGGACCGGGATATTCTATAGATGCTGAATTTAATGACATTAAACATAACAGAGGAATTGTTTCCATGGCAAGATCCCAAAACCCAGACAGTGCAGGATCGCAATTTTTTATAGTTCATCAAAATTCTAATTTTCTTGATCAGCAGTATACAGTCTTTGGTAGAATTGCAACTCAGGAAAGCTTTGAAACTTTAGATAAAATTGCTTCGGTAAAAACGGGACAAAGAGATATTCCTGTAAATACAGAGGAAGCAAAAATTACAAAAGCTACAATTGCAAATCGTTCTGAAGTAACTAATCTTCTTGATTTAGGTAATCCTGAAAGAGTTACTTCCAGCATGGATATTCTTCCTCAACCAACAGAAGGTACAGGAAGTCAATTATATGAAAATCAGGAATTAGATCTTGCATTTAGTGCACCTGAAGGTTGGTTCCTTCAGGAACCCGAGAAGGTTGATGAGAACACTCCAGATATAGTTGCCGTAGGACCAAAAAATGGGGAAATCAATCCAGTAATTTCGTTAAGAGTAACTGAAAGGGATGGAAAAACCTTTGAGGAATTCATAAATGAAAAAAATGATCTACTCCAACAAGTAGTAGCCACTGGAAACTTGGAAATAATTTCTCAAGAAAAATCCACAATTAATGGCAAAGAAGCCTATGTTACAGATGCGGTTGGAATTTTTCAAAGTGGTGATTTATCATTTGATGTAAAATTTAAAGAAACAACAATTTCCAGTAATGATAAATTCTACACGTTTGCTTATAGTAATGGAGTAGATGATTTTGATAACCAACTACCAAGATTTGAAAATTCCATTGATACATTCACAATATTATCCGAACCAGAACAAATTGAAATCAACAAAGATGAGGGAGGTGGTTGCTTAATTGCTACAGCCACTTTTGGTTCTGAATTTGCTCCGCAAGTACAACAACTAAGAGAATTAAGAGATAATACAATCCTCTCTACACAATCAGGAACTGTATTTATGACAGGATTTAACCAAATCTACTATACTTTTTCTCCAACAATAGCCGATTATGAGCGTGAAAATCCTATTTTTAAAGAAATGGTCAAAATTACAATTACTCCAATGTTAACCTCATTATCAATCTTAAATCATGTAAATATTGATTCTGAAAATGAAATGCTAGGATATGGGATAAGTATCATTTTGTTGAATATTGGGATGTACTTTATAGCTCCTGCAATGCTGATAAACAAAGTAAGAAAATAAACACCCCAATTTCAAAAATCCGAATTAAATCAATTTACTCTCAAAAAATGATCATATGTTTTTTACCAAACATCATCAACTTCATCAAGCTCTTTGTATTCTTTTTGTAGTTTTCTTTCTGAAAACTTTAATCTAGAAATATCTCTATCAAAAAACAAATCTATAGTCCAGTTCAACAAAACTCGTAATCTTTTATCCCACCTTGGTATTTTTGAAAGGTAAACATTTCTCCATAACGCCCACGCCCAAATTCCACTAATATTCATACCAAATATTGAGGCCACACCATTCCTTTTTCCAATTATTGCCATCTGTCCTCTTGATTGATATTCAAATTTCTTGAGATCTTGATTTCTAATCAGAGCATGAAGATTATATGCTGCAACTTTAGCTTGTGCCTCAGCTAATTGAGCTGTAGGGGCAAATGGTCTTTGAGTATTTGGATCAATAAAGAGAGCACAGTCACCGATTGCAAATACGCCAGGAAATTCCGAAACTTCTAAAAAATCATTTACTATAATTTTACCTCGTTCTGTTTTGAACATTGATCTTTTAATGGTATTAACAGGAGTTACACCTGCTGTCCAAATCATTGTTCTTGTTTGAACCGCTTCAATTTCATTTTCTGCATCTGATTTTTCTTCAATCTTTTTCATTTTTATTTCATAACCATCAAAACTAGTTACTGCGGTTTTTAGCTTAATTTCAATTCCATGTTTAGTTAACAAATTATGTGCAAATTTGGCAAGTTTCTCACTAAAACCTGGTAAGATATTTGGCAAGGCTTCCAAAACCAATACTTCAATTTCATTTCTTTTAATTTTAGGATAATATTTCCTTGCATCTAGTAACAAATCCATTACCTCTCCTGCTGTCTCAATTCCAGCAAATCCTCCTCCAACTATCACAAAAGTTAACAAGCTTTTTTTAAGAATGGGATTTGATTCATTTTCTGCTTGTTCCAACATATCGATTGCTCTATTTCTAATTGTCATAGCATCATTTAGATTCTTTATTGTATACGCGTGTTTTTCAACATCACTCATGCCAAAAAAATTAGTTTCACTTCCCAGAGAAACCACGAGAAAATCATAATGAATCGAAATTCCCCTTTTTTCATCAGTTCCCCATAGATTTACAACCTTTCCATATGGATCAATATTTTTGATTCTTCCTTCATAAAACGTAGTTTTTTTGATAATAGTTCGAATAGGCATTACTATATCTCTCGTTGCTAACATTCCAGCCGCAACTTGAGGAAGCATGGGAGTAAACAATAGAAAATTATCTTCACTTATAAGAATAATTTCAACATCGTTATCTTTTACAAAATATCCTTCTAATTTACGAGTGCATTCTACTCCACCATATCCTCCCCCTAACACCACAATCTTTTTCTTTTTCTCTCCCAACAGAACATACCTCGTAAAAAAGACGAATATATCCTATGAGATCATATTCAAAATTAAATTAGAAATTAGGCTGTCCGAATAATATCTGAATGAAGTACATCATAGGCTCGGGAAGCATCTCTTTCATTTAAAATAAGGATGATACTGTCTTGACTGAAAAAGGCATTTACTAATTCAATCCCATTATCATGAAGAACTTCGGCTACATAAGATACTACATCCGATTTGTTCTGATTTGACGGAATCGAAATTCGTATTTTTGCCAGTCCTGTACTAAAGATATTTTCCCTATTTGGAAGAGTATCAAAAATTTGACGTACATCATCCAAATCTTCTGCTAAAAATCTAAACATATCTGAAGACCTAAAAAAGTCATAATTAGTTGTAATTTTGGAAAATTTATCTAAAATCATTAAAAGATCTATACCTTGTGAGTCTTTTAATGAAAATTTAATATCAATTATTCCATCAGTAAGAGCTAATCTTGCATTTTTTAATACCGATTGTTCTTCCACATTGTCTCTGGCCTCTAAAGAATCTGCAAATCTCTTGATTGCTACAACAATTGTATTTAGATTAACAGGATTTCCAAGAGCCTTCTCTACGTCAGGTTGAATTTTTAAAGCAAGAGCCGTATAATTTAGCAAATCCATTTTAAGACAATCAAAGACAGATCTATTCCGAGTAATGGCATCCCTAACTACCTCAGGAACAGTCATGTTTGCAATTCTCATCAATTAATGTTATATATTGTCAAATATAATAGCATTTTGTAAGAAATAGTAAATATGTAAGTAATATTTATATAATGTCAGAAGTATTACACACTATAGATAAAAATGACAATATTTGACGATGAATTCAATAGAATCTTCAAGAAAATGTCAAGCTCTTTTTTTGATATAGATGACATTTTTGAAGAATTCAAAACAAAGGGAGGCTATTCAGGTCCATACTATTATGGGTACACTATGACTGTTGGTCCAGATGGAAAACCAATAGTGAAAGAATATGGAAATGTCAAACCAGAATTACTTCCTTCTTCAGACACAAGGGAACCAATGGTTGATACAATTCTAAATGAAAAGGAGAAGATAGTAAAACTTGTAGCTGAAATGCCTGGAGTTGAAAAATCTGATGTAAAAATTTCGGTACAAGATAGGTCTGTAGATATTTCAGCAGAACATGGGAATAAGAAATACTATGTCAATGTTCCAATAAAATACAAGGTAGATGAAAATTCTGCAAAGGCGAAATACAAAAATGGAATTCTTGAACTAGCCTTTAAACAAATTGAGGATGAAAAACCAAAAGGGAAGACAGTGGAGGTTGAATAAACCTCATAAATTTTTATGGTGATTAAATGAATGAAATTGTACTAAAAATTGATGAAGTTCCTCAACAACATGTTGGACGAGGAAGAGCAATAGTAGATCCCAAAATCATTGAGGATCAAAAATGGAATACTGGGCAGATTTTAGAATTAACTTACAACAAAAAAACTCACGTAAAACTTTGGCCTGGATCTCCAGAAGAATATGGATCTGGTCTGATAAAAATAGATGGAATAACCAGACAAAACATTGGTGGTGGAATAGGAGATAAAATTTCTGTAAAAGCTGTAGAAGCAGTAAATGCTGAACAAATTGTATTATCTCCAACTGAAAAAATTACTGCTGAAGGCTTGCAAGAATATATGATTTACAATTACTTGAACCATGTTTTTACAACAGGGGATACACTTTCTCTTAATACTCAAATGGGTGGAAGAGTACAATTTGTAATTACAAGCACCAAACCCTCAAAACCAGTAATTGTTACAGAAAATACAACATTCAAACTTGGTCCAATGACCAAAGCAATTGATTCAACTATTCCAAGAATTACATATGATGAACTTGGAGGTCTAAAAACTGAAGTTCAAAAAATAAGAGAAATGGTAGAATTACCAATGAGACATCCGGAATTATTTGAAAAGATAGGAGTTGAAGCTCCAAAAGGTGTATTATTGTATGGACCGCCAGGAACCGGAAAAACTCTATTGGCAAAAGCGGTGGCAGGTGAAACTAATGCACATTTTATTTCTCTAAGTGGGCCAGAAATAATGGGAAAATATTATGGGGAAAGCGAGGAAAGAATAAGAGAAATTTTCAAACAAGCCGAGGAAAATTCTCCAAGTATTATCTTCATTGATGAAATTGATTCAATCGCACCTAAAAGAGATGAAGTTTCTGGTGAACTTGAAAAAAGGATTGTTTCTCAACTTTTAACCCTAATGGATGGAATGAAAAGTAGGGGAAAAGTGGTAGTAATTGCCGCTACAAATAGACCTGATTCAATTGATCCAGCATTAAGACGCCCTGGCAGATTAGATAGAGAAATTGAAATTGGAATTCCGGATGAGGAAGGACGTTATGACATTCTTTCAATTCATACAAGAGGAATGCCTTTGGATGAAAAGGTAGATTTAAAGCAAATTTCTAAAACCACTCATGGTTTTGTTGGAGCAGATCTGGAAGTTTTATCAAAAGAAGCAGCAATGAGGTCTCTACGAAGAATTTTGCCTGAAATAGATCTTGATGAAGAAAAAATTTCTACGGAGATTCTTCAAAAAATTAAGATAACAAGTGATGATTTTAGAGATGCTCTAAAAGAAGTTAGACCTAGTGCCTTAAGGGAAGTACAAGTACAAATTCCTAATGTTAGCTGGGATGAGGTAGGCGGATTAGAAGAATTAAAAGAAGAATTACGCGAGGCCATTGAATGGCCCATTAAACACAAAGAGGCTTTCGAGTATGTTGATGTACAAACTCCAAAAGGAATTTTATTACATGGTCCACCAGGAACTGGTAAAACTCTAATAGCAAAGGCCTTAGCTAAAATGACTGAATCCAACTTCATCAATATCAAAGGTCCTGAATTATTATCTAAATGGGTAGGGGAATCAGAAAAAGGTGTAAGAGAAATTTTCAGAAAAGCTCGTCAAGCAGCACCTTGCATCATTTTCTTGGATGAAATA
>Ga0055490_10000015_pt1 | contig 11854 bp, 8 predicted proteins | sample RushOxbow_ThreeS_4_FD_57909 | JGI IMG/M metagenome (GOLD analysis project Ga0055490, IMG submission 57909) | Wetland microbial communities from San Francisco Bay, California, USA, that impact long-term carbon sequestration - RushOxbow_ThreeSqC_D2 | ecosystem: Environmental > Aquatic > Marine >...
CCGGCATCGTGCCGGCGAGCGCAACGACCGAGGGGAGTGGGCCCGGATCCGGTAGCCCCGACGTCGCCGGGGATATCCGCCTGACCGCCGAGCCCGCGACGAACGCCCTGCTGATCAGCGCCTCGCCACAGGACTATGCGGCACTCGCTTCGATCATCGCCCAGCTCGATGTTCCGCGACCGCAGGTGTACGTCGAAGCGATCATTCTCGAGATCTCGGTCGATCGCACACGCCAGATGGGCTTCGACTTCCTCGTCTCCGGAGACATCGGCGGCGCGCGCGGGCTCGCCGCGACCAATCTCGGAAACCTCCGGCAGGCTGTCGGAAATCCGACGCAGCTGTCCGGACTCATCCTCGCCGCCGCGAGCAACGAGACGATCACGCTCCCCGATGGTAGCGAGATCCCCGCCCAGGTGGCGCTGTTTGCGGCCCTCGACGACGAGAACGACGTCAATATCCTGTCGGCCCCCAACATCCTCACCAGCGATAACGAGGAAGCCGAGATCGTCATCGGGCAAAACGTGCCGTTCATCGCCAGCCGCGCGACCAGCCAGGACAACCTCGACAACCTCTTCACCACGGTCGAGCGGCACGACGTGGGCATCACTCTGCGCATCACACCGCAGATCACTGACGGGGACGCCGTGCGGCTCGTCATCTACGAAGAAGTGTCGGCACTGGAGGAGTCGCGCTTCAGAGAGGTCGACGCGCTCGAGATCGGCCCCACGACGCGGGTACGCTCGGCGAGCACGAGCGTCATCGTCGGCGATACGCAAACGGTCGTCATCGGCGGTCTGCTCGCCGACACGTCGCAGGACGTGGAGCGCCGGGTACCCTTCGTGAGCAGCATTCCCGTCCTGGGGCATCTGTTTCGCAACACCCGCACCGTACACATGAAGACGAATCTGCTCATTTTTCTGACGCCACACATCATCCGCACCCAGCGCACGCTCCAGGCCAACTCGCGGAGCCGGAGAGATCGGATGCTGGCCACCGTCCCCCCCGGTAGCATCTCACGCACGCAGGCCGGGCGCCTGCGCGAGATCAGACCGGCGGGGTCGGGCGTGGAGGAAGACGACCTCCCGATCGAGGACGTCCCGCCGCCAGCAGCGACGCCCGGGCCTGCGCGTACGCGCGGCTGGGTCGTGCAGGCCGGATCGAGCCAGGATCCGACGCGGGCGCACGCCATCGTCGAGCGTCTCGCCGCGCACGGATATCACGCCTTCATCCTCTCCGCCGCCGAGACCGGCGACGGCTGGCACCGCGTGCGCATCCGCGGCCTCGAGAGCCACCGCGAGGCCACGGTACTGGCGCGGGAGCTGGTGAACCAGGGGTTCGTCAGCGCGTTCGTCCCAGCACAGTAATGGCAGTCGGACACGCCGCTCTCGAGGACCGTATCGTCGCGCGCCTCGGCATTCCCGTCGACGCGGCCGACAACGCTCGCGCCCGTCGCCGTGAAATCGGTGGGTCCCTGGCCGATGTGCTCAGCGATGGTGGCGCGGTCGATCGGCACACCTGGACTCGCGCGCTGGCAGACGAGACGGGTCTCCCCTTCCGTGAGGGGCTGACCACCGACGACATCGATCCGGCCATCCTCTCCTGCTTGCCGATGGGGGTCGCCATGCGGCACACCGTCTTGCCGCTCGCGATCGTCGACGGGGTCATCGAGGTCGCGCTGGCCGACCTTGCCACGCCGGACGCGGGGGGCCTCCTCGAGGATCTGCGACTCCTCTTCTCGCATCCGGTCCGCCCGGTGCTGGCCGCAGCTCCGGTGATCCGCGAGGCGATCACACGCGCCTACGACACCGCCCCGCGGCCGGCCGCCACGGTGCTCGAGGGATTGACCGCCGTGCCACTGGAACGTCTCGCGGCCACGCTCGAGCAACCCCGCGACCTGCTCGACGTCGAGGCGGACGCTCCCCTGATCCGCTTCGTCAATGCCATCCTCGCCGAGGCTCTGGCCGCGCACGCGAGCGACATTCATCTCGGCCCGTCCGAGCACGGGGTCCTCGTGCGCTTCCGCATCGACGGCATCCTCCAGGACATTCTCACGCCTCCACGGCATCTCCAGGCGGCACTGGTGTCGCGACTGAAAGTCATGGCGGGTCTCGACATCGCCGAACGGCGTCTACCCCAGGACGGCCGCATGCGGGTGCGCGCAGCCGGCCGGGATGTCGACGTCCGGGTTTCCACCGTCCCCACGATCTTCGGCGAACGGACGGTCCTCCGGCTCCTCGATCAGGCCGCAACGCCGCTTGCCCTCGGCCAGCTCGGATTGCGCACCGAGAGCCTCTCCAGCCTCACACGGCTCCTGACCCGCAGCCACGGCATCATCCTGTCCACCGGCCCGACTGGCAGTGGCAAGACGACGACTCTCTATGCCGCCCTCTCACACATTGCCACTCGCGATCGCGCGACCAAGAACATCATCACGATCGAGGACCCCGTCGAGTATCGCCTGCCCGGTATCGGCCAGATCCAGGTGAACCCGAAGATCGACCTGACGTTCTCCCACGGATTGCGATCGATCCTCCGGCAGGATCCTGATGTGATCATGGTGGGCGAGATCCGCGACCGCGAAACCGCCGAGATCGCCATTCACGCCGCGCTCACCGGTCACCTCGTGCTCTCGACACTGCATACCACTGATGCGGCTGGCGCTGTCACGCGCCTCCTGGACATGGGTGTCGAGCCGTTCCTCGTCTCCTCCGCCCTCGCCGCCGTCGTCGGCCAGCGTCTCGTGCGCCGCGTGTGCCACGCGTGCCGCGAGCCCGCCACCACCGACACATGGACCGCCGGCCGCGGGTGCCGCGAGTGTCGCGGAGCGGGGTACCGGGGACGGACCGGCATCTACGAGCTCCTCCGCATCGATGATCCCCTGCGGACGCTGATCATGCAGCAGGCCGACGCCGCCACGATACGACACCATCTCGGAACCCGCGGGATGCGCACGCTGCGCGACGAAGGCATGGCCGTCGTGCGCGACGGTATCACGACCATGGAGGAGTTGATCCGTGTTATCCGTGAGGACGACGCCTGACGCCTGGTCGTTCGCGATCATCACGTATCGACCGCCGCACCACGCGCCCGATTGAACGACGATGCGCAACCGACGCCGGATGATCTGCGGCCTCGACATCACGCCAGCAGCGCTGCGGCTGGCGATCGTCGAGCAACGCGGGAACCGGATCGGCGTGGACAGGCTGCTCCTCGAGCCCCGCAACCAGGCCGGAACGATCACCGAACAGATCGACGCCATCGCGACGACGCACCGCGTGCGCTGGGACGAGCTCCACCTGGCCATTGCAGGACAGCACGCGACCCATCGCATCCTGACGCTACCGTTTGGCGGCAGAGCCCAGCTCGACGCCGCGGTGCCGAGCGCCATGCGGGCCCTGGTCCCCTTCCCCCTGCAGGACGGCGCGGTCGCGTACGAGGTGTTGCACTCCGACGCCCACAGCGCGAGCGTCTGCGCCGCCCTGTGTGCCCCGGATGCGCTGGCCCGCCTCGTCGATGGGCTCGGAACGGACGACGTCCGGCTTCGTAGTGTACGCTACGCGCCCCTGGCGGTCGCGTCACTGGTGGGCCCCGCGCTCTCGGGACAGCCTTGCGCCGCGTTCGTGGATCTCACGGCCGCCACGCCGACGCTGCTGCTCTTCCGCGCTGGCAAGCTGGCGAGCCTCCGGGTGCTGGCGTGGCAGCCGGGATCACCCGCGCAGCAGCTCTCCGATGAGCTGCGCTGGAGCCTCGCCATCGGCGGGGCCGATGAACAGACGGCGTTCGTGCTCGCCGCATCGCCAGGCATGGAGGGTCACCGGCTGGAGGCCGACCTGCAGCAGACGTTCCGGACACGCGTCCTTCGTTTCGAGGAACTGGAGCTCGCGGGTATGCCGGCCACCTGGCGACCGGTGCAGCAGGAGTTCGCTACGGCACTCGGACTCGCCGTGGGGGCCACACGAACTCCGGGAAGCCTGGGCAGCTTTCCTCTCCGCTCCGGAGGCGCACGGGCGGCGCCCAGCCTGGCCATGCGACGGGAGATACGCCGGGCCGGCGCCCTCGTCACGGCCGCCCTGGCGCTGCTCCTCGCGCACGCCACCACGCGACACGTGGTCGTCCGTCACCGTCTCGCAGAAATCGAGCAGACCCTGACATCGGAGCTGCGGAGCGTGTCGGACGATCGAGACGCTCCCCGCACGGTGCACGACCTGGAGGTCCGTGTCCGGTCCCTCCGTGATGAGCTCTCCACCGGAGCGCGAACCCGCGCAAGTCACCTCGATCTCCTGCGCGAGATCAGTCGCCGTGCGACAGGCGTATCGGACATCGTGGTGGACGACCTCGCGATGGACTCGACCGAGGCTCGCCTCATGGGACATGCAGCGGACTTCGGATCGATCGCCTCACTCGAGCGCGCCCTCGCCGGATCAGCGCTCTTCGAGCAGGTCACCATGACGCAATCGGCCGCGAGCGAGGGCACCGTCTCGTTCCGGATGGTACTCACGCTGGCCCCTCAGCGATCGGATCAATCGGATCAGGTGGAGTCATGACCCACGCACCCAGCGCGCACCGGCACGGCGACCGCGACCGAACCGAATCCGCGGCCACACGATTGGCCCGGCGCATCGGCACGACCCTCCGCGGCGCTCACCGGAAGAGACGCGCCATCTGGATTGGCGTCGCCATCGCCGCCCTGGTGGCGGTCGGTGTGCTCGAGGCGGCAACCATCGCCCTGGAGGCGCAGCTCGCTGTGCGACGCGGGGATCTGGCGAGCGTCCAGGAGCTGGGAGCACGTTACCGCGCCCTGCGCACCGCCCTCGACGCGATCGATCGCTCCACGACACGGCCGGGACCAACGTCCGCCAGCCTGTGGACGCTGGTCGAAGCCGCCGCGCGCAGCACCGTCGGAGCGCAACGCGTTGCCTCACTGACGCCGACGGAGGCCGAAGAGCCACACGCGAGCACCGGGATGCCTGGGGACGCATCGCCTGGCCGGCAAGGACTGGAGCTTCACGTCGAGGGGGCCGCCCTCGGTCCGATCATCGACCTGCTTCACACGCTCGAGCAGGCCACGACGCCACTGGACGTGAGGCGCCTCCACCTGACGCGCGCGACGAGCACAGATGGGACGCTGGACGCGACCCTGGCCATCGTGGGAAGCGTACCGGCAAGATGAGTACCCCCATGGGTTCCAGCTCTCGCCGTGCCGGCTCTCGTCGCCAGAGATCCCGTCGGGCAACCGGAGGTCTCGTCTACCTGGCGCTGGCAACCCTGGTCGCGCTGGTGGCGTTCGCCGTGGCGCTCGTGCGGCACCTGTCGCCCGACACGGTCTTGCAGCCCGCTCTGGGAGACCTGCGACGGTCCGCCGGCATCGATGTCCGGTACGAGGAGAGTCGCTTCGGCTGGGGCGAGATCGTCCTCGAGCAGGTCGAGCTGGGTCCGAGCGACAGCGCCCGGGACGCGGCCCGAGACACGGGTGCCGCCAGGCTCGGCACGCTCACGCTGCAACCGTCGTTCTGGGGTCTCGCCCTGGGTCGCTCCGGAACGCCGTGGCACGCGGAATCCGACCTCTACGGAGGGACCGCCCAGGCGAACCTCGATGGCGATCCCGAAGACTGGACCGGCACACTCACGTGGCAGGACATCGACATCGCGCAGCTCCGGGACCTCCTGGGCAACGTTGCCCTCACCGGATCAACCACCGGCCAGCTGGAGGCCGCACAGGAGAGCGCCGCAGACGGCCCACTCAACGGGTCCTGGGACGTCTCGGGTGAGAACATCGTCGCGACCGGCCTGACGAGCGGCCGTCTCGAGTTGCCCCCGATTCGCGTCGCCCAGATCCGATCCGTGGGCAACTGGACGGGCCGCACTTTGACGATTTCCACCCTGGACGCCGAAGGATCCCCTGGCACGGTCGAGCTGTCCGGCAAGATCGTGCTCCGTACGCCACCGGAACAGAGCGCGCTCAAGATGGAGCTGACCCACCGCCCGCCAAAGAACCCGAACGGGGAGCTGGCCCCCCTGTTCAAGATGCTCCTGCCACCGGGTGCAGCGAGTCGCCCCACCACGTATCGCGTCGGGGGTACCCTCGCGATGCCGACTTTCACCCCCATCGGGAGCCCGTGACGGAAGGGCGCCGGGAGCCCCCGGCGCGCTTGCGCCGCCACTTACGCGCCAAGCTGACGGCGCAACTCGCGGACCAGGCTGATGTTGTCGGTGTGCCCGGTGCGCCGCGCAACGATCTTTCCGCGCACCGGGCGCCCGAGCAGGTAGAAGTCCCCGAGGATGTCGAGAATCTTGTGTCGAGCGAACTCATCCGGGAACCGCAGCGGGGCGTTGACGATCCCGTCGTCACCCACGAGGACGCAGTTGTTGAGCCGCCCGCCGGCGGCCAGCCCCTTCGCCTCGAGCGCCGCGATCTCCTTCACGAATCCGAAGGTGCGCGCGGTAGCGATCTCGGCCTTGAACGCCTCCGGTCCAGTCAACCGGAACACGTACCGCTGACGGCCAACCGGATGCGGATAGTCCAGCGTGTAGTCGATCGACAGCTCGTCGGCCGGCTCGATGCTCAGCAGCTTCTCGCCGTCACCGTTTCCATCCACCACATATCGCCGATCGATCACGATCTCCGGTAGCTCGGCGTCCTGATCGACGACACCCGCACTCTCGATCAAGGTGCAGAACTCCGCTGCCGCGCCGTCCAGAATGGGCACCTCGCCCTGCATCTTCACGAGCAGGTTCGTGATCCCGTAGGCATGAAGGGCCGCGAGCAGGTGCTCGACCGTCCGGGCCACCATCCGCTCCCGGCGGAGCGTCGTGGCATAGCCGGTCGACTCCACCCAGTCGACGAACGCCGGCACCGTTTCGCCCGACGAGATACTCCCGAACACGATGCCACTCCCGGGCGGCAAGGCCTGCAACACGAGGCCAGTCCGCGCCCCCGAATGAAGACCGAGACCGCTCGCCACGACCCCCTGCGCCACCGTGCGCTGCGGGCGCATCCGGAGATTGTGCGAGATCGCTTCGCAGCGCTGACCGTTGAGCGCGACATCCTCGTGTGCGCCACGGAGACCCACGGACTCGACCCGGCGCCGTGCGCGCCCGAGCGCGCGCGCCACACTGTCCAGCAGCGACTCGAGCGAGAACGGCTTCTCGAGAAATTGCGCCGCGCCCAGCTCGGTCACACGCATCGCCGTCTCGACGAGGCCGTGCCCCGAGATCACGATGACGGGCAGACCCGGCGCCCGCTCACGCAGCGCCGCGACCAGCTCCACGCCGTCCAGCTCGGGCATCCACACATCGACGATGGCCAGATGCGGCCGCGCCGCGTCGACCAGGGCAAGCGCGTGCCGGCCATCGGCCGCCTCCGCGACGGCAAACCCCTCATCCGCCAGCACACCGCGCAGCGCCGTGCGAATCTTCTCCTCGTCATCGACGACGAGTATCGTTTCCATATCTGCAGCCCCCCAGGGGCATCCGCTCATGGACACGAACGGATGCGACCTTTCCTAGCCTCTGCCCCCAGCACCCACGCGTGTCATCGCGAGGGCGCGCTGCGTCTTTGCGGGAAACTCGATCACGAGTCGGGTCCCGGATGGATGATTGTCGTGCACGCGAACAAACCCCTTGTGGTCCGCCACCACATCGGAGACGATCACCAGGCCCAGCCCGGTGCCCCCCTTCTTGGTCGAAAAGTACGGCTCGAACAAGCGCGCCTTCACGGCCGGGGACATTCCTCCACCGTTGTCGGCGACCTCCAGCACCACCACGTCGCGTTCGGGGTCGTGAGTCGTCGTGATGTCGATGCATCCATCCCACGGCACCGCCGCGCATGCACCGACGGCGTTGTCGAGCAGATTCACCACGGCACGTTTCATGCCCTTGCGGTCCAGCTCGAGAATCGGCAGGTCAGTCCCCGGACGATACCGAAAAGCAATTTCGGGATGCGCCTCGCGCAGCAACACGAGCGACTCCTCGATGATGCGATTGATATCCTGGGGCGTGTGATCACCCGACGGCATGCGCGCGAAGGTTGCGAATTCGTTGACCAGGGACTTCAGCTCGTCGACCTGCTGCTCGATCGTGCGCGTGCACTCCTCGAACACCTCGCTCTGCCCCCGAAGCCGCGCGGCGTAGCGGCGGCGCAGCCGCTGGGCGGAGAGGCCGATCGGCGTGAGGGGATTCTTGATCTCGTGCGCGATGCGCCGGGCCACTTCTCGCCACGCCTCCATGCGTTGCACCTTCAGCGTGTGCGTCACATCTTCCAGGAACACGAGTGCACCGATCGCCGCGCCGGCATCGTCGCGGAGACGGGCTCCGGACACGTGCAACGACAGCTCCCGGTCGTCGGTCGTGACGCTGATCTGCCGCTCCGCTCCGCGCCAGCCCTCGGGCTCCGCCACCGTCGCTCCCTCGTCGTCATCGGGGCCACCCGTCCCCGCCAGCAGCTCGGCGAACAGATCGCGGATCGGCTCGATCTCGCCGTATCCGAAGACCTCTTCGTACGGACGTCCCAGCGCTTCAACCGCCCGCATCCCCAGCATCGCCTCCGCTCCCAGGTTCAGCGTGGTCACGATCCCGCTCCGGTCGATCGAGACGACACCACCCGCAATGTTGGCCAGCACGAGCTCGACGTAGCGCCGGCGCGCTTCCAGCTCGGCGTTCGTCGCCTTGAGATCCGCCGTCATCTGGTTGAATGCGCCCACCAGGATGCCGATGTCGTCTTCACCTTCCCCGGCGATCCGGTGATCCCAGTCGCCGTGCGCAACGGCGCGGGTCCCCTCTGCCAGGCGCTTGATCGGCACCGTGATGCCCCGGGCGAGACGAAAGCTCAGCCACATGGCCGAGAACACGACGAGCACACTGACCAGCACGAGCGCGATCGTGTAGCTGGTCTTGATCGGATTCTTCTGGATCTTCAACCGCACGTACTCGCCGAACGAGCGGTCGATGTCGACCTTCCGCTGCGCCACGGACGCCGGCACCAGGCGACCGACCACGATCGCACCGATGACGCGCACACCGCCTTGCGGGGCGTACACGGGCACGGCGATCCGCACGATCTCCGCACTCCCGACCTGATCGACACCAGTGGCCTGCCGGCCTCGCAGCGCGTCCTCGAGGAGCTGGGATCCCAGGTTGATCCCCATCGCGTTCGGCACGCCACGGGCGCGGACCCGCACGGCGCGCTTCCCGCTGGCATCGAAGACCTCCATGATCTCGAAACGATGGGCCGTGATCGCACCGCGCACGAGCTCACGCAGTGAGCGCCGCTGCCCGCCCCGCAGCAGACGGTCCGTCCCCACGTCGTCCGCAACCCGACGGGCGTACAGCACGCCGGTCGCCGCCAGGTGCTCGTAGTACTCCTGCGCGACCTCGATCGATCCACGCAGAGATTCCTCGACCTGCACGTCGAACCAGCGCTCGATCGAGTTGTCCATGAAGGTCAGCGCCACGAGCAACAGGAGCACCGCCGGAAACAGCGCAATGGCCACGAACGCCGTGAGCAGCCGCACACTGAGATGGGAGCCGAGCACCCGTCGCCGGCGCTGGAAGACGAGCTTCGCCAGATTCCGCCCGACGAGAAAGACCAGGAGCACCAGCAGAAAGAGCTGGATGTTGATCAGGGCGACGAGGACGACATCATTGCCGAGAGAGCCGGCAGCCCCCATCTGGGGCACACCAGTCCCGAAGGCAGCAAAGAGCAGTACAGCCAGGGCTGTTGCCAGGATGAGGATCAGCTCGCGCCGCCGCCGGTGCGTGGCGGCTGGCGCGCTCCCTGACACCTCGGCCGCGCGCGCGCGCACTCGGATCCTCATGGTCGCGACACGGGATACTAGGGAACGTCAGGGGGCAACGCAAATCCGGACGGCATCATTAGAAGGCCGGAACGTCTGCAGCAGTACCCTGAAGACCGCGCCGAGCACCCGGCAGGTCCCGGAAAGAAAAAATGCCATGAAACCAGGCCTTTCGATCACGAGATCGCCCGGGCCCTCCCAGATCCGGCATTTACCTCAGAAAAGCTGGCCCTGATCGCGACCACCCCGGGGCTGACGGCCGAAGTGGCGGTAGGCGATCCCCGTTGCCTGCCGCCCGCGGGGAGTGCGCTGGAGAAACCCCTCCTGGATGAGAAACGGCTCGTATACGTCCTCGATGGTCCCCCGCTCCTCGCCGACCGCGGCCGCCAGTGTCTCGACACCGACGGGACCACCGTCGAACTTGTCGATGATGGTGAGAAGGATGGCGCGATCCATGCGGTCGAAGCCGGCCTCGTCGACCTCCAGCAGGGCTAGCCCGCCCCGCGCCACGTCACGCGTGATGTGGCCGTCTCCCCGCACCTGGGCGAAATCCCGAACCCGCCGCAGCAAGCGATTCGCGATGCGCGGCGTGCCGCGCGCGCGCCGGGCGATTTCATCCGCGCCCTCGCCGTCCAGGGCGATGCCCAGCAATGCGGCGGATCGCCGGACGATGCGAACGAGATCGTCGGTCCCGTAGAACTCCAGTCGATGAGTGGAGCCGAACCGATCCCGCAGCGGCGAGCTGAGCAGGCCGGCGCGTGTCGTCGCCCCGACTAGGACGAAGGGTTTCACATCGAGCTTGATGGACCGCGCGGTCGGTCCCTGGCCAATCAGAATGTCGAGCTGGAAGTCCTCCATGGCCGGGTAGAGGGTCTCCTCGACGACCCGATTGAGACGGTGGATCTCGTCGATGAAGAAAACGTCCCCACGCTCCAGGTTGGTGAGTATCGCGGCAAGATCGCCGGGGCGTTCGAGAACCGGACCTCCGGTCGCCTGGATGTGCACACCCATCTCGCGCGAAATGATCTGCGCCAGCGACGTCTTCCCAAGCCCCGGGGGACCGCAGAACAACGTATGGTCGAGAACATCCCCACGCGTCTGGGCGGCCGCGATGGCCACCCGCAGGTTCTCCTTCACCGCCTCCTGCCCGATGTAGTCATCGAGCGATGTGGGCCGCAGGGGCCCCTCGAAACGGACCTCCTCGACGGCCTCGACCTCCGGATCGACGTCTCGCGGTATATCCGTCATCCGGCGATGCTCCGCAGGGCCATCCGGATCGTCTCCTCGAGGCTGCCGCCGACATCCGCCGCCACCCGCTTCACCGCACGCTCCGCATCGGGCCGCTTGTAGCCGAGATTGACGAGCGCAGAGACCGCCTGCCCTTCGAGATCTCGGAGGGCCTTTCCGTCACCACCCGACGCCTCCCGGACCGGGCCGGCCACCCGCAGCGCCCCGGCGCGGTCCTTCAGCTCCACGGTGAGCCGCTCGGCCAGCTTGCGGCCAACGCCCGGGATCGCCATCAGCCGCGCCACATCTTCATTGGTGAGCGCCTGGACCATCTCCTGCGCCGGAATACCTGACAGCACGTTGGTGGCCAACCGGGGCCCGACCCCGGAAACACCGAGCAGCAGCTCAAAGATCCGCTTCTCCTGATGGTCGAGAAATCCGTAGAGTTGCAGGACGTCCTCGCGCACATGCGTATAGATTGAGAGCGAAACCGCCCCCCCCGGATCCGGGAGCTCGTAGAAGGTATTGAGTGATACGAACACCTGATAGCCGGTGCCACCGACATCGACAATGATCTCGCCCGGGGTCTTCGCCGCAAGTTTTCCGCGCAACTGAGCAATCATGCCGGCTTCACAAGGCGTGCGGCGACCTGCGCACTGTGCGCGTGACAGACGGCCACCGCAAGCGCGTCGGTCGCATCCCCGCTCCGTGGATTCTTGAGGCCGAGGAGATGCCCGACACCGCGCGCAACCTGCGCCTTGTCCGCGGCTCCAGACCCCGCCACCGCCAGCTTCACCGTCGCGGGCGCGTATTCGTGCACATCCAGGTCTTCCGTC
>Ga0055490_10000016_pt1 | contig 11716 bp, 13 predicted proteins | sample RushOxbow_ThreeS_4_FD_57909 | JGI IMG/M metagenome (GOLD analysis project Ga0055490, IMG submission 57909) | Wetland microbial communities from San Francisco Bay, California, USA, that impact long-term carbon sequestration - RushOxbow_ThreeSqC_D2 | ecosystem: Environmental > Aquatic > Marine >...
TTGCCAGTTCTTGATGCATATGCATTTGCTGCAGCTTCAATTGCGCGACTATCCTGTCCTGTCGCATTGGCTACGGAAATTATTCCGTTCATAATTCCCTTATTGTGAGTAACTGCCCGAAAAATGTCATTGTCTGCAAATTCAAATGCTAAAATAATATTATCAACCACGTCTTCTCCTCCAACTGCGTCTTTTTCAAAAACTGCCCTTGCTTTTGCTATTCTTCTAGTAGAATAATTTGATAAAATACGTAGAAGTGATCTTCCTCCAGTTATTTCTTCTAAGAATGGAGATATTGCTTCACACATAGTGTTTGTTACATTAGCGCCCATAGCATCGCCAACGTCAATTAACAGCTCTATTATCAGCATTTTTCCTTTGGGAGTATCAATTTCCTTGCAAGATACTTCCTTGGCACCCTTTCCTATTTTTGAAAGGGTTTTGCTTTTAGAGTTTGCAATCTCTAAAATTTTTTCTGAAGATTTTTGTATATCTTTAATTGCTAACGAATTATCAACATCAAGCATTTGAATTTGCCCGATACTGTAAGATTCATCAGCCTTTACTTGAAATCCACCTAGAATTCTGGCGACTTTAGCTCCTTTTGATGCAGCAGCAATTACGGATGGTTCCTCAATTACCATTGGAATAACATAGTCCTTTCCATTAATTTGGAAGTTAGTAGCAATACCAAGTGGAAGAGAAAAAGTTCCAATCGCATTTTCTACCATTTTGTCGGCTTTTTCAAATGAAATTCCACCATTTTGGTTTTCTAATAATTTTATTTCTTCTTCAGTCAAGCTTGAGAAATCTTTGACAATTTTTAGACGTTCTTTTCTTGATTTTTCAAAAAACTTTGGAATTGCCGAATCTTTCATTTTATTTCAATATCCTCAAAAGTTTATCGTCTGTACCGTCCGGAAATCCTTTACCATCAGTATTTGAGGTGATAACATATAGACTTCCGTCATTGCCTTCAACAACATCTCGAATACGCCCCACTCCACTTAAAATGCTCTTTTGGGATTTTAGTCCTTCCTCAAGATCTAATTGGTAGAGATTTGCTGCTCGAAGGGAAGTCATGACAAAGGAATTTTCAAGGTTTATGGAATCTCCTTTGTAAAACAGTATTCCTCCAGGTTCAATTCCCGGATCATAGCACATAACTGCACCTTCAAATTTTTCATTTCCTAAACATTCCAGTTCAGGCCAACCAAAATTTTTGCCAGGTTTTATTAGATTTATCTCATCATTTTTTTCAGGTCCCAACTCAGCTACGTACATGTTGCCTTGTTTATCCCAATCCATTCCTTGTGGATTTCTAAAACCATATGAGAAAATTGGCGAGTTTGGAAATGGATTGTCTTTTGGAATGGTTCCATCATCGTTTAATCTTAAAATTTTACCAGAAAGTGAATTTAGATCCTGTGGAAGATGTGAGGAATCAGATACCGTTCCAGTTCCAATGTACAGTTTTTTATCAGGACCAAATTTTAAAAATCCCCCATTAGTAAACACAGAACCAGGAATTTTATCAAAAATTGTTATGGCGTCCTCAAGTTTATTGTTAGATTCGGTTATTCTAATTACTTTATTCCATAGAGAGTCATTCTCTTCATATGTTAAAAAAACATAAAGAAAGTGATTGTTCATAAAATCAGGATGAGCAGTAATTCCAAGCAATCCTCCATCAAATACATTTGCTGGGCGAAATGTTGCAAGTGGTTCATCTAATAAATTATTATTATCAATTACTTCGATTCTTCCACCTTTTTCAGTTACAAAAATTGTATCACCAACTACAGCAACGGATCTTGGATTCTTTAGATTTTCTGCCAATATCTCTACATAGTTGTCATCTAAATTTTCTGAAGGTGGTTCTGGAAGAGGGATGGGATCAGTTGGAGATGTCAGGACAACAATCGAAAAAATGATTGCACCAATAATACCTGCAATTCTTAGTCTCTTATCCACAAAAGTTTCATCTCTTCAATTCATATTAATTACTTTCAAGAATTGATAACGCGTATATACGGCGCATTTACATTTACGAATCAGCGGGGTGGGGAAGTCAGACTGTTTAGGACTAGGTCATCCCGGCGGGCTCATAACCCGCAGTTCAGTAGTTCAAATGGAGTTAAGCTCCTGAAATTCTACTCCCCGCTACTTTTATCATTCTGTAGGAATAATAATCCAACATGGATCCAAAGGAGGCTAGAATCGCTGCTCATGTTTGTTCAGATGGTTGGATGATTAACTATCTGGAAAAAAATAGTTTGCAGATTGTGAAAGGAAGAAGATATCACAGAGATAGAAGAAGGTATGAGGTTGGATATTGTAATACTAACCAGAAGTTGTTGGATGAATTTGCAAATGATATCTTTGATATTTACAATATTAAGGTCAGAAAAAGAAAGGCAACAGATTTGTTATTCAAATCTAAGAGGGTGTATTTACGAGTAAAAGAGTTAGGGGGTGGAAATACGCGTGGTTGGAATATTGGAAAAGAAATACAGAATTCAAATAAAAAAGCCAAAGCTTTTTGGTTAAGAGCTTTCTTTGATGATGAAGGAACTGTAGACAAATTAAATTTAGTAGTAAGAGTCAAGAGTATGAACAATGCCGGACTAAATCAAGCTAAGAGTTTAATGAGTTCAATAGGCATTACATCAAGAATAACAGGACCAAACGTTGATGATAGTTGGTATCTTACAATATCAAGAAAAGATCTTGTAAGTTTTCAAAAAGATATTGGATTTAATCATCCAAGAAAAAAAGCATCCCTGGGCAATATTTTGAAAAATACTTGATACTGTTTATAACCAAGATTTTTCAGAAACTCTAACTTGGTGTGTTGTAGTTATTTTCCATATACAGAAAACCACAAAGCTGAATCATCAAATTGTGATTTTTTATTTATTTTTCCTATTCTAATTGGAGGTCTGCTTAGATGTCTATGAGCAGAAACTTCAGGAATATAGAGTCTTTCTTTAATTTTTCTTGGAATTTCTATGACTGTTTGGGATTTTGATGATTTTCCACATTTTACACACTTGTATCCCTGATTCTTGCCTTTTGATTTCATTTTTTTATTACAGTTTATGCAGGAAGGATTTGATTTGACCAAATGTTTCATCAAGTTAATTATCTCAATGAATTCTAGATTTAAAACTCTAGGATGAGTTTTTGAGGCTTTTCTTAAACCTCCTCCAACACGCACTTTATCACCTTTAATTAAATTGGAAGCAATTAGAGTCAGTCCGGTTTCTTTGTAAACAGCACAATGAAGATGATCATCATCAAAATTAATTGAAAAAAATACATGACCTCCTTTTTCAATTTTGGGAGTTGTGGAAACTATTCCCGTAACAATTCCTGACGCATAGGGTTTCAGTGTTGATTTGGTTAGAGCGTTTTTCAAATGGTCTCCAGTCCCTTGGTTAGATTTGAAGATCATATGACCTGCCAGTCTTTCTTTTGTTTCTAAAATTCTTGTTGCATGCAATAACGCATCGATTTTTTCTCCTCTTACACCATAAAATACTGGATCTGGACCATGTGGAGTAATTAAAATTCTAGATTTTTTTGTGTCAAAACTGTTAAAAGTGTAAGGGAATGTTTTGTTTTGCATTTCTTTTACACTTTGTGAAGAAAGAATCCTTTTCTTTCCAAATTTTGAAGGCTTTCTATAGCTAAGAAGTTCTAAGGTGTGATCATTGAATTGATATCCAATTGCTCCAATTGCCCCAACAAGTCCTTGTCCATTGCCTTTGTAAAATATTTCAAGTTTATTTTTTAAAGCAAATTTTTTTGCTTCTTTTCTGTTGATTAATTGCCATAATGCTAATTCACTAAATTGTGTAAATTTAGATGGGATTATTGGATTTTCATAAAAAACCAAACCTGGATTGGCTCCGTTTTTAGTATCTGAATACTTGGAAACAAAATTTTTAATTTTATTTTTAATTTTATTCGTATTTTTGACCCTAATTGTAAGGGATACTGCTCCATTACCTCGTGTTTTCCAGGGAATGTTTGGATTGAATCTAATTAATCTTGGAAAATCTAAAAACTCCAAGTCTTGCTTTTTTAGATAATCAACTATTTTGAAGGCTAGAAATGTGGTGCACATTCCCTTAGGGGAATCTGTGTCATCAAATCCGATATGAAGAACATTTTTTGTTTCCAATGAGTCATAATTTTATTGCAGACATTTTTAGTTGTCGAGTTGTACAATTGGTTTAAATTAAAATTGCTGTGTTTGTAGTTGAATTGATAATAGTAGATGAAGCTAGAATTTTCAAAGAAATTGAATTGAAAAAACCAGCTTCAGTATCGTTAAATGGCCCAGATGGAATTTTGCCTCAAATTCAGCAAACTGCTATAAACATTACAAAAAAGTTTGGAATTCCTGCATATGTTCTAGCAGATACCACTTGGGGAACATGTGATTTGAATTCAAATGCTGGAAAAATCTTAGGAACTGGCATCCAATTTAACATAGGGCATACAATTAACACAGAAACTATTGAGGAAAATGTGGTATTAATTGATGCATATGATGACGTTGAATTTGATAGTGTTGCAAAAAAATGTGCAGAGATTCTATCTGGAAAAACTATTGGTCTGGTAACTGATAGTCAACATCTACATAAAATGAAAAAAGTAGAAGAAATTTTAACAAAAAAAGGAGTTAATGTAAAAATTGGTAAAGGAGGTGGACAATTAAATGATGGTCAAGTTTTTGGTTGTGAATTTTACCCAGCAACCAAGATAAAAGAAAAAGTTGACGCTTACGTTTTTCTAGGACAAAGTAGTTTCCATGCTGCTGGAATTGCCTTGTCAACAAATCTCCCTACGTATATTTTAGATCCTTATTTCAATGAAGTAAGGGAAATAACAGAATTTGCTCAAAAATTAAAAAGGAAAGCAACTCTTGCAATCTATAATGCAGCTGAAGCAAAATCATTTGGCATAATTGTTGGACTCAAGGAAGGACAATTATCAAAATTATTTGCATTACAATTCAAAAAAGATTTGGAAAGAGAGGGAAAAACAGTTCAATTGTTTGCCCTAACTGACATTACCAGTGAAAGATTGAACAACCTGAAGGGAATAGACGCTTTTATTCAAGTAGCCTGTCCGAGAATATCAACTGATAATCAATTTGACAAACCTGTTTTGTCGTCTCCCCAAGCAAATGCTCTTTTGAAAATATTAAGGAATGAAAGTTTAGATGAATATTTTGAACGACCACATTGGTTATAAAATTACAACAACATCTCTTGAAATCTTGGATTTTTTGCGAGTTGTTCAAAAAATTTAGAATTTTTTGCTTTGATTTTATATTGCACTCCTTGAGCTATACAATTTTCTAAATTATCTAATGCTTCATCTATTTTGGACAACATTACAAGGTTGCAGGCTTTATCAAAAAGTACATCTCCATTGGTAGGATAATCCTTCAATATAGTATTGCAGCATGTGATGGATTCTTCAAATCTTTTCATTGCAAGGAGAATTCTTTCTTTATGGTACAGGGCAATTTTGTAATTTGGATTGGATTTTAGAATTTGACCACATATTGAGAGTGCTTCCTTAAGATCGCCTTTTTTTCTAAGAGATGATATTTTATTTACTAGAACAGAAAAATCGTTAGGATCCAGATTCAGAGCAATATCATAGCATTGTAAGGCAGAGTCATAGTTTTTCAATTTGCTTAGAGCATATCCTTTGTTGTTCAGGCTACTGGAATGGTTTGGATTTTCCTCTAGAATTTTGTCATAATAGGAAATCGCCTCATGAAGCTTGCCTGCTAAAAATAATCTATTGGCCTCATCTAGAATTGAATTTATTTTTGGATTGTTTGACATAATTTTCCCAGTTTACGGTTTGATTAGAATTTTGCCAAATAGACCCTTCCCATTTAGCATTTTGTTGTGAGCTTCTGGTGCTTTTTCTAACGTATACTCGGAATCAATAATTGATTTGATTTTTCCCCTTGACATCCAATAAAGACCATGTTCAAGTTCTGCCCTTGAACCTTGTGTTGAACCTAAAATGTTTATTCCCTTAAAGAAAATGTGACGAAGATCAGTTTGAGAATGGTATCCTGTGGTGGCTCCAGTTGTTACAATTGTTGCGCCATATTTTAGCAAAGTTAATTCTTTATTCCAATGTGATCCTCCAATATGTTCAAAAATTACATCAATTCCTAGTGTATCCCCAAATGGTTTTGTAATATGTTTTGAAATTTCTCGAACTTCCTTGTGCCAATCTTCTTTTCTATGATCCACTGCAAAATCTGCCCCCAACTCAAGCAATCGGTCTAATTTATCTGGACTGGCAGTTGCAATTACTGTACATCCAAATAATTTTGCTATTTGTATTCCATAACTTCCTACCCCAGAACTGCCGCCCATTATTAGAACCAACTGTCCCGGTTGAATTTTTGCTCTACCAACTAACATGTGCCAAGAGGTAAGTAGGGTCATAGAGGCAGCTGCTGCTTGCTCATAAGTTACATTTTCTGGAATTTTTACTACGTTGACTTCTGGCAAATGTGTTACCTCGCAGTAACCTCCCCAAAGTGGTCCAGTTTCGAATCCCCAAATTTTTCGATCTCTGCAATCATATTCCCGTCCAGCGGTACATTCCTTGCAGATTCTACATGACATATTTCCATGAGAAACAATTCTGTCTCCCACTTTGATATTTTTCACATCACTTCCAATTTCTATTACTTCTCCTGCAGCATCAGTTCCAGATATGTGAGGAAGAGGTATTGCAAGGGGTTTTCCTCTCATTCCCCATATATCATCATAATTCAAGGCTGCAGCCTTTACCTTGAAAATAACTTCATTTGGTCGGGGTTTTGGTTCAGGAATGTCTTTAATTTTCAAGATTTTTGAAAAGTCATCATTTGTAGTATATTCATCATATACTAAGGCCTTCATGATTTTTTACATGGTTTTGTAGTTATATGATTACCTAAATCTCCTACAAACAATTATAATCATTCAGCCTAAAATCAGTACATGTCAGAAATCACAACACTTCCAGGGGATGCAATTGCGTCCATTGAAGAGTATGAGGCAGGATTCAATACATATGACGATGGAGATATGGTACGTTCTCTGACAGTAGGAAAAAAGATTCTTGATAAATCAACTAGATTAGCAAGTGTAAAACATCCTAAAGCCTTATCCATTCCTCAAATAGGTGATATCGTAATTGGTACAGTAGCTGCTGTTATGTCATCGATGATTGCCGTGTCAATAGATTACATTAATGGAAAACCTACAACATCCAAAGTAGAATGTGTTTGTTCAACTAGAAACATAAGGAAAAAAAATATTGCTTTAGTAAACGATATTGTTTCCTTAAAAATCTTAAATCACCTTAATGGAACAATTCATGCAACAATTGATGAACCTGCTTTGGGAGTAATCCTAACAAAATGTCGAAAATGTGGTCAAAAAGTAGTTCCAATGCGTGATGCCATAAAATGTACCGAATGCTCGTGGATTGATGAAAGAAAACTTTCAACAAACTTTGGTAACATGGATTTTGTTAAATTGAGAGAATAAAAAATGACCAAGGTATCGTTCCAAGGGGAGCGAGGAGCATATAGTGAAGCTGCCGCTAGATTATTTTTTACAGAAGAGATTGAAACAATTCCTTTTCCAACTTTTTCCGAAGTTTTAGAAAGTACTATTTCTGATAAAACCGAATATTCCGTACTTCCGGTAGAAAATTCTTTGGAGGGAAGTGTCGGAGAAAGTTATGATCTGCTTTATTCAACAACACTTAATGCAATGGGAGAGATTTACCATAGAATTGAACATTGTCTAATTGGAAATGGAAATTTAGAAAATGTTGATACTGTATATTCACATCCTCAGGCATTAGGTCAATGTAGGAAATTTATTCAAAAGTATCACATGAAAACTGTTCCCGCATATGATACAGCAGGCAGTGTAGGAATAATCAGAGAAATAAACAAAAATAATGTTGCATGTATTGCAAGTAAAACTGCCTCAAAAATTTACAGTGTCCCAATAATATCTGAAAATATTGCTGATTCTTTAAACAATTATACTAGATTTTTGGTTTTATCCAAAAAAAATAGTGAAGAGACAGGAAATGACAAGACTTCGATTATATTTTCTATAAAACATGAACCTGGATCTCTTTTTAGAATTATCAAAAATTTCAATGATTTTAACATAAATCTTACAAAAATAGAATCTAGACCAACAAAATCGACAACATGGGAATACAATTTTTATGTAGATTTTGAAGGGCACTCAAACAATCCACAAATTTCAAAAATGCTTGAGAAGATTAAAGGTGAAACCTCTTTTATGAAAATTTTGGGATCATACCCATCTGCAAAATTAAATTAAAATCCTTTTGGCTTTCTTAATGTAAAACCCATACTGAATCCAATTATTACAACTCCGGAAGTAATTACAACTAGATGATATGTGAACAATATTGGATCAGATGTAATCTGAAGCGTTGCAAGTATATGTAACTCTGATGAACCGGTGTTTTGAATTTGTATTCTTGTAATGCCATCTTCAAGATGAGCCCAGTTAAGGGATGCCTCTTTGGAATATGTTGTTAATGGTATTTCTGGATCTCCTCCTGGACTAGCTAATTTAAGATCAAATTTTTCTCCAGTAATTGTCATTTGTTGTATGGCACCTTTATTTGCACTAATTTGATAAGATGTTGATTCTCCAATTCCAAAGGTTTCATCAACATTTACTGTTTGAAATCCAAGACCCGTAACTAAAGAATATACCCCAATTCCGATAATAGCACTTCCAACAATAAATCCAATTAAAGTTCTCTTTGCTAGCATAACAAATTCTCGCTATATTCCGCTTAAAAAATTAGCGAATCCCAAAAAATACCAGATAATAACCCTAAAACCCGTTATTTTCTTTGAGATTTTATCATATGGAGAACATAAAGGTGGTAGACTTGGCTAGTTACCTGATTGCAAGAAAAGACAAGAAATCTTATGCGGAGAAAATTGCTTCTCTTCCAGAATCGACCAAACGTAACAAAGAATATGCAGTAAAAATGTTTGAGCGATTCGCACAAGAGAAATTCAAAAAATCCTCCAATGAAGTCATAAATGAGATTATCAGAATTAGAAAAGAAGAATCAGAAGAGTATACTATATGTTTGAAACATACATAAGGATTATTTTGCCGGTATTTCTTTAATCATATTACGTGTTAACTTGAGTTCTGTTTTGAGCATTGCCTCTCTATTATATAATTGGTCTATCGACTCTAGTTGTTTTCTTAACAGTGTGTTTATTGTTCTATTTTTTATTTGAGATGTAGCAGCTGTTTTACTTCTAAGACTAACCATCTTTTGCATCAAATAGATTATTGAGCTATTTTTGTTGATTTTATAAGTTGGTGATTTTCCAATATTGCCAGCTTTTATGACCATGTCATTATCTAATAATTTATTAATTTCTTTGAATACAGTAGTACGACTCATGCCAATGCCCTCAACTAATTCAGGTGCAGTAAATTCATTTTTTGGAAAAGTCATGAAAAAATCAACCAATTTCATACGTGGCGAACCCCCATAAAGTGCAATTATACCTGATTCTGCTTCGGCCATATTATGAGTTGTATAATCAATATACTTAAAGATTAATCTTGAATAGTATCATTTGAGTACTGTTGGTTAAAAGCACAATGACAGATATTGAGATACAAGATACAATTTTGTTTTACTTGTGGCAGGAGGGGGCATGGGGTGAAGATTATACTAATTATGAAAAAATGAAAAGACGTGTTGGAATGGTGGTCAAAAATAACGGTAAGAATACGGATAAACAATTAAAGAAATTAGTTAAGGACAGGTTAGTTCTGAAGTTAAAGGAAGGTCGTACATATTCATTAAATCATTTTTACAGACAAACAATTGAACAGAGATTAATTGATGCTGAGTTTCATATTTAGTCAAACTAAAAATAAGAGTTCATTTATTCCAAGTATTTTCCATTTTCTGGATTTATATTTAATGCTCCTTTTGGTTCTAAAACAAAAATAATTTTGGGCCTGAGTGATAATGGTTCAAGCCTATGTTAACACGAAAGAATTCGTTTGTGATATTAAGTTAATTAGAAAATTTTGATTTAATGTAATTACTTGTCATTTTTAAAATAGAATTATTATCTTTTTACATGATTAACCAATACAAATTGATACCAGCTAAAAAATTACCTACATTACAGAGACATCATGAGGCTGGCTTTCAGCAAAACCTGCTCTTGACATTTTAATAAATTCTGCATTCTCTTGCATTTGTGGAATGGTGTGTGCACCACAATAACTTAGACCGGAACGAACTCCTCCAGTTAATTGTTTGAGAATGTCAGTTACTGTTCCTTTGTATGGCACTAGAGCTTCTACTCCTTCTGCAACATAATCATTAAGATCCTCATCAAAAGATATTGAACCCGTTTCCTTAGATTTCCTCCCCAAAGAAGCTCCAAGTGAGGCCATTCCACGATATACCTTGAAGCGCTTTCCATTTTTAGTTAAAACAGTACCCGGAGATTCATCTGTTCCACCTAACATGCTTCCAACCATTACAGAAGATGCCCCTGCCGCCAAGGCCTTAGTAGCATCACCAGATGTTCTAGTTCCTCCATCAGAGATAATTGGAATTCCATGATTTTTGCCTATCTTGGAACAATCCATTACGGCAGTTAATTGGGGAACGCCAGAGCCAGTAATTACTCTAGTAATACAAATTGAACCAGAACCAACCCCGACTTTTACTGCATCAACTCCAGCTTTGATTAAATCTTCAGTTCCTTTGGCCGTTGCAACATTTCCAGCAATCAGCTCACAGTTTGGGAAAGCTTTTTTGATATTCTTAATTGTGTTTATTGCATTTTCACTGTGACCATGAGCAATATCAACTACCAGAACGTCAGTTCCTGCATCCAACAGGGCTTCGGTTCTCTCCAAAAAGTCTCCTTTTACTCCAACTGCAGCGCCAACAAGTGGTCTTCCCTTTTTGTCTTTTGATGCTGAAGGATAGTCTTCGATATTGGTGATGTCTTTACTTGTTATTAGTCCACTAATTAATCCTGAATCTTCTATAATTGGCAATTTTTCAATTCGATTATTATGTAAAATGTCTTTGGCCTCTTCCAAGCTGATTCCAGGTTTAGCTGTAACAAGGTCTTTGGTCATTACCTCTTTAATTAGATGTGAAGTATTTTTCTCAAATAATAAATCTCTATCAGTTACTATTCCTACAAGTTTAGAATTTGAATCTATTACTAAAAGTCCAGACACTTCCTTTTCTTCAGCATAATCAATTGCATCCTGAACGGTTTTGTCCTGATTAATGGTATAGGGGTTTTCTATAATGACACTTCCAGATCGTTTTACTTTAAGAACTTCATTGGCCTGTTCTTGTATAGTCAAAAATCTGTGGATAATGCCTATTCCGCCAGCACGAGCCATAACTACTGCCATAGCAGATTCGGTTACAGTATCCATATTTGCACTTACAAATGGAATGTTTAGTGAAATGTTTCGAGATAATTGTGTTTTTAAATTGGTTTGTGATCTGCTTGTAATATCAGAATATTTGGGTGCAAGAAGAACGTCATCAAAAGTTAATCCTTCTTTAAATTCCAACTAAACCTTGTAAAGAAAGT
>Ga0055490_10000017_pt1 | contig 11681 bp, 13 predicted proteins | sample RushOxbow_ThreeS_4_FD_57909 | JGI IMG/M metagenome (GOLD analysis project Ga0055490, IMG submission 57909) | Wetland microbial communities from San Francisco Bay, California, USA, that impact long-term carbon sequestration - RushOxbow_ThreeSqC_D2 | ecosystem: Environmental > Aquatic > Marine >...
TGGTGCTCTGTCCTGGATGTAGACCACCTGTTACAACTATTAATCCATCATCTACTGCGTGTTTTACTTCTTGTAATGTGGTAGGAGGATGTGAGTAAGCTTTGCTTTTTAAGGCATAAATCAAAAGTTTAGCATTAAGTCTAGAAATTTCTATCCCTAACTCATCAAGGGTAGATTCATCAGCTCCGGAAGATCTTGCATGGGAAATGTAATGTCTTGCAATATTTCCTCCACCTGCAATTACAATCGGTTGGCATATTTTACTGATTTTTACTAAAAATGTTGCATAATCTTTTAGAATTTTTACATGATCCATTCCAAAGATACGTCCAGAGAGTTTGATTACAATTTTTTTCTTCATTATTTTAGATCATTCAAGATTGATTTTGCGGCAATTTCAACTTTTTTTCTGTTTTTTTGAGGAGTATATACCCTCAAAATGTTCATAAATCCAGATATAGCGGAAACCACGGGAATTTTTGAGATTGATAATTCTTGAGCCTGGGTTTTACCATGTTGATTTGTAATTAGGATAATTTGTTTTGATTCTTTTTTTGACGGAGCCAGTGGGATTGATGGAGTAACTGAACTATCCACAAAAATTTCATTTTCATCAACTTTTGATTTTTTGGATAGAGACAATCTAATTTCATTTGTTTTAGTTTTTTCTAACATAGTTTTACTTGTTAAAATTCTCTCAAATACACATTTTAGTAATTTTCTATTTTGATAATCTTCTGCAAATTTTCTTGCTCTTTTGAGTTTTTGTGATTTTGATGAAAGTAACATGGACAACACATATTCATCTGTGAGCTTAACGAATTCATTTAGGTCAAAGGAAGTAAAACCAAATTCGTCATCAGAAAGTCTTAAGGCTTCTAATAACATAACTTCAGCTGCTCTAACGGTTTTATGAAAATAAACAGCTTTAAACATTTGATACCTTGAATGCATCATCGATTCAAAAGAATAAAGTGCAGATCTCTCTAAGGCAAGTTTCTTCTTGTGTACATCTAATGATTGAGTTATTCTTTTATGATCGATTTTTGCATGTTCTGCTCCTGTAAAATAACCATCTCGTAAAAGATAGTCCATCATATCAGCGCTAAGAGCACCAGATACTATTTCATTCAGATATTGGAATTTCGAGTCTCCAAAAGCAATTTCTGCGATGAATTTTTTATCATAACCATTTTTTGATAGTGTATCTCCTATTTCCGATTTTAAAATTAGATTTTTACCAAAATCTTCGTGTGAAATTTTTTTTTGCTGTATTATTTCTTCAAAAAGATGCGAAAATGGTCCATGACCAATATCATGCAATAAACCTGCTAGTCTTAGAATTTCAATATTGTCTTGGCAGAGGATTCCTTTTTCTTGTAATGCTTGACCTGCTTGACTTGCTATGTGCATAACCCCAAGGGAATGTTCAAAACGTGTATGTTGGGCTGCAGGGTAGGTAAGGTGTGCCCCAGAGAGTTGTTTTATTCGACGTAATCTTTGGAAAATTGGATTATCAATGATTTTTAGTTCATGATCATAAACCCGAATAAAATCATGTATTGGATCAATAATATCCAGATAGTTTTTTCTCATAATCCTAATTTTTTAGAAAAGATCTCCAATATTTCTTGATGGACTTGATCTTTTGGTTGGACTGCATTAACGATTTTCCATCCTTTTTTCTTTGCAATAGTTCTATAGATTCTAGAAATTTTCTTTAAGAATTCTTCATTTTTTTCGAATTTATCCCGATTTGTCTTTTTTCTATTAAATGACTCTTTTTGAGAAACATCTAAAAGAATAACAAGATCAGCCTTTGGAAGTCCAGCATCCAAATTTTCTAACCAGTTTTGCTTTAATCCATTTGCTAATCCATAAACCAAATTGGATTGATAATATCTATTCATTATTAAAATAGAATTTTTCTCCTTTGCTTCTAAAATTTGATTTAGTTTTTCCCATCTATTTGCTGCTAAAAGACAATGAATTACCTGTGGAGGAAATTTCCTTTCCCCTTTAAGAAATTTGGTAATTTCCTTTCCTATTGGTGTGGAATAATCTGGAAAGCTGAAAGTAACTGTTTTTATCTTTCTTTTTTTTAAAGCTCTAAGTAGAAGTTCTGTTTGAGTTTTTTTTCCTGCCTGGTCCCCACCCTCAATTACAATTATCATGACTTATTATTCAGAGAAGTTAATTAATTAAAAATCTATCAATGCTTCAAATTTAGAGGTATTTTAAAAAAATTAAGTGAGATAACCTTTTTAAAAAAATTGATTTGGTTAGAATTTTTCTAATTTCCTTACTTTTACTTATTTTAATTCCTGGTTCAATGAACGGATTTGCAAATATTGAAAATAAAAACATCATAGCACAAACAATGGATGAAGAAGTTATTTTGTCATTACAATATGGAGAAAATCAATATTCTAAATTTGATAGAATAATACCAACTTTGAAGTCTGGTTCTCTTGTTTTAGGAGATCAAATTTTGGAAATTTAGAACGCAAGAGTGAAAATTATGGAGAATTCTTTTGTAGTGCATTCAGATAATATTTTGATATATTCCAAAGGATTGGATTCATCAAATTAAAAATTCAATTTGAATAAATATTAAAAATCCTTTTAATGATAAATTTGGAATTCTCAAAAAATCTAAAAAATTTCACTCAAGGTTTATAACTAAAAATTAACTAAATAATTTAAAATGGGACTTGTTAAATCAATGGCAAAAGAGATGATGAAGGAAATTGGAAATAAGTCAAGGGAGTTTTATGAATTCGTTTTACCTCCTGTTGATATGTATCTTGATGATACCAAGATTACTTTGGTTATTGATATTCCTGGTTTTGAGAAAAAAGATATCAAAATTTCACTTAATGGAAATATTTTATCTATTCAAGCGTGTAAGGAGATCTCAAATGAGAAAGAAAATAATATTATTTGTAATCAAAGGCCAAACATTATCGATAAAAAAATAAGATTGCCAGTTGATGTCAATGATGAAAATGATGCTGTTAGTTCTGCAAAATATGCTCAAGGAGTATTAACAATTACTATTCCTGTTTACAAACATGGTAAAGATATCAAAATAGAATAGCTATTTTTTTCTAAATATTGCAAAAATACTCATTAATACTAAAGAACCTAAAATTCCGGTTATTCCAATAGATGGATTAGATGAATAAATAATAGAGGATCCAATAAAAATTGCCGCAGATAGAATACTTGCTACAAGTAAAACATTTGATTTAGGTTTAGAGTTTAAGAGTTGGATAGATCTATTATCCTCTATGAATCTTTTAAGCTCAGGAGCTATCGAAATAGTTGCATCAATTGATTTTGCAAATCTTTGGAAAGAAAACTTTAGTTCTTCAATGTATGCATCTTTGATGAGATTTTCTTCTTCTAAAATTTCTTTTAAAACATTTACAAATTTGAATTCGACTTTATGTTGTTTGTAAATTCCCTCAATTATAGATGCCATTCTCATGTATAATGCAAGATTTTTGGGGAGTACAAAAGGAAATTTGCTCATAGTTCTATTTGCAAGCTCCATTAAACTTTGAACTTCCATTTCTTCAGGTTTTCTTCCATGCATTGCACGAACAGTAAGTTCTATTCCTTTCTCTATTACTGAACGATTAAAATCAGAAGTAAGCATCCCTAGATCGTTCATAGCATTGACTGTCCTTGGAGGATCTTTTTCAACTATAGCCAAATAAAGTCGAATTAGACGTAATCTTGTTTCATTATCTAATCTTCCAACCATTCCATAATCATAAAGTATGAGTTTTCCATCATCTGTAACGGAAATATTTCCAGGATGAGGATCTGCATGGAAAAGAGAATGTCGAAGCAACATAGTAAAAAATACTTTATGAACATCAACAACTAGTTTTTGTCTGTCTATTCCTTTTTCGTCTAGTGCTTTAACATTGGTAACTTTGATTCCTGGTATGTATTCCATAGTCAAAATATTTTCTGAGGAATAGTCATCGTAAACTGAAGGGATCAACACTTTGTTATTTTTCTTCAAATCCCTTTTGATTTGCTTTAGATTTAATAATTCATTTCTATAATTCATTTCTTCGTGAATTGTTTCTATAAATTGAGATAGCATTGCCTTTGCAGAAAAACGTAAGTTAGGATCAACAAATCTGAGGGCAAGAGGTAATATTTTTTTTAAAACTTCCAAATCTTCTTCTACCACTTTTTCTATTCCAGGTCTTTTTACTTTGATAACTATTTGGTTGCCAGAAATACTTCCACGATAAACTTGTCCTAAAGAGGCACCAGAAACTGGAATGGGATTAATGTTTTCAAATTTTTTGTTTATTGGTCCAAGATCATTTTCAATAATTGGTTTAACTTGATCAAAAGGAGCTGCTGGAACTTGATCTTGTAATTTAGACAATTCCTCAAGGTAGGGTTGTGGCAAAATATCTGCTCTAGATGAAAGCCATTGGCCAAGTTTTATGTAAACAGGTCCTAGTGAAATGAAAGTGTTTAAAACTTTACGTGCATTTTTTCGATATCTATCAGTATCAATATTTTTTCCTTCTTGTTTTACCCAAGTTCTTCTGTCTTTTCGTAACGCCAGAATTGAAGGAAACAACCTGATTAAAACTTGAATGGTACGTTTAGTCGACATGAATTACTCCAAGTAATTTTTTATTTTCTTGGTGGCGTAATACCCAAGATAACCAGCTGTTATTGTAGAGAGTAACCAAGCTGTGAAGGAATTTTTTTTTGAATTTGAATTTAAAAACAGTTTTCCAATATTAGAACCTGCAATAACGGCACATCCCAAACCAATTAACACTTCTGGGGCGTCTTCTATTAGGTGACCTACAGGATTCTTTCGAGGATCAATTTTATCGGTATGAACAAGAAATTTATCATCATACTCTCGAATATGTAAATTGCCGTAACGATACTGTTTATTTGCACCATTTTTTTGTCCTAGAAATGTTTCTTGGGCCTTTTCTAGCATAAATTCTCTTAATTCCTTTGGGACTTCAATCTCATCCCTAGACATGATCGCAAGATCCACTAATTGTTTATAATCTTAATTATTTCAATAGGCGCATTTTATTTCGTTAGAACTAGTATGAATTTTCATCTCAGTTTTTTATAATTAGTATTATTTTAATAAGTACAGCTGTTTCCGTGGTTTTTGATATACTAATCTCTAGCTAAAAAAATTGGGTAAAGATTTGAATCATTTTCATGATGAAGAATCTAATGACTTTGATCAATGTTTGAAAATAGAATATTCGATAGATTTGTAGTTATTTTTAGGAATCATTTTAACTATTTATCATATGGTGAAAAATAAACTCATAAAACAAGTTTAAAAAATTATGTGTAAATAACTTTAAAAATTTCATTTTCCTAGCAAGCATAGAATTATGGATTATCATATTATGGATTTTAAAACAGTGATAAAAAGAATTGAATCTTACATGAATAAATTTGATGGTGATTATTCTGATTGGTATGTTGGAATCACTAACGATTTAGATGAACAGTTATTTGAAGTACATAAAGTTGATGAAAAAGGTGTTTGGATTTCTTTTGGAGCAGACACAGAAGAAGTTGCTAAAAAAGTTCAAGAATATTTTTTAGATAAAAAAACTGATGGTAAGCTGGTTGATGAACAAACAGACTACAGGATTGTTTATGCTTACAAAAAAAATTCAAAAACAACACCCTAAGAGAAAATTAAAAATCTGCTGAAAACATAAATTTAATATTTAAAATCCTTTAATTTTCCTTTGTCAGATAAAATAAAATTAATTGAAAAAATAGAAAGTTATATGAATTAAGAAAATTTCAAAAATAATTAATTTTCAGATTTTTATGTATATTAAATTGAAAGCCTTGCTGTATTCTTTTAGTTGTTTAATTGTTCTCAATTTGTTTATTTTTTCTCTTACGAATTACAAAGATTCCTATTCCTATGGCAATAACAATAGGAATTATTATTATCATTTTGTAATCCTCATTTTCATTATCGTTGTTTGGTTGCTCTACAAAAATGGTGGTTTCATAAGGAAATAAAACCTCATCTCTTACGATGTCTTTGTATCTAATTGTGATTTTGATTTCATGATCTCCATATTTGGGCTCGCCATCGAATTCTAGGGGAATATTAAATGGAACTGGGGCATCTGTCTCTATTTCGTCTATAAATTGAGTTTGTTTTTTAATATTGGAGTCTCCTAGAGGTTCCAAACTTACAAAACCAAATAGTGCATCTTCATTTCCTTCATTAATGATTTCACCTACTATCATTTGATTTTCAGATAATTGAATTACACCGATTCCGTAAACCGATAAGTCGATTAATCCTTTAATATAGAAATCTACAATTTTGTCTACGGATTGTGGATCTCCTTGGGCATTATAATATGAGATTGTGAGTGGGATTCGTAAAGTGTCACCCTTTATTGTATCAGGGATATAGACAGTGGCGGTTAGCTGTCGTGAGGATTTAGGTTCAATATTTCCAACATCCCAATTTGATTCCAAGATGACTACCTTTTCCAAATTGGTAGTTGAGGAAGCGGTTGATGATCTTTCTGTTTGAGTATTTGTAGCAACTATATCGACGTTTGACAAAGGTGCAGTTCCATCATTTGAGAGTTCAATTACAACATTGTTTGTTCGAAGAGATGTTAGTATTGGGTTCAAAGCTTTAATGTTAATTATACTATCTCCTGTTACTTTAAAATTAAATTCAGAGAATGAAGTCCTTATCCCTGATTCTCTAAGTCTGGAATAGTCAACCTTGACTGTTGCTGGATATTGTTTTATTTGGATATTCTTATCAATATTAACAAAAAAAGTTAAATGGAAATTATCACCTGCTAAAGAATTTGATTCACTATTAGCAAGTATTATTGAAGCTGGTCCATTTATCCCTGAAAATCCTAACGGTAAAGAGAGTTGTCCCCTTATTCCAGTAATGTCTTGTGTTCCAACATTTGCAAATATCACAGTAAAGGGAACATTACTATCACCTGGTTCAACTTCTATTTTTTCGTTTATCGTCCCAAAATATGCATCAAGAAATTTGACATCTCCAAACTCTCGTTCAAATGGAGAATCTCCAAACCCTCCAGAGTTGTATTGAGCAAATGAATTATTTATTACAAATGGAGCAAATAGTAAGGCTACTAAAGGTAATAAAACAATTGAGTATCTCATGCAACTACCTCCAGTTCGGATGGGAATTTCCCTTCAGATGAATGTCCATCTTTTATAGTAATTATTTTATCAACATTACCAAAATGATGTTGATCATGGGTTACCACTACAAAAGTTTGATTGAGTTTTTTTGCCATAGATTTCATTAATTGAACAATAATATCAGATGTGACTGAATCCAAATTTCCCGTAGGTTCGTCTGCCAAAACAATAGAAGGTCGGTTTATCAACCCTCGTGCTATCGCTGCTCTTTGAGCTTGTCCACCTGAGATTTTGTTTGCTCTTTTATTTATTTGGGTTTCCAGTCCTACTGATTTTAAAAGTTCTCTTGCATCTTTTTCAGCTGATTCATTTGTTCCTCCAATTTGTCTTGGTAGCAAAACATTTTCCAAAACAGTAAGATCAGTTAGTAAATTTGAGAATTGGAAAATAAATCCTAATTTTTTATTTCTAAAGGAGGATATTTGATTATCGTTGAGTTTTGTAGTGTCTATTCCATCAATGAAAACCTTTCCGCTGGATGGACGATCTAAGAGACCAATCATGTTTAGAAGAGTAGATTTTCCGGAACCAGAGCTCCCAACAATCAATACAAATTCTCCTTTTTCAAGGGAAAAAGAGGCACTATCCAATGCTTTTACCTGATTTTCACCAGTACCATAAATTTTAGTCAAATTGCTTACTTCAAGAACTTTAGACAGTTCGCATCGCCTCCACTGGTAGTAATTTGGTTGCTCTATAAGATGGATAAAGAGATGCTATTATTGCTAAGGCAAATGACATTAAAGCAGTTTGAATTATTTTTTCCCAATCATAGCTGACTTCTAAGGGAATGCTATCCATGAAGGACATTTTGGTCTCTTTGGCATAAATAGTATATCCCAAGCCTGCTGCTGTACCTACACCAGCACCAATTGCTCCAATAATCATTCCTTGAAAAATAAAGATGATTAGGATATCTTTTCGTTTTGCACCAATTGATCTCATCACTCCAATTTCTCTAGTTTTTCCATTGACTAGCATCATCTGAATTGTAACTATTGCAAAAGCTGATGACATCATACCGAAGTATCCAATTAAATTTATCATAGCTATTCCTGATCTGAAACCAGCTAATTGCTCTTCTGCAGATTCTTCTATAGTTTCAGCAATAAAATCATCGTTAGGAAATGCAATTAAGAAGAATTGTTTAACCTCAAAGGCTTTACTTGGATCGTTCAGCTTTACCATAAATGAACCTGATTCTCCTGGTCTACCCATCATATCACGTAACGTATCAATGTGCATTACTATGCTGTAGTCAAGACCTTGTCCACCTGGAGATTTTGCAATCCCTGTAACGGTAAATCTTCTGATCTGATCTTCACCATACCTATCAACTATAAGGAGCTTAAGACTATCACCCACTTGAGCGCCATCTAGATCTCTTGCAACATTATTTCCTAAAACTATAGAGTTTCGATTAAGAACATAAGTGCCTTCAGATATAGTTTCATGTGCTGTAGAGGCTTTTACATCTCGTATTGGATCAACTCCTACAACAGGAACTCTTGTTTCTTCAATTAGTTTTCCATTTTTTGTCATATTAATTTCAGCTGAAGAAGACAGCCGCGGTGTTGCACCTTGAACATATGGAATTCTCTCAAACCAATTTGCTAGCGCATTATCGGATTTGTCAATATAGTCTGCCTCGTCTGTTACTAGAATGTCTCCGTTTCTATAATTGCTAATGTCCCGAACTATTGCGTCAAACAATCCTTGAAAGATTACAAAATTAACATGAATTACCAAGATTCCAATTGTTACAGCTAAAACAGCACCTAACAAACTCCCTTTTTTATTAAAGAGCATTCTTTTAGCGAGGCGAAGCCTATAATCCATGTTCAATTTATTTTTGTCTAATATTTAATGCATATGTTGTATAGTGCTAACATAATAGACAATTTTATATTCAATTTTCTTTTTATGTATTGTATAAGGTGTAAAAAGGAGCTAAATTGGACAATTTAGATATCAAAATACTAAGTAAGTTATTGAATAATTGTAGAGAATCTGATAGACAAATTGGGAAGGAATTAGGGGTTTCAGGAAGTTCGGTTAGAGCAAGAATTCGAAAAATGGAGCAATCCAAAATTATCGAAAATTTTACTGTTAAAGTTGATCCTCCATTATTAGGATTAGGAGTTGTGTATATTGTGGTGTCAGGTCAGAATATTAATGAAATACTGGAACAGATGAATCTAATAGGAAAACCATTTTTTTTGGTTCCTTGTGTTGGGGGTATTACTGTTTGTGGAATTGTTGTAAAAGAAAACCTTCAGGAAAAAATTAAACTTGCAAAAAATTTAATGAAAGATATTAGGATATTATCAATTTTTGAAGCAGAAAGTAATAATTTAAATTCCAATTTAACAAAAACGGATTTAGAAATATTAGAACAATTATTAAAAGATCCCAGACAAAAAATTGAAAACATTTCTAAAAAAGTAAATCTTTCAACAAAAACCATTACTAGATGTCTCGAAAAATTTGATGAAAATGAAGCAATTCAGTTTACATTAGTATATGATCCAACAAAAATTAGAGGATTTATTTCTCATGCAATTCTTGTATGGGTTGATAAAGATTTACACAAGACATTAAAATTTTTAGAGGAGAATTTTTCAGAATCATTTTTACAAATTCCATTTATCGCAAAAAATCAAATTGTATTGTTTATGTACAGTAAAGATATTTACAGTATGGATGACCTGACACAAAAAATAAGAAATGTTGAAAACATAAAATTAGCAGATTTGTTTATCCCCAAAAAAATAATATTCCTTCATGATTGGCTCAAATCTGCAATTCAAGATTCAAAAATATTCCCAAAATTACATTTAGTTTATCAAACAAATTAAATAATCTTGAAATTGTCACTCTAGTATGAAAAAGAAAAAAATCTTTGAAGGAAAAATTTTGGGTTTAAGTGTTTATGATGGGATAATAGAAGGAAGAAAAGTTAAACGGGAAATGATTGAGCATAGAGGGGCAGCTGCAATTCTTGCTTTTGATGAAGCGGGCAAAGTAATTCTTGTAAAGCAACATAGATATCCTCATGGTTATGTGTTAGAAATTCCTGCTGGAACTTTGGAAAAGGGTGAAAATCCATTAAAATGTGCGTTTAGAGAATTAGAGGAAGAAACAGGTTATAGAGCGAAAAAAATGACACCATTGATCACGTATTATCCCTCTATCGGATATAACACTGAAATTATTCACTGTTTTCTTGCCTCTAATCTACGAAAAAATTCAGATTTGAGCCTAGATGATGATGAAATATTGTCAGTGATCAAAGTGGATCTTAAGAAATTAATAAGAATGATAAAAACGGGTAAAATTCAAGATTCAAAAACAATTTGTGCTGTTTTGACTTATGCAGCTAAGAAAAAATGTTTTAATTATTCGTTATAGATTGGTTTCACGAGATCTGCGACATCTGCCCAAGATTTACCAATTCTTTCAAACATGTAAATAAGATCATGGAAATCTATAGGAATTTGTTTTTTATTACCTAAGGTAATTCGTAGATTAGAAAGATTTTCTTGAAATTTTTTATGGGATGCAATAGCTTCGATAGCAAGTCTTCTATCAGGTTTGGTAAATGCATTGATAGATTTTTCTGCCAATCCACTAAAATTTTGAACGACATGAAATATTTTTTTCAAAAGGTCTTTTGATAAAGAAGAATTGTAAATAAAATCTGCAAGTTCAACAATTGTATCTCCTGCATTTTCTAAAAGATTAGCAGCTACCCTATAATCTAAAACATCAATATTTTCAAGATTGAAAACATTTGCTAGCCTTTTATCTACAAGTGTACTTCTTATTAGACGAACTAAAAGAAAATATTGTCGATTTACCTCTACATCTCTTTTTGCTAACGTCTTTAAATTTGATCTATCATCAGAAATTAAACCATTTGTTACATCTTCATACATTCCTAGTGCAATTGAACTCATCCTTTTTAGAATTTTTTCTGGGTTTAATGTTGCAGTATCTAAAAGAAACTGCATGTTTATTTTTGAAGAATCTTCTTCAATAATTTCCATTCCTACTAATCTTCTCATTGAATTTCGAATTTTTTCTCTATCTTCTCCAGGAATAATTGATTTTGAATTTATTTGGATAATATCATATCCTAAAAGATAAGCTCCTGTAATGTCTGCTACAATATTTTCTTCTTTTGGTAATGGATAAGAAATTACAAGTTCTTTTGTTGGTCGGATTTCTTTATTTGCAGAAATTGAAATACTTTCTTGGCCAGTTTCAAGTTCCACCTGACTACCTTTGTCAAGTCCGTTAGCATCAACCCATTCCTTGGGAAGCGATACTAAAATTGTACTTCCTATTTTTTGTAGGCGTCGAATGAATTTAGTCAATTTATATTAATTTAATTAATTTAAGCCATATTCTTATATTTTATG
>Ga0055490_10000018_pt1 | contig 11581 bp, 9 predicted proteins | sample RushOxbow_ThreeS_4_FD_57909 | JGI IMG/M metagenome (GOLD analysis project Ga0055490, IMG submission 57909) | Wetland microbial communities from San Francisco Bay, California, USA, that impact long-term carbon sequestration - RushOxbow_ThreeSqC_D2 | ecosystem: Environmental > Aquatic > Marine >...
CGGTGCTGTTGGCCGAACTGGTACTCGGCCGAGGATCGCAGAAGAGCCCGATCCAGGCGCTCGCCCACTACGGAGGCCGCCGCTGGAGGCCGCTGGGGCTCGTCTTCGTCAGTGCCGGTTTCCTGATCCTCTCCTACTACTCGGTCATCGCGGGTTGGGCAGTCCGCTATGGGTTGGTCGCGATGGCTTCGGGATTCGATCCCGACGCCGCGGGGCGTTTTGGCGAGGTGGCCTCGGGCTGGGACGCTTTCGCGTATCACCTGGCGTTCATGGGGTTGACGGTCTTCGTCGTCATCGGGGGCGTCGGTCGCGGCATCGAACGAACGTCCGTCGTGCTGATGCCCATGCTCTTTGCGCTCGTCGTGGGTCTCGCCCTGTATGCGGCGACATTGGACGGTGCCGGCGCGGGCTACGCTTATTATCTCCGGCCCGATTTTTCGAAACTGTTGTCCCTCGACGTTCTGAAAGACGCTACCGGCCAGGCGTTCTTCAGTCTCAGCCTCGGTATGGGAGCGATGCTCACGTTCGCGAGCTATCTCGGCCGTGACGTCAATCTGCCGAGGGCGGTCGCGATCATCGCAGGAGCCGACGTCGCGATCGCATTCGTCGCCGGCCTCGTGGTGTTCCCGATGATCTTCGCCCTGGACCTTTCCGGCGACGTCGGCGCGAGCACGGTCGGCGCGCTCTTCATCACGCTGCCGAAGGCCTTCGCCGAGATGGGTGGCGTGGGACGGGGCGTTGGCATTCTGTTTTTCGCGGCCCTGATCGTCGGCGCTCTGACTTCCGCGATCTCACTGTTGGAAGTCGTGGTGAGTACCGCAATCGACGGTCTCGGGTGGTCTCGGCGCCGGGCGGGAATCTTGATGGGCAGTGTGATCACCGCTCTCGGGGCGCCGTCTGCGTGGAGCACGGAGATTCTCGGGACGATCGATCAGGTCGCGAACAACATTCTGCTTCTCGGGGGAGGCTTCGCGCTCGCGATTTTCGTGGGCTGGGTGATGGCCGGACCGATAGAAGAAGCGCGCGAGGGTGCGGCCGGTGTCATCGGGTTTGGAATCTGGCGAAATCTGCTTCGCTACGCGGTGCCGGCTTTCCTGTTCTTCGTTCTGGTGTACGACGCGATACCGAGCACCATCAGGGCGATCGCCGGACTCTTCTGACAGGCGACGGGGCGATCGTGACGATCTCCACGCCGCAGGGTATCGTCCCGCCGGAACCGTGGGATCCGATGCGCGTACGCGCCGCTCGCGTAGCCGGTCCCCATTTCCCCATTGGGATGGAGGAATCCCGTGCCCGAACAAACGCGTTTCTCCAGAGCCGCTTGGGTACCTCTGCTGTCGGGTCTGAGCTGGCTCTGGATGGCCCCGGGACACGGAATCTTTTTTCCGCTGTTGACGGCGCTGCCGGGATCACTGCTGCTGGGATCGGGTGTCGCGCAGCTGTTGATGCCGGGTGATCGGAGGATCACCCACTATGCGGCATTTGGTGGCCTGCTCGGGGCGGTGATCGCGTTGCCCGCGCTCTTCGTCACGGGCTTCTGGTCGGGCCTCTGGCTGATGGGCCTTTCGTTTTGGAGTTTTACGTCGGCGGGTGCCCACGCGCTCCTCGCGGACCCGCCCGGCGAAGGCGTTCCGGCGCCGATCCCGGCGATCCGATTGTCGGCCGAGACCGCGGCGGACGAGGCGATGCTCGCATCGGTGCTCCCATTCCTTCCCCTGCCGGGTCGGGGTGAGGTGGCGCGCATCAATGCCGAGATGTCGGCCGCGCGGGAACTCTTCGAGGAAAAGGGTTGGCTAGAAAAGCCCGAGGGCTATCACCCCGTTCCCCCGGTGCTGGATTCACCGAGGCTGCGCGCGGCGAATCTCCGGGGCGTCGATTACGAACAGCTCAGCTTCGAGAGCGGTTACGAACCCCACGCCGGCGAACCCGGGCGCGATCGGTGGCTCTCCTACCGCGCCAATCGCACCGCGCGTGCCTGGGTGTTGCGCCACCGCGACGCAAACCGACCGTGGCTGGTCTGTATTCACGGCTACCAGATGGGTTACGCGGGGATCGACCTGCTCGCGTTTCCGCCGGGTTGGCTCCACCACGGGCTCGGATTGAATCTCGTCTTGCCGGTACTTCCGCTTCACGGCTCCCGCAAGGTCGGTGGCAGGAGCGGGGACGGCTTCCTGTCGGGAGACATCCTCGACTGCGCGCACGCGGAAGCGCAGGCGATCTGGGACATTCGACGTGTTCTCAGTTGGGTTCGCGCCGAGACGGAATCCCGAATTGGCGTATTCGGTATCTCGCTCGGGGGTTACAATGCGGCCTTGTTGTCTACGCTCGACGACGGCCTCGCCTGCATCATTGCGGGAATCCCCCTCGTCGACATTCCGGCTGCGATGATTCACCATGGATTGCTGTCGGCGCTTGGCCATCGAGAACACGAGAATCTCGATCCCGAGCGAATGGCGGAAGTCATGAGCGTGGTGTCACCGCTAGTGGTCGAACCCCGGGTGCCCGTCGAGAGGCGATTCTTGTTTGCAGGAGTCGCCGATCGGCTCGTGCCGCCCGAGCAGGCGGTTCGAATCTGGGAACACTGGGATCGCCCGCGCGTCGAGTGGTACCAGGGGGCGCACATGACCTTCCGCGCACACCCGAGCGTTCGTCTGCTCATCGAAGAGGGCCTGCGCTCCGCCGCACTCGCGTTGTAGGCGCGCGATCCCGAATGGGTTGGCGCGCTGCCGCGCTGCGTCGTCACCCTTGCTCCTGCCGCCGCCGCGCGAGCGCGATGACGATCTTCGCGTGTACCTCGCGAGTCAGCGGATACCGGATCGCAAACGCGATTGCGAGCAGTAGCGAGACCATCGGTACGAGGGACGTCAGCGTGCGGATCGAGAACAGTGCCAGCCTGGTTTGCTCGCCGCGTTCGAGGCCTCCGACGAAACCCGAAAGCTCCAGCACGAATCCCATTGCGAGCACTGCGGTGGCACCTCCGATCTTCCGGAGAAAGGTGAAGAAACCGACGTACATCCCTTCGCGCCGTTCACCCGTCGCGAGTTCATCCTCGTCGATCACGTCTCCGAGCATCGACCAGGGCATCATCTCCGCTATCGCATAACCGACCGCCGCGAGAGACGGTACCGCGAACAAAATCCAGCGCGGCCAGCTGGCATCCGCCGCGAAGAGTGCAACTTGAATCGCGCTCCACCACGCGGTGCCCGCGATGAAGAGCGCGCGTTTATCGCGTGTCTTTGCGACCGAGAGCCAGACGGGAAGCGATGCGACCACGATTACCAGAAACAGTGCGAGGGTTGGCGCGAAGTCCTCTTCCCGCCCGATCGAATAGGCGAAGTAGAGCAGTAGCATCGCTCCGATCAAGTCGACCGCGATGCGCGCGAGAATGTAGAGCGTGGCGAGGATCCGGTAATTGCGATGCCCTCCTAGGGCTTGTATTCCAGCTACAAAACCCAGCGGAGCGTTTCTCTCGCGGGCGGGCCTCTCGAAGCTCACCGCGTAGACCGCGAACCAGGGAACGATCAACCACACCGCGGTCAGTGCCGCAGTGGTCACCCAGGCCGCCGAGTCGCCTCCCATCGAGTCGGCGACCGGCTTCATTCCCACCGCCGCCAGGGTTCCGAGTACGGCGGCTATCGAGCGAAACGTATTCAGGGAGGTTCGCTCATCGTAGTCCGCCGCCATCTCCGGTATCAGCGCGAGATACGGGACGGAGATGCACGTCATTGCGAGACTGACGCAGACGTAGATCGATGCGTAGTAGATGAATCTCGCCGATTCCGAGTCCAGCGGAACGCTCCACCACATCAGCGCGAAGAACAATCCGAAGGGCAGCGCTCCGATCAGGAAATAGGGTCGCCGTCGCCCTGCGCGCCAGCGCGTCATGTCGGAGAGCCGTCCCATTCCCGGATCGGTGAACGCGTCGACGATGCGAGCGATCCAGACCACGAGTCCCGCGAGAAACGGGCTCAGTCCGCCGTGCTCCATCAGGAATTTGAAGTAGAGCAGGGAGACGGCCGACAGGACGAGGTTGACGGTGTGGTCCCCGAGCGCGTACACCGCCTTGTTCGCGCTGGAGAGTCGCTTCTCGGCGGGGACCGGCTGCAATGCGGTGGCTCCTCGGGTCCGTGCGATTCGAGTCATTCGACGCCGTCGACATCGCGTCGGCGCCAGACCCCGAAACCATGAGAACCTATCGAATGCTGCAGCGCCTCTCGTGGCGAAAGGGCACTCCGCGGGTATCTTCGCCCAATGGCGCGGGATGCAAAGCGGCGCACGCGCGACCGGGTGCTGCTGCACCTCAAGCAGACCGGACCGCAGACCGCATCGGAACTCGCCAAGAGGGTTCGGGTCTCGTCCGTGGCGGTGCGTCAGCACCTCTACGCGCTGTCCAACGAAGGACTGGTCGCATACGAGGACGAGCGTGGCGGGGTCGGAAGACCGCGTCGCATCTGGCGGCTCGCGCCAGCCGCCCATTCGGCGTTCCCGGATGCGCACTCGGAGCTCGCGATCGACCTCATCGACGCGGCGAAGCACGCGTTTGGCGATGAGGGCGTCGAACGGCTCGTAAAGACGCGCAAGCGCGCCCAGCTGAAGCGCTACCGGGAAATCCTTCCTCCCCGGGACGCCCCGATCGAAAAACGCGTTGCCGCTCTCGCGGCGATTCGGCGCGGCGAGGGTTTCATGGCGGAATGGTCGAAAGAGCGAGACGGGTCGCTCCTTCTCGTCGAAAATCACTGCCCGATCTGTGCCGCCGCCGCAGTTTGTCCGTCGCTGTGTCGCGATGAACTCTCGATTTTCAAGCGCGTGATCGGAAAGGAGATTGCGATCGAGCGCGTCGAATACATTCTCGCCGGTGGTCGCCGCTGCGCGTATCGGATCGGGCGCGCTTCCGGCGCGTGATCGCAACACCGACCAGCGGACTGCGCGGCTCCGCGCAAATCCGGGCGGGGCCGCCGAGTCGAGTCTGGATGCCGAAACGAGATTCCGGGCGGGATCGCCGACACCACGCCGGCTGCCCGATCGAACTCGAGCGTCGAAATCCCAGACCGAGTTTCAGACCTCGAAGTGGGACCGGATGAAGCGGAGGAAGAGCGAATCGGGCAGGAAACGCCTCGCGAACGCCGTACCCCACGAATCGGGGCCCACGGCGTACCGCACCTTCGGCCAGCGCGCGGTCAGCGCGCGCTCGATCGCGCGCGCCACGACTTCCGGGCCCGGCGCCTTCGGCAACAGCTCGCGGATCACTTGTTCGCAGCGCAGGATCCGCTCGCCGTACGCAGATCCTCGCTGGTCGCCGAAATCCATCGCGTTGTTGAAGCCCGTGTTGATGTCGCCCGGCTCGATGAGCGAGACCCTGACGCCGAAAGGGTGCAGTTCGTTGAGCAGCGCGAGACCGAGCGCGCCGATGGCGCCCTTGGTGGCCGAGTAATGGGCCTGGAATGGAATCGGCGCGTGGGCGGCGAGCGAACTCACGATCGCGATGCGGCCGCGGCGAGCTTCGCGCATGCCGGGTATCGCCGCGCGCAGGGTTCGAAGCGTCCCGAAGAAGTTGGTGTCGAACTGCGCCTCGGCAGCCGCGACCTCGAGTTCCTCGACGCTCCCGTAGACCCCATAGCCCGCGTTGCAGACCAGCGCGTCGAGTTGCTTCACCCGGCTCGCGATCTGGGCGAAGCCCGCGGTCACCGACGCCTCACTGCGGACATCCATCGCGATCCAGTCAATCGCCGGCGCGCCTGGACCCAGCGCGCCCGGATCTCGGCTGGTTCCGAAGACCGCGAAGCCCCTCGCGAGCAGGCGGTCCGCGGTCGCGGCGCCGATGCCCGATGAGGCTCCCGTGATCAGGACGGATGGTCTCAAGGCTCCGCTCACTCTCGCGATAGGTGAATCGATCCTACCATCGAACTCCGTGGTTCCATCAACGAGAGGCACGCTTTGACCGACTTCCGCGCCGCGCTGCTTCCGCTGCTGGTCGCGCTCCCGCTCGCCTGTTCGCAATCCGAACCGGCGCCGCAAACCCCGGCCGAGGTTCCCGACGTCGTCTGGGTCGAGATGGCGGGCGAGCCGTTCGAGCTCGAGCTGGCTCTCGATCCGACTACCCGCTACCAGGGGCTCTCCGGCCGCCTCGCGATCGAACCCAACGGCGGCATGCTCTTCGTGAACACCGTCGAGAAGCTCCAGGCGATGGTGATGCGGGATTGTGCGATCCCGATCGACGTCGCGTTCCTGGACTTCGCGGGCGAGGTGGTGGCGATCCACGAGATGCGACCCGAACTCCCCCAGCGTCCCGGAGAGAGTCAGCGCGAGTACGAGTCCAGGTTGCGCGTCTACCGGAGCGGCGCCCCCGCAGGGTTCGCGATCGAGACCGCGGGCGGGCGGTTGGGCGAAATCGGCCTCCGGGTCGGCGATCGCGTGGTCTTCGACATCGCGAGCACGCTCGATCTCGCTCGCCGCGTCGAGAGTCAGCAGCGCTGACGTGCGCTGCGGGCGGTCCCCGGCGACTTGAGATCTGGAATCCGTTGGCCGAAAAGCAGGCAGTGGCTGAATGGCCCCTCGGATTCGAGATGGGTCTTAATACCTACAGCGTTGCGATTTTCGCGGTGTTGGGCGCAGGGTGATTGCGGTATTGTTGGCCGCTGCTGGAACCGGGGGGACGAGCGGGGCCGCCAAGGGGTGGTGGCCATCCAGCCGAATCAATCAGGAGCATTGGAGTCTCTATGAGTGACGTATCGCTTGCGTCGCCAGGACGCGTGCGCCAGACGTTGAGCGTCGCGCAGATCGTCAAGCAGATCGGGCCCGACTTCGAGCCAAGTCGGATGATCTACTGGAGCGATTTTCTGACTTCCGCGTTCGTCGGATGGTTCGCGCTCGCGCTCAGCACGACCGCGCCTTTCGGTTCGCTGCTCTACGGGATGGCTACGCTGGTCGCCGTATTCGCGCTCTTGCGCGCCGGGTTGTTCATCCACGAGCTCACCCATCTCAAGCGCGGTCAGATCCCGGGCTTCGAGCTGGTCTGGAACCTCGTCATCGGCATTCCATTCCTGTTCCCGAGTCTGATGTACATCGGTTCGCACATGGATCACCACAAGCGAGCGGTCTTCGGGACCATCGACGATCCCGAGTACGTTCCAATCGCCCACTGGGGCCGATTCAGGATCGCCGCTTCCGTGGTTACCGCAAGTTTGATCCCACTCGCGATGCCGCTGCGCTGGGGTGTTCTCGGCCCGCTATCCCGGCTCATTCCGTCGCTTCGGCGGATCGTCGTCGGCAAGCTCTCGACACTCGCGATCAATGGCGACTACAACCGGCCGATGCCCAACGGCGAGCAACTCAGACGCTGGAATGCACAGGAAGCGGGCGCAGCCGTGTTCGTTTGGGCGGTGTTCGGCGCGGTGATGGCCGGCTGGATCCCGATCGCCTGGGTCGCCCAATGGTGCATCGTCTCCGGCGGAATTCTCGGCGCGAATCAGCTGCGAACGCTCCTCGCACACGGCTACGAGAACGAGGGGCAAGCGATGGATGCCGAGGCCCAGCTGCTCGATTCCGTCAACCTGCGGACGGGGTCGATTCTCACGGCGCTGATCGCGCCGGTCGGGCTTCGCTTCCACGCGCTCCATCACCACCTTCCGTTCATCCCGTACCACAGCCTGGGGCTCGTCCACCGCCGGCTGCTGGCCGAACTGCCGCAGAACGCGCCTTACCGAGCCACGGTGAGAGATGGCATCGGTACGCTTCGAGGGCTCTGGCGGAACGCGGCGGCGCCGCCTCGCGAGACCTTCAGCGAAGGTCCCGTTGCCAGAGGATTCTGAGTAGCAGCGGCCAGCCGAAGACGTACGGGTAACGGCGCTGCCGCTCGGTCGGGACGATCTTCTTCCCGGTGTGCCGCTCCAGCTTCCAGAGCACGTAGGGTAGCCAGTCGCCGAACGTCGCCGCGCTCTTGAGCAGCTGAACGAAGTAGACCAGCTTGGCGAGCGCGCGCAGCCGGCTCCAGCCCCGCTTCGTCCACGCCCTCGGGTCGGGCGGAAGGATCGCTTCGATCTCGGCGCCCTCGCGGCGCACATCGGCGCCCATCCTCGCAAGCACGGCCCGCGTCGCGCGCTCGTAGCGTTCGGGGTCCGCTTCGTAGAGGCTTCGGATGGTTTCCGGCGCCTCGGGCCGAAGCTCGGACGAGTAGGTTTCCCAGAGCACCTGCTGCCAGAGCGCGGCTGTCGTGAATCGGGTCGACCGGTTCGCCCCAGTCGGCCCGAGTACGCTCGTCGATCCATTCTTCCCCGTGGCTGTCTGCGTTGGACTCGATCCGCTCTCCGGTATCGATTCCGTTTGGCGCGGCCGTTCGTAGAGGATTCGCGCAACGGCGGTGACGATCGAATCCGCCACAGAAGCCACCACCGCTTCGCGCGTGGCGGCGTCGCGCAGATAGACGGCCAGCGCGGGCTGACAGAAGCGCGCCCAGATTCCGGAGCGCAACCCGCCGGGCCTCGCTCCCCGCTCGAAGTCCGCGAGCGAGATCACCGCGTACTTGCAGCGCAGCGGGCCGGACTCCGATTGGATCTCCAGGTAGAAGACGTTCGGAGGCAGCGCCGCGTTCGCCCAGGCGAGCCAACGCGAGTGATAGGCGCCGCGATAGGTGTCGACGAGTACGTAGAAGTCGAGCACCCCTTCGCTCGTGCGACGCCGCAGACAGGAGCCATAGAAGAGAACGGCCGCAACGGCGCTGCCGTGGCGCCGCCGGATCTCGTCGGTCAGCCGTGCTGCGGCGGTCGGCGCGGGTTCGAGCAGTTCGGTGCGGACGAGATCCGCGAGATCGGGGGCCGGGGCGCCCACCGAGCCCTCAGGCGCGAACGAATCGGGTGCGTCGGTCGCCCGAGATGCGGACGATTTCGCCACTTCGCGGCGGGATGGTCTCCCCATCGACGTTGAATCCCGCGTCGATCCGGAGTTCCGCGACCTCGACGTTGCGGCTCGTATAGCCCGCCTCGGGTCGCACGAACGCCCTGGGCTTGCCGCGCAGGATTCCGGGCGCAGCCGCGCCGGTGCGCTTGCAGTTGCTCTCCAGCGCGGTGAACCGAACCGGCGCTTTTTCGGGGCCCCAGAACGGATTGATCCCGAGAAATAGCCGCTGGAGGCTCGACGCGATGATCAACTTGAACTCCCCACCCCCCACGAGCTCGCCGTCGAGCAGGATCTGGGCCTTGTCGGGCGTCAGCACGCCGTCGCGACGGTTGGCGATCGAACGCAGGATCAATCCCGCGGTCACGAGGCCCGCACCGAAGGTGCCCTGGCTCTTGCCGCGCGGGAAGAGGCTGTGGGTCAGGTCGATCGCTCGGTGGATCATTCCGGCGCCGAAGAAGAATCCGTAGTGGATCCTTCGGTCTCGCGGCGTTTCGACGCGCAGCAGAGGGCGGTTCACCAGCCGGTCTTCGATTCGCCCCGCCTTGACGTCGTCCAACAGGCCCTGCAATCCCTGGATGGGATCGCGGTGGGCGCCGATATCCATCGCGGTCATGTTGGTGCGCCCGCCCCGCAGCGGCGCCACCATCGGAATGCGCGGAAATTCATCCGTGGTCAACATCTGTGTCAGCGTGTATTGCAGCGTGCCGTCGCCGCCGTTGACCACGAGCAGTTCGATGTTCTGACGCGAGAGGCTCGCCAGGGCCTCCGGAACCGATCGAACGCTCGTCGTCTCGACGTGCGCGACTTCCGGATAGCTCTTCAGCAGTCGAAGGATTCGCCAGACCTGGCGGTTGCTCCTGCCGGCGCGGAGATTGTTCAACAAGCCGATTCGCACGGACTAAGCTCCTGGGATCCTAGTTTCCGGGTCGCGTGACTTCTGGGGGTAGGGGATTGGTATACGTGATCGTCGTGACGCCCGATCCCTTTAGCACAGTTTCCGGGGTGTTCGGCTCCCCTCGAAGCCTGATCTCGTACGACGCGCGCGCCCAAACTCGGTGTGGGCGAAGCTTGAAGGATAACAGGAATCGAAACGGTTGGGGAATCGCCTCGAGCGGGTCGATCTCCGCGAGCGTCGACTGGCTCTGGATAACGCCCTCGACCTCGGTGCCGCGGATCCGCAGCTCACTTGGTGTGGGATAATCACCCCTATCCGACGTCGATGGGCTGTCGAGGCTGAGTTCGAAGCGCTTCGTTTCGAAGCGCAGGTCGCCGTCGCGCAAGACGATGAGCCAGCGCTCGCTTTCCCCGGAGGGCGCCATTCGATTCGATAGGTAGACGGACGGGCCACTCCCGGTGGACGCGAAGTCGATCCTCCGCAGCGCGAGTTCCGCCTCGTTCGATTCCATCCAGGTGTGGGTGATGGAAATCGTTCCCCGCACCGAGGCAGGCTCGCTCATGCCTTCGAGCCAGATGGTTCCGATCACCGGGGTCCCCAACTCCAGCAGATCCACCGGGTAGCGGTCGTTCGCGGAATCGATCCACCCGATCGGACCCTTCGGCGAATACTCGAGACCGACGCGGATTCCGCGTTTGGTGCTGTCGTATTCGAGACGGTGCTTGGATCCGCTCTGATCGAACACGCTCGATCCGATTCGGATGCTGTCGCCGCCCGGACCGAGAGTCCAGCGTTTCTCGCGCCGGCCATTGCGGAACTCGGTCCGCTTGCCGTTCGGATCGATGAGTTGCCAGGTTGCGATCGCGGTTCGATCCCCGGGGCCTTCGTTGGTGATCAGGAACCGAGCGAACAACTGATGGTTCGAGTCGAAGTGGGCGACGATGTCCCAGTACTCCGACGCGGAATCGCCTCGGGAAAGGTGGGACAACCCGTCGCCCCGCACGACCGCCGTGGCGGCGAGCGGCGCGAGCAAGACGGCGGTCGCGAGGCCGCGGGCCACCCGTCGCCCCCGCCGAGGCCGTCGGGTTCGCTGCGGCGGCGGACGCAGCCCGTGCTCGTGCGCTGTCGCGTGCAATCTCAGAGGGCGCCCTCGGGATCCGTCAGCGGTTCGCTGCGCGGCGGATCCGGTTCGGAATGAGACGTCTCGTCCCAGCTTTCGATTCGAATGCCGTGGGATCGCTCGAACAGGGCCTGAAGGATTCGCTCGCTGTGGAATCCCAGGCTGATGACGGTCCAGATCGCGACCATCACGAGCCCGAGATCCGGTCGTCCCCCGAGGGTCCCCACGCTGAGCATCAGGAGGTTCGGGTTGCGGCGGGCCGTGATCGTCCGGAACAGCGCGTCGATCGGCCGCCAGCAGTGGGTTTCGATCCCGAATACGAGGATGAAGAGGCCCTCGAGACCCCGGCCGAGCAGGTATCCCGCGATGACCACGATCGCAGCGACGTCGACGGTTCCCGAAACGCCGAGGCTCCACGCGAGGTACCAGAGCGGCGGGTGGACGAGGTCGAGGGCGTGGTCGAAGACGTGCCCGAATCGACTCGACGTCAGCGTGACGCGCGCGAGTTTGCCGTCGACGGTATCGAGAAACGTCATCAGCCAGCCGCACGCCAATCCGGAGGCGAACCAACCCTGCCAGAAGAGCACCCCGGTGGCGAGCGCGAGCAACCAGCTCAGTGCCGTTACCGAATTGGGCCGGATTCCGCTGCGCGCCAGCGCGCGAACGACCGCCGC
>Ga0055490_10000019_pt1 | contig 11176 bp, 21 predicted proteins | sample RushOxbow_ThreeS_4_FD_57909 | JGI IMG/M metagenome (GOLD analysis project Ga0055490, IMG submission 57909) | Wetland microbial communities from San Francisco Bay, California, USA, that impact long-term carbon sequestration - RushOxbow_ThreeSqC_D2 | ecosystem: Environmental > Aquatic > Marine >...
TTCGACCGTGGTTACCCATAAGGGCCCTGATATAACCAGACGGCGAGTCGGTGGAAGGCCGACACGTTGAGATTATCCCGCCATAGGCGGGTTCACGAAGAACTCCGAAAGCCGGGAACTTCTTAAATGCACACCCTGCACGTGAAGGGGAAGATATCAGGCTTGACAGCCGGGAGAGACCGGCAAACTTTGAAAACTGAATACGATAAAACCCCAATGAAAACGGGTTAGGCAGTCTGGTGTATGGCCCCGATAGCCACGGGCGCGAATGCGGGTAACGAGCTTCCCAGACAAACAGGCGTCACCTGCTGGGCGGGTTGGCTGAAGTGGTGAGCGAGCCGGACGGCTATCCGGCAAACTTTGAAAAGTGAATGGGGCCTATATATGACAAGTCACGGAAGTGCGCCTGTGAAACTCAGAGCGGTAGCAGGTAGGCCCCTGTTTTTGTTCTTTGAAAAATCGTAAATAGTAAATCGTATTACGAAAGGAAATATTTATGGGCGAAGGAACAGGAACTTTTCAGCCAAGCCAGGTCAAAACGTATGTGGGGACAAAAATCATCCAGGCTGAACCCATGGACCGCCTCACATTTCACCGGACGATTCGCAAGTTCGCAGGCTGGGACGCGTCGCCGGAATTTAACGAAGGCGGCTACAAAGTCACATACGCCGATGGCTACGTGAGTTGGTCGCCAAAAGCGGTATTCGACCATGCCTACAGGGAGATAACGACAGAGGAGCAGTCGCTGCTGCTTTGAAAAATCGTAAATAAGAAATCGTTCCGCACCTCCGAAGGACGGCAGGATCGACGGATCTGATCGGGTATTTACCACCCGGGCGATGGATGCCCCTGCCGTTTATTTGTAGAGAAAATAGTCAATGGTCAATAGTCATTAGTCAATATTCAATCGGAGCGTCTTATGCAACTACTAATCGCCTTCCTCTGGTCCGTTGCGGCGGTGTTCGCGCCGTCGGGGGTCCTGAATATTTTAGATCACTCCACCGAGCAGGCATCGGGCAGGCCGGGAAAGAAAGCTCATCTTGGTATGTTTGCTCACAAGCCAGGGTTGGAATTCCACTATACACTACTATCAGACCGCGTAGTCGGTCGCCGGCCCTGCCCGTGTTCTGTTTTTCGTGGACGAAAACGCAGACTAAGGGGGATTTGAAATGAAGTAAGCAATTAACAATTTTAGAAAGGATGAAATGTTATGGACGACAAGAACAATGTATTAGCAGATTTTTTGAAGAACGTCGATGAGCTGCAGATAAACGCTCTTTCGGTCAGTAAGGAGCTGCTGGACGACGGGACGCCGCAGGCGGTTGTAGTGCTGGAAAAGAAACGGGCGATGCCCGAGCGTATGGAATCGCCGGCGAGGGCCCACAGGTTCTACGATGTGCCCGGGTTCGTTGCTTATATCTTCGCCAATAAGACGGGAAATACGCTGGTTCTGGCCGATGTTAAAAACACTGTCATATCGGCTGTCCTGGACGACAAGGCTTCAAAGGGATTCGAGACGGTCCAGATGAGGCCGGCGTATTATCCGGAATTCGAAATGCTGGCGGGCATACTCGGCCAAAAGATGGGCGCGGCGAGATTCGCCGAGCAGATGGTGCTCAACCGCGGTGTTCTCGGTGAGGATGCAAAAGAGAGCAGGCAGTTGGCTATCCTCTGGCAGCAGCTGACCGTCTCATCGAAAATAGAGGCGGCGGTGGGAAGCGGTAAGACCGCGGTCAACGGCGTAATGTGCACGACGAAAGTCAGTTCCGGTTCCGGCCATGACGTTGTGGAGCTGCCGGACAATATCACTGTCAGGACGCCGATTTTCGTCAACCGGCCGGTATGTGAGTTTCAGCTGGTCGTTACCGTACTTGCCAATAGTCAGGGCGATGTGCTCATTCAAGCGGACGCCCCTGAAATCGAGGTGCTCAAGTATAAAGAGATCCGCGAGATGGCCGCTGAAGTCGAAAAAGCACTCTCCGGCGATGGTGATGTACAGGTTACCGTCGGCAGTGGGCGGTACGAAAACTGGCATTACAACAAATAGCCAGTCATCCGAAAAAAAGATTTAGAGAAAGGAGTCTAAAATATGGAAACACAATTTTCTCCGGTCGAACTGACCGGCATCAAGGGCGGCAAGTTTGTCGCCGACTGCGAGGCGGCTTTCGGCAAGCTGCAAACGGACGTCATCGAGCACATCGCCCGGCACGGCAAGTCGGCCTCGGCTACCGGGGCACTGACCGTCAAGGTGCAAATCAAATACGACGGCGCGAAGGGGTCGTATGCGATAGTCGGTGATATCGACGTCAAGCTGCCGAAAAAGCCCAGCCAGGTAGCACCTGCATTCTTTGGACGCGATGACGACGACAAGCCGCGCCTGTTTGCTCAGACCGGAGCCGCGGGCGAGGCCAATCCCAGGCAGACGCTCATTCAGGATGAAGAGCACAAACCCATAACCGCATAAGTGGTGAAGGCTGACCAAAGGACGATGACGGAAGCGGATTTTTGCGAAGATGTAACCAAGTTAATACTTGGTATTTTGGTAGGTGAAGGGCGCAACATTGTCTGTGTGCCGGAGGTGCCGAGAACCTATTGGAGCAATGAACACATTGATATGCTTTTGCTTGATGTACGCAATAAAGAATTTCTGACCATTGAGTACAAACTGAGTAATCCTGCCAAGTTACAAAAGCAGGTGCAAAATAATCAGAGCCGGGGCCTGCCGTGTTTTGGTGTTGTGGCCGCCCCGCATGCGCACATACCGGACCAATACGATTGCAACGTGAACGCCATTTTTCGGTATACAGGCCGAGATATTGAATTGGAAAGAATCGCTGCGAAAGTACTCTACAAGGGGAATTGGGCGTCGATTTTTCAAAGTTTGGGCATGATATACTATTGGGCGTTTAAGGAGCGGAAAGACAATTACGAAGGGGGGATACACAGGGGTGAGCGGGAAATGTTTGCTGCTGTTTACGTGCAAGCCATTAAGAATCTTCACCGGCATTATGGGAAGCTGGATTTTCTTCTTACGCATGCGACGTTAAACAGTGGGTATAGTGTCGAACAATCGAAAAAGTATTACCGGAAGGCTATTGAGTAACAGGAGGCCCCGCGCCGATTGAGCGGGGCAACCGGAACGGAGGCCGAAGATGGACGAATCGACATTGGAAAAGGTCGAGTTCGAGGAGGGTGCCGCCTGCTGCATAGGCACTCGGCTGTTCGAGCACGAGACGGTATGGGGCACGCCGGACGGCAGCGGACCGGATCCGCCCGATCCGCATATGGAAATATGCCCGGCGACGGGCCAGAGATGCAAGTTCGTGGACTCTCACGGTCCGGACAGGCCGTGCAATGTGCTGTGCATGGCGGATGAGGAAATCTAACAGGATAATTAGCCACGAATGGACACGAATGAACACAGGGTCCAGGCCGCGAAAAATAGTCAATAGTCAATCGTAAATCGTAAATCCAGAGGTCCTTCGAAGGGCCTCATAGTTACTTTTACTATTACTGTTACTTTTACTTTTACTTGTGGGCCTTGCAAGGGGCTTTGAAGGGGCTTGGAATTTTTTGGCTTTGAGAAGGGATTCTGGCTGAGATGACGTTGCGATGGACTGACACCGGCAAATGGGACGATAAGTGGTTCAGGACGCTTAAGCCGATCGAAAAACTGCTGTTCAACTACATATGTGACAACTGCGACTGCGCAGGATTCTGGGAAATCGACACCGAATACGCCGCATGGATTATCGGTATCAATCCGGAAGTGATCGAAGCGGCTCTCAAGGGGCTTGAAAAGTGCTACTTCAAAAACGAGCGGTTCCTGGTTCTAAAAAACTTCCTCTTCCACCAGGGCAATCTGCCTCTTAATCGCAAAAACAAGTGCCACCTCGGGATTATGAAACGCCTGGGCCAGCACGTGGACTTATGGGAGCGGCTCAAGGAATACTGGTCGTCGAAGAATTACGTGACATTCGAGCACAACTTATTCAGCTCCGGGAGAAAATCGAAATGAGTAACGAAGCGATAAAGAAGGCGCAACAGAAACTGGATGAACACAGGGCCGAGGCACACATTACCTGCGAGGAAACCTGCTGGTGCTGGGAGATGGAGAGTCTTCTTGTTTTGCTCGAATCCCCGCCCGAGCCGGGGGAGCTTACAAAAATCATCGCAGCTCTAACGAACGGTGTTGGCGAGAAACCGTACTGTCGCAGAGTCGCTGGGCAGATGGTTGTGTTTGTTGCGGACGACCAGGAATTTTGCCGCGTCGCCCTGATAGACGATTACGACGAAGAAATTGCACAGGCAATTTGCGAAGCTGGGTTACTCATTTACAAGCTGCACACACAACTCGAATTCCAGCCGGAGCCGGGGGAGTGCCGAGCGGACAAAGAAGGTTACTGTGGATACTCGCAAGAGACAATGGATGCCATTTGCAAGGAACGTGACCGCCTGACCGCAAAAGACCGGGTTACAGAGGCCAACCTGCGAAACATGGACGCTGACAATCAAGTGCTACAGCACAACGTAAACCGCCTGACCGCACAGGTCAAGTCCCAGCGGGCCAATAGTAAATCGTCAATAGTAAATAGTCAATCCAAAGGTGGTGACTGATGGCCAATCGCCCGAGATTCTTAGTTTGGATTTGGCTTAGAGAGCCGGGTATCTTTCGCCCGGTCTGCTGGTTACTAAGCCACGATTGGCATTATACCGACCGCAAGTTGTGGATATGTTTGCGTTGTACGAAAGCAGAGGACTTGAGATGCGAGAAATAGGAATCCTTTACACCCCCGAGAACATCCGGGCCTTGGCTGCTAAACGCAAGTGGCAGACGCGGAGAGTGATTGTGCCGCAGCCTAATCATACAATGACTCGGATTAAAGAAATTGCGAAGAAACCCCGCTACCGAGTCGGCGACATTCTGTACGTCAAAGAGGCGTGGCGATGCACCGGCGGAGGAACCGAGAGAAATATCATCTATAAATTGGATGGCGATACCGCAATGTCATTTTGTGGTGTGAATGATGGCCGCACAACCATCTTGAAGGTTCCAGAGGAACATTGGGCGGAGTGGGACAGGTTAGTTTATAAAACAGAACAAAGTTGCAATTGGCGTTCCCCGATGTTCATGCCCAAATGGGCCGCCCGGCCGGAACTCAAGCGCAGAGTCACCGGCGTTCGAGTCGAGAGGGTGCAGGATATCAGCGAGGAAGATGCGATTGCTGAGGGGATTGAAGTCGTCCAAGCAAGCAAAGAGAAGGGGCACAATTTTACCGGCACAGCTTATTGGGATACCGTGAGTCGCCATTCTGCACATGGGGGCAAGACATATCACGTCGCACACCCAGATGGAGTGTGTTGCTGTGACGACGGGCGGCGACTAAAAATAGGACCTGCTGCGTGTGCGTTTAGGGTTCTCTGGGACTCCATCAGCGGCAAGCCTGAGCCCGTCTATCAGAAAATCGGTGGCAAGAAAGTCCTAACCCACTACATATCCTACCCATGGCAGGACATCCACGAGACGTGGGAACGCAGGGGCAAGCCATGGTATGTCTGCGGGAATCCATACGTGTTCGCCTATTCGTTCGACCAACTGAACAAAGCGGAGCAAAAAGCCAATCGTCAATAGTAAATAGTAAATCCAAACCGGAGGGTTGAGATCGTGATCGAAGGAGTCAGTACATATCGGGCATGGCGGCCGAAGGTGGGCGAGCAGTTCCGGGCGTTCTGCAAGCGCGGCGGCGGTGAGTTCTTCGCGGGAAAGTACGGTCCGCTCGTATGCACGCGGGCCAAAGAGCAGAGCTCGGCCAGAATATCGGCGGCGCCGTCGCAGGGCGTCAGTGACATCTATATCGGCATGGAAATATTCGTACTCGACAGTGTCAGATGGCGATTCGTGAAAGTATCATAACCGCGGATTTCGCGGATTTTGGGGATTAAATGAGTACTGAGGCTACGGCAAAGAAAACGTGTGTTAAGTGTGGCGCTTGTTGCAAAGCGCTGATCATCGATGAGGTTTTTGAAGTCGATATTATGAGAGAGCCGCGATTAAAAGGCTTCGTCACAGAATTCAAAGATGAGCCGGGGCAATTCATGTTGAAAACACCGTGTCACTTTCTAAAAAATAGCCAGTGCTCAATCTACCCCACTCGCCCAGATATCTGCGTAGGACATGAGCCGGGAACAAGTTGGGTCTGTCCAGTGAATCCAGATAACCAGAGACAAACAGAAAATAAATGAATCCGCGGAATCCGCGGTTGGGATATTATGAAAAAAACAGGCAGGAAATTATATCCGGATTGTGCGTACGAGCGGGTCGTTGTCGATAAGCTCATGGAAAAGTTTCGGTCGCGCCCGCACGGCAAGCGATGGACGTACAGGGAGCTGGCCGATTACCTCAACAGCTTCGGCTACAGGACGCGGACGGGCAAGTTGTGGTATCCGATAGCGATCAGGCGGCTCGTGGTACGCGAGAGCTGCAAGGGAATGGTCAAACGGCCCGGCAGGTCGAAGAAAGAGCATTTAGAGTCCACGGATTATCTGACGCGGCAGGAGGTCGCCGCCTGCCGGGCCGTGCTGTGGGATTCTGACAGGGCGATATTCGAGACCCTTTTGGGCGCCGGGCTTCGGGCGGGCGAGCTGTGCGCGTTGGAGATATGCAATCTGGGGCTCTATCGGGGGCGAAGCCAGATAGACGTCAAAAAAACGGTCGGCAGGGACAAAACGAAAACAGGGCGGACCCGGGCGGTCAAGATAGGTCCCAGGCTCAGGCGGCTACTGCGCCGGCATCTTATGACTCGCAAAACAGCCGGCAGGCGCGACCGGGTATTCCTAAATCAGGACGGCAAGGGCCTCAGTTATCAGAACCTCTACGACTGTATCTGCCGGGTCCGCGACCGATCGGGCGTTATGCACCTGCATCCGCACGCATTGAGGCATACGTTCGGGTCGGTTTTATACCATTACAAAAAGGATCTGGAATACGTGCGAAAGCAACTCGGGCACGCCTCGATTGCGACTACGCAGATTTACGTAAATGTATTCAGTGAAAGCGAGTTAGAGCAGATGGCGGGCTTCGAGCGCTACTTCGATATCGATAAGCGGGTTAATACTCTATAGGTAAATCGTGTTTGGAGTAGTTAAACCATTGATGGATATGGAGTTTAGAGCAAAAAACTATTTTGTATTTTGTCGCAGCTTACAAGCGGTTCGGTTTAGCGCTAGAGCTGCGCGATTGTGAAAGGTGAGTTTATGATTGAAATTGCAGGTATGATTTCGACGATGTTTGCTGTGGCTGGTGTGGTGCTCAATAACCGGCGGCTGCGGTTGTGTTTCGCGCTCTGGTTAGTATCGAACGCGGTGAGTCTGTGGATCCACGTCGATGCCGGTGTATGGTCGTTAGCAGTGCGGGACGGGATATTCCTGCTCCTGGCGGTGGAAGGATGGTTCAAGTGGGGGAGGGATTAGGATTGACTATTTACGATTGATTATTGACTAAGGACGGTGTTGTGTGGGAAAATCGTATGTGGAGACATGGGTCGAGTTCAAACGGCATCAAGCCGCTGTCGAGTTCCAGATGAATGAGGCCCAGAGAGTTATATCAGAGCTGCTCGCGGGGGCCTCACGGCCGCGAAAGCGGGTTGAATGCCGGGTAATTGAGCCGAAGGCAATCATCAATCGTAAATAGTCAATAGTCAATGGCGACAGCCAACGGAGTGGCTAATATGGTTTTGAATGCGAAGCGTTACCTGCCGGTTATTGAAGGTGAGGTTGTCAAAGCCCAGCGAATTGCTGCCGGGATGAGCCTGAGAGCGGCGGCGGCGGCGTTAGGCCGGCAGATCAACCAGGAGATCGACCACAACCAGTATCGTCGAAAAATAGAGGCAGACGGCGAACACACAATAGAGCCGGACGTCCTGTACGCCCTGCAGAGGATTTTCGGCGGCGGACAATCACAAAACCGGGACGACGGCAAAACTCGACAAAAATAAATCATAAAAACTTCACTTCAAAACCCGCGTTTTTAGCCCACTACAAACGATTATGCACATTTTTTAAGAAATCTCCGAAAATAACTGTTGACAAACTACGGTTAAAGCCGTATTATTATTATAGATTGATAAACGATTTATTAACAATCAAATATGAAAGGGTTGAAAAATGGAAACTCAATTTAAGAACGACGAACATTTTGGCAATGTGACACTCCAGGGCACGCGAAAAAAATGGGTGTGCAACTCCAAAAGTGGTCGGTGGTCCACACGACACAAAAAAGCCGCACGAACGGCAGGATTTACCTGGGACGGCAATGATATGGTTTATATCGGGGGAAAAAAGCCGAACACTCCCTGGGGTTGTCGTGTGAATCTTTATGTGCCTCCCAAACCTCCACGAAAGGGGTTTGGGGCCGTGATAGGTATTTTGACCGGCACGCATGACGAATTCGGCAAACCTTTTGATGATAGAAAGGGTTGAAAAATGGAAACTGAAATTATAGACAGAGGACCATGTGGGCTGGAACTCCATCAGCGAACCGACGGCAAATGTGCGGTGGTTTATAATGAGCTAAACTCGAGCGGTTATGCATGGCATGGGGCGTATGGCCCATTAGACTACGTGGCCAACTGGACGGACAGAGAAACCGCACAGAAACAACTGGACGAACTGAAAGATTAAGAACGATTTATTAACAATCAAATATGAAAGGGTTGGAAAATGGATAATGAATTTGAAATGCGGACAGATGCGTTGAATTATCTCTCTATTGGGGATATCTGGGGCACTCGTCGTCGGGGGGTTTTTGTGGTTCTCGCCGTTAAACCCGCAAATTGGCACGGCGATGATGTGGACGTTTACTCGCATATAGACCAATGGCTCACCTGTCGGCCCGCCACCCCCACGGAGAGCGAGAAATGGGACAGGGCCGTGATAGCATCGACAGCACGGAACCAGCAACGCAGGACGCTGGGAATAGATAACACATGGCAATTAAATGGTGATATGCTGGTTCCGCCGGCAGCAGCAACCAGGATGTTGGACTCGTACGACGACAGATGGGAACCGCCACGACCGATAGCACTGACTGGCGAGCAGGTAGCTATCGAACACGAATACAATGAGGCCCGTGCGGGCCTGAGAGTGAGCTAACATCAAAAATGATTCGGGCGTGTTGCCCGATGGCCGCGACTTGACCGCATTACAGAAAGGGTTGAAAATGAGAAAACACAAAGACTTAATCACGAGACTCTCCGCAATCGCCAACAGCTATGAAACTGCTGGTTGCGGCTGGTGGGAAAATCAGGGCATTGGCCTGGACTCTGAGCCGGACTGGCCCGCCGAATCTATTATGGTTGTCAGTTGGCCCGACCACGTATCAACGCCTCGTTATAATGGGGACTGCACAATCAGCGGTCCGTACTGTGACCTCAAGACGGCCATAGGCTGCGCCGCTGATGACTGCGAAATAGACCCATATTTACAGTAACAACCGCCCGCTTGGGCAAAATAGAAAGGGTTGAAAAATGGAAACTGAAAAAATAGCACAGGATGTCATCCGTGAACTCGTTTCGCAAGAAGATGTTCAAAATGGCGACGTGTTCCGCTGGTGGACTACGAGTTTAGCTACAGGGAACTGCGTTGAGCGGTTCCAGCGACTGAGTCGAGGCAATCCATGTCGCATTACAGAATCACATATATGTGATGATTATGACAGGGCCGAATGTTGGGGACCGAGCTATAACAATTTATGTAGTATGCCGCATCCAGCTATCCGAATTTCCAAAACGGCCAACGTGCTCACTGGTGTTGCCCTCCCCGTAGAAGCGGCTATCAATACCATAAATGAATAGAGTTTTTTCAACCCGGCCCTTTGGCTCGTAGCCGGGGGCCGGGTTTTTGATGGAGTACAGCGATGAGCAAAATCGATCTGCGAAAACAAATCAAAGCCGAGATGAAGCGCCGGAAGATCAGCACACCGGCGATGGCCCGAAAGTTGGAATGTCACCCCCAGACCATCTACGATTATCTCTCCGGCAAAAAGGCGATCACCGCCGATTACCTCGAAACCCTGCTAAATGAGTTGGGCGGCCGTCTGACGTTCGAAAGCCCCCGCACCTGAGGCACAAGCGGCGCATGAGCGGGGTCAATAGTCAATCATCAATAGTAAATCATAAATAAAAAAACCCCCTGTGTTCGGATTTTGCGACAGACAGATCCGAGGCGGGGGTTTTTAATGCGCTGGTATGGCTACACAGCCGAAGACAAAAGGTTCAGCGAAAGGAACCAGGACATGCAAGAAACCTAAACCATCATCCTTGCAATCGGCGGGGCGGTCTGCCGGCCCCAGGAGCGGTCGCAGCGCCCCGTCGAAAAGCTCTCTACAAAAACTCAATAACGAAAAATGGTCCGAAGAGTTCCCGGCGAGAATACGCTTTCTGATCTGCGAGTGCGGGCTTATCAATAAGCGCGGGGACGTCGATTACAAGCGGATTGCGAAGGTTTTAGGCGTCAGTGTCCAGGGCCTGCGGCGGTGGAAGAACCCGCTGGACGATTACTATAAGCCGGCATTAGCTGAGGCTGTCGCCGCTGCGGTCGCTGAACTGGATGCCGGGCATATTCACCGGGGGCTGATTGACCTGGCCAAGCCGCATGTAGTTGTCAAACGCACGCGGGCCTTGAAGAGTACAGGCATAAAGCCGCCGCCGAAATCGTGGTCGAAGAATGACCTGCTCACGTTCGCCCGCATTAAGTTAGGCATAGAGCTGGATCCTGACCTGTCTAAAATCGAGATTCGGCTGAGGATAGAGGGGGCGTGTGAGAAGACCGGCGCAGAGAAGCTCGTAACCGTCCGCGAGGAGCGGACTACCGAAGTTGACGTCGGAGCGGCTAAGTACGTTTTGAGCAATATAGGCGATAAAGACAAACGCTGGAAGGTGAAAGAGACGAGAGAACACGAATTAGGTGACGAAGAACTTACGAAAGTATTGAGTTTAATCGATGGTAGCACTAAAGGATTGCCCAGAAAAGAAGCATGTCAGCCAGGTTCTTGAGGAACATCTCAGGGACCGGTACTGGCGGCTCAATAATCTGTACTGGATCATGGACGATGAAGGGAACAAGATAAAGTTCCATATGAATCCTGTCCAGTATGTCCTTTATACATCCCTTTGGTGGC
>Ga0055490_10000020_pt1 | contig 10990 bp, 12 predicted proteins | sample RushOxbow_ThreeS_4_FD_57909 | JGI IMG/M metagenome (GOLD analysis project Ga0055490, IMG submission 57909) | Wetland microbial communities from San Francisco Bay, California, USA, that impact long-term carbon sequestration - RushOxbow_ThreeSqC_D2 | ecosystem: Environmental > Aquatic > Marine >...
CGTTCAAAAAGATCATCTGGAATTCCTGGAGTTTTATATTTCCACATAAATAATCCAATCCTTTCTAATTGAAAGTTAAAGATTAACCCCGTTTGACACAGTTCCAGCATGAACTATTGTATAAGTTACAATCCACGTAAACAAATACAAGAAAATATAGCTACCAATTCCTTGAGTAACAATTTTTTTTCTATCAGAGGAAGGCAATTGCATTTTCATATTCTTTGCAACTACAATTGTTCCAGCAAAGATGATTATCATAAAGGCAATTGAAGCCCAACGTCGTTCTTCCCCTTCAATATCTTCAAAAATAAAAGTTGCAATGGTACCGGCAACAACAGCAAGAATTACCCTCAACCAAAATAATTTGTTTAGTTTTCTGTCCTTTTCTGTATTTTCAACTTGATTTCCGGAAGGTTCAGTGGGAGGATTGACAGGAGATGAATCTGATTCAATTTCAGGAGTTTCTTCAGATTTATTTTCAGATGATTCATTTAAGGAATCATCTGATCCTGGAGTCGGTTTGGATGTCTTCTTTTTGTGCTTAGCCAAGTAAATTTCTAGAGTGTCTCCAATATTCCTCGTTTAAAATCTTTGGTCATAAAATAAGCATGAAGAACAGCAAGAGTATAATTTCCCATATGAAACATTTTGTCATGGGACTTGCAGGCATAGAGCTGAATTATCTTGTGAACAAAATTTCTGAAGAGGTTCAAGGATATTATGTAAGCAATATTTGGGGGATCACTAAAGACAGTATATTATTCAAATTACATCATCCTGAAAAATCAGATATTTTCATGATGATCTCTACTTCAGGTTTTTGGTTAACTAGCGTAAAGATTGATCCTATCGAACCAAATAAACTATTGAAAAGATTAAGAAGTGATCTTTTAAGATTTAAAATTAAGAAAATTGAACAGTTAGGATCTGAGAGAATAGCCTATTTTACATTTGTAGGATTTGATAAGGAATTTGTAATCATAGGAGAATTTTTTGGGGATGGAAATATCTTACTTTGTAACGAAGAATTAAAAATTCTTGCATTGCAACATTCCATAGAAGTAAGGCATAGGAAGTTGGGTGTGGGGATGAATTATGTGACACCTCCACAAAGCGGTTTGGATATTTTTAATATAAAAGAATCAGATTTTGCAGATCTTAAGAAAACTGATTTGATTGCAGGAAAGTGGTTAGGCAGAACATTAGGTTTACCAAAAAAGTATGTTGAAGGAATATTTGAGATTGCAAATATAGATTCAAAAGAAATTGGGAAAAATTTTACAGATCAAGAAATGAAAAATATTTTCAACACCACAAAAACAATTGTGAAAGATGTTGTTTCTGGTAATCATGATCCTATAATAATTAGAAATGAAGAATCAGAAGTGATCCCGATCAAATTGGGTAAATGGGATGAACATTGTTCCTCTGCGAGTAGTTTCATGGAAGGATTAGATATTGTGTTTACCGAAAATATTATTCAAAAGGGAAAAAGTCTTCAGACAAATGAATTCGATAAAAAAATAAAAGATTTTGAAAAACAATTACTTGAACAAGAAAAAGCCATAGAAGTAGTAAAAGAAAAATCAAAATACATTACAGATTTGGCCAATTCCCTGTACGAAATGATTTCAAAAGGAATAGTTTCCATTGAAGATCCTAACGCTAAGGATATTCTAAATAAACATAATGCACAACTTGTAAAAGAAAAAGGAATTTCTTTAATTGCAATCAAAGATGAAAAGATAAAGATTGATTTTAAATCCTCTTTGCAATCGATTGCTTCAATTTTATTTAATGAGGCTAAACGCCAATCGGGAGCAATAAATTCAATTGAACAAATAAGAATCAAAACTCAGAAAAAACTTGATAAATTAAGAAATAAAGCTGATTTAGATAAAAAAGAGATTTTAATCGAAGAAGTTCGCAAAAAAAATTGGTATGAGAGATATAGGTGGTTTTTTACTTCTGATGGCATGTTAGCAATTGGAGGAAGAGATGCTCCGTCAAATTCTGCAGTAGTAAGAAAACATCTTGAAAAAAATGACAAAATTTTTCACGGAGATATTTTTGGTTCCCCCTTTTTCATATTGAAAGATGCGGATAAGGCACCTGCAAATAGTATCAATGAGGTTGCACATGCCACTGTTTGCTTTAGTAGAGCTTGGAGAGAAGGAATGCATGGTTTAAGCGCTTTTTGGGTAAATCCTGAGCAAGTAAAAAAATCTGCTCCCAGTGGCCAATTTCTTCCAAAAGGATCTTTTACAATAGAAGGAAAAAGAAATTTTGTAAATATCCCTTCACTCAAATTAGCTGTTGGAATCATCTCTCAGGACGATTACTACCTTTTAACTTCGGGTCCGCCAGAACCAATTAAAAAAAATGCAATTTGTTATGCCATTATTGAACCTCATGGATCGGATATGGTTGATGTGGCAAAGAAGATAAAAATTGAATTTTCAAAACTTGAAGATGAAATAACCAAAAAAATTAGTATAGATGATTTTGTGCGAGCTCTTCCAGCAGGTCAAAGTCATATTAAGGAAGTGGCTTTTGGGGATGCAATTTGAGGGGAAAACTGATCCAACATTTTTAGTTGATGCCATGTTAGGCAATATTGCGAGAAAGTTACGATTGATGGGATTTGATTGCATGTATGATTCTCAGATTAATGATGATGAATTAATTAAACAGGCAAATAAAGATAATAGAATAATAATTTCACGAGATTGTGATTTGATTAGAAAATCTTTAAAAATTGGGATGAGATCTATTTTATTAGAAAATAAAGACGAGTTGGACCAGCTTTTAGAAATAATTAAGAAATTGAAATTAAAAAAAGTGGAGATCTCAGGTGATAATGCAAGATGTCCAAAATGTAATTTCAAAACTGAAACTATTAAAAAAGAATCTGTTCATAGTAAAATCCCAAAAAAAGTTTTAGAAAATAACGAAAAATTTTGGATATGCAGAAATTGCAACAAAATTTTTTGGGAAGGTTCACATATGATAAATCTTCAAAAATTAACAAGTGAATTAAATGAAAAATAATAACAAAATTTCTTCTGAAGATGGATATTCCTTAGTTAAAATGGCACGAAAAATTGTAACAGAGTTTCTAAAGAATGGACACAAAATTGAATTAGAAGAAAAATTTCAGGATAAATTTTCATTTAATTCAGGAGTTTTTGTGACCTTGAATAATCCAAGTGGTTTGCGTGGATGTATTGGTTTTCCTCTTCCTGATAAAAAATTGTATGATGCCCTAGCAGATGCTACTATAGCAGCAGCAACTGAAGATCCTAGATTTCTTCCAGTAAGATTTGAAGAATTAGATTCTATTATCTTCGAAGTGACTGTCCTTACCCCTCCAACAAGAATAGAAGTAAAAGAACCACAAGAATTTCTAACAAGAATTAAGGTCGGTAGGGATGGGTTAATTGTAAAGTATAGATATAATTCAGGATTACTTTTACCTCAAGTACCAGTAGAATATGGATGGAACGTAAACGAATTTCTGGAGCATGCTTGTGAAAAAGCAGGTTTACCTAAAGATTATTGGAAAAAGTCTGAAATTGAAGTTAAAAAATTTGAAGGAATAATGTTTAAGGAAAAGTCCCCTAATGGTGAAATTATTCAAGAAAAGTTATTGGATTAGAAGATTTAGTATCTAACAGTATTTTTTTGTCATTTTCAAGAAGGATGAAATCTTTTTCTGATATTGTAATTAATGGTATGTTTGCTAATGCACACCCAGTGGCAACTGTTAGATCGACTTTTTTACAAATCATGGCTAGGGGAGCGGAATTATTTGATTTTAAAGAATAGATGGTGTAAGCTCCCACACTGCTCCCTACTCCATAAGGGAATACCAAAATTGAATCTTTAATTGTTTTTTTAAAAAGATCGTGTGTCTCATCACTTATTATTCCAGTTTTTTTGTTAACTGTTCCTAGAAAATTGATGGGTTTGTGAGATTTTAAAATAACACCTTTAACCTTTCCCTGAACTAAAATTTTTTTCATCTAGTCTCATCTTTAATTATTTCAGAAAGTGATTTAAGATTCACACCAACACCATTAGAATTTTTAAGATAGTAGGCTCCTTTGATACTGTTGGTTGTTACAGAATCAACTTCCTCTTTCTTAATAAGGGGAGTTAAACAAGTACAACAATCAGATAAGATCTCACAACCTGCGCGTTCAAGTTTGTTGATATGTCCTAATTTTCTGGCTTGTTCTTTTACAGTTCTGGGACAAAATATCATACATCTTTTTTTAAATGATTTTCCTTTTAGTCTGATTGTGAGATCAGAAATTTCTTCTAATCCTAGTTGTGGACTTCCAAGGGTTATCAAGTCGCCTTTATCAGATGTATTTAATTCATCATAAACTTTGTTCAATTCTTGTTCATCAAAATCAACAGTTTCTGAATTCGTTTCTTCTTCGTTAAAATGGAATTTTGCACAGGTTCCAGAAGTTCCCATTCCTCCACATAGTGATTTACAGCTTCGTCTATCCATGTTACCAATGCTAGAAATATTTACAGATTCATTACCAACTTTTCCTGCAAAAAAACCTAGCATTCCATAGGTGAGCTCATTTGGATTTTCAACTTTCATGCGAATTGTAAGATTTGGTTTTGTTTCTTTTCTTAATGCAGAGTTTGGGCTTTTTCCTGTCAATGCACTTGCCAAAGCACTAAAAGCACTTTCCTTGTTTGTTTTTAGATCATCGAAAGAATTGGCATGGATTGCTGCATTGCTTTCAGCAAAAGAAACTTGTGTTCCTCCTTTTGGTATATCAAAAATTTCGTATGGAATACATGAAAATGAAGGAATAACTCCCATTTTTTCATATGATTGTTTTATAGATAATTGTTTAGAAATGAAATTATCATTTAAATCATAATTTGAAACATTATCTATGTCAAAACCCATAGGATTTAGGCTTGTTTTGACTTTAACTCTTGCATGTTTACTAATACTTGAGAGAAACTCTTCACCTGCATCGCCAATGGTGTTATAATTAACTCCAGAAAGATGAGCCCATTCAATGGGAACCAGTTTTTCAGCATCAGTGGCTTCTCCAGTTGCAACTAAAATCCGATAAGCCATCTGCATGATTTCTCCATGTTCACCTTTTAATGCAGATTCTTCATCTTTAGTTAATTCCAATAACAGTAGTTTGTTATTACAGATATAATACTTGTACGTAAGAGAACATCAAGAAATGAAAAAAATTCTAAAAGGAATGATGGATACTATGAATTCAGTAAATCCTCCCAGAATTACTGCACTAAGAGAACTTCATGAGGCTGAAACAGGAGGGCCATTTAGTATTCTTATTGGCACTATTTTATCCGCAAGAACAAAAGATGAGAGTACAACCAAAGTTGTAAAAATTTTATTTTCAAAATACAAAAATTCAAAAGAGTTGGGAGATGCCAAACTAAAAGATGTGGAAAAGATCATCAAACCTATTGGGTTTTATCACGTAAAATCCAAAAGAATTATCGAGGTTGCAAAAATTATTGAATCGAAGTACGATGGAATAGTCCCAGATAATCTTGAAAAATTGGTTGATATTCCTGGAGTAGGTCGAAAAACAGCAAACTGTGTTTTAGTTTATGCTTTTGATAAACCTGCCATACCAGTGGATATTCATGTACATAGAATTTCTAATAGGTTGGGACTGGTCGAAACTAAATCTCCAGAGGAAACAGAATTTGAATTAATGAAAAAGATTCCCAAAAAATTCTGGCTTGAGATAAATGACACCTTTGTAATGTATGGACAAAATATATGCAAACCGATATCTCCTATGTGTAGTGTTTGCAAAATTAGAAATGATTGTAAATATTATAAAACTATGAACGTTTCTTAGTTAAGTAGAGTACTCCAACAAGTATTCCTATTGCAGCTGCAAGATAAAAAGGGAAAAATGCCATTACATTTTGCGAAGGATCTCCTGAAAGGAATTCAATTGTTAAACTTCCAGTATCAACTGCCGGAGGATCAGTTGAACCCTGCATTCCGTATACTGAATAAGAATCAATTTCAAATGATCCAATATTAAGACTAGAAACCGTAATTCTAGCCCCATTATTTACAGTTAAACCTCCTCTTTCAGTATAAGAAATTATTAGCTTTGTTGAAGGATACCATCCTCTCTCAAGATCTTTTTGTACAACAACATATCCCTCTTTTTCAGTGTTCACTGCAACCCAAAATTTTTCGTCGGGTGGAGCACCCATTCCTATTTCTATGAATTTATCAGAATTTTTATCATAAAATTTGAGTACTGCATTTCCTTCAGGATTGTTGTATACCAGATTGTTATCAATGGTAATCTGCCAACTAATGACGTGGGTATCTTCTAATTCTATTATTACGGCATCACGAGAAACTGTGTTAAAATCATAAAATGGAATTTCAATCGTATCAATAATAATTGAAGGATTTTTCACTTCCTGAGCAAAAGCTGGAACAACAAGAATTCCAGAAAGTAAAATTATTACCACCAAATATTTCATAAATAAAATCAATTTTAATTGAATAAATATTTAGTCAACAAAGGGATGAGAGTATTCCAAAATTACCTGTGCAACTTCAGGTCTCAGGATAAATTCAGAAGGAGCCTGTCCTTTTAGAATCATTTCTCTAAGCTTGGTTCCACTGATTTGCTCTTTGTCCTCATCTCCATGAGGACAAGCCTTTGGATTGGTATAAGTCAGACATTTTTTACAATAAAAGAACGCTGGGAAAAATACTGGAGATATTTCTAACTCAGGATAATCGTCGAATATTCTTTGGGCTGCAAAAGGATCATAAAAATTTCCAACTCCAGCATGATCTCTTCCAATAATAATATGAGTACAACCATAATTTTGTCGCATAATTGCATGGTGAATAGCCTCTTTTGGACCAGCATATTTCATTTCTGTGTGTAGAGTTCCAAGTTTACATCTATTCTTTGGATAATATTTTTCAATCATTGTTTCATAGCATTTTATTATTACCTCATCTACAAAATCGCCGGATTTCTTCTTGCCGATAATAGGATTAACAAATACTCCATCTCTGGTTGTAATTGATGTTTTCTGTAACATCTCATGAGCAACATGAGGTGGATTCCTTGTCTGGAATGCACATATTGTTTTCCATCCTGCTTGAGAAAATGCCTCTCTAGTTTGTAATGGAGTTAATCTATTTTTTCTAATTTCCGATTCAAGAGGTCTTTGAATATAATCAATTTTTCCACCTACAAGATAATTTTGCATTGACATAGTTTTAGCTACGCCGGGATGAGAGACATCAGATGTTCCATAAACGCCTTTACAGGTTTCTTCTTTATCAAAGGAAAAAATTTCTTCAACATGGAGTATTGCAACACCTAATCCTACATGATTCTTTAGTAATACATCTCCTGTTTCTTTCATTTTTGTTGCGGTGGATTCATCCGCATCCAGAACAATTGGTATGGTCCAAGCTAAACCATTGGATAGCCTACCATTTTTTATAACACTCTCAAAATCTTGTTTTCCTAAAAATCCCTCCAAAGGACTAAAAATTCCATCTGCTATATTTTCAACATCATTTGCAAGGTCTTCTGTAATTGATATTGAAAATAATCCAGAAGAATCAATTTTTTTTATTTTGTTTACCAAAATTCCACCATGTGGTTTTATTTGCTGATTAGTCATGTTTAGATCCCCTCAGGTATATGCAATCCACATTCTTTAGTTTCATCACTTTCCCACCACCATCGACCAGCTCTTAAATCTTCACCTTCTTTAATAGCTCGTGTACATGGTTCACATCCAATGCTAGGATAGCCTTTGTCAATAAGGGAATGATATGGAACATTATTGTCTTTGATGTATTTCCATACTTGATCCCAAGTCCAATCTAGTAATGGATTAACTTTTACTATTCCATCATATTTATCATCAATTTCTAATATTTTTGCATTCTCTCTGGTAGATGTTTGGTCTCGTCTTATTCCAGTTATCCAACCATCTAATCCTGAAAGCATTTTTCTAAGTGGTTTAACTTTTCTAATACCACAACAAAGATGCCTATTTTCGATACTGTCATAAAATAAGTTAATTCCTTTTGATTCAACCATATTTTTTACTTCGTCCGCATCAGGAAACATTACCTCAAAAGTTACATGGTATTTTTTTGAAAGTTTATCCATTATATCATAAGTTTCTTCTGGAAGTCTTCCAGTATCTAATGTGAAAAATCGGAATTTTGGATTAATTTTTGTCATCATGTCAATTAAAAGAGAATCTTCAGCCCCAAAGCTGGAGGCTTTTGCAACTCTAGGATGCAAATTATCTGATGCCCATCTTAAAGCATCATACGCCGTTTTTAGTGTGGGATTAATTTCATCAAGCTCTTTTTGAGTAAATTTAACCATACAAAGATTCAAAGCCAGTTGTTTTATATTGATTACCAGTCGGTTTTGTCCTAAATTATAAACAAGTATTTTAGAAATAGAAATGATGGAAGAAGTTTCTTATGTAGTAGTATTTCCAACTGTATTTGCAAAAAAGAATATTTCAAATTTAATTTCGAATATTAAGAAAATATTGAAGATACGAAATCAAGAATTTTCATCAATAAAACGAGATGGAGATATTATTTTGGTGAATACTGGAGATCCTGTATTTACTTCTTCTGCTATAAACTTGATTTTTGGGATTGAGAAAATAGCAATTGCAAGACAAGTTAAAAATGAATTTAAAATAATTTTGGAGGAAATTACTTCTGTAGGGGGAAATTTACTTCTAAAGGGGGAAAAATTTCTAGTAAAGGTTGAAGGATCATCAAAGGGATTTTTTACAAAAGATGTCGAAATTGCTGCAACTTCATCAATTATTGAAAAAAAAGCAAATTTGGGGGCTAGACCTGGAACAGAGAATGATTATGATAAATTACTTTATACTTATCTGACTAGGAATAATGCATACATTTGTATTTTTATTGATGAAGGGTTAGGGGGGATTTCATTTAATTCTCAAAAACAAAATACAATTTGTTGTGTGTATGATGAATTATCAGCCATTTCATGTTTTGAAACAATCAAACAAGGATTTGACACAAAAATCATAATTTGTTATAGAAAAAAATCAGAATTGATTAATCTAATTAAAGCTATAAATCACATAATTCCACGACTGTTAAAAGAAAAGATTACTTTGGATTTTTTTCAACTTGATGTAAATCCTAATGGGACAAAAAATTATTTAATTTTTATTTTTTCAGTCTTAGACATTTTGCTTCATGAGGCTAAATTAGGAAAATTTGATTATATTTCAATATCATTATCTCCACTAATATTCTCACAAAAATTTATAGAATTTTTTATTAAAAAAATATTTCAAAATAAGAAAATTCCAATAATGCCTATTTTTGGTTTGGATAGTAAATTATTTGAGGATGCAAAAGAAATTGGGATTGAGAAAAGTATTGGAAAAATCCATAAAATTATTTCCTGGAATTTGGATGGAATACCCAAAATAATAGATAAGAACTTAAAAAGAAATTTGAAAACAAAGGAAACTGTTAAAGTTACACTTGGACCCAATAATGTGCATGATATTTTAGATTCCCTACAGGAAAATCACTGAAAATTTAAACACCTTCTATGATTTCTTAACATGTTCAAAATAGGGGAATTTATCTATCCATGGGGGAGTGGACATTACTCACGTATGATGAGATTTCATGAGGCATTCTCAGATCATATGAAAGATGAAATTGAAGTTCATTTCATAAGTAAAGGTCATGTTTATCAAAAATTAATAGATAAATTTCCGAATAAAAAAAATCAAATTCATAATATTTTGATGCCAACTCCAATTGATGGTAAGTATGGTCCTAGTGTATTTTTGTCTATGTTAAATTTTTTATTTCCAGTAGCTAAGAATCCTCCTCTAGTAAATCAGATTGCGGATTATTTGAGAGAGGAAAGAAAATTGTACAATAAAGAAAAATTTGATTTGGTAATTAATGATGGAGATATGGGTTCCAATATTTTGGCAAAGAATCGAAACATACCTAGTCTATTTATTACAAATCAATTTAGACCGAAATTGTATAATTCAAGATCTTATTTTTATCCTTCTCTTTATTTTATTTCAAAACAAATTGCAAAAGCAAAAGAAATTCTTGTAGCGGATTCACCCCCACCTTATACCTTATGTGAATATAATCTAAATTTTACAAAAGAAGTTGAGAAAAAGGTTACCTATGTTGGTCATTTTACCTCAACAAAAAATATACAAAATGATTCAATGTCAGATCTCGAAAAATTGATTGAAAACTCCGATTTTGGATATTGGATGAGAACTGGAAATAAATCAACAAATGATGGAACAGGAGAAAGATATGAATGTGTATTTCATCATGACCAAATGAAAAATGAAAAAAGGATAATTTCTCATGCTAAAAATGATTCTTCTATTGATTCTGTTTTAGATAAAAATAGGAAAAAATTCAGTATCTCAGAGGCTCTTGAAAAAAAGATTGATTGGATACAGATTGATATTGGGTATCTATCTGATCAGGAAAAAGAAAAGGTTTTGAATTTGTGTAAATATGCTGTGGTAAATGGTTCACATACAGTTATGGGGGAAATACTAGGAGGAAAATCCAAACCAATAATTGGAATTCCAGTTTATGATGAACATGAAAATAATATCAAATGGGTTGAAAAGAAGAATTTAGGAATTTTGGCAAAAAAAACCAATCATGTATTAAAAGGCATTAAAAAGATCAAAGAAAATTATGATATATTTGAAGATAGTTTACTTGATTTTTCTAAAAATTTTGTTCCAAATGGGGCAGAAAATTCGGCAAAAATTGCTGGTAGAATTTTAGAAGAAAAGAGATAAAGTATTATTTCAAGATTTTAGATTATCTGGCACGCGGGAGTTCGATGGGCGAACGGACCGAAAGGGATGACGATAAAATCCG
>Ga0055490_10000021_pt1 | contig 10940 bp, 12 predicted proteins | sample RushOxbow_ThreeS_4_FD_57909 | JGI IMG/M metagenome (GOLD analysis project Ga0055490, IMG submission 57909) | Wetland microbial communities from San Francisco Bay, California, USA, that impact long-term carbon sequestration - RushOxbow_ThreeSqC_D2 | ecosystem: Environmental > Aquatic > Marine >...
AGGGAACCTCTGCACACGTGGGTTTCGACGCGAGAAGCGTGAGCCGCCGCGAGCGCAAGGAGCAGACCCCGACCGCGTATCCGTGTGATACGCCGAGGGGTTCGCGACGCCGCCGCTCGCGGATGGATCGCGCTTCGCAGCCGGAAGCCACGTGTGCAGCGGTTCCCTAATGCCCACGCTGGGTCTTCGCCGCGCGTTCCAGCGCCGTGATCTTCTTCTGGAGCCGGTTGATCTGCTCCTGCTCCTGGGCAAAACCCAGCGCTCGCCGGTAGAGCCGGAGGGCGTCCTGCGCACGATCCACCTTGTCGTACGCGTCGCCCAGATGTTCGCTGATCGTGGGGTCGTCGCCCGACAGCTCCACGGCGTTCTCCAGGTGCTTGATCGCAACCGCGTAGTTCCCCCGCTGGTAGTAGACCCAGCCGAGGCTGTCGACGTAGAACCCCTCGTTCGGCTCGAGCTCGAGGGCGCGCCGGATCAACTGTTCCGCCTCGTCGAGATGCTCGCCGTCGTCCGCGAACGTATATCCAAGATAGTTGAGCGCCGCCGCGTTCTTCTCGTTGATCGCGATCGCGTGGCGCATCGCCCGGACAGTATTCTCCTTGTCGCCGGCTTCGTCGTACAGCGCACCGAGGGTGAAGAACATCCGATCGTTCTCCGGCTCGAGGACAACCATGCGGTTCAGAATGGCAATCGCCTGCTGGAGATCCTTCTCGTCACGATAGAGCGACGCGAGGACGCCAAGCAATTCCGTGTTGTCCGGATGGTGCTGCAGTGCCTCGTTGATGGCCACGATTCCGGCATCCGCGGCGTCGACCTGCTGGTACAGGGTGCCGAGCTGAATGCGCGCATCGACGTAGTACCGACCACCCGACGGGATCTGACTGAACTCACGAATGGCCTCCGCCGGTTGCTTGGCCGCTGCGTATGCCACGGCCAGATAGTACCGCACCCGGTCGTCATCAGGTGTCGAAGCGAGCACCAGATTGAAGGCCGTGATCGCGCCGTCGTAGTCGCCCTTCTCGAAGCTGACCAGCCCGATCTTGATCCGGGTCTCACTGGGATCAGTCTCGAGACCTTCGATCTCCTGCAATTGCTCGAGAGCTTCGTCGAACTTCCGCTCGCCGACGAGCAGCCCGCCGAGACGACGACGGATCGTCACGCTCTTGGGACTCCCCCGCAAGAAGTCCTTGTAGATCGCGATCGCTTGATCCTTCTCGCCCTGCAGCTGGTAGACGAACGCCAGCGCTGTAACGACCTGCTCCGATCTCGGGCTGAGCCGCAGCGCCTCACGGAACGCCTTCTCGGCCTCTGGATAGGCCTTCCGCATGGCCTGGACTCTGCCGACGTAGTAGTACGCCAGCACAGAGTTGGGATTGATCACGATCAGCTTCTCGAAGGTTGCCAGTGCATCCTCGGTGCGATCGTGTTTCGCGTGCAACGCGCCGAGATAGAGATAGGCCTCCTGATTCTCCGGTTCGAGCTTCAGAATGTCGTCGTACTGTGCCAGTGCCTCGTCATCGCGCTCCAGCGCGGTCAGCACACCCGCCCACAGGAGCCGCGCCTCGACGTTCTGTGGCGATGCCGCAACGACCGCCGCACATTGCTGGTTGGCAGCCTCGAGGTTCCCGGCGCGCACGTACAGGTTGGCGAGCCGCAGACGCGGCAGGGTCGCCTTGGGATCGGCGGCGATGACGTTCTCGTACTCCGCGATGGCTGTCTCATAGTCGCCGGCGTCCAGGGCGACCTTAGCCTTGAGAAAGTGGCCCATCGCCCGAGCCTCCGGGACCTCGTCAACGATGCGAATAGGCGCTGGAGCCTGGGGGCGGCGCATCCGCGCACAGGAGGCCAGGAGGGGCAGCGCAACGCACAGGAGCGCGAGGGCGGCAGGCGTCGACCAGCGCCTCGGCCGACCCACCGGCGAGGTTGCCGCGGATCTCACTCGCGAGGGCATGAGGCGCGGCTGGGCCACCGGGCCCGGAGCACACGCCGCACGCATCGCAGGCACACCAGGGCGTCCTGGCTGCCCGGACACTCGGTCCAGCCGGAGATCGCGCATATTAGAATCGTATCTGTTTGAGTACGCTCGGGCAATGTCACGCCGCGAGTCGGGCTCGGTGGATCGAGGGCTCGGGATGATGGTGAACGAGACTCGACTCGTTCAGGTAGCCGGGCGCGGCGCCGTGGCGCGCGCGGCAACCCCGCGAATACGTTCGATCAGCTCGTCCATCATCCAGCCGGGCGTCGACGCTCCGGCCGTGACCCCGAGCTCCCGGACACCCTCTAGCCACGACGCCTCGAACTCCGCGGCGTTCTCGATGTGGTAGGTCCGGGTCCCCTCTTCGCGGCACACCTCGGCCAGATGGCGCGTATTCGAGCTGCCCTTGCCACCGACGACGATGACGACCTCGACCTGATGTGCGAGCTCCCGGGCCGCTTCCTGTCGCTCGATCGTCGGGTTACAGATCGTGTTGAAGACTTTGATCTCCTTGCACCGCGGCGCCAGTATCGCGAGCAGCTCGCTCAGACGCTCCGTTTCCTGCGTCGTCTGCACCACCACCCCCACTCGCTTCGGGAACTGGTGCTGCCGGGCATCCTCCGGGCGTTGGATCACGGTCCCGCTTGCCCCGGCATGTCCGAGCGTCCCGATGACCTCCGGGTGCTGCGGGTTGCCGAAGATCACGAGATGATATCCCTCGTCGACGAGCTGCCGCGCCTTGCGCTGCACGAGTGTCACGAGCGGGCACGTGGCGTCGACCACATCGAGGCCCTTGGCTGTCGCCTTCTCGTACACTTCCGGAGGCACCCCATGCGTGCGAATGATGACGGTTCCGCTATCGATCTCGTCCAGCGTATCGATGGAACTGACCCCCTGCCGCTCGAGCGATTCGACCACCCGTGGGTTGTGAATCACCGGCCCCAGGGTTCGCACTCGATCATCGGCCCGCGCCGCCGCCGTCTCCTCGACCATCTCCAGGGCTCGCTCGACGCCCCAGCAGTAACCGGCGTGTACGGCCTTGCGGATCGTGAGACCGTTGAGCTGTACGGTGTCAGCCACGTGATAGTTCTCCATGGTCGGTGCGGGCATCGCCGGGTACGTGCTGCGGGTCGCGTCCAGGCGTGCCGCCCGCATGCCCGATCCACACCTCTCCGCCCTCGAAGTGTTCCTTCTTCCAGATGGGCACACGTTCCTTGAGGCGGTCGATCGCAAAGCGACACGCCGCAAACGCCTCGGCGCGATGCGCCGCCGACACGGCGATGGCCACGGACGCTTCGCCGATCGGGACGAGTCCTGTCCTGTGCACAATGGCAATCTTGCAGATCGGCCAGCGATCCGCCGCTTCGCGGCCGATACGTTCCATCTCTTGCTCGGCCATTCCCCCGTAGGCTTCGTACTCGAGAAACCGGACGACGCGCCCACCGTTGTGGTCCCTGGTCATGCCGATGAACGTCGCAGTCGCGCCCGCCGAGGAATCACCGACGGATGCCACCACGTCGCCAACGTCTATGACTTCACGCGCCAGATGGTACATGGGAACTTCCCCCGCTCACGGGAGGAATGATCGCAACCTCGTCATTATCGTGAAGGCAGTGCGCGCTGTCAACGTATTCCTGATTGACCGCGAACGCGACGTGTCCGCTCAGACCGCCCAGGCCGGGGAAGGCGTTCTGCAACGCGTCCCACAGATCACCGACCGTCTGCTGCGGACCCAGCTCCCACACAACCTCAGCGCGGTCCACATGCTCCCTGAGGGCCGCGAAGAACCGCACCCGGACCTTCATGCGGCTCTCACAGGCTCCGCCCGGTTGCCGTTTGGGGGCGCGGTGTTCATCCGCGTGCCAGAGACACCATATGACCCAGCTCGGGAACCACCAGCTTGGTCATGGCCAGCTCCACCGCCGGTGTTGATCCGGGCAGCAACACCATGATGCGGCCGCGCGCCACACCGGCCGTTGCTCGCGAGAGCATCGCCGCAGGACCGATATCTTGGTAGCTGAGATACCGGAAGAGCTCCCCGAAGCCGGTCAACTCCTTCTCCAGCAGTGGCTGCACCGCCTCGACCGTCGAGTCCCTGGCGGCGAGCCCCGTTCCGCCGTTGAAGATGATAGCGTCCACCGCGTCGGAACGCAGGAGCGCATCCGCCCGCGCGACGATGACCGGCGGCTCGTCCCGCACGATATCGTGATGGCGGACGTCATGGCCGGCCGCGGTCAGGATCTCGGCGATGCGTTGACCACTGCGATCATCCGCCATCGTGCGCGTGTCGCTCACCGTGACGATCGCACAGCGCACGGTGGCGACCGTATGGGCGCTATGCCCATGGGTTGGCATCAGATGCCCGCCTCGAGGTCGTCACGGGTAAGCCGCCGCCATCCCTCGGTAGGCGCGTCCGGAAACGCGGCAGGGTGCAGCAGGTGCGCAAGGATCTCGGCGGTTTCGACCAGGCGGGGTCCGGGACGGTTGAGATACGCACTGCCATCGATCGCGAACACACGACCGCCGGCCACCGCCGGCAGCTGCGCCCATCCGGGCTGCCGCGCCAGCCCCGGCGCATCGCGCAGAGTGTCCTCGATCGTGAAGCCGCAGGGCGCAAGCACGATCACCTCGGGGGCATACGCCGCAAGAGCCGCCCAGTCAGCCCAGGTGCTATGGGTCCCTGCGCGCACGAGATCACCCGTTGCCCCGCCCGCAATGTCGACCAGCTCGGGCACCCAGTTGCCGGCCAGCATCAACGGCTCGATCCACTCGATGCAGGCGACGCGCGGCCGGGCTCCGGCCCTCTGTGCGCGCTCGCCGATGGTCTGCAGACGACCACGGAGCTCATCCACGAGCGCCACGCCACGTTCTGCGACCCCTGCCATGTCGGCCACGCGCCGGATGTCTTCCCAGAGCTCCGCAAGACACGACGTCCGCAGCGACACGATGCGGACTCCGCGCCCGAGCACCTCCCTGGTTGCCCGCTCGACATCCTCGAGTGAGACGGCACAGACACGACACTGATCCTGGGTAACAATCAGATCTGGCGCCGCGGCGCGGAGATCGTCGGTCCTGACACGATACACCGCCAGTCCGTCGCGGATCGCCCGTTCCACCTGCGCGTGTATCTCCGTACTCGTTCCGTCTGCCGACACCCGCGGCTCGGTCAGCACGGGGCAGCCAGCGATCCCGGCGGGGAAATCACACTCGTGCGAGACGCCCGTCAGTCGATCCTGCAGTCCTAGCCGGCAGACGATCTCTGTCGCACTCGGGAGCAGGGACGCGATGCGCGCGGTCACATCCATGCAAAGACCGGACTCGCGATGCAGGGTACTCAGGAGCCGAAGTCCGGCGGCGGGGGCCGCTCGACCTTCGTGCCACAGCTGCTCGCACAGTAGGGACATATGTACTCGAACTTGTCCCCTTCGGGCAGCACGAGCAACAGCCGCTTGCGCACCGGAACCGCTTCTCGGCATCGCGGGCACAGGAGCAGCGTCGCCTCGAACTGATCGTATGTTTCCTGACGGGAGGGCATCGGTGCGGATGTACCATGACTTCGCGCGACCGGGCAACGTCGCACGGACCACCCTCCATGGTGATTGCGTTCACCGGGACTCACACCTACTATCCCCACCCAATGGATCCGAAGCGCGTGTACATCGAGACCTATGGGTGCCAGATGAACGTGGCGGATACCGAGCTCATCCTCGGGCATCTCGCCGATCATGGCTACGAACGCACCGCCGGACCGGAGACCGCCGACGTGATCCTGCTGAACACCTGTGCCATCCGCGAGCACGCCGAGGAACGTGTCCTCTCACGGCTCGCCGCTATTGCCCACCACAAGGCACGGCGCCCCGGCGTCAAGCTCGGGTTGACCGGGTGCATGGTGCAACATCTTCGCGACCGGCTGCTCGCTCGCGCACCATACCTCGATCTCCTGGCCGGCCCCGACGCTTACCGCCATCTTCCTGAGCTTCTCGCCCGGGACTCTACCGACCCGTTGGTGGATCTACGGCTCGATCGCAGTGAAACATACGCGGACATGACCCCGGCGCGGGATGGCGGCGTCCGCGCCTGGGTCACGGCCATGCGCGGTTGCGATCGCTTCTGCACGTTCTGTGTCGTGCCCTATGTGCGAGGTCGGGAACGCAGCGTCTCGGGCCCGACCCTGATCGAGCAGGTACGCACCCTGGCCGCTTCCGGCTACCGCGAGGTTGTGTACCTGGGCCAGACGGTCAACGCGTACCATGACGGCCACTGGAGTTTCGCCGATCTGCTCCGACGGACCGCCGCGATCGAGGGGATCCTGCGCGTGCGGTTCACGTCACCGCACCCTGCGGAGATGACGGACGACCTCATCGACGCGATGGCCACGACACCGAAGGTGAGCCCCTACCTTCATCTCCCGGTGCAATCGGGATCGGACCGCGTCCTGCAGCTGATGTCGCGCGACTATGATCGCGCGAGCTACCTGGCCCTCGTCCATCGGCTGCGGACGGCGGTTCCCGACATCGCGCTCTCGACGGACGTGATCGTCGGTTTTCCGACCGAGGAAGAGTCCGATTTCACGGAGACCCTTGCCCTCGTGAACGAGGTCGGATTCGATCATGCGTTCATGTTCAAGTACTCCAGGCGAGAGGGGACGAAGGCCTACGCGCGCGGGGACACGGTGGCAGAGGCCGAGAAGACCGATCGGCTGCAGCGCCTCATCACGCTGCAAGAAGGTCTCGCGGCGGCCAGGAACCGCGCGCTGATCGGCCGCGAGGTCGAGGTGTTGATCGAAGGACCCGCTCGACGGACCACCGGCTGGCTGGTCGGCAAGACACCGCACTTCAAATCCACGGTCCTGCCGAACATCGCACCCGTCGGATCACTGGCCACTGTACGGATCGCGGACAGCACTGCGCACACGCTGATCGGCGCGGGTGCCGCTCCGGCCGAGCAGCACGTCAATCACTCGTGACCGCCGAGCTGCTCGAGCTCCCGGAGCAGTCGCGCGAACACCCGGGGCCCCTCGACGGTCAACGGCGAGCTGACCTGTACCGCCGTGGCGCCTTTGCGAATCGCGCTGCTGAGGTCGTATCCGCTCTTCACGCCTCCGAACGCCACCACGGCCGGAAGCGGGCCGACCCGCGGGATGAAGAACTTCTCCATGACATCAAAGGTGTTGGCCAGCACGACCGCGTCGACACCCGCGTCATTGAGCATCTGTCGCAAGTCAGTCAGCGGAACCGGGATGCGCTCTGGACATCGCAACACGATGGGGCGCGCCGCGGCGCCTCGCACAGCCTCCAGCATCGTCACGAACGCCGCGGGGTCGTCCCACGGATCGAGCGTCGCCGCAACGTAGGGTTCCGCAACGTTCACCTCGATAAGGTCCGCGCCGGCTTCACCGAAGGCACGGGCCAGGATCACGTACTCATCGGCGGTTGCGCCGGCGATACTCGCGATGAGCGGCTTGCCGAACGCCTTGATCTCGCCAACCAGCGGCAAATAGCGATCGTACCCCGGGTTGTGCAGCGTACGGAACTCCGGATGAAGAAACGGATGCACGGTCGTCGGACGGAACACGACGGCGCCACTTGCCGACTCTGCCAGCGCGACCAGATCCCTGGCAGTCGCCGACCCCACGCCCGACGCGTTCATCGCACAGAACGGCAGGTGCACCCTCCCGATCGTGGCTGTCACCGATGTGGACATGGATACCGATGGCGGCGGCGACCCCTGCCCCGTGACGGGAATCGCGCTAGACGCCCCGCTGCGGTTACCCGGTCTTCGCAGGACCTCGCTCCGGAGGTCCCATCCGCACCTCGGCGAAGTCGCGTTCCTCTTCGTCCCACTCGAATGCCCGCGTGACCCGGATCTGACGATCGTAAATCGACATGACGACGTACGCCGCACCCGGGTATGTTGGCTCATCGAGGAAGAGCGCCCGCTTCTTGTCCTCTGCGGAAAAGTAGGCGTCGTGGTCGGGATGCGAGTGATAGACCGCCTTGATCGTGTACTTGCCTCCGTCGACTTCAGCCTGGACACTGAACAGTTCCGTCGAGTCCATGACGTAGGCCATTGTCGCGTCGCGCGGATACGCATCAGGTTCCTTGTCGTGCATCAGATTCTGCACGTTCGTGATGCGACGAACAGTTTCGGTCTCTCCGTCGGTGAGCACGAACCCACAGCACTCCTCGGGGTACTGCTCGCAGGCATGTGCATGCAAAACCTCGAGTGTCGTCTGGTGGAAGTGAAGCATGGTGACGATGATGCCGGACCTCTCGTGACGGCGGGTCCCACCCGCACGGAGCGCAACGCTCCCGATTCCCTAGACCATTTTGCCGGGAGATGACAACCCGGTGCCCGCGTTTGCCCGCGTGCCAGCGTCACGGGCGCATCGCCCGTATTGTCTCCGTCGTTTCCCTCCGCGTGATGAGCAACACGCCGCCGGGCAGCGCCCCGAGTACGAGGATCCCGAACCATGCCAGCCCGAAGCTCAGCGCGCTCGCACTCGTCACCCCGATGCGGTGCAGGAAGAAGACGTATCCCCCCTCCCGCATCCCGAGTCCGGACACGGTGATCGGCAGGGCCGCGAGGATGCTGACGGCCGGATGGAAAATCAGACAGTAGGAAAACGGCACGGCAAGCCCCAGCCCGCGCGCCAGCGTGTACTGCCCCATGACCTGAACCAGATGAAAGCTGACGGAGACGATCACCACCGAGGCGAGGAGTCGCTGATCACGCCATAGCGCAGCCAGATCCTGCTCGACGAACACGCGCATGCGATGGGTCGCTGGCAGCACCACTGCCAGCACCCGTGGCAACATCCACCAGCCTCCGAGCAGGATGACGACGATGACCCCCGTCAGACGCGCAAGACCCGGGGGAAGACCGTACTGCGGAAAAGCCAGGAGCGCGACCAGGCCTATGCTGACCAGCACGACCAGGCCGCTCACCCGGTCGAACATCACCGAATTGAGCGCCATCACGCGACGCTCCCCACCACCCAGTGCCAGCGCACGGACGAGGTCTCCCCCGAGAGTGCTCGGCCCGACCAGGTTGAAGAACATCCCGATGAAGTAGAACCTCACGTACTCCGCATAGCGTCGCCGGAATCCCAGTGCGGTCGCTATCAGCCCCCACTTGGCCGCACTGATCAGCTGCCCGACGACATAGAGGGTCACGGCTATACCGACGAGCGCCAGGCGCAAACGCTCGAACGTCGCAATGACCTGTGCGACATCGACGCGGTACGCCAGAAACGCGAGCACCAGCCCGCTGATCACGATTTTGGTCCACCGGGGCACACGCATGGGGGTGATGATGTTGGGCTGCTCCCCCGGAGCTGATACGTAGAACTACGTACGAGTCGCCCCGGGATCGAGTCAGGCGCACTGTAGCGCAGCCACCCCGCCGGGCAAGGAACACGCATTCTGTCCCCGGAATCCGGCGTCTCGAATACCCGCGATACCGCCAAAACGAAGAAACAACGGCACTGGGCTTGACAGCCCACCACTGCCTGCGCGAATGCTCTGCAGCCTCGGGGACGGTGTCCCGCTGACAGGAACGATCGAGATGTACATAGCAGACGACGCAACCGCCTGGCATCTCCAGACCGATCTGGTCGTGGTCGGGAGCAGTGGCGGGGGACTGCTCGCAGCCCTTGCCGCCGCGGGTCAGGGCTGCCGCGTGGTTGTCCTCGAGCGCATGAAGGAACTGGGCGGAGGGCTTTCCTCGACTCGCGGCATGATCCCCGCCGCCGGTACCCGGTTTCAGCGCCGGGCAGGCATCCAGGACACCACCGAGGCATTCGAGAGCGACATACTCGCGCACAGCCGCCAGAGCAGTGACCGTGCGCGGACGACGGCCCTGTGCACCGCAGCCGCTGCGCTGGTCGAGTGGCTCACGGCGGACAGTATCGCCAGGATCGATCTCGTCCCCGCGCTCGTGGCTCGCGGTCACGTTGCCCCCCGCCTGCACGTACACGCAGGGGGCACCGGAGCGGCGCTCGCCGCCGACCTGATCAGCGCAGCAACCAAGCACACCCACATCACGATCCGCACCGGCAGCGTGGTGGAAGACCTCTGGGGCGATCAGGAGGGGACCGTCGTCGGCGTGGCAGCACGTGAACGGCGCGGACCGATCAATATCAGGGGACGTCGGGTGCTCCTGGCGTGCGGCGGGTTCGCCGCACACGATGATCTGGTAGCCGAGCACCAGCGGGAGCTGGCCGTGTTTCGCTATCTGGGCAATCCGGGAGCACTCGGCGATGGTCTCCGCTGGGGCATCACGCTCGGGGCGGCAACGGAGCATCTCGGTGCATGCTGGGTCTCGCCGCTTGTCACCACACCCGGCGGTCTCGTCATTCCGGACAGTCTCACGCGCGCCGGGGGCATCCTGGTCAACCAGCTGGGCCAGCGGTTCGTGAACGAGACTGACGCACCCGTGGCCATCGCGCGCGCGGTACAGGCTCAGCCCGGGAAGCTGGCGTATCTCCTCTTCGACGACCGCGTCTACCGCGGCGTCCGCGAGAACGATCCATACTTCGCCAAGCTGATCGCCCCACGAGCCATCCGCCGCGATGCAAACCCGGCAGATCTCGCCCGCCATCTCGAGATCGAGCCGGACAACCTCATTCCCACACTCGAGGGCTTCCATGCGGGCGTCGTGCACCGTACCGATCCGTTCGGTCGGACTGAAGCCGGACCCGCTTTCGGGCCGCCGTTCTACGGGGCCCGCGTCACGCCTGCTCGGGTCAGAACGCTCGGTGGGCTTTGCGTCGGAGCGGGAGGTGAAGTGATGCGACCCGATGGCAGTGCGGTCCCGAATCTCTACGCGAGCGGCGGTGTCGCGGCAGACCCGTTGGCAGCGAACGCGGAAGAGTATCCGATCGGCGGCAGAGAGCTCACGTCGCTGGTTCAAGGCTGGCTTGTGGGACGGTCACTGCAACAGGGCGGGGAGGCGTGAATGCAGC
>Ga0055490_10000022_pt1 | contig 10898 bp, 13 predicted proteins | sample RushOxbow_ThreeS_4_FD_57909 | JGI IMG/M metagenome (GOLD analysis project Ga0055490, IMG submission 57909) | Wetland microbial communities from San Francisco Bay, California, USA, that impact long-term carbon sequestration - RushOxbow_ThreeSqC_D2 | ecosystem: Environmental > Aquatic > Marine >...
GTCCATCAGGGCCAAGCCGTTGCCGAAATGATGGTGTCTCAACATCACCCCCGGGGCGTGTCGCAAGACGCCGCGACTTCGAGCCACATCCGCCCATACCGTATCGATGAAAATCCGATCGAGCCCAGGAAGGCACAGCCACCCCATGTCCCTCACGAGGTCGCCACCTAGAACAAAGTGTGGCGTGCCCCCTGGATCCTGTGAGCCCTCCGGGACGGCCATGCCATCCCGGCCGGCGATGTCTATAAGACTTTGGTCCCATAAAGGCGTCTCTGGGACAACGTCATCGGCGATGAAGCCATACCAAGGCAGGTTTGGGAAAGCCGCGTAGAAGTCATTGTAGAGCCTTGAGAGAGGCATTCTGGGGCCTACGATAATCTCCCATCCCGGAGCTGTGTAAGCCCCGAGGAGCGGGTCATCGAAATCCAGCCTCACCCAGACAGTGGAGGAAAGACCGGTCTCCTGGCAGGCTTTATAAAGCCTTGCCAGATTATGCGGCCGGCTTCTCGAGGGTAAGATGAACATAACTGAGAATCTTACCGTAGATCATTTCAGGCGTATATTTAGCCCTGACCTGATCTGCCAGATGCTTGGCAGCAGTGTCGATCTCGGCATCAGTCAGACTGCGTATGATATCGACCGCTTCCTCCGCAGTGCGGTAGAGAAACACACTTCCTGGATGAAACCAGTCCAGGATCGGCGAACCAATAGACTCTAGGAGGGCACAGCCAGCCCAGCCCGATTCCAGAACCCTGCCCTTGATATGGTGAGTTTTCCCTGAACCGGTGGTTGATTCGTTCAAGGTCATTCGACACCTGGATAAAAAGTCTGCGTGTTCCTGGTAAGGACCATCCAGGGGGAGACGGTTCCTAATCGTGACCATGTCCCCAATAGCCTCAATGACTTCGAATCTATCGTGAAATCGTTTGACGCTCCCTGAGAAACCGCAACGTATGTCCTTCTCTACTCGATGAAATGCAGTCGTGTTTACCGGCGTGAGAACGGATAGGTCAACTGGAGCATCCCTGCCTCCGTCTATGGCTACCTGTAAGTCGAAGCATCCCATCTCCTTGTACTTCAGGAGGACCGGGTGCCATGGCGGGTCAGTCGCATCACAGCAAAAGTTGATTATTGGGGCTAACTTTCTCGCTTCGATAAACGTCTGGGGATGGGGATTTCCAGGCGCCCGATGAGCTCCGATGTAGAAGATAACATCAACCCCCTCCCGGGCGGCATCCAACATCTGCCAGTCATTGTTGATTCCCCTATGGTTGTAAGCAATGTGAACCGCGGGGACTGCAGAAATGCTGTTCCAGGCATAGACATGATTCGCCGCATCCGTCGTCTTGGTCGTGTAAAATAGCGCTTTCATAGCTTTGCCAGGATCTTCCCATAGACCTTCTCAGGAGTATGATCGGCCCTGACATGCTTGGATAATTCCTCCGCTTTCGCCTTAATCTCACGCTTTCCCAGAACTCTGATCTTTTCTCTAGCGTCTTCCCAGGTCGTATAGGAAAAGTAAGACTCCGGTGGGAACCATAGGTGAATCGGAGAAAGACTGTCCTCGAGCAGGGCGCATCCGGCAAATCCGCATTCCACGACTCGCTGTTTGACATGATTGACGAACCCCGAGCCGGCAAATGAAGTGTTGATCAAAAGCTCACAACGTCTGGTAAAAAAGACATGCTCGTCATAACCAGCTAAGGTTTCTCCTTCGCACATTCGTTCCCGAAGCTCGACAAACCCTCGTTCAATCAGGGGAACCAGGATTTTCCCTCTAGGATCTCGTCTGTTGAAATTACCCGAGAAACCGCAGTGTATCGTTCGATGGACGTCTCCGTGGAAAGGTCTTGGGTCCACCGGTGCCAACGTGATCAAGTCTGCAGGGGCGTCCGGATGGCCATCGATCGAGACCTGAAACCTGAAACATCGAGCCTGTGTGTACGTTCTGAGCATCGGTCTCCAAAGCAAATCCCCACCATCGAAGCACAGATGGACCGTTGGCAGGATGGAGTTGATCTCTTTCAGGGTCTCAATAGAGGGAATACCAGGACAACCCACAGCCCCGACATAAAAAGCGAGGTCCGCATAGGAATACCTGCTCACACTCGCAAGCAGGGACGGGTCTTCCTTTTCCGCATCATGACTGAAGGAAATACGTGTCGAGGTATGCCCAAGAGATTCCCAAGCCGAAATCACGCTCGCAATGTCATTGGAGCGCGGGGTGATAAAAACCGCTTTCACTTGCGAAAAGCTGCGCGGATATACGCAGTCTTAGCCGCATGCTCAAGGGTACAGATCGCTTCGTAGGCTGTGTACGCTCTTTCTGCAGCGGCATAAACGCCGTGGTTTCTATGAAGCACCAACCCATACTTAGCTAGCGCCCGGCCGATCTCTTCCTTTTCGGTGCGCCAATCCGCCTCGATCACGGCATAGCGAAAGCTTTCTGGCCCGAAGTCCTGAAAACTATCGACCGCGACCGTATAGGGAGAATGGGCATGAAGAATAGCCTGAAAATCATCCCGGAGCTGGTAGCAAAGACTATGGATTGGCGCATCCTGGGATTTCGTTATCGAACTCCAGGTAACGAGTTTCAATTCCATATCGGCATTACAACCCGTCTCCGTGATCCCGTCTCTATCAGACGCATTCCCTGACGTAGGGCTATTGAGTTGATAGAGGCGCAACATCTTGAAGCATTCCAGGACATTCATTCTAGGATCACCTGACTACCCTTGTGCTCGAACTTCACCGGTATGGAATAAAGACCCAGCGTATCGAGCATCTTGCGCCTTTTATCCGGGGGAACACAGAAAAGGAAGAATCCTCCGCCACCCGCGCCCAACACTTTTCCTCCAATTGCCCCAAGTTTCCTGGCCGTTTCATATAACGAATCGAGCTGTTGATTGGTGATCTTGTCGGAGAGCTCGCGCTTCAGCATCCAGGTCTGATGAAGCATCTCACCGAAGTCTACCGGAGACTTCATGGCTTCTACCGCATAGGGGACCATCTTGACCAGACTTTCCAGGACCCTCTGCTTGCGATCGACGTTACTGACCTGGGCCTTGGCGATCTCGGAAGCATAACGTTGGATGTTGGTGAAAACCAACACCAGATGGGCTTCCAGCTCCTCGACTTGATGCTGGCTCATCATGACTGGCCTCACGCTGTAAGACCCGTCCTTCTCGAACTGAATATGATTCAACCCTCCCCAGGCGCATTCGATCTGATCCTGAATGCCTACCGTCTCCCCCAGGACTTCCTGTTCTACCTCGATAGCCTGGTTGGCGAGCTCGGCATGGCTAATTCCTGCGTATCCGGTCATGGTATGAAGGGCATGAAGCATAGCCACTGTGAATGCCGAGGAAGACCCTAAACCACTGCGGGCCGGCAGGTCTCCGGCGTGATTGACCTCGATTCCGTCGTCGATACGAAGATACTGAAGACACCCCCTGACTCCAGGATGCTCGATATCATCGACGTTATTGACCATTTCCATCTTCGACCAGAAGACCCGGTATTTTGAACCTAGGAATGATGGCATTCTGCGAAGACATACATAGCAGTACCGATCAATGGTGGAAGTCAGGACCGCGCCACCGAAGCGTTCGTACCATGCTCTGTAATCTGAGCCCCCTCCCATAAACGACACTCTGTAAGGAGCACGAACGATGATCATGGGGACCTGCGGATTTCCTCAATGATCGACCTGGAGGAATTAGTCTTAGCCCCACCCAAACCGAATACCTCGACTACGTTTAGCTCGAAGCAGACGGTATGTTCTTTTTCATTCGCTGTCGTCCTATCACCGCCATTTCCGAAGTACATCGGGTGCAAAGTCGTGATTGCTTCACAGACCGTTCCGTCATCGTCCTGCACGGCATAGACATCGTAGACGACTTTCAAGGCTTTGAGGACGCGAGCCCTGACATACCAAGGAGAAACCAGAAAGCCATACTTGCGAATAACCCAGGCATCCGAGTTTAGAGCCACATAGACTCTCCCGTAACGCCTTGCGTCCTCAAGATAGTCGATATGCCCGTCGTGAAGAATCGAGAATCCGCCGCTACATAGAATCATCGCTGCAGCTGTACTCCTTTTCTGACTCGCTCACGCCAGTAGGCTAGAAGGTCGATCATGGTCTGTTGGAACGGGATCTCCGGCTTCCAGCCGGTGTGGTTCATAAACTTGGAGCAATCCGGTATCTGAAGATTAGCATCTATCGGCCTAAGCCTTGAAGGCTCGACCTCGATATCGAGATTTGGCAGTCCGGCAATATTTAACAACTCCATCAGGATCTTCCCGATCGTAGCTGTGTGGTTTCCACCGATGTTGTATACCTCGCCAACCTGCGGATTCACAGTCAGTAGCATGTGGTAGGCACGCACCGCATCTCTTACATCAGAGATCGTTCTCAAGGAATGCAGGTTTCCTACCTTGATAGGCGGATTTAGTTGGCCAGCCTCGATCATGGCAATTTGTTTCGCAAAGGAAGACTCTGCGAAGACATCTCCTCGCCTCGGGCCTGTGTGCGTGAACATCCTCGTTACGACTGTCTTCAGACCGTATGCCTCAGCGTAAAATCTTCCCAGCATGTCCGTCCCGATCTTGGAAATCGCGTAGGGGCTTGCAGGATGAAAACGACAGGTTTCCTTGATTGGTACCTCTGTAGGTTCTACGCGACCGTAGACCTCGCTAGATGCACAGACATGGACCCAAGCATCTTTGGCTTCATGACGTATTGCCTCGAGTAGATTGAGCGTCCCGATGATATTTGTCTGAAGAGTCTCGCTGGGTCCTGTAAAACTGGTGGTTGGGAAACTCTGAGCGGCCAAGTGAAAAACGTAATCTGGCTTGCTACTCCTGACAACTCCACGCACTGCGAAGGAATCGTTTAAATCCGCGTAGGCTAAAGTTACACGATTGCCTTGGTTGATTTGCTTTACCAGACCGCTCAGGTTTTCCAGAGAGTCATTCCACCGCATCATCCCGAATATCTTCCAGTCTGTGTGAGCCAGGAGATACTCGGCCAGATGGCTGCCGACGAAACCAGATATGCCTGTGATCAGTGCTCTCATCGAAACAATCGATAATCAGCTAGCACATTACCAATTCTCTCCGCGTCCCTATGCTCCATTGCTTGATGACACGGCAACGCAAATCCACAGTGCATAACTGTGTCGGCGTTGTAGAGAGAAAACGGGATGCGATGTTTAAATCTTTTCATTCCTGGTTGACGCGCAATGTTCCCACAGATTATCGGTCTCGTCTCAATCTGGTAACTCCCGAAATGATCTCTCATTACTTGGGAATCATGATCAAGAATCACAGGAAAGCCAAACCAGGACGAACCGCCACTATCCTTCTGTGTGAACACATTTTTGTACCGATACCTATCGAAATGATCTTTTAATAGCAGAGCCATCAATCTCCGACGTTCTACGAAATGAGCAAGCTTTGGTAGTTGAACCAATCCCATCGCTGCCTGCATCTCCGTGCAACGAAGATTGTAGCCAGCATTCACAAACAGAAACCTTGGGTCGATGTCCGAATGCTGTTCGATCTCGTCATTGGGATCGTCCATGTCCCTGACCCAACCGTGAGCTCGAAGGATCCTGATCTGCTCGGCGAGTTCCGGGAATCGGGTAACACACATTCCGCCCTCGCCAGTCGTGATGTGGTGCGAGAAGTAAAAGCTGAAGGTCCCCACGTCTCCGAAGTAACCGACCTGCTTCCCGTTCCACTTCGCTCCCAAAGCCTCACAGCAGTCTTCAATGAGAAAGAAACCGTCGTCCTTGAACTTAGCCAAGGCATCCATATCGCAGGGATTGCCATAGACATGAACAACCATGATTGCCCGGGTCTTGTGCGTGATGGCCTTGGCGATTTGCTCCGGATCAATGTTCAGGGTATTCGGATCAATATCAACGATCACCGGCACCAGACCGTACTGAACCAATGGCCAGACCGTGGTCGACCAGCAAAGCGCAGGTACGATGACCTCATCTCCTGGCTTCAAACCATCCTCGATCGAGCACAAGCCGGCGATAGCCAGGAGATTGGCCGAGGAGCCTGAATTGCACATGATTGAATTGGGGCCGAACTGATCTTCGAACTCGGCTACCTTGGCGCCGGAGGTGATCTGCTTGGACCGCATTACCTCAACGACTGCGGTTATTTCCTCCTCGCCGAATGTAGGCTCATGGAGCCTAATAGCTGTCTGCGATCTCGACGAGTATGGTGGGGGATTCTCGCTCAAGGGCTGCTCGATATTCTGGGACGATTTGTTCTGCATGTTCTAGCCTCACGATCGTTGTGTCGGGCATCATCAATCTGAATGCCTCGGTATGGTCTCCAGTATGCTGAGGGCCTGGGTAGAGAGGTTTGGTCGAACCAATCCCGACTCGCACGATGACGTGCGGACGCATGACATTCAGATGATTGACGGCTTGGTTGACTGCCAGAAGGAAGAAGTTCCACCGCGGGAAGATTGAGACGGGAATGTAGCCATCCAAAGCCAGACCGATCGACATCCCCAGTTGCATTTCTTCCGCCACGGGAAGCTCGAGTCTCTTTTCCTTCGGAACGAGATCGAGCGTCTGGCTCATGAAAGTCCCTGGATACTCAACCCCTTGACCTAAGAAAATCGTCTGGCCATGCGCTGCCAGCTCGCCCATGGCGTTTATTAGCGAGTTCTTATATTCAGAAATTGACCCGAGTCCCGGATCCGCAATGGGGCCACTTGGAGCTGTACTTGAAGCGGAGGACATTCGGTGTCTTGTTTTCTTTCCAGACTTCAGCTGTCGGGGTGCATACGGAAACCGAATTGTCCTCTATAACCCAGACTATTGGCAAATCGTGGTTGGCTCCATATTTCGAGCACTCATGAAAGATTCCTGACTCGAACATCATGTCTCCGAGAAAACACCATACCCAAGCCTTCCCACCTCTTCTCTTAATGCCCAAAGCAACACCGAGAGCAATCGGGACAATACCCCCGGCGATCGCTGAACCGTAGACGCGGTACTCTGGGAATCTGAGACTCATCGACTCGCCACGCCTGATAGCCTCCCGTAGCTCAGATGGGGGAACACCCTTGAGCAATGCCTTTAAGTGAAGCCTCCAGGTCCCCATCACGTAGTCACCAGGATGGATACGCTTGAAGATATTGACCAGTTCCTCTTCGTTCCCTGATTCGAGATGGACTGGATAAGGAATCTCTCCAGCATTGAACGCCTTGGCCACTGACCCCTCAAATTCAGATAGTTCGTAAGCCAGTTTCATTCTATTTCCCCAACTCACGCCACCTCCAGCAGCTTCCTTCGAATGCCATTGCTTGCCATTGTCTGAATCTTTTCTACGGCTCCATATCCGAATTTCCAGTTGACGTAATTGAGATACCGCTCGTCGGTGAAATATTCGTAGAAGGCATCGTCTCGAAACCTGAGAACGTCTGCGCTGGATAAGGTTGCTGTAGGAAGAGGTTTGGACTCATAACTGTGTTGTGAATAACCGGCCCAGGAATCAGGAAGATCCGAGGGCGAGACTTTTCCGAAAAGCCCTGATCCAGGATAAGCCATGCAGGCGTAGTGATTGGCGAAATCTAGGTCGAGGGATTTAGCCAGGTTCAAGGTTGCTCGCATAGATTCCATCGTATCGTCGGGAAGCCCGTAAATGAAGTTCCCTATGACGGAAATCCCTGCGTGCTGGATAGCCTTGACAGTTTTGTAGATGTCCTCATCACTCAGATGTTTATCCGCACCGTCCCTAACAGTCGAGGAAGCTGATTCAATCCCTAGAGCCAGCCATCTGATGCCAGCACGTCGCATCAGGTTTAAAGTTTCCGGTTTTACCGTGTCGACCCTCGCGTATGCCCAAATGTTCAGGTCTTCGGCAAACGACTGGCTGGCAAGCTTTTCACAGATTGGAATGTAGTGCCTCGGATCCAGGACAAACATCTCGTCTGCGATCTTGAGGGTCTTTACTCCATGAAAGCGGTAAAGCCGTTTGATCTGGTTAACGACTCGGACGGGGTCTCTGCGACGGTAAAGATTCGCGTGCTGAAAGACGTTGATCATGCAGAACGAGCATTTGAAAGGACATCCCAGCGTTGTGTAGATCGAGGCATAAGGTTGTCTCGCGCTTCCATCCAAGCACTGCCAGACGTGAGCTCTATATTTTTCCATCGGCAGAAGATCCCAGACATCACCGTGTAGCCCGTCAATAGGTATCAACTCGGCTCTTGGATTTCTGTGAACCTGTCCGTCTAATGTTGCCCAAACGAGTCCTGGAATCTTGTCAGGTAATGTTTCCGTGATAAGGTGCATGATCGTGACCGGGCCTTCCCCGTCACAGACATAATGGGCATTCTCCTCGAGCAAGGTCCTTTCAGGTAATGCGGAAACGTGATTCCCAACCATCAACGTCTGGATCATGAGGGAGCGAAGCTCGTTCACGACTTCACAGGCGCCAACCATCTGCTGCGTAGACGCTGAAGGCTGGTGCCCGAAGACAACCACGACGGCGAGTTTCGTCGATCCAACCCGTTGTGCTACTTCCTCCGCGGTAAGCCCCTCAGCTTCCTGATCGATGAGTCGAACCGAAAATCCACGATCTCTCAGCCATCCGGTGATCATGCGAGCCCACGTAGGAGGTTCTATCGCGGTCTGACCATTCGACAGGTCCCCGTAGATGACGTCTTGTGCTCCCGGGTGAATGATGGCTACGTCATACACGCTGCCATTGCTCCGGCTGATCTGGGACAGACCAAGGTTTGGGCTTCCCGTGGAAAATAACGACCCTGGCTTCTTGCGGCAAGGTCTTTGACTTCAGCCACGTCTGGACTTTGTAGGACACACACCAGTCTTCCGGAAAGGTTGCGCAAGGATACATGATCTCCTGGATGAAGTTCTGGTCCCCGCGCATGACCTGCACGACACCAGAATTGAACTCGGTAAATATCCTGTCTCCTGCCCCGGCCGTCCAGGCCATGACAGAACTGTTGTATTCCGAGTTGCCCCTCATCTCGCGCCAGTCCTTGATGATAACGAAGGGAGCATCAAAATCAGCAAGGTCATCCAATGATCCTACAACCGTGACATCTAGGTCTAGGTAGAGAACCCTGTCTTTGAACCGCCCCGGCTCGAACAGGCTCGTTTTAGCCCACCAGTGAGGAAAAGGAGAATCATCGAGGCACACAAAATCATAAGGTTGGGCGACGTGATGGGAAACCATCTGCTCGAGACGCTCAACATGGCTGTAGTTGTACTCAGGTCCTTTTGAGAGAACGCAAGCTATTGTCAGGGACACCGAACAGATCTCTGGTTCGTCCTGACATAGAGTAACACCCTTCATGCCAGTCTGTATCAGACTCGATCTCTCTCAAGAGTTGGTCGACGACGGCTTGCTCCATCATGTGATGGCCCAACCGGTATCCGGCATATGGCCCTGGGATCATTGGACAACCACACAGAACCACGGTGGAGAACCCCATCATCGAGGCGAGTTTCCTGGCCCCCCAAGCGCTACTACCGTTACTTCCTTGGATGGACTTCCAGACGTAATCCACCTCCTTGGCGGGTCTGGCTGCGTGGACTGTAAAGTCAGGGCCGAATAACTCCCGCTGGCGGGAGATCCACATCCAAGGTTCCTTGGTGTACTGAGAGGGATGGTAGGTAAAAAGGGCAAAAGCCTTGACTTCACGGGAAGCCCCATTTACGGCAATGAGAGGCGTCTTGGGGCCGAAAAGGCTTTTGGCTGCCTGGAGGTCATCCTCGAGACAAAGAGCGCTCCCAGCAACGATACAGGCCCCAGAATGCCTAAAAAAATAGGGCGGCTCGGAAGCCGCCCCCAGGTTTGTGGTCACGGAGGAAACTACGCCAGTGACGAAAGCACTCCAGACGTCGCCACCAGGCACTCGGCGATATTGACGTTGCCGGCCGCCACCGCCGCTTCGTTCGAGATCACGTTGGTCACGACGTAAGCCGAGACCTTCGAGATCAGCGAGCCCGCAGCAAATGGGGTTGCCGACCACAGTCGAACGAAGATGAAGTCGCCGATCTGCAGATTGAGGTTGTCATCCTTGTTGTTGAAATAGCCAGCCGTTTCGACCGTCGTCAGGGTATCGGTCGTATCGTAGCTGTAGATCTTGCGGCCCGGAGGAGCATTGACCAGGCCAAGCAAATTGCCTTCTGTGTATGCCATGGTTGCCTCTCCTTTACGAAGTTGCGATGGCCGCGGTGTCGTCGAGGTTACCCTCAATTACACCGGTGTCATCGATCATGACGGCCTGGCCGCTCATCATGTGGTTGACGAAGTGCGCTGCCCGATCGCCATGCCACGTGATGTCGGCTGCCACCGCCTCATTGCCTGCCACATTCCCCGCTGACTGCGCAACTGCGTAGCCAACAGCCAGTTTGTGGTAGATGAAGCACTTGGCCGTCGCCGTGCCGGCACCGGGAAGACCGGTTTGCATCTTCCACTTGATGCCCATCCAGTCCTTCCAGCGAGCCCGACCGATCGCGGGACCCGTACGGAAAGCCATACCGTCGGTACCCACGTACTCGGACCTCTGGAACTGGTCCAGCAACATGAGTTGCGACCAGTACCTTGCGGTAACGACGGCATAGACCTGCCCGTCGTTTGGCACGTCATTGGCCCATGCCGCCTCGGCAAACTGAATCGCGGTGGCACGGATATTGGCGAGGGCGGAAACCGTCAGGGTCACGGTTGACTGAGTGGTGCTATCCAGCACGGTCGTAATCTGGTCGTCGACCTTACGGCCCAAAGCCATCGCTCCACCGGAGGCAATGACATCGCGCTCGTTGATGTTGGTCTTGGCCTCGTCCAGCTTGTCCACCCAGTCTCCTGCGTAGAAGTCTGCCAGCGTGCAGGAAGGC
>Ga0055490_10000023_pt1 | contig 10880 bp, 4 predicted proteins | sample RushOxbow_ThreeS_4_FD_57909 | JGI IMG/M metagenome (GOLD analysis project Ga0055490, IMG submission 57909) | Wetland microbial communities from San Francisco Bay, California, USA, that impact long-term carbon sequestration - RushOxbow_ThreeSqC_D2 | ecosystem: Environmental > Aquatic > Marine >...
GGAGCGCGTGAAGAAGAAGATCGAAGAGGCCGGGGGCACCGCGGAGGTGAAGTGAGGCGGCGCACGAGCGGCCGCCTGTCCGTACTTGCAGCCTGGTAGGAGTCACGATGCCGTCACAGATTCCGAGCAATTTTCGAATGCGACAGAATTTCGGAAAGATCCGAAGGATCATCGGCATCCCGGATCTGATCGAGTTGCAGAAGCGCTCGTACGAGGAGTTTCTGCAGAAGGGAGCGCCGGCGGAAGATCGGCGCGACGCCGGGTTGCAGGGTGTCTTCAAGCTCGTGTTTCCGATCAAGGATTTCAACGAAACCGCCTCGCTCGAGTTCGTCAGCTACGACCTCGGAGAGCCAAAGTACGACGTCGACGAATGTCATCAGCGCGGCATGACCTTTGCGGCTCCGCTCAAGGTCACGGTGCAGCTCGTCATCTGGGACGTGGATCCCGAGACCGGGACGCGTTCGATCAAGAACGTCAAGGAGCAGGAAGTCTACTTCGGGGAGATCCCGCTCATGACCGAGAACGGCACGTTCATGGTCAACGGGACCGAGCGTGTCATCGTCAGCCAGCTGCATCGCTCCCCGGGGGTGTTCTTCGACCACGACAAGGGTAAGACGCACTCCAGCGGAAAGTTGCTCTATTCGGCCCGCATCATTCCGTATCGGGGATCGTGGATCGACTTCGAGTTCGATCCCAAGGATCTCCTGTTCGTGCGCATTGACCGTCGACGGAAGTTCCACGCCACCGTGCTTCTCCGCGCGCTCGGCATGGCGACGGAAGACCTGCTGAACTACTTCTATCCGCGCGAGACGATCCTGCTGGACGGCAAGTCGATGGCCAAGGAGTTCCAGCCCGACCAGCTGCTGGGGGTGAAGTCCACGAAGGACGTGCGCCACCCGGGCACCAACGAGTTGCTCGTCAAGGACGGACGCAAGTTCACGCGGGCGATCATCCGGCAGATGGAAGCTGCGGGCATCGAGCAGGTTCCGATCGGTCTGGACGAGGTGCTCAACCGCGTCATGGCGCGTGACGTGACCGACCCCAAGTCCGGCGAGCACCTGCTGAAGTGCAACGAGGAGATCTCGCAGGATGCGCTCGACGAGATGCGCCGTCGTGGCGTGACTCGGATCGAGGTGCTGATTCTGGACGACCGGCACATCGGTCCGTCCCTGCGCGATACGGTCATGCAGGACAAGATCGGCTCCCCCGAGGAGGCGATCCTCGACATCTACCGTCGACTGCGCCCCGGCGACCCACCGACCCCCGAAACGGCGACCGCGTTCTTCAATAACTTATTCTTCAACCCGGAGCGCTACGACCTGTCGCGCGTGGGGCGGCTCAAGCTCAACCACAAGCTCAAGCTCAACGTACCGCTCGAGCAGGGTACGCTGCGCCGCGAGGACATCCTCGAAGTCGTGCGCTATCTGCTCGAGCTCAAGAACGGTCGGGGGGCGATCGACGATATCGACCACCTCGGCAACCGCCGCGTCCGGGCGGTCGGCGAGCTGGTTGAGAACCAGTACCGCATCGGGCTCATGCGCATGGAGCGCGCCGTGAAAGAGCGCATGAGCCTGCAGGACATCGAGACGCTGATGCCGCAGGAGCTGATCAACTACAAACCGGTATCCGCGGTGATCAAGGAATTCTTCGGCTCGAGCCAGCTCTCGCAATTCATGGATCAGATGAATCCGCTCTCCGAGGTCACACACAAGCGTCGCCTGTCGGCTCTCGGTCCCGGCGGTCTCACGCGGGAGCGCGCCGGGTTCGAGGTGCGTGACGTACACCCGACCCACTACGGCCGCGTCTGCCCGATCGAGACGCCCGAAGGGCCGAACATCGGTCTGATCTCGAGTCTGTCGACCTATGCTCGGGTGAACGAGTTTGGTTTCATCGAGACCCCGTATCGGGAAGTCGAGGGCGGCAAGCTGACCGAACGGATTCGCTACCTCTCGGCGCTCGAAGAGGAAGATCACGTCATTGCGCAGGCCAACGCGCCCGTGGACGATCGCGGTAACTTCACCTCCGACATGCTCTCCGCACGCCTGGGGGGCGAGTTCGTCATGGTCCGGCCCGATCAGGTCGAGTATATGGATGTGTCACCCAACCAGCTCGTCAGCGTTGCGGCGGGGCTGATCCCGTTCCTCGAGCACGACGATGCCAACCGCGCACTTATGGGCTCCAACATGCAACGGCAGGCCGTGCCGCTGCTGCGTACGGAGGCTCCCCTCGTCGGCACCGGGATGGAGGATGTCGTAGCGCGCGATTCGGGTGTCACCGTGGTGGCTCGTCGCGACGGGTACGTGGAGAGCGTCGATTCCATGCGCGTGGTCGTGAAAGCCGACCAGCCGCGCCGTGATGTACGTGACCCGGGCGTCGACATCTACAACCTCGTCAAGTACCAGCGTTCCAATCAGAACACGTGCATCAACCAGCGTCCCGTCGTGGTGGTCGGCGACCACGTGAAGGCCGGCGACGTGATCGCGGATGGTGCGGCGACCGATGTCGGGGAGCTCGCGCTCGGACGCAACGTGCTCGTCGCCTTCATGCCGTGGGGTGGCTACAACTTCGAGGACTCGATCCTGATCAGTGAGCGGGTCGTAAAGGAAGACCTTTTCACGTCCATTCATATCGAGGAGTTCGAGTGCGTTGCGCGTGATACGAAGCTCGGGCCCGAGGAGATCACCCGGGACATCCCGAACGTCGGTGATGAGGCGCTGAAGGACCTCGACGAAAGCGGCATCATCAGGATCGGCGCCGAGGTTGAACCCGGGGATATCCTGGTCGGCAAGATCACCCCGAAGGGAGAGACCCAGCTCTCGCCGGAAGAGAAGCTCCTGCGGGCTATCTTCGGCGAGAAGGCCGGAGAGGTGCGCGACACGTCGCTTCGGGTGCCGCCCGGCGTCGAGGGAACGGTCATCAACGCGCGGGTCTTTTCCCGTAAGGGCATTGGCAAGGACGACCGCAGCCGCGCGATCGAGGAAGACGAGGTCCAGCGGCTCGAGAAGGATCAGAATGACGAGATCCGCATCCTGCACGACAGCACGCGCACTCAGGTCCAGAAGCTGCTCGACGGTAAGGAGACCGCGGCGCGGCTGACGGATGACAATCGAAAGGTCCTTTTGCCCAAAGGCCACCGGATCGCGGTTTCAGACATCGCGGAGATTCCGACATCCTACTGGGCGGACATCAAGATCGGTGACGACAAGACCGAGGGCGAGCTCAGTCGTGTCGTCGAGGGAATGCAGGAGCGCGTGAGCCTGCTGCGGGTGGCCGTCCAGCAGAAGATAGAGCGCCTGAGGGGCGGCGACGAGCTGCCCCCCGGGGTGATCAAGATGGTGCAGGTCTTCGTTGCCATCAAGCGGAAGCTGCAGGTCGGCGACAAGATGGCCGGGCGCCACGGCAACAAGGGGGTGCTCTCGCGAATTCTTCCGCAGGAGGACATGCCCTTCCTGGCCGATGGCACGCCCGTCGACCTGGTCCTCAACCCGCTCGGCGTTCCCTCTCGTATGAACGTCGGCCAGATCCTGGAGACACACCTGGGCTGGGCGGCGGCAGAGCTGGGGCGCCGCCTCCGCCAGGAGCTGGAAGCCAGCGGCCGCAATCAGGTGGCTGGCCTGCGGGAGCGCCTGAAGGCCATCTACGGTCAGAGCCACGAGCTGATCGATGGGCTCACCGACGAGGACATCGTGAAGGTGGCCGAGAAGGCCAGTCCCGGGGTGCTGCTGGCGTCGCCAGTATTCGACGGCGCAGGGGAGGCGGAAGTCTTTGGTCTCCTGGAGCAGGCGAACTTACCCGCAACCGGACAGGCGACACTGTACGATGGTCGCACCGGTGATGCGTTCGCCCGGCCGGTCACGGTCGGGATCATGTACATCATGAAGCTCCACCATCTGGTCGATGACAAGATCCATGCGCGATCGACCGGACCGTACTCGCTCGTGACCCAGCAGCCGCTCGGCGGTAAGGCGCAGTTCGGTGGCCAGCGGCTGGGGGAGATGGAAGTGTGGGCGCTGGAGGCATACGGCGCCGCGTACAGCCTTCAGGAGATGCTGACCGTCAAGTCGGATGATGTGGCCGGACGTACGCGTATGTACGAGGCCATTGTTAAAGGCGAGAATACGCTCGAGCCGGGGCTTCCTGAATCCTTCAACGTCATGGTGAAGGAGTTGCAGAGCCTGGCGATCGACGTCGAGCTGCTCGAAGAACGGCCGTAAGCGGGAGGTCGAGTATCCATGGATGATCTCTTTTCCCTGTTCGAGACACCCAAGAACCCGCTGAGCTTCAATGCGCTCCGGATCTCGCTGGCCTCGCCGGAGAAGATCCGGTCGTGGTCTCACGGCGAGGTGAAGAAGCCGGAGACCATCAACTACCGGACCTTCAAGCCCGAGCGTGATGGGCTGTTCTGTGCGAAAATCTTCGGGCCGACGAAGGACTACGAGTGCAATTGCGGTAAGTACAAGCGCATGCGCCACCGCGGCGTCGTGTGCGAGAAGTGCGGCGTCGAGGTCATCCAGTCGAAGGTGCGCCGCGAGCGCATGGGCCACATCGATCTGGCGACTCCCGTGGCCCATATCTGGTTTCTGAAGAGTCTGCCGTCGCGGATTGCGACCCTGCTCGACATGACGCTCAAGGATGTCGAGAAGGTGCTGTACTTTGAAGCCTACGTCGTCATCGAACCCGAGGGTACCTCGCTTCAGGCCAAGGAGCTGCTCAGCGAAACGAAGTACCGCAAGGCGAACGAGGAGTTCGGTCCTGGATCCTTCCAGGCTGGCATGGGGGCGGCGGCGATTCGCAAGCTTCTCGCCGCCATCGACGTCGAGGACCTGTCCGACGAGCTCCGCGCCGAGATGAAAGAGGCCACGAGTGATGCCCGGCGCAAGAAGCTCGCCAAGCGCCTGAAGGTCGTCAACGCGTTCCGTGGCTCGGGCAACAAGCCGGAGTGGATGGTTCTCGAGGTCATCCCTGTGCTGCCGCCGGACCTCCGGCCGCTGGTGCCGCTGGACGGCGGCCGCTTCGCGACGTCCGATCTGAACGACCTCTACCGGCGCGTCATCAACCGTAACAATCGCCTCCGGCGGCTCCTGGAGCTCAATGCGCCTGACATCATCATCCGCAACGAAAAGCGGATGTTGCAGGAAGCGGTCGACGCGCTCTTCGACAATGGGCGGCGCGGCCGGGCCATCACCGGACCGAACAAGCGTCCGCTCAAGTCGCTCGCCGACATGCTCAAGGGCAAGAGCGGACGGTTCCGTCAGAACTTGCTCGGCAAGCGGGTGGATTACTCCGGCCGCTCTGTGATCGTCGTCGGACCGGAGCTGCGTCTCCATCAATGCGGCCTGCCGAAGAAGATGGCGCTCGAGCTGTTCAAGCCCTTCATTTACAACAAGCTCGAAGAGCGCGGCTACGTCACGACCATCAAGAGCGCGAAGAAGATGGCCGAGAAGGGGCGTCCCGAAGTCTGGGATATTCTGGATGAGGTGATCCGGGAGCACCCGGTGCTCCTGAACCGTGCGCCGACGCTCCATCGCCTGGGCATCCAGGCCTTCGAGCCGCTGCTGGTGGAAGGAAAGGCGATCCAGCTCCACCCACTCGTGTGTGCCTCGTACAACGCGGACTTTGACGGTGATCAGATGGCCGTGCACGTTCCGCTGTCGATCGAGGCGCAGGTCGAGGCTCGCGCACTCATGATGTCGACCAATAACATCCTGTCACCGGCGAACGGGAAGCCGATCATCGTGCCGACCCAGGACATCGTGCTGGGCATCTACAACATGACGCGGGAGCAGCCCCTCCTCGAGGGCGAGCGCCGGCTGTTCGGGAGCTACGAAGAGACCCGGATGGCATACGACCAGGGTGGCATTGACTTGCAGGCGCCCATCCGCGTGCGGGTCCGGGACAGCGAGGGAACGCGGCTCGTCGATACGACGGTAGGGCGCGTGCTGCTCTACGAAATCGTCCCGCCGGAACTGAAGTTCGACGAGGTGAACCGGCTCATGAACAAGCGTGAGCTGGCGAATCTCATCGACCTGGCCTATCGGCGCTCGGGTAACAAGGCGACGGTCATCTTCGCCGACCGCCTGAAGGACATGGGCTACGAGCAGGCGACCCGGGCTGGTCTGTCGATCGCGATCAAGGACATGGTGACGCCCGCCAACAAACCGCAGCTGCTCGAGGAAGCACGGGGCGATGTCCGTGAGATCGAGGAGCAGTACACCCAGGGGCTGATCACCGACGGCGAGCGCTACAACAAGGTCGTCGACATCTGGGCCAGCGTCACCGATCGGATCGCCGACGAGATGCTCGAAGAGCTCGGCAGCGACACCGTGAAGGATTCGACCGGGAAAGAGCACTCGGTGGCGAGCTTCAATCCGATCTTCATGATGGCCGATTCCGGTGCGCGCGGCAGCGCGCAGCAGATCCGTCAGCTCGCCGGCATGCGTGGTCTGATGGCCAAGCCGTCCGGGGAGATCATCGAAACACCGATCACGGCCAACTTCCGTGAAGGTCTCACCGTGCTGCAGTACTTCATCTCCACGCACGGAGCCCGGAAGGGGCTCGCGGACACGGCCTTGAAGACTGCCAACTCGGGCTATCTCACCCGTCGTCTCGTGGATGTCGCCCAGGACTGCATCATCACCGAGCGCGACTGCGGGGCGGTTGACGGCATCGAGATGCGTCCGCTGGTCGAGGGTGGTGAGATCATCGACCCGCTGAGTGAACGGATTCTCGGCCGCGTGGCGCTCGAGGACGTTCGGGACCCGTTCTCGAACGAGGTTCTGGTGCAAGCGAACGAGGAAATCAACGAAGAGCGGGTAGCCCGGGTCAGCGAGGCCGGTCTCGAGCGCGTGAAGATTCGCTCGGTCCTGTCCTGCCATTCTCAGCGCGGGGTGTGCAGTCGCTGCTATGGCCGCGACCTGGCCCGTGGCCATCTGGTCAATCTCGGGGAGGCCATTGGCATCATTGCGGCGCAATCGATCGGCGAGCCCGGTACCCAGCTCACGATGCGTACCTTCCATATCGGCGGAACCGCCAGTCGGCGGGCTGAGCAGACGACCCTGGAAGCCCGCAACGATGGCTACGTCAAGTTCGTCAATGTGGCGGCCGTGCAGGCGCGTGATGGTGATCTAGTGGTCATGAACCGCAATGCCGAGCTGGCGGTCATCGACCGTCCCGAGCCGGGCCGCGAGCGCGAGCGTGAGCGGTACCCCGTGGTCTACGGTGCCCGGCTCAAGAAGGTCGATGGCGCGCGGTGTAAGGCCAATGAGCTTCTCGCGGAATGGGATCCCTACACGGTACCGCTGGTCACCGAGATCTCGGGTACCATCAAGTTTGGCGATCTCATCGAAGGCCTGACGATCGAGGAGAAGGTCGACGAACGGACCGGTCTTTCGACCAAGGTCGTCATCGAGAGCAAGGACGTGGAGAAGCGTCCGCGCCTGACGATCAAGGACGGGGAGGGTAAGACGGCCCGGTTGCCCAGTGGTCAGGAGGCCCGCTACCAGGTGCCCGTCGGAGCGCATCTCAACGTGGTGGAAGGGCAGGACATCTATGCCGGTGACGTCGTGGCCAAGGTCCCCCGGGAGACCACCAAGACCAAGGACATCACGGGCGGTCTGCCACGCGTGGCGGAGCTGTTCGAGGCGAGGAAACCGAAGGAATTCGCCGTCGTCACCGAGATCGACGGGGTGGTGTCATTCGGCAAGGATACGAAGGGTAAGCGGAAGCTCATCATCACCCCGGAGATCGGCGAGGCCCGTGAGTACCTGATCCCCAAGGGCAAGCACATCAGCGTGCATGAGGGCGATCGGGTCCGGGCTGGGGAGCCGCTGATGGATGGCTCGCTCAACCCCCACGACATCTTGACGATTCTGGGTGAGAAGGCCCTGGCCAAGTTTCTCGTGGATGAGGTTCAGGAGATCTACCGCCTCCAGGGCGTGCGCATCAACGATCGCCATATCGAGGTCATCGTACGCCAGATGCTTCGCCGGGTCCGGATCAAGGAAGTCGGAGATACCGAATTCCTGATTGGAGATCAGGCAGAGAAATGGCGCTTCGAGGAGGAGAACCAGCGGGTGCTCCAGGAAGGGGGCACCCCGGCGCTGGCCGAACCACTCCTCCTCGGGATCACCAAGGCGAGCCTCTCGACCGACAGCTTCATCTCGGCTGCCTCGTTCCAGGAGACCACGAAGGTCCTCACCGAGGCGTCCATTAACGGCAAGGTCGATCGTCTGCTCGGGCTGAAGGAGAACGTGATCATGGGACGCCTGATCCCCGCCGGGACCGGGCTGGCCGAATACGGGCGCATGGAGCTCATCACGGAGGACCAGTCCGACGGCTCGAGCGCGGCGGCGCCATGGGAGCTCGAGGGCCCCGGCGACGTTCCGGCTGCCGAAACAGCATGACCGAGCAGGTCGCAGGTTGACGTAAGCGCGCGGAGTGCATACGATTCGCGCCCTTCACACCCTGTGACGTGCCCAACCAGGACGAGATGTAACGAATGCCGACGATCAATCAGCTGATCAAGCGTGGGCGGGAAACGCAGCGTCGTAAGATTGCGGCGCCGGCGCTGGGACGTTCTCCGCAAAGGCGCGGGGTCTGCACGAGGGTGTATACCTCGACCCCAAAGAAACCAAACTCCGCCTTGCGCAAGGTTGCGCGCGTGCGTCTCACCAACGGCATCGAGGTCACGGCCTATATCCCCGGTGTCGGTCACAATCTGCAGGAACACTCCGTAGTCTTGATTCGCGGTGGTCGCGTGAAGGATCTTCCCGGTGTGCGCTACCACATCATACGAGGCACGCTCGATTCGATCGGGGTGCAGGATCGAAAGCAAGGACGCTCCAAGTACGGAGCCAAGCGCCCGCAGTAGCTCGAGGCGACAGGAGCGGTCATGCCACGAAAGGGTGGGGTGCGGCGACGTGATGTGTTGCCGGATCCCAAATATCACGATCGTCTGGTCACGCGGTTCATCAACGCGATGCTGGTGCACGGCAAGAAATCCGTCGGCGAACGGGTTCTGTACCGTGCGCTCGACCGTGTTGCGGAGCGCACGAACGAGGACGCCCTGACCGTCTTCAAGCGGGCGCTCGAGAATGTGCGTCCGGTGGTCGAGGTCCGATCCCGGCGTGTTGGCGGTGCCACCTACCAGGTTCCCGTCGAGGTGCGGCCCGTGCGGCGGACATCGCTCGCGATGCGCTGGTTATTGCAGGTCGCGCGTGCGCGGACCGAGAAGTCATTCGAAGCGAAGCTGGCTGCTGAGGTTATCGATGCGGCCAGCAATCGCGGGTCGACAATCCGGAAGCGGGAGGAAACCCACCGCATGGCGGAAGCCAATAAGGCGTTCGCCCATTACCGCTGGTAGCGGAGTACAACATCACCACGGACAACCCGACGCCCTACCCGGGCGCTCCTGGTTTCTAGAAAAGCATGGCACGGAAGGTCGCACTCCAGAAGACGCGGAATATCGGCATCATGGCCCACATTGATGCCGGGAAGACCACCGCCACGGAACGCATCCTCTATTACACGGGGATTACCTACAAGATGGGTGAGGTCCATGAGGGGACTGCGACCATGGACTGGATGGTCCAGGAGCAGGAGCGCGGGATCACGATCACGTCCGCCGCCACGACGGCGATGTGGCGCGACCACCGGATCAACGTGATCGATACACCCGGCCACGTCGATTTCACGATCGAAGTGGAGCGATCGTTGCGTGTCCTCGATGGCGCGGTTGCCGTGTTCTGCGGCGTGGGTGGCGTGGAGCCCCAATCGGAAACCGTGTGGCGCCAGGCCGACCGCTATCGCGTGCCCCGGATTGCGTTCGTGAACAAGATGGACCGCGTCGGCGCAGACTTTCCTCGTGTGGTGCGTATGATCACCGACCGGCTGGGCGCCAAGGCTGTGCCCGTGCAGCTTCCGATTGGCGCCGAAGATGGTTTCCTGGGCGTGGTCGATCTGGTCACGATGCGAAGCAACCTCTGGGAGCAGGGAACGCTCGGCGCGGAGGTCGAGATCGGTGAGATCCCGGCGGAAATGGCCGAGGCTGTGGCCGCAGCGCGTGAGACCCTCGTCGAGGCGGCGGCGGACGCGGACGAGGCGCTGATGGAAAAGTACCTCGAAGGTCAGCCGATCGATGAGGCCGAGTTGCGCGCCGCACTGCGACAGGGCTGTCTCTCGCTGTCGTTCGTCCCCGTCCTCTGTGGGTCGGCGTTCAAAAACAAGGGTATTCAGCCGTTGCTGGACGCGGTGATCGCCTACCTGCCCTCGCCGTTGGACAAGCCGCCGATGATGGGCATCAACCCCCGCACCGATAAGGAAGAGGTCCGTGCGGCGGATGACGAGGCACCGTTCGCGGCCCTCGCCTTCAAGATCATGAGCGACCCGTACGTCGGCATGCTCTCGTTCTTTCGCGTGTATTCCGGTGTGTGCGAGTCCGGCTCGTACGTGTTCAATCCGAGTAAGGGCAAAAAGGAACGCGTCGGTCGCTTGCTGAAGATGCACGCGAACAAGCGCGAGGACATCGAAGCCGTATATGCCGGCGACATCGCCGCCGCAGTCGGCCTGCGAGGTACCACCACCGGCGACACGCTGTGTGCCGAGAACCATCCGATCGTTCTGGAGTCCATCGACTTTCCCGATCCGGTGATCGCCATTGCGATCGAGCCCAAGACGAAGGCAGACCAGGAGCGTCTCGGCGTGTCCTTGCAGAAGCTGGCCACCGAAGATCCATCGTTCCGTGTAGCCACCGACAGGGAGACCGGCCAGACGATCATTTCAGGAATGGGGGAATTGCATCTGGAGGTCATCGTCGACCGCCTGCTTCGGGAGTTCAAGGTCGGCGCGAACGTCGGCAAGCCGCAGGTCTCCTACAAGGAGAC
>Ga0055490_10000024_pt1 | contig 10838 bp, 10 predicted proteins | sample RushOxbow_ThreeS_4_FD_57909 | JGI IMG/M metagenome (GOLD analysis project Ga0055490, IMG submission 57909) | Wetland microbial communities from San Francisco Bay, California, USA, that impact long-term carbon sequestration - RushOxbow_ThreeSqC_D2 | ecosystem: Environmental > Aquatic > Marine >...
GGGCCAAATTCGCGGCTATAACATCGACGACTACCGGCCCGATCTTATCATCGGAGACGATCTCTGCAATGAGGAAAACACCGCAACTCCGGAACAGCGATCGAAAACCGCTAACCTTTGGTTTGGTGCGCTCTATAACTCACTCGCGCCCACCTCGGAAGCTCCTCTTGCAAAGATGGCGCTCCTCCAGACGCCCCTTAACCGCGAGGACCTTATCGAAACTTGTTCTAAGTCGCCTCATTGGAATACACTCACCTATGGCGTGTTTGATGAGGAAGGTCACTCTCGCTGGCCTTCGCGCTGGACAACCGACGTACTGGTGGCAGAGAAGAATGCGTCCACGGCCCAAGGTAATCTCCATATCTGGATGCGAGAAAAGGAATGCAGACTCGTCTCCTCCGACATCATGCCGTTCGACGTCACGAATATTCAGTACTATGAAACGCCGCCGGCCGAAGGTTTCACGATCATCTCCGTCGATCCGGCCTCGTCCGAATCTAAAACTGCCGACGATACGGCCATTCTTGCAGTCCGACTGGTGGGCCAGAAGGTATACCTTTTAGACGCTTTCGCCGAGAAAGGCGTCATGCCGGACGCAGCCGCGGCGAAGTTCTTCGAATTCGTCTGGAAATACAACCCCATCAAGGGTGTGATCGAGACCATTTCCTACCAACGAATCCTCAAATGGTTCTTCGAGCAGGAAATGATGCGTCGTCGGCTCTTCATTCCTCTTGACGAAGTTAAGGACAAACGGAAGAAACACGACAGGATTATGCAGGCTCTTTCCGAACCTCTCCGCTTCCGCAACGTCTATGTCCGAAAGAATGATGACAGTCCTGGCGTTATCAAGTTCCTCCAGCAACTTACTGATTTCAGCCCTGGCATCGAAATGCACGATGACGTCCTCGACGCCCTGGCTATGGCTATCACCTCCGTCAATCCCGCTCAACGCTACGCCGCCGACGTACAGGATATGTACTCGCTGCCTGCGCCGGTTAAAGAGCTCGAACTGTTCGATGCACCATGATTAAAGTCGAGGACCTCCGTTTCGGCTCGAAGGCGCATCGCAAGATCAGCGAGGCCGTGTGGGCTCGCCTACGTCTATCCGAACAAACGATGTCCAAGCGGTACGCCCGCTGGGCCGAGAACGAAGAACTCTTCTCCGCGTACATGCCCGCCCGCGAAGTCGATGAACTCCGCAAGCAAAAGAAGAAATCTTCCGGCATAGTCGATTACGTGACGATCGAAGTTCCGTATATCTACGCAATCGCCCTTACGGCTCATACCTATTACACGTCCGTATTCTTAGGCCGGAATCCTGCCTTCCAATTCGAAGGCAGGCACGGCGAACCCGAGACCAAGAAACTCGCCGTCGAGGCAATTATCGACTATCAAATGCAAGTCGGGGCGAACCTTCTCCCGCTTTACATTTGGCTGCTCGACCCTCTCAAATATGGACTAGGCTTCGTCGGCCATTATTGGGACGAAGAACGCATCGCGCTCACGAAGAAAGTCGACGTCCAACCGACTTTCGGCGGGGTGCCAATCCCGTTCTCGACCCCGAAGACCGAATACGTCACAGAAACCACTATTGGCTACGCCGGCAATAAACTCTACAACGTCCGTCCACAGGACGCCTTTCCCGATCCCCGAGTCCCGATGTGGAATTTCCAAGCTGGTGAGTTTTTCGCCCGCTATGTTGAAATTCCGATCGCCGAACTCCGAAACGGCGAAGCCAATGGGAAGTATTTCAACGTCAAAGCCGCCCTCGACGTTCAAAAGAACGGCGGCAGCTACGCTGGAATGGAGATCAACCGCGATGAGGGTTCCTCGCGCGTTACTGAACTCCCCGAGACAAACGACGAATTCACCATTCCGTCAACGCCAGACGATCAACCAATCGGCGTCTTGAAGGGTTACGAATTCTATTGGCGAATTGTCCCCTCCCAGTGGGGTGTTTCCGAGTCCAGAGAACAAGAAATCTGGGTCGTCACTCAATCCAAGGAACGAATTGTAATCGGCTTCGAGCCTCTCGGCGACGCCTCCAACCGTTTTCCCTTCGACATCATCGAACACGAACCGAACGGCTACGCCTTTTCCTCCCGTTCGATGATGGAAATTGGCAAGCCGCTCAACGACATCATGTCCTGGCTCTTCAACAGCCATTTCTATAACGTTCGAGCCGCCCTGAACAATATGTTCGTCGTCGACCCATCGCTCCTGCACATGACCGACCTCGAACGCCCTGGACCGGGAAAGATGATGCGCCTTACTCCTGCTGGCTACGGCCGTGGGGTCGAGACTGTCATCAAACAGTTCCCCGTCGCCGATGTAACTCGCTCCAACGTCCAGGACATCCAAGGCGTTTCCGAGCTCATCCAGCGAATCTTCGGCGTCACCGACAACGTTATGGGCCTCGTCAATCCCGGAGGCCGGAAGACCGCAACGGAAGTTCGCACTTCGACATCGCTGGCAGCCAATAGGCTGAAAACACAATGCGAAATCATGTCCGCGATGGGCTTCAGCCCAATGGCCCAGAAACTCGTTCAACGAACCCAAAGCCGTCTAACGATCGACCGAAAGTACAGAATCGTCGGCGACCTTATGAACTTTGGCGACCCGTTTATCCAAGCGGACGCGGCCAGCATTGCGGGCTTTTTCGACTACGTTCCAGTCGATGGGACTATGCCGATCGATCGGTACGCGCAGGCGGCCCTCTGGCAGGGGATTATGACGCAAGCGGCTCAGGTCCCCCAGATCGGAATGCAGTATGACTTCGGCAAGATATTCGCTTGGGTAGCAACTCTAGCCGGCGCGAAGAACATCCAACAGTTCCGCCTCAACATTCAAGTCTCCGACGCGGATAAGCTCATGGCCGGTGCTCAGTCCGGCAACGTAATCCCCCTCCGAGACGCCCCGGTCGAAGGCGCCACGCCGCAACCCGCTCAACACATGGGAATGGGACAGCCAGGATGAGCTCCTCCGACACAGTTCAGGCTTATCGAGATTGGAAAGAACTCATCGAGTCCGATGGTTGGAAACGACTCGTCGAAATCGCCGACGAACAGATCGCCGGTCGAGTTAACGAAATCGTCCTCAAACCTATGACGGACCTCGCGCATCAAGAATTCGCTAAGGGCGAAGTCGCCGGAATCAAACTATTCATAGCGATCCCCGAAACGCAGAAGACTATGTTCGAGGCCCAATTCGACCGCGAAACCGACGAGGAAGAGGAAAATGAACGCGCCGACAGTTGAAGCAATCGAACGCAATCTTCCGGATGACATGGATGACGTCTCCGATGTAGATGAACTTTTCGCCGTGCTGGCGGAAAAACCCGAAGAGCCCGAGATTCCAGCGGAAACGCCGGAGCCTCAAACTGCGGCCCCTGAGGCTTCTCCTCCTCCTGCCGAACCGGCCCAGCCTGCTCCAGAGGCTCCGTCCAGCACGGCCCCGACTCCAGAACAGCCCCCCGCACAACCGGCGGCTGCTCAACAAGTTCCCGCCGCACCCGTTGCGGCTCCTACGCCTCCGCCAGAGGCACCCGCGCCGGCGGCTCCGGCCCCAGTGCAGCCCGAGATGCCCAAGCCTCCTTCGGAGGCCGAGCTTAAAGCTGCATTCGATAAGCAACGTGACGAACTCGTCAAGGTCTATGCCCTGACTGAAGAAGACGCTCGCGCCGTCGTCACCGAGCCCGAGACTGTCCTCCCGAAGCTCGCCGCGAATCTGCATCAAGCAATCTTCTCGCAGATTCAACGTTCACTGGCCGAATACCTCCCGGCCGTGATCCAGCAAGCGACGGAAGCTCGTGCCCGGCAAGCCGACGCCGATAACCGCTTCTACGGTAGATGGCCTAGTCTCAGAGGTCACGAACAGACCGTCCTTCAAGTCGGTCAAATGTATCGACAAGCTAACCCAACCGCTCCGCCCGAGAAAGCGATAGAGCAGATCGGCCAGATCGTCTCGCTGTCCCTTGGACTGCCTATGGCAACCCCGACAGCGCCCGTTCAGCCACCTGCTGCGCCCCCGGCGCATCGTCCAGCGGCGGCAACTGGAGTTCCGGCTTCTCCGGTCCCAGCTGCGCCTAATGAATGGACGGCATTCGCTGACGACGACATAGCGGACCGTTATTAGGAGTTAATCAAAAATGGCAATCGCAGGCCTTCGCGGGACTGGTCAGTGGGTAACTGACGAGCGCCCCAAAAACTTTCGTGAATATATCCTCTGGCGGAACCCGAACGGCTCGGCGCCTTTGACAGCTCTCCTGTCCAAGATGGCGTCAGAGAAATCGGACGATCCAGAATTCGCATGGTGGGAAGAAGAGCTGACCGTTCTCCGGGCTGCCCTTGCGGCTCAAGTCGGCAACACGACCACTGCCAACACGCTTTCAGTCGCAACCGTCACTGCCGGAGTCGACGCTTACGCCTTCGTCCCCGGTGATATTCTCACCGCCGAAGCGAATGCCGACAACGACCCGTACACGACTTGGGAATACATGATCGTCAGCGCGGCGGCGACAACCTCAACGATCATCAACGTGACACGGGCTGCGTTCGGAACGACAGTTTCGACTATCACTACCAGCACGTACATCGCGAAGATCGGCAATGCGTACTCGGAAGGCTCGACCTCGCCGAACGCAGTTGGCCGGAGCCCGGCGAAGCTCTTCAACTACACTCAGATTTTCAAAACGTCATACGAGCTCACCCGGACCACGAAGCAAACTCGCCTCCGCACGGGCGACCCGCTGAAGAACGCCAAGAAGCGCCGGATGTTCGATCATTCCGTCGCAATGGAACTGGCGTTCCTCTTCGGCCGTCGTGCAGAGTCGACTGGTTCTAACAGCCAGCCTCTCCGGTACACCGGCGGCCTTCGATCGTTCCTTTCAACCAACGTCACTCGCTTCACGACAACGGCCACGGAGGCAACGTTTCTCACCGCCGTCCAGTCCGTGTTCGATTTCGACGCCGGTTCTGGCAACGAAAGGCTGATGCTCTGCGGCAACTCCTTCCTCACGAGCCTCAACAAGCTCGCCAAGGCGGGAATGCAGGTCCGAACGGATGAAGTCGTCAGGCTCTACGGTATGCAGTTGCAGAGATGGATTATCCCACAAGGAACGTTCTATCTCCGCACTCACCCGCTGATGAACGTCATGCCAGGCTATACGAAGTGCGCCTTCATCATTGATCCCTCGGCGCTGAAGTATCGTTACCTCCAGGACACGATCTCGCAAGATCAAATTCAGGCGAACGATGCTGACGAACACAAGGGGCAGTGGTTGACGGAATGCGGTCTCGAGGTTAGGCACGAGAAGACCCTCGGGTTCCTGTCGAACTTCTTCGCATAGGAGCCACCATGCCTAAGAAGCTCGAGCGCGAGCTCAAGCGGAAGGCAAAGGCTAAAGGCCTGTCTGGCGACCGTGCTGACGCTTACGTCTACGGCACGATGCGTGAGACAGGCTGGAAGCCTTCCCGCGAGCGTAAAGCAAAGCGGAAATCTTCCGGTGCAGCCCCGTGAGTTAGAGAACGACGGTTCTGGAACAACCCTGGCCGATTTGGCCAGGGTCCTCAACCGTCTCCACCAGACGGACACGTTCGCCCTCGCGATCTGTGTTCCTTCTGGCATTATGCTCCACGCGGCGTTCGCCGTCGATCTGTTCGCTGTTGGCGTGAAGATGGGATTGGAGAAGGTTCCTCTCAAGCGTTATCGCAAGACGAGGGCTCCGATGTTGCTCAATAAGCAGTCATCCCTGATTCACAGCTCGCGGCAGCAGCTCGTCGTTGACGCTATCCTGCAAGGTGCGACTCACATCCTCTTCGTAGATTCGGATCAAGCCTTTCCCCCCGATACAGTTCATAGATTGGTGCGGCATGATAAGCTCATCGTCGGGGCCAACATCGTAACGAAGGAAATTCCGGCCCGGCCTTGCGCCGTGGGCCTTGACGGAAAGTACGTCTACACGGATCCTCAGTCGTCCGGCCTCGAACAGGTCGCCGTATTGGGTACAGGGTTGATGCTCATTAACACTCGCGTTTTCGGGATGATCGAGCCTCCTCTCTTCCTCATGCCCTATCTGCCAGAGACTAAGACATATCTAGGTGAAGACGTATACTTCTCTCGAAAGGCCCGCGAAGCTGGCATTCCGATCTTCGTCGATCACGACCTCTCGAAGCTCGTCGGCCACATCGGCCAGTTCCAGTATTTTCACGATCACGTCGGGGAGAAGATTTCGGAGGCGGTCGAAGAGCTTGAAGCCGCCGTCAACCTTCGCCCGGTTACGATGGAATAGGAGTTAAAAAATGGCAGCGCTGTCAGATTATCTCGAAAACAAACTCATTGATTTTACCCTGAGGGGGCAGGCTTTCGCTCAGCCTACTAGTGTCTATTTCGGTCTACTGACTTCGGCGCCAAGCGATGCCGGGGGCGGCACAGAAGTATCGCTCACCGGCACAGCCTACGCTAGAGTTCAGGTAAACTGCACTCTGGCGAATTTCGCCGGTACGCAGTCAGCCGGCTCAACCGCAGCCTCGACAGGGACATCGGGCCAGACTAGTAATAACGGGCCAGTTACGTTTGGGGTTCCTACCGCGAACTGGGGTACGATTACCCACATAGGTATCTATGACTCGGTTACGGGCGGAAACCTTCTGGTTTGGGGCGCCCTGGCTCAGTCAAAAACCGTGAACAACGGTGATGCCGCTCCATCCTTCGCGGCGGGTTCTTTCGTTTTCCAGATTGACAACTAATCATGGCAGAGACAACTGTAACAATTCGAATCATAGCGACCGAATCTATTGTAGTCAGCCCCGACTTTCCATCTGAAATTCAAATGGCCGTCGGCAGTACTTACAACATCGGTCAATTTTTCTCACATTCGAGCCCTCTTCACTACAGTCTCGTTGAGCCGTCTACGCTCATCTCCGTAGCTGACGACGGAATTATCACGGCGCTTGCTGTTGGAGATGGTACAAGCCAACTTCGAGTATTTACTTAATGGCGATCGCAGTTTCAGCGCCGTTTACGATTCAGGTATCGGACGCTGCTCCGGGTCCTGCTCCAGCAGGATGGGAGGAGCTTCCAGGCACGAGTCTGTCTAGTGCCTGGGCGACGCTGTGCGCTAGCTATGGTCTTCCTACTACCATCACCGGAGTTGGTGGTGATATGCAGAGGGGATTTGCCGCCTGGAATTCCGGGTGCGTAGACACGGCGCGCAATAAGTTCGTTGCACCGCGTTGGGGAGGACATGCGGATTGGGCTGGAAATCAGGTCTTAACTTTCGATCTCACAACCCATCAGTGGGAGATGCCGCAGCCGTTCGTCAATAACTACCCCACCGCTCCGATCAAGATTGGAGGTTTGCAAGTTGGCGAGCAGGTCAGCCCGGTGTACTTGGATGGTTCTCCATCCTCGATGCATACCTATAACTCCGTTGAATACATCCCGACGATGGATCGGGTTATCTCTCTTGGTGGGATTTGGTGGTCTGGCGCCGGGGAGAGTATTCCACGAGTAATGGAGTGGAACGGTACAAACGTTGTAGCTACCAGCACACCAGCAACGCTTGCGTTTTTCTGGAATCCTGGCGCAGCGCCAGGCCCAAGCGCATGGGAAGCGAAGACCCCTGTTCCCTATCCTAGTGACCTCCAAGGATCTGCAAGACAGGTTGTGTGGGACCCTGTTCTAGAACGTGTGTGGTATCGCAGGACCTCGTCTTGGTATCTATACGATCCAGCAACCGATACCTACGTGAATCCTACAGGGCGTTCGGCGGTCAATGTACCAATTCCTGGGGGGAACTATCTCTGTGCGACGGTATGCTTGGACAACGTGAACCGAAGGCTATTCACGCTCTGGTTCCAAGACATCACCACGGTTGGGATTCAGATGATGGATCTCAACATTCCTGATGCTAACGAGGTTTCCTTAGGTGTTGCGACCGCCGACGTTTCCTACGGGCATCCTGTCGTTTCCTATGAGGGATTGGGTGCTTTCTACGACGAAGATAGCGATAAGATCGTCCTCTACGGCAGAAACCCAACTACCGGCAAGGGCGTGCTCTATCAAGCAACGCCAGAGGTAGGGTTTACTTGGGAGATGGTTGCCCCAGCGACTAGCCCGGAGCCTCCAGCTCCTGCTCAACAAGGAGTTTGGAAACGCTTCTTCAAGCACGGTAGTTATTATTATCTTATCCATCCGAGCTGGACGCAGAACGTCTGGAGGTTTAACCCAAGCATTTCCTCTGGGGTGGGAAGTTGGAATACGTTTGCAGCGCCGGCATTGATGATTAACGCGGGCGTCACGTCGCTCAAGCAAGCATCGTGGGAATACTGTACCTGGGACAACAGGATCTATCAGGCTGGCGGAGACCTCATCTCTACCGAGGACGGCGGGCGCATGATCTTCGCGCTCGACCCAGTAGACCATTCGTGGGAGATGATTCAGGATCGCGATGATTACGCTGGAGTTCCGTTCTCTGAGCTGCCGCCAACGGGCGACTGCTACACTTGGGTATGGAACGAAGCCACTAATAGGTTTTGCTTCGCCTTTGGCTTCAACTTTTCATACAGCGCGACGACTAACCCGGACGTGCGCTATCAAGCGCAATTTGATCCGGTAACTCGTACTTGGGGAAACAAGTGGACGCCTTATCTTATGGGCGGCGGCGAGCCGAGCGGTCACGGCGACTACGACTCAGGCACGCAGCGCGTCATCAAGTGGGCTAATGGTTCTGATCCTACGATGTGGCACATGGACTTCGATGCGCAGACGGTTGACAGATACAACCAGAGCGGTCAAGGGCCAGGAACTGGACTCCAGACGGAGCCCTATGGGAGCACGGATTTCGGCACCTTTGGACGCAGGGTCGAGTACCGCGTTGATGCTGCCAGCAGACGGATGTGGTGGCATTGCCCGTGGAACGGGAAGCTGCATTACTGGCATCTCGATAACCATCAGTGGATATTTGTCGACCAGAACCCAGTCACGCCTTCGTCGCTCTACACGATGCCGAGTTACACCTCTGCTACGCAGCAATATCAACTAGGTTATGCCGCGCTTAATCAATCCGGGTACACGGTTGGCGCGCTATGCTGGACCGGGACTAGGCTTTTGATCCCGATTATCCTGTCGTATTCCGGTGCGCGGGTTTTCCAGCTTGTAGCCTACACGCCGAGCACGGCAACCTGGGATCTGCTCTGGGAGGATCTGACTCCTGAGTACCCAACGCATCAGCCGCAAATTCCGCACGGCGAGCGGACGGTATGGGACCCTGTTAACCGGCGTATGTATATGTTTGGCCGGACGTTCTCAACCAATTTCTGGTACTGGCAGGAGCCGTAAATGCCTACATTCGTTTCAGCGAATGCTGCAGGCGGCATTCCCGGAAGCAGCAGGACACTTTCCTTCACTGTCAGCGGTGGTACGGACCGTTTACTTGCTATTTTCGCCACTCAAACGGGCGCGTTAGAGAGTATCACAGGCGCAACCTATAATGGCATAGCGATGACGGCCAACGCACAGGCTGTTGTTGGAGGAATTCGAAACTATAGACTGTTTCATCTCGCGGCTCCTACCACTGGCACGCATGATGCAGTTGTTACGTATGCTGGATCTTGCACGCCGGTATTTCTAATAGCGGAATGGACGGGCGTCCATCAAACTGTGCCTGTTTCTAACGTCATCAACGCTGATAACGCTGCCAACCAGTTTCTCCTTTCCTGGCCTGGCAGCAGCAGTGCTGGTTATTTAGCCGCGATGGCGACTACTGGTGGTGGATCAGAAGATTTTGTAGCGTGGACCTCTCCAGCGAGTGAACTCCTCCACCAAAAAACTAACATAGACGGGGCAATCGGCGCGATTACAGTTGCTGGAGAAACTTCAATCTCCGTATCCGTTACAGGCACTACTACTGGAACCTGCCGAGGGACAGCCTTTAACATTAATTCTCCCGGAACAGTGGCCCCGAAGGCCCTAATTCTCCGCATGATGATGGAGAGGAACAACGCATGAAAATCCTGAAACAAAGTACTGCGAAGAGCATTCTTGTCGGGCCATTTCTCGACAGTACGACTCTCGCACCAATGACTTCTATTACGGTGACAGGTATAGATTTAGATATCTATAAGAATTCAGTCACTGCAACGAACCTAACCATCACGGCCAGCGGTGGTGTTAACGACATGGCTCATGTCGTTAATGGCTATTACAGTCTTGAACTAACGACAGGCAACGTTGATACGTTGGGAGAGTTTATCGTAACGGCGAACGTTTCGGGAGCTCTGCCGCTTCGGCAGGATTATACAGTTCTCCCTGCTAACGTCGCGGATTCGTTAATCAGTACGGATAAGCTTCAAGTCGATCTTGTTGAAACTACCCTTACAGTTTCTGAACCCGGCGGTCCTCCGAACTGGTCATCGACTGTTATTCAAGCTCTCAGCTGGATGCTAGCAAAGAGCCTTAACAAGATGACCTCAACCGGAACGACCGAGACGTTACGCAATTCTGCTGACGATGCAACAATTGCTACGGCGTCCCATTCAGATGATGGGACTACTTTCACCCGTAATATTTGGAGTTAAGAATGGCAACGTTTAATAAATTCGAAGTGCTTAGTGAGCATCTTGCCGAGGGCGTGCATCAGCTTCAGGCAGCCGGCCACACGCTGGAATGCTATCTGTCGAATACAGTCCCGTCAGCGGCGGGCGACTCGGTAAAGGCCGATCTGGCCGAGATTACCAATCAAAACGGCTACGCGGCACCAGCCGATACGCAGAACGATACGTCGAGGGCAGGCGCAGTGACCTCTGTCGTCGGGACGGATATCGTGCTGACCTCGACCG
>Ga0055490_10000025_pt1 | contig 10810 bp, 9 predicted proteins | sample RushOxbow_ThreeS_4_FD_57909 | JGI IMG/M metagenome (GOLD analysis project Ga0055490, IMG submission 57909) | Wetland microbial communities from San Francisco Bay, California, USA, that impact long-term carbon sequestration - RushOxbow_ThreeSqC_D2 | ecosystem: Environmental > Aquatic > Marine >...
AGATCGAATTCGCGGTCGGATACAGCGAGCCGCAGGCGGGATCTGATGCCGCGAACATGCAGCTCAAGGCCACCCGGGACGAGTCACGCGGTGGCTGGGTCCTGAGCGGGCAGAAGATCTGGACCACGTCGGCACACTTCGCAGACTGGTACTGGGTTGGCGCGCGCACCGATCCCGACAACAAACATCGAGGCATCTCGCTCTTCCTGGTGCCGATGGATCACCCGGGCCTCGAGATCCAGCGGATCGATACGATCGGTGACGAGATCACGAACTCCGTGTTCTTCAACGATGTCTTCGTGTCGGATGACTATGTGGTGGGGCAGCTCAATCATGGGTTTCAGTACATCTCCGAGGCGCTCGACCTCGAGCGCTTCACGATGTTCACGTACGCGCCGATCCAGCAGCGCCTCGAGCTCCTGTGCGACTATGTGAAAGCGGCAACGCGGGATGGCAGGCCGCTGCGCGAGGATCCCCTGGTGCGACACAAGATCGCCCAGCTCGTCACCCGGGGAGCCGTGGCGCGCGGTATGGGGCTCAAGTTCGTGTCCAAGTCGATGGTCGGGGGGAAGCCGCCGACGATCGAGGCGTCGATGTACAAGCTCTTCGCCACGTCGCTATCGAAAGACCTGGCCAACGCGTCGATGGATATCGGGGGTCCGGGGACCCAGCTTCGCGTGCGGACCGAGGATGCACCGATGAAGGGACGTGCGGAGTCGACCTACCGCTACACGGTCATCGACACGATCGGTGGCGGGGCCTCGGAGATCCAGAAGAACATCATTGCCCGGCGCGGCCTGGGACTGCCGCGCAATTTCTGATCCACGAGTGCGGCCACCGTACCGAAGGGAGGTGTGTGACACCGTGAACGATGAGAACATGGAAACGACTAGCGACTCCGTCGTGCTGGTGATGTGCCCGTCGTGCGAGACCACCAGTTTCCGGCTCCTGAGCAACGGGAGTGAGGCGTTCACGTTCCGCTGCACGGGGTGTAGCCGCGACTACGGGAGTCCGAACGACCTGCCCCTGCATGACACTGGAATGGCCGAGTGAGAGCGACGCAGCGCTGCTTCCCTGTCTCAGCAGGTCGTGCAGCGAGGGGCGCTAGCGCGGCGTGAACGGCGCCGCCGTGCCCCACGTGCCCGTGAACACGAAGCGGCCGAGAGGCTTACGCGTGCGCGTGGCCAGATCGCGATCCCGGAGCTTGTCCGGGAGTGTGTCCGGCTCCCCCGCGTAGCCGATTGCCAGGCCCGTGAGGGCCTCGGTTCCCTTGGGAATCTGAAACAGTGTGCGCGCGCGCTCCGGGTAGATGCCGATCATCTGGTGAATGGCGAGGCCGCGGGCTGTTGCTTCGGTGACGAGATTGCCGGCGGCGAGCCCCAGATCGTGGTGTGCCGCCCGGTTTGGCTTGTTGTTCCGAGAAAAACTGAGAGTCGTGATGCCGAGCGCGAGGACCGGGGCTGCCTTCGCCCACTCCTGATTCGACTCGACCAGACACGACAGCACGCGCTCGAATTCGGCTGGCTGCTGCTTCGTTGCGACGAGGTAGCTCCATGGTTGCTCGTTGTACGATGAGGGTGCCCAGCGGGCCGCCTCGAAGATCGAGCGCAGGTCGCCGTCCGACACGGCACGCTCGGCGAAGCTGTAGGGACTCCAGCGGTGAGCGATCAGGTCGTGTACCGGATGGTCGAGCGGCGCGTTTCTGGTGCTCATGTGTGTGCTCCCGTCGGGTGTCGGTCACTCCGGATTCTCGAGTCGATCCCGGGCGAGGCGCGCCTGCGCGGCCGCGCTGAGCACCTCGTGCTCTTTCGGCTGCACGGGGGCTCCGTCGACCGTTTTCCACCCGGTCACATATCGATCGGCACCGTCGAAATAGAGCCGGAGCGATACCTTCTGAACGCCGCCTCCGGGTTTCGAGAGCGCCGGCGCCGGCTGCTCGGAATCCTCTTCGTATCGTGTGAGGCGGCCCTCCTCGAAGTAGAACTGCACGGCGATGGTGCCCGGGACCAGCTGTGTGCGGCTCTCGAGGATGACGACCGGGAGTTCGCCCCGGAGAAGGGCGGTGTAGCGGGCGGACACCGCGCCCAGCTTCCAGGTACCGTCGACACGCAGTAGATCGGTGCCGAGACCATCGAGGGTAGCGGTGACCCGGGCCTCGTGATCGTCCTGTTCCGAGCGGTCCGGGGCCTGCGCTTTTCCCTCCCCCTGGACGCGCCGGAGTACCATATCGACACGATCCGGGTGGCCGCGGGTGAGCACCAGGTAGGCGTGATCGTTGATGAAGGCGAGCTGGTCCTCGATCATGATCCGTGCGCTGATGACATACGAATACCGAGGTTCGATCTGTCTGGGGTTGAACTCGAGCCGGAACGCAATCGGTACTTGTGTGGGATTCACGATCGTTTGAGACGCGATCACGGTCGCCCGCACGTCGGTGAGCGACACGTTGCGGAGCTCTACTTCCACGACGGCGTTCGGAGGCAGGGCGATCCGTTCGCGGTAGGCGAGGGTGCCGGTCACGACACCTGGAATCTCATCCGCGGCGATCGAGGGGACGGTGTAGAGCACCACGAACAGGGTCAGGATCAGTGTTCGGATGTACATGACCAGATGTGTGCCAGAGGCAAACGAATGCGACGGCCGTCTCTACTAGCGGATACGGAGGGCCTGGCCAAGAGCCGAGGAGGGCCTGCCCTCTCTAGCGGCGTCTTGCGAGTGCTCCGGCGCCGGCGCGTCGAGGTTGCCGCGAGCGATGTAGCGCAGGAGGGTTGTCTCGCGCATCAGACCGAGCATCCGGTTCACACACGTGATCCCTTCCTCCACCATCCCTCGCGATCTTTCCGGCGTGAGCTTGCCCGTCACGTGACTCGTGAAGACGCGAATCTCCTCGCGCGCCAGCCAGTCGACAAACTGGACGTAGATGCTCAGCGCCGCGGGACCGAAGTCGAGGGCATCGGTGAAGCCGGCCCGTCGCATCTGCGCCCAGAGTTCGACGATTGCGATGGCGTTGCCCTCGAGCCACTGCGCACCGTCACGCGTCACGATGTCCACGAGCCCGACCTGTGCGAGCTCCCGGACCTCCGCGGCCCGCAAACCCGTTCGCCGGGAGAGCGTGCTCAGCCTTTCGGATCGATGGCCCCCATCGCGATCGGCGGCGGGGACGATCTTGCCGTCGAGCTCGAGCAGCGTGCGTGCCTCGTCGGCCGACAGCGCACGTTCCGCGCCGACGATGCCCCTGATCACCGCCAGAGGAAGGTATCGCTCCTTCTGCAACTTCTTGATCAGCGAGACCCGCTCGACGAACGACCCGTCGTACCAGGCGACGTTGCGCGCCGTGCGCTCGGGCTCCGGAAGCAGCCCCTCGCGGATGTAGTACCGGATGGCCTCGCGCCCCACACCGGTGGCGCGCTCGAGATCGCGCATCTTCAGCCGCTTTCCCGTGCGGTGGCTCGTCATGCGTTCCCCTGGCCTCCGGGCGCTCACGCGACAGAGGCCTTGCCCGCCTCGATGACGTCGTCCACTTCGCGGCGGCGACGATCGAACTCCTCCCCCACGTGTTCATCATGCGCCGATACGGCGTCGAGGTCGGTATCGGCAAAACCCAGGATGCCCATGTCGGCGTACGCCTTCTGGATCCGAGGCCCCCAGAGGCCGATGTCCTTCATGGTCGGGACGATGCGTGTGAAGAGGCTCGTCCGGAAGATGCCCATGAGCGTCGACCGATCCATATGACGAGCACACTCGTCGACGGGCAGTCCCAGGTTCTCCCACACCTGCTCACCGAGGAAACGGTCGCGCAGCAGATAGCATCCCTCGACCGCGAACTCCTCGCGTTCGTCACGCTCTTTCTGCGTGAGCTGTGGGTAGTAGTCGCGCAACGCGAGACGTCCGAACGCGACATGCCGGGCTTCATCCTGCATCACATACGCGTTGACCGAGGCGGCGAGCTGGTTCTTGGACTGGTCACGAATGAGGCCGAAGGCGGCAAGCGCGACGCCCTCGATCAGCACCTGCATGCCCAAGTAGGTCAGATCCCAGCGGCTGTCCGACAGCACGTCGTCGAGGAGCTTCTGGAGATAGGGGTTGATGGGGTAGGCGAGCTCGAACTTCTCGTGGAGCAGTCGGGAGTACGACTCCACATGTCGGGCCTCGTCCATCACCTGCGTGGAGGCGTAGAACTTCGCGTCCATGCTTGGCACCTGCTGGACGATCTTGGCCGTGCAAATCAGAGCCCCCTGCTCACCGTGCATGAACTGCGAGAGCTGCCATGCCTGGAAGTGCCGGCGGGTCTTCGCCTTCTCCCGGTCGGTCATCCGGTTCCAGACATCCGAGCCGAAGATCGGCAGCGTCTCGTCGGGAAGCTGCTCGGGATTCTCTGGATCGAGGTCGCAGGACCAGTCGATGCGTTCCTTGGAATCCCACTGCAGCCGCTTGCCCTTGTCGTAAAGATTCAGGAGCTTGTCGCGCCCGTCCTGGTACTCCCAGCGAAAACTGGTGGAGAAATCTTGCCCGATGTTCCACTCGGTGCCGTCCGTGGGGCATGCGTAGCGTTCCATTGTAGCCATCATGATTCTCCTTGTGGTTCACTGTGTTGCGGTGATCGCCAGGAGCCGAGCTCTACCCGGAAGCAGCCATGTGCCGTGTAATGCGTACTCTTACTACGCATTTTGTCTCGGTGTCAAGATGAAAATCCGATGACGGCGTGGCTGTCCGATCGGCCTGGTTCCCGGTGACATGGGCGCGCCCTCTGCTGGCGCTGGATGCGATGGGCCACTGCGGGGCGACGTGCTACTTTTGCCCGCGCCATGCCGCAGCGTAGCTACGCCGTTCTCGGTACCGGAGCAGTCGGCGGTTACTACGGAGCCAGACTGCATCACGGCGGCCTCGACGTTCATTTTCTCCTGCACAGCGACTACGAGCACGTGCATGAACAGGGCCTGCGCGTCGAGTCCAAGCACGGCGACTTTTCGATTCCGCAACCGCACGCGTACAGTGACCCACGCGAGCTGCCGCCGTGCGACGTTGCCATGGTGTGCCTCAAAACCACGCAGAACGCGTTGCTGCGTACGTTGCTACCACACGCGGTCAAACCAGGCGGTGTCGTCTTGATGATGCAAAACGGACTCGCCATCGAGGAGATGATCGCCGCGGTGGTGCCCCAACAGACGATCCTCGGTGGTCTGGCGTTCCTGTGCTCCAACAAGATCGGGCCTGGACATATCCATCATCTCGACTATGGCGATGTGCGTATCGGGGAACATGCTCCCGACGGCAGCGCAGCGGGTGTGACCGGGACGGTGGAACAGATCGTGGAGGATTTCGACCGGGCGGGAATTCCGGTCGCGCCGGAAGCGGACCTCGTCGCCGCGCGCTGGAAGAAGCTCGTCTGGAACATCACCTACAACGGATTGTGCGTCGTGTATGACTGTCCGACGGATGTCGTGATGGCGGACCCGCAGCGTCGCGCTCGCTGCGAGGGCGTCATGCACGAGGTCATCGTCGCCGCTGCCGCCTGTGGGCGACCCGTCGATCCGGCGTTCGTACCCTTCATGCTGGAGGCAACCGAGAACATGGCCTCCTACAAGCCGAGCATGTTGCTCGACCACGAACGCAGGCAGCCGCTGGAGATCGAGGCCATCTACGGGAACCCGCTACGGGCTGCACGTGCGGCCGGCGCGGACTGTCCCTTGATCGCAGAGCTGTACGAGCAACTCCGGGAAATCGAACGCAGAGCGTAGCGAGGTCGACCATCGCCCCTCGCTCGCGGATGGATCGCGCTGCGCAGCCAAGAGCCACGTGTGCAGCGTATTCATGTCGCGCCGGTGAACACGGTTCTGGCTACGCGGACGTGCCGTATACGGGTGTGCACGCCGCAGGTGTGATTTGACAGCCGTCAGCCGAGGAGTTAACGTTGGCACGACTTTTCGAGTTGGCCAGCCCCTCGGGGTTGGCAGCCTTGTCGCGCTTTGTCGCCGCCACGGCCAATCCGGAGAGCATAGTGTTCCTGTAAGGGTTGGTCTGTATGGTACGTTTCTCTTCGCGTTCGTCCTGGGTCCGACTTCCGCCATCCGAGCGAGCCGTCCCACCCGAGCATGAAGCTTCGTGGCGCGGTGTGACGTTCGGACGGCGGACGACTGGTGGCGTCGTGCTCGCGGCGGTCGTGGGCGCATTGATGACACTTGGCCCGACGATCGTCCGGGGCGCCGAAGAGAAGGGAGACGCAGAGATGACCGTCACCGATGGAAAGCAAATCTCGATCGAGTACACGCTGAAGCTCTCCGACAAGACCGAAGTCGATTCCAACGTCGGTGAGGATCCGCTCACGTATACACAGGGCGGCGACGAGATCCTGCCTGCACTGCAGTCAGCGCTTTCCGGGCTGAAGGTCGGGGATACCAAGCACGTCAAGCTGTCCGCGAAGGATGGGTACGGACCGGTGGACCCCAAGGCGTTCATGGACGTGGACAGGGATCGCATCCCCGAGACCGCGCACAAAGTCGGCGCCATGCTCAACGCCCAGCATCCGTCGGGACAGTCGATTCCCGTACGTGTCAGTGCCGTCAATGACGACAAGATCAAGCTCGACCTCAACCACCCACTCGCGGGTGAGAATCTCGTGTTCGATGTCAAGATCCTGAAGATCGAGAAGGCGGCCAAGGTCGCCAAACCTGCCAAGTCCGCCAAGGCCGAAAGGTCTCCCAGCGCAAAGGCGGCCAGGGCCAAATAGCGCGCGCTCCCTTCGCGGCGCGAAGTGCCGCTAGCAGCAACGTACTGCTATAGCTCAATGCCCGGGTAGAGCCGGAACTGCGTCAGCAGCTCCGCCACTCGTGCGCGGGCCGTCTCTCTCGCGCGCTGGTCGAGCTCGAACTGCGCGAGGGAGCTCTTGCCCGCGCGGGCGCCCGATGTGACGGTCTTCGGACGCGTCGCCCCGAGGACCGCGTGCACGATCCGTGCGATCTCCCGCATCTCGTGCTTGCCCATACCGATCGTCGTCAACGCCGGCGTGCCGAGGCGGAGTCCACTGGTGTACCAGGCCCCGTTCGGGTCGAACGGAATGACGTTCCGATTCAACGTCATGTCCGCCTCGCGGAGGGCGGCTTCGGCCTGACGTCCGGTGAGGCCGTAGGGACGCACGTCCACGAGCAGCAAGTGGTTCTCGGTGCCACCCGTGACGACCGGCACCCCGAGCTCCATCAGCGTGTCAGCGAGCGTCGCGGCGTTGTCGACGACCGCCTGGGCGTAGTCGGCGAAGGCGGGTGTGTTCGCTTCGGCGAGCGCGACGGCTTTCGCCGCGATGACGTGTGGAAGCGGGCCGCCGAGCACCAGCGGGCAGCCGCGATCGACGGTGTCCGACAGCTCCCGCTGGCACAGGATGAGACCACCGCGCGGGCCGCGCAGCGTCTTGTGCGTCGTGGTCGTCACGATGTGCGCATGCGCCACGGGGTCGTAGTCGCCGGTGAAGACCCTGCCCGCGACGAGACCGGCGAAATGAGCCATGTCGACCATCAGCGTGGCGCCGACATCGTCGGCGATCTCGCGAAAGATCCGGAAATTGATCTTGCGAGGATACGAGCTGTAGCCCGCGATGATGAGCAGTGGGCGCTCCTGGCGCGCCCGCTCGCGCACCTGGGCGTAGTCGAGCAGATTCGTCTCGCGGTCGACGGTATAGGAACAGTACTGGAACAGCTTACCGGAGATGTTGGGCCGGAATCCGTGCGTGAGATGCCCCCCGGCATCGAGCGCCATCCCCATCATCTTCTGGTTACCGAGCTCCCTGCGCAACGCCTCCCAGTCGGTATCCGACAGGTCGTTGAGCGTTTTCGCCCCGAGCCGCGCGAGCGTCGGTTGCTCGATTCGATGCGTGAGAACGGTCCAGAACGCCACGAGGTTGGCATCGATGCCGCTGTGGGGTTGCACGTAGGCGTGGTCCGCCGCGAACAGCTCGCACGCGAGCTGGGCGGCGCGGGATTCGATCGTATCGACGTTCTCGCAGCCAGCATAGAAACGGTGGCCCGGGGCGCCCTCGGCGTACTTGTCGCTCAGCCAGCTCGCCATGGCGAACAGGACGGCCGGGGACGCGAAGTTCTCACTGGCGATCAGCTTGAGCTTGCTGCGCTGGTCGACGAGCTCGCGGCGGATGGTCTCGGCGATGTCGGGCAATACGCCAGCGACCGTGTCGAGGGCGGCCGCGAATCCCACGGTTTCAGTGGAGAGCGAGCCGGGCGTGTAGCCCGGAATGCGCTCGCGCAGGTAACGGTCGAGCAACGATTCGTTCGGCATCCGGGCACCTCCTGTTCGACGCGCAACGCCGAATGCGGCTGCGGTCGTTCCTGGCGCCCAGGCGTGCGGCTGGCAATATCCGTCGCTCCCCGGTGGTCAGTTCCACCTAGCCCTGCGGCCAACGCCAGTCACGACGGACAGCGTTCACGTATTGCAGAGCCGGGGGCGGTGTCAACCGGGCGATCCGTGGTGGGCAAGCAGTGCGTGGAAGGCGAGCAGCCGGTGAGACCTGGCCGGCGCCCGGCGTCTTGCCCGTCGCAGGCCCCGGAGGCTAAGAACGGGGCTGCCACGGGACGGCCTGCCACGGAGGATCATCATGGGGAAACGCGACGTCTGTGTCATTGGCGTAGGCATGACCAGGTTCGAGCGCTGCGACCGCGAGTTCGACGACCTCGTCCGCGAGGCGGTGGGCGATGCGCTCGGCATGGCGGGGGTCGAGGCCGATCACCTCGAGCAGGCGTTCGCCGGCTACGTGAACGGCATGAGCACCCTCGGGCAGCGGGCGCTCTACTCGATGGGCATCGGCGGACTGCCCGTATTCAACGTCCACAACTATTGCTCAACGGGCTCCTCGGCGCTTCACCTGGGCTATCAGGCCATCGCGTCGGGAATGAGCGACTGTGTGCTGGCGTTCGGCTTCGAGAAGATGGTCAAGGGTCGACTCGAGAACCAGCTGAGCGGGCTCAAGGAAAAGCTGGGCAGTGACGAGAACAAACCCCCGATTGCGGCCGTCATGTTCGGCGACGGTGGCCGGCAGCACATGGAGCAGTACGGTACGACGAAGGAGCAGTTCGCCAAGGTGAGCGTCAAGAATCATCGCCACTCGGTCAATAACCCCCGCTCGCAATATCGCGAGGCCTGCTCGCTCGAAGAAGTGCTGAACGCACGGATGGTCTATGATCCGCTCACGATCCTGCAGTGCTGTCCCACGTCCGATGGCGCCGGAGCCGCGATCCTGTGCTCGGAGGCTTTCGCAAAGCAGCGGGGGATCCCGAATCCGGTCAAGATCATCGGGCAGGCGATGACGACCGACAAGATGGAGGACTTCAATCTCGGGGCCCTCGGCATGATCGGCGTCGGCATGTCGCGTCGCGCCGCGGAGGCCGTCTACGAGCAGGCAGGGCTCGGTCCCAGAGATGTCGATGTCATCGAGCTGCACGACTGCTTCAGTACCAACGAGCTGATCACGTACGAATCGCTCGGGCTCTGCGGAGCAGGCGAAGGCGGGAAGCTCATCGACACCGATGCCGTCACCTACGGCGGTACGTGGGTGGTGAATCCGTCGGGCGGGTTGCTGTCCAAGGGGCATCCGCTCGGCGCGACCGGCCTCGCCCAGTGCGCCGAGCTCACCTGGCAGCTGAACGGGGTGGCCGACAAGCGTCAGGTGGAAGGCGCCCGTGTCGGCTTGCAGCACAACGTCGGCCTCGGCGGCGCGTGTGTCGTGACGATGTACCGGAAAGACTGACGCGCCTGGTCGTCGATGCGTGAGACCTCACGCCGCGGCGTGAAGCTCGCCACCCACCGTCGTGCCCACCTCGTATGCCCGCAACGCCGGGAGCACTTTGTCAGCGAACAGTCGGATGTTCGCCTTCGCGAGGTCGTGCGGCATGCCGCCATAGCTGAAGACGCACAGCACACCGGCGCCGTCGATGCGCCGGATGTTCTCGACGATCTGTTCGGTCACCTGTGCCGGTGTTCCCCAGACCTGCAGATCGGCCAGAAAGCGCACGAACCGATCACTCCCGTGCTTGGCGATGTTGCCCGCGAGATTGCCGTAGTACTCGTAGCCGGGGATCGCGGCCAGGTGGGCGTTGGCGAACTCGTAGTGCTCGAGCGCCGACTGGCAGTAGCCGACGATGTAGCGTTCGTGCATCTCGCGGGCGCGCTCCTCGCTCTCGTGAACGGCGACGAAGGTCGCGAGCAGCGGCTTCGGCGGCTCGGTCCCGTTCACCTCCCGGTAGACACCCCGGTAGGTCTCGAGCTCTTCGACCGCTGCCGGCCAGGGTTTCTGCGCGATGATCATGATGCCGACGCCGAGCCGCGCCATGACGGGGGCCGACTCGGGGGATGCCGCGGAGGCGTAGACGCGTCCCTTCAGTGACCGCCCGGGAAACGGGCGGATGGCCGTGCGCGGCTGCCGGTAGTAGGTGCCATCGTATTCCATGTAGCCCGTGTCGAAGCCGGAGATGATCGCCTCGGCATACTCGGTGAATCGCTGGCGTGATTCCGCCATCGGCACCCGGTATCCCTCGAACTCGATGCGGCCGAGACCCCGCCCGATGCCGAGGATCGCGCGCCCGCCGGAGACGTGGTCCAGGACCGAGAGCTGCTCGGCCACCCACATGGGATCGTGCCACGGGAGCACGACCACCATGGAGCCCAGCCGCACGCGCGACGTGCGCGCCGCCACCCACGTGAGAAACTGTACGACATTCGGGCACATCGTGTACTCGTCGAAGTGGTGCTCCGGCGCCCAGACGCCATCGAAGCCGAGAGGCTCCGCGAGGTCGGCCATCGACAGCTCGTGGCG
>Ga0055490_10000026_pt1 | contig 10809 bp, 7 predicted proteins | sample RushOxbow_ThreeS_4_FD_57909 | JGI IMG/M metagenome (GOLD analysis project Ga0055490, IMG submission 57909) | Wetland microbial communities from San Francisco Bay, California, USA, that impact long-term carbon sequestration - RushOxbow_ThreeSqC_D2 | ecosystem: Environmental > Aquatic > Marine >...
AGGATTGTCCCCAGCGACACAACAACCGCCGGGACGCGCACCGTGCTGGAATTTCCATTGGACGAGCAGGGGCGATCGCTCCGGCTGAATGATGGTGATATCGTCCGTGTCTTCTCCATCGTTCCCAGCTTCACCAACTCCGTCACACTGCGCGGGCACGTTGCCAATCCGGGGCTCTATCCGTGGAAGCCGGGGATGCGAATTCGTGATCTGATCCCCGACGCGGATGCGTTGCTGACGCGAGCCTACTGGATGGGCCGCGTTGGTTTGACCGATGGCCGCAGCACGGAATATCCCATACGCTCCCAACAATCTGACGAGCAGTACCTCAATAGGCCGCTGCAGCCAGACGGATTCGAGCCGGAAGTTCGTGGATATCCGGAAGGTCAAGTGACGGATCAGCAACAAACGGATCGCATGAATCGCACCAACCGCCCCCCTAACCCTGAAAGCTATACGGATGATCGCGGGGCGCCACCGGAGTACTCGTCTCAGCAGGTCGGCCAAAGGCGATTTGCGCGCGAACGCCTGAATCCCAACGTGGAAACCCTCACTGAGGATCTGCACCGCGCTTCCCCGGAGATCAACTGGACCTATGCAATCGTGCAGCGCCTTGATCCTGTGGATCTATCCACCCGGCTGCTCTCCTTCGATTTGGGCAAGGCCGTCCTGGAGGGAGACCCCGCGAATAACCTGGAACTGCAACCCAATGACATCGTCACCGTCTTCTCCCAAAAGGATGTCGCGGTTCCTCAGAATCTTCGTACCCGCTATGTGCGGCTGGAAGGAGAAGTGCGTCGTCCCGGCGTCTATAAAGTCGAGTCGGGCGAGCTCCTGCGGCACGTCATTGAACGTGCGGGCGGCGTCACGGGCGACGCCTACATCTATGGAACGGTGATGACGCGCGAATCCGCCCGCAAAGCGCAGCAGCAGAGCCTGGAAGAATTGGCGCGCTCTCTGGAGGTCGAAGTGAGGCAGGCATCCGTGGCGGCAACAACCCAGGGCTCGTCTGAAGGCGCACAGGTCATCACCGCCCGGCAGGCGGCCCAAGAGGCGCTGATTGCGCAGCTGCGCAACATGAAGGCAACCGGTCGAATCGTGCTGAACCTTAAGCCTTCGGACAACTCCATCAGCGCGTATCCGGAGATTCCGGTCGAGGACAACGACCGCATTGTCATTCCGCATGTTCCCGCAACTGTTGCTGTAACAGGCATGGTGTACAATCCGGGATCGTTTATCTACAACCCCCGCCTACGGGTGGAGAAATACTTGAAGCTGGCCGGCGAGGGCAAACGCAACGCCGACATGAGCCACGCATTTGTCCTGCATGCCGACGGCACGGTTACGGCTCGCAAAGCGGTCAACAGCCTCTTTGGCGGGGACCGCTTTGCCAATTTGCGCCTCAGCCCGGGAGACCAGATCGTGGTGCCCAACAAGATCCCCACCGGCAATTTCGTCCGCGGCCTGCGGGACTGGACACAGATTACATCCCAGCTGGCGCTGACCGGCGCGGCGCTGGCGACAATTCGCTGATAGGCACATAGGGCTTGCAAAGAAATCGTGCAGTCTGGCTGGAAGCCGCGATAGGTAGGGAAAACTAGAATTGGAAACAAGAAGCGGCAACATGATGCCCACCGAACCGATCCCAGTGGAGACGGAGCCCCAGGCTCGACCACAATCCTCGGATTACGCCACTCTTGATTTATTGATCCTGCTGCTCCGCCGCAGGCGGTTTGTGCTGCGCTTTACGCTGGGCGTGGCGGTGCTTTCAGCCATCGTGGCCCTTCTTCTTCCCAACCAGTACACGGCTACCGCGGTCCTGCTGCCGCCGGTGGATAATTCGTTGGGCTCCGCTCTGCTCAACCAGTTCCGGTCCTCGCCTTTATTCAGTTTTGCGGGGGGTGCGTTCGGCGCTCGAAAACCGTCGGAACTATATACCGCGCTGGTGCAAAGCGAGACAGTGGAGAATGCGATGATTCGCCGCTTTGACCTAAAGGCGAAATATCGCAAAAAGACACTCGTCGAGGCGCGCCAGGCGTTGGAGAAGCACTCATCTATCGTTCTCGGCAGAAGAGACGGCCTCATGCGTATCAGCGTGCGGGACCGCGACCCAAACCAGGCAGCCGAAATGGCCAACGCCTTCGTAGATGAACTGCGCAAGCTCTCCTCAACCCTAGCGGTCACGGAAGCTTCGCAGCGCCGCCTATTCTTTCAGGAAAAATTGAAGGATGCAAAGGAAAGACTGGCCGCGGCCGAAGAAGCCTTGAAGAAGACAGAGCAGACCACGGGCATGGTGCAGATCGACAGCCAGGCCAGAGCGCTGATCGAAACCGCGGCGGCCCTCCGCGCCCAGGTGGTGGCCAAGCAGGTGCAGATTCAGGCGATGCGGGCCTACGCCACCGAGGATAATCCCGAGCTGGTGCTGGCCAAGCAGCAGTTGGCCGCGCTTCAGGCCCAGTTGACCAAACTTGGCGGAGCGGGAACGGATGCCGAATCGGGTCTTCTGGTCCATAAAGGAAGCGTTCCAGAGGCCGGAATGGAATACATCCGGAAGCTGCGTGACGTTAAATATTACGAGACCATCATGGGACTGCTCGCCAGCCAGCTCGAAGCAGCGCAGATCGACGAGTCCCAGGAGGGCGCCGTAATCCAGGTTGCCAATCCTGCCATTCCTCCCGACAGAAAGTCTTCTCCCTACCGTGCTGTCATCGTAATTCTGTCGACCGTGTTCGCTTTTATTGTGGCGTGCATCTGGTGCCGCATCGCAGACCGTTTGGAAACCATGGAACAGGATCCGGCTGGACGGCACCGTCTGAACCGACTGCGGGAGGAGTTTCGCGGTCTGAGACGGCTGTCAAAGCTATGATTTATGCCGACCAGCGGTGGGTGGGAGAGCATGGAATCGGCCGTTTTGCGCGCCAGGTTTTGGCCGGTTTCGACTACCGTCCTGTTCCCCTGACTTCAAATCCAGCGGCGGCGCTGGACCCGTGGCGCCTTTCCCGCGCCCTTCATCACCTGGGTTCTGAAGATCTTTTCTTTTCGCCGGGGTACAATGCTCCGCTCGCCTGCCGGGCGCCGCATGTCTTCACCATCCACGATCTGAACCACGTGGACCGCCCGGAGAACAGCTCGCCCCTCAAGCGAATCTACTACGCTACCTTGCTCAAGCGCGCAGTTCATCGCGCAATGTGCGTCCTTACCGTTTCTGAGTTTTCCCGCGGGCGCATTCTTGCATGGTCTGGCGCGGCCGCAGACAAGGTCGTGAACGTGGGAAACGGCGTGAGCCCGGAGTTCCATCCGGATGTGGAGCCTTACCGTCTCTCCCGCCCGTACCTTCTCTGCCCCACCAGCCGGAAGCTGCATAAGAACGACCTCCGCGTTGTACAGGCGTTCGCCCAGGCCTCGCTTGAAGGCATGCTCCTGGTCTTCACTGGTGAGCCGACGGCCGCCCTCAGCGCCTCCATCCAGCATCATCGGCTGGAGGGACGCATCCAGTTCACCGGCCTGGTGCCGGAAGAGCAGATGCCCTCGCTTTATCGCGGCGCCGAGGCCGTGGTCTTCGTCTCGCTTTATGAAGGCTTTGGGTTGCCGCTGCTGGAGGCCATGACCTGTGGCACTCCGGTCGTCACCTCCAATACCAGCGCCCTGCCGGAAGTGGCCGGAGACGCCACGCTGCTGGTCGAGCCGACCTCCGGTGATGAAATTGCACGCGCGATGGAGCGCATCATCAGCGACTCCGACCTGCGCCAGCAGCTACGCGCTCGCGGCCTGGCGCGTACGGCGCGGTTCTCCTGGAAAGACACGGCTGACCGGGTCCGCCAGGTCTTGCACGCAGCTCCGGTGTCACCGGTAGAGAAGGTGGTTTGAGATGCGGCTATGGGACAGGATCGCTTCAAACGCCATCTCTCCGACTGGACTGGCCACGGCTTCGTTTCTATTCTTTCTGCTCGCCTGGACCTTCCCCCCGAGCATCTACGAGCGGGTGATCGGTGAACCGGACCTAATGTTCTTCGACCCGACACTGCTGTTGTTTGTCCTGTTATGCGTGGGGGCTTTCGTGGCTGGGGTGGCAACGAGCGAGTTTCTTACTCCCCTCTCCGGCTGGTCGCGCCCACGGCTGAAAACGCGCATTCCTCCTTTGCTATTTCTCCTGATCCCGCTGATGATCGGCACTGCCCTCACCGTTTACTCGTGCATTCTTTTGCTTAACAACAATGAGTATTTGCTGGAGGTCCTGCTTGCTGCCGAAGGCAGCATGTTGAAAAACGAGGGTGCCCTGCAAACTGAGGGTGCACACGGGCTCGCCTCTGTCAGCTTGATGGGGATCTCCTGGTGGGCGATCTGGCGCTGTCGCCAATTGGATCTGTCCGGCTGGCAGCGCGCAGTGGTGTGGCTCATCGTTGCCATCGCGACCGTGTCTATGATGGCTTCGGCGCTACTGAAATTTGGACGAGGCGAATTCATTCCGATTGTCGTCGGCATTGCTCTCCTGATACTGCTGCACAAAAATTCACAGGGACGGCTTTCGATGGCGTATCTGCGTCGTGCCGTACTTGTATTCGTGCTTTTTGTCGTCTTCTCTTTCGTTGGATTTTCTTTATTGCGTAGCAGCAGCGGTATGGAGAGAGCAGGAGAGGACCTAATGGGCTATACAATCGCGTCTTACAACAGGTCAGCCGCTATCCTCTCGGGCAGGCTACGCTATCCTTTTTCCGGTCGCGGCGTCTATTTATCTGCCTTCGTCGCGTTCAACGACAGCTTCAACAAGATAGTTCCAGTTGCTCATTATTTGGATTGGCCTGATGACGAAACCCTTTTTCGCTCAGAGTTCAGCGCGATTTCAAAGGCCGGGTTAAATGGATTTCTCATCTGGTCGGGAACATTCGGTTATCTCTTCAGTGACGTTGGCTGGTTCACGCCATTTGTGCTGTTTGTCTATGGATTCCTGACCGCTACGGTTTGGCGCTGGTTTCAGTTGGGCCGCATTTCCGGAATCGTGCTCTACCCTTGGTTTGCCTTCTGCATCCTATACTGGTTCGGCACCAACTTTCTCTTCGATACCAAGGTCGTCGTTCTCGCCTCTGACGCTCTTCTGCTGGGCCTCTATGAAGGGATGCTCGTACGCCGATCCCCGGAGGGAGTGAAATCATGAGGACGCGTCGGATTTCATCCGCAGAAACCCTGTTCGCCGCCAATCCACCATTGATCGCTGTTCTCTTGATTGCCGAACGGTGCTGGTTTCGGGCTACGAGCCTAGTGATGGCACAGGCGCTGAAGGCCCCCGGACTTTATTGGGGTCCAGGATGCCGGGTGTATGGGGGCCGTCACATTCGTTTTGGCCGGGGCGTGTTCGCGAATCGCAATCTCTGGCTCGAGGCCAACACGTCCTACCGCTCGCAGACGTTCACTCCCTCGATTGCTATCGGCGACCGAGTGGCGTTTTCCGATGGCGTGCATATCTCGGCCATCGAAAAGATCGAAATCGGCAACGATGTCCTCTTCGGCAGCAAGATCTACGTCTCAGACCACGCACATGGAAATTACCGGGGAGAGCACCAGAGTTCTTCCGAAGAGCCTCCCGCGGAGCGCCCGCTCGGAGGCGGAGGGCCGGTCACAATTGGCGATAACGTCTGGATCGGCGACAACGTCGTGATCGTTGGCCCGGTATCGGTGGGCAGGGGTGCCATTATTGCCGCGAATTCCGTCGTACGCGCCGAGGTTCCTCCCAACGCAATGGTGGCCGGCGCCCCGGCGCGCATTGTGAAGATATACAACCCAAAGAGTGGTTTGTGGGAGCGTGCATGATTCCGGAGCGTCCTCTGTTCTCGGTTTGCATCCCCGCTTATAACCGGGCGCGCCATCTTCCCGCGCTTCTGGATTCGATTGTCACCCAGGACTTCCGCGACTTCGAGATCGTGATCTGCGAGGACTGCTCTCCGGAGAGGGAGGCGATTGCCTCTGTGGTGCAGGACTACCAGAAGCGCTATCCCGGCCTGCTGCATTATCTGGAAAACGAGCGCAACCTGGGCTACGACGGCAACATTCGAAACCTCATTGCGCGCGCCTCGGGCCGTTACTGCTTCTTTATGGGCAACGACGACATCCTGTGCCCTGATGCGCTGTCCAGCACCGCTGCGCTGATCGCCCGCCACCCTAACGTCGGCGTCGTCATCAAAAGCTATGCCTGGTTCGACGAAGTACCAGAGCAGATCAATCAGGAGGTCCGTTGGTACAACCAGGAGAAGGTATTCGCCGCCGGCGCCAGTGCCATTGCCTTTGCCTTCCGTAGATCCGGCGTCATCTCCGGTTATATTGTCGATCGCGACGCGGCGCATGCCATCGCCTCCAACCGCTTCGACGGGAGCCTCTACTATCAGATGTATCTGACGGCCAATGTGCTGGTGGAGAAAAGCGCGGTCTGTACTCCGCGGGTGCTGGTGCTGTGTCGAAACGGCGAGCCACCTGATTTCGGTAACAGCGAGAATGAGCGGGGCCGCTATGTTCCGGGACATTACACGTCAACTGCCCGCCTCAACATGGTTGGGGGCGCGCTTTCGATTATTCGCGACTTGAAGAAGACGCGCGGGGTGGATGTGGTTGAAGCCGTCGTGCGCGATTACGCCAATTACTTCTATCCTTATATTCGGGACCAGTTCGGGCTTCCGCTGCGCGACTACCTCGGCCTGTACCGCGAATTCGCGCGGATGGGTTTTGCGCGCTACCCGCTCTTCCACCTTTACTTTCTGCTTGGCTTCGTTCTCGGCGAAAGGCGTTTCGACGCCATGACGGCGGTGATTCGCAAGCGCTTGGGCCGGAGTCCACGATTTTGACCGGCAGTGGCGCCATCGGGCCCGCGGACGTCTAATCCCGCGATGCAAGCGCCTGAATGAACTTGTTACCCGGGAGACGGCGGAGAAGTTCCGCCGTCTTGCTGCCGGTGCGCAGCACAAGCAGTGCGGCTCCGGCGAGCGAGAGCAGCATGGCCAGCAGCACCGTCAGCGGCCCGACGCGGATACCGCTCATCGAAGCGGCGCCGGCCGCCAAAAGGGGAGAAGTAGACAGTGCCGGTAGCAGCACGCCGGAGAGAACGAAGCGGCGGCGCGAAAAGTCGATCGCCATCCGGGTGCGTGGCATGGAGTACCACAGATGTGAGCCGATGCTGACCACCGCGCCCACCAGCGTTCCCAGCGCCACGCCGATGCCGCCGAAAAACGCTCCCAGCGCCACGCTCGCCACCAGATTGCTGAATCCTTCTGACAGAGGGCTGACCTTGATGTAGTTCTGTTGTCCGGCGGAGATCAGCACCACGGAGTAGGGAGCTCCGATCAGGCGGATGATGTTGGCGAGGATCAGAATTGCGAGCAGCACCGCGCTGGACTCGTAGCGCTGGCCAATCCACACCCGCAGGATCGGTCCGGCGTAGAGCAGAACCGGCAGGCCGGTAAGAATCAGCACCAGCACGCTGAGCCGCGTCGCCGTGATGACGAGCCCGCCCAACTCGCGAACCTCTCCGCGCGCGTGAATGGCCGCGCCATGCGGCAGAATCACGTTTACTCCCGCATAGAGCAACCCGGAAAACAGCAGGATCATGCTGGCGCTGACCGAATATGGCGTTACCGCGGCGAAGTCGAAACGTCCCACCAGCACCAGGTCCAGCCCGGTCACCAGCAGCATGGAAAACGACATCACCGTAAGCCCCGCACAGTAGCCGTACAGCTCGCGCGCCACCGAGCGCTGCACCATGCCCGGCTGGAAGCGGAGGTCGGGGACAACGCGGCGGAGCACCATATATTGCGCCACGTAGGAGAGCAGGTTGATGCCGGCGAGGATCGCCGCCATCTCCACCAGCGAACGGCCGGCCAGCGCGGCCGCAATCAGTCCCAGGGCGGAGAGTAAGCGCCCGCCGCCCACCGTCATCGCAGGCAGTTCGTAGCGCTCCATGCCGACGAATACGCCGTTGCAGGCCGAGGCGGGCAGCCCCACCGCCAGCGAAAAACCGACCAGCAGCAGCGCCAGCCGCATCTGCGGCACCAATTCGACTGGAACAGCGGGAAAGATCTTCGGCGCGGCCAACACCGCAACCGCCAGGCCGAGCAGTGCCAGCAGCGCCGCCCCGCAGAGCCCGACCACAGCCGTGCTGAAGACCGCGTCGCGCTGGAGACGGTCACACTTCTCATTGGCGTAGGCCACGTAGCGGCCAATGGCGGTTTGCAGCCCGAAGTTGAGATAGTTGACGTAGGCGGCGGTCTCCAGCACCAGAATCCAGACCGCATAGGCGGCCGGTGTCATGTGCCGCACCAGCACCGGGGGCAGAAGCACCGCAACCAGGGCCGCCGCGCTGCCACGCCCCAAATTCGCCACCACGTTTTTGGCAAATCGCCAGTGTTCCTTCATCGGAACCTTCCGTTGCTCCATTCTACTTTGCAGCCCGTGGCATCCTGTCCTGCGTGAACCGGCTTGGTCTTTGCTTTCCCACCGATTATCATGATGGCCGCCGCAGGGGAGCGGCGGCCCATGCATACTTCAGATCCCGCGGATTCCAGATTCGGTGCGCTCCGCGTGGCCATCGTTCACTACTGGTTTGTCGGCCGCGCGGGAGGCGAGCGCGTGGTCGAAGCCCTGGCCGAGCTGTTTCCCCAGGCGGAGCTGTTTTGTCTGGTGGCCGATCGCTCTGTCCTTGCCCCCGTTCTGCAGACTCGGAAGCTCGAAACCTCGTTTCTGCAGCATATTCCGGGCTCTCGCCGCTTCCACCGGCACTTTCTTCCCCTGCAGCCGCTGGCTCTGGAGCAATTTGATCTTTCCGGCTACGACCTGGTGATCAGCTCCGAATCCGGCCCGGCCAAGGGAGTGATCACCTCCGCCCGCACCTGCCACATATGCTACTGCCACTCGCCCATGCGGTACATCTGGGAAATGTATCCCGCCTATCGCCGCACGATGGGCCCGCTGGTGGGCTCCATATTTTCTCTTACCGCCCATTACATGCGGCTTTGGGATGTGGCAACGGCAGGGCGGGTCGATCACTTCGTGGCCAACTCACGCTTTGTGGCCTCGCGCATTCGCAAGCATTATCGCCGCGAGAGTACCGTCATCCACCCGCCGGTGGAGACCGCCTCGGCCTGGCTTGCCCCCTCCCCGGGCGATTACTACCTGGCAGCCGGACGCCTGGTGGACTACAAGCGCTTTGATCTCGCCGTTGCCGCCTGCAACCGCCTCGGGCGTCCTCTCAAAATCGTCGGCGAGGGGCCGCAGTACAAGCAGCTGCGCCGAATGGCGGGTCCCACGGTAGAGTTCCTTGGCCGATTGAATGATACGGGAATGAAAGAGGCGCTGGCCGGTTGCCGTGCCCTGCTATTTCCAGGGGAAGAGGATTTTGGAATCATTCCCGTCGAGGCACAGGCGTTCGGCCGGCCCGTAATCGCCTACGGATCGGGAGGCGCGCTGGAGACGGTGCGCGGGATCGATTCTGTGGAGGATGCGCCGTTGAGCCAGAATGCGCCGACGGTACACGGCGCGACTGAGCCGCTGACCGGAGTCTTCTTCTCCCATCCGACTCAATCCGATCTGGTTCGCGCCATACTCGACTTTGAGGCGATCGAGTCCAGATTTTCCCCACAAGCGATTCGCGCGCACGCCCTGCAATTCGACGCCACGGTTTTCCGCCAGCGCTTTTCAGGTTTTGTTTCTAAGGCGCTCGCCGATTTTGGAGAAAGGCCCTCACTGTCTGGCCGTACGCTTACGGCTCAGCGCCCCTAAGTAGCGGTCAGGATTGGCGGAAATGTTGCAGTTGTAAAGCACGTCATTTTTCCTGCCTGTGCATGTTTTCTTCCCAGGAGATTGGCTGGTTCGCGGGGTTCCTTCAGGCGAATTCGCCCATCTTAGAGGTTCTTATCCCCTTGTCTATCCGAGGGAGGTGGTCGGCTTTCGCCCTATCATGGTTTTGGGGCTATCTTCTGGTGGTCGCAGCGTTCCAAAATGGAAAAAGAGAGGTTGTCGTAAGGTAAAAATCCTAAATGAAAAGCATTCTCTGGGATACCCCGCGCTGACATTGGCTGGAATACCATAATCGGACCAAAGAGCATGGCGACTCGAACTCCTTGCGCCGTACGTGTCGGAATTTCGGTGCAGCTGGTTGTCACCGTTCTCGTGGTGATTCCGCTGAGTGTCCACTCCCTCGACCATCTCCTCTTAACTGGTCTGCTGCACGACGATGTAATTCAAGTTGCCGGTGAGCTGTCCCTCATCTGTTCCTCCCAGGATGTGAGCAGCAATTGCGAGCAGGACCAGGAGAACGTTGCCGTCCTTCCCCTGATTGTTGCGCTGGCGGGTCGAGCTCTGGGGGGCAGTCGGCAAAGCTGCCACTTGTATTTCCTCCCTTTTGGGTTTCAGAACCGCCGCTTCGTCCTGGATGGTCTCGAATTTCACCGCAAGAATCAGGACCCGACCGACGTGAGTACTCAACTCCCGGTGTGCAGTCAGGTTGCAGCCACGCGTGCCTGGTCCCCGGCTCTATGCACGCAGTTTTCACGTGCCTTCAACCATTTGAAAGCACCGAGGAGAGTTCCCATGAGCAAGAAACATTCCCATTATCGATTTGTTCCGATGGTCTTGTTGCTGGCCGTCGTTTCCCTGCCGATTACGTTGGCGGAACAAGCAGTCAATCCACCGCTTCCGCTGCCGGGCAAGTCCATCCCGCAGTTTAAGCAGGCGCTTCCGCTGCTTGACGTTGCCGGCGGAACCATTCAAACCGTGCTGGACACCAATTTTGAGATGCAGATGTGCGAGTTCAAGGCGTCGGTTCTTCCCCCC
>Ga0055490_10000028_pt1 | contig 10638 bp, 11 predicted proteins | sample RushOxbow_ThreeS_4_FD_57909 | JGI IMG/M metagenome (GOLD analysis project Ga0055490, IMG submission 57909) | Wetland microbial communities from San Francisco Bay, California, USA, that impact long-term carbon sequestration - RushOxbow_ThreeSqC_D2 | ecosystem: Environmental > Aquatic > Marine >...
GGTGGCGGGGATCGCTTGCGCCTCCGAGGCCTGGGCGAAGGTCCCCGAGGTGCCGAGCCTGGACGAGCGCCGGGACCTGAAGGCGCGCGCAAGGCAGCTGCTCGCCGAAAAGCGCGCCGTGTTGCTCGCGCACTACTACGTCGAGCCAGAGCTCCAGGACCTAGCCGATGAAACCGGCGGCTGCGTCGCCGATTCCCTGGAAATGGCCCGTTTCGGGCACGCGCATGCCGCGCCCACCCTGGTGGTGGCAGGCGTGCGCTTCATGGGCGAGACGGCGAAGATCCTGAACCCCGAGAAGCGCGTGCTCATGCCGGATCTGGAGGCGACCTGCTCGCTCGACCTGGGTTGCCCCGCCGACGAGTTCTCGGACTTCTGCGATCGGCATCCGCAGCGCACCGTAGTGGTCTACGCCAACACCAGTGCGGCGGTCAAGGCCCGCGCCGACTGGGTAGTCACTTCGGGAATCGCGCTCGATGTGGTGCGGCAGTTGCACGATCGCGGGCAAAAGATACTGTGGGCGCCGGATCGTTATCTGGGCGCCTACGTGCGGGAGCGGACCGGCGCCGACATGCTCCTGTGGCAGGGCGCCTGCGTAGTGCACGAGGAGTTCAAGGCGCTCGAGCTCGAGCTCCTCAAGAAGGAACGCCCCGGCGCCAAGGTGCTGGTGCATCCCGAATCGCCGGCGGGCGTGATCGGCCTCGCCGACTCCGTGGGCTCGACCTCGCAACTCCTGCGGGCGGCGCAGACGCTGGAGGCCGAAGAATTCATCGTCGCGACCGATCGCGGCTTGCTGCACAAAATGAGAACGCTCGCGCCTACCAAGCGCTTCATCGAAGCGCCGACGGCGGGCGCCAGCGCCACGTGCAAGAGTTGCGCGCACTGCCCGTGGATGGCGATGAACGGCTTGAGGAATCTCGTGGGCGCGCTCGAGACCGGTTCCGGGGAGATCAGTGTCGCGCCTGATATCGCCCGGCGTGCGCGCCGCTCGATAGGCCGCATGCTCGAGTTCTCGGCGGAGAAGGGCGCCGTGGTGCGGTCCTCCGGCGACCTGGCGAAAGACGGCGCGTTGTTCAGCGCCGTCGGTCCGGCTTGAGCGTCCAGGCCTCAGAATCCGCCGAACGAGCCCTTTCGCTCCCATCGTGTCCGCGCCTCCGTTGTTCCACCTGGCATTTCCGGTGGCGAGCCTGGATAAGGCGCGCGAATTCTACGGCGGCTTACTCGGTTGCCCGGAAGGGCGGAGCAGCGCGGACTGGGTCGATTTCGATTTCTACGGGCATCAGATCGTCGCCCACCTCGCCCCGCCGGAAGTCGGGTATCGCAGCACCAATACGGTGGACGGCGACGAGGTCCCGGTGCGCCACTTCGGCGCCATTCTTCCGATGGAGCAGTGGCAGGGACTCGCCGCCAAGTTAACAGCGGCCGGGGTGCGCTTCGTCATCGAACCGCATGTGCGTTTCCAGGGGGAACCTGGGGAGCAGGCGACCATGTTCCTGCTCGACCCCTGTGGCAACGCGCTCGAATTCAAGGCGTTCAAGGACATTGGCCGGCTGTTCGCCAAATGAGCCTTACGCCTGCCGCCTCGTCGCCCGTCGATCCCCGAGCGCTTTTCGGTGCGATCGGCATCGCGCCAATCGCGGTCGTCCTCCTGCTCCAGTTTCTGCGCCGGGAGACCGCATGCGCCAAGGCGTGAGCACATGCGCCGCATCAAGACCGACATCCTGATCCTCGGCGCCGGCGGCGCAGGGCTGTTCGCCGCGTTGCACGCGTACCGTTCCGCACCCGAGCTCGAGGTCACGGTCGCCGTAAAGGGTCTGCTCGGCAAGAGCGGCTGCACGCGCATGGTGCAGGGCGGCTACAACGTCGCGCTCGCGTCGGCGGACTCGGTCGAGCGGCATTTCATGGACACCATCGAAGGCAGCGCTTGGCTCGCTGACCAGGAGCTCGCCTGGAGGCTGGTGACGCTGGCGGTAGAGCGCGTGCACGAGCTGGAGAACGAGCTCGGCTGCTTTTTCGATCGCAACCCCGACGGGACGATCCACCAGAAGGCGTTCGCGGGGCAGACCTTCGACCGCACCGTGCACAAGGGGGACCTGACCGGGATCGAGATCATGAACCGTCTGGCCGAAGCGGCCTGGGCGAGCGGGATCCGGCGGCTCGAGGAACACCGCGCGCTCGATCTCATCAAAACGGCGGACGGCGGCGCTGTGGCCGGTGCGCTACTTCTTGATCTGCGCGAGGGCGAATTCACGCTGGTGCAAGCCAAAGCGGTGCTGCTTGCGACCGGCGCCGGCCCGACCATGTATCGCTACCACACGCCCTCGGGAGAAAAGAGCTGCGACGGGCTGGCGATGGCGCTGCGCGCCGGGCTTCCGCTGCGCGACATGGAGATGGTGCAGTTCCACCCCACGGGCCTGCTCGCAGGGCCCGATACCCGCATGACGGGCACGGTGCTCGAAGAGGGCCTGAGGGGCGCCGGCGGCTACTTGCTGAACGGCGCGCGGCAACGCTTCATGCAACGTTACGATCCGCGCGGCGAGCGTGCCACCCGCGACATCGTTTCGCGGGCGATGCTGACCGAGATGCGCACCGGGAGCATCACCCCGCACGGTGGCCTGTATGTCAGCATGGCACACCTGGGTCCCGAGAGGGTGAAGAAGGAATTCAAAGGGATGGTCGAGCGCTGCGCCGACTGCGGATTCGATCTGGCGAGCGGTCTGGTGGAAGTGGTGCCTACCGCGCACTACATGATGGGCGGGGTCGAATTCAACTCGGATTGCTCGACGGCGCTTCCCGGACTGTTTGCCGCCGGCGAGGATACGGGCGGGGTGCATGGCGCCAACCGGCTGGGCGGGAACGGCGTGGCGAATTCGACTGTCTTCGGCGGGGTCGCGGGCGATTCGATGGCGGCCTGGGTGAAGAAGGAGGGCGTATTTCGACACCCGGACGAGGCGGCGGTTGCCTTCGCGATCGACCGCGCCGAACGGCCGCTCCGGATTAGGTCGGGCGCCGCAAACCTCGACGAACTGCGCGAGCAGCTTTACGGTCTCATGTGGGAGAAAGTCGGCATAGTCCGCGACCAGGCTGGGCTGCAGGAAGCGGCAAAGGCGCTGACGACTCTCGCCGCGCGACTCGACGAATTCGCGCTCGCCGGCACGAATCGGCGCTTCAATCTCACCGTGCAGGATTGGCTCAACTTGAAGAACCTGGTCGAAGTGAGCGAGGTCATCTGCGCCTGCGCGCTCGCGCGCCGCAACTCCCGCGGTGCGCATTTCCGCGGAGATTATCCGCAGCCGGGCGACCTGCGGGCATCGAGCTATGTGCGTGCACAGCGCGTCGGCTCGGCCCTCGAGGTCAGTATCCGGGCAGTCGAATTCACTCGGGTCAAGCCGGGTGAGAGCCTCCTCGCCGTCTGATATTTAGGCGGCTCGACCAGGCGCGCGCAACCGTAAGGCCTATAACGCCGGCCGGAGCGAAGCGAAGAATTTGCTTTAGAATCCACGCAGAGCAATTGTTCGGCCTTCGCTCGCCAAGGGACGCTGACATGCGATCCACGATCGGCAATTACCAGGCCAAGTTCGCTGCGCCTTTTGCCCTGCTCGGTATCCGAACCGAAAACGGCGTTCTTGCCGAGATCCTGTTCCTGTCGAAGACCGGCCGGCCGCTCGCTCCGCAAAGCCCCCTCGCAGAACGCGCCTGCGCCCAGATCGAGCGCTATCTCGCCGATCCGGAATTCCGTTTCGATCTGCCACTCGCGGGGCGCGGCACGCCGTTTCAGCGCCAGGTCTGGAGAAAGATCGCCGCAATCCGGCCCGGCCGCACGCGCAGCTACGGCGAGATCGCGCGGGAGCTTGCATCTTCGCCGCGCGCTGTCGGCCAGGCTTGCGGCGCTAACCCGGTTCCGCTCGTCGTTCCCTGCCACCGCGTGCTCGCTGCGGGTGGAATCGGGGGGTTCGCGCACCATGAGGCCGGATTCCATCTCTCGGTGAAGCGCTGGTTGCTCGCACACGAGAGCGCCTTTCTCAAGCGATGAGCCCCGAGAACGCCGCTCTCCTCGACGAATTCTGCGATGCCGTCTGGCTCGAGGACGGGCTCGCCAAGAATACGCTCGAGTCATACCGCCGCGATCTGCGACTGTTCGCCGATTGGCTCGAACGTCAGAAGCGCACCTCGCTCTTGAGCGCGACCGAGGCTGATCTCGCCGGCTACTTCGCCTGGCGTCACTCAAGGAGTTCCGGAGCGAGAAGGAAGGGGATTCGATCGAGCACCCAGGCGCGCCTCCACTCCAGCCTCAAGCGCCTCTACCAGTACCTGGCCCGGGAACGGCGAATCGGGGTCGACCCCACGCTCAAGCTCGATGCGCCGAGGAAGTCGCCGAGATTTCCCCGAACGCTATCCGAGGGCGACGTCGAGTCCTTGCTCGCGCAGCCGGATCCAAACACGCCGCTCGGGTTGCGCGACCGGGCGATGCTGGAGGTGCTCTACGCCAGCGGGTTGCGCGTTTCCGAGCTGATTCGGCTGAAACTCGGCGAAGTCAGCCTCGACATGGGCGTGGTGCGCATCTTCGGCAAGGGCTCGAAGGAGCGCCTGGTGCCGCTGGGAGAGGAGGCGCTCGACTGGCTGCAGCGTTATTCGAGGGAGGCTAGACCGGCGCTGATGAAAAAACGCGAGAGCGACTACGTCTTCGTCACCGGACGAGGAGGGTCGATGACGCGCCAGGCGTTCTGGCACTTGCTCAAGCGGCGCGCGGCGAGCGCCATTCCAGGCAAGGCGCTCTCGCCGCACACGCTGCGCCACGCGTTCGCGACGCACTTGCTCAATCACGGCGCGGATCTGCGCGTGGTGCAGTTGCTGCTGGGCCACGCGGATATTTCGACCACTCAGATCTATACGCACGTCGCCCGCGAGCGCCTCAAGGCCCTGCACCAGAAGCATCACCCGCGCGGATGAAGTCTTACCGTGTTACGCGCAGCGGCGCTCGATGACAATACCCACGCACTTTGCTTCGGACAGCACACCGAGCTTGGCGATGCTTACCTTCACGCGGGGCGCCCGGAAACCCTCGAGTATCAGGCTCGCAATCCGCTCGGCCAGGCTTTCCACCAGACCGAAGCGCTCCTCGGCAAGCAGATCCTTGACGCGCCGGACCACCACGCCGTAGTCGATGGTGTCGACGACCTTCCCCGTTTTGAACACCTTGTCGTCCGGCAAGTCGATCTCGAGATCGATCGCGATCGTTTGCGGCGCGATTCTTTCATGACGATAGAGCCCAATCCAGGCCTTCAGGCGCAGCTCGCGAATGCTTACGGTGTTCAAGGCGGGACCTCGCAGGGCGAGTTTGGCGTTAAACTTTGACGGCATTCTAGATGAACCCCATGGCCACCGCAGCGTTTGTTCTAGCCGCGTACCTCCTCGGCTCGCTGTCCTTTGCCGTCATCGTGAGTCGCGTCTTTTCGCTTCCCGATCCGCGCGGCTACGGCTCGGGCAACCCCGGCGCGACCAACGTGCTGCGTACCGGCAGGAAGCTCGCCGCGCTGCTGACCCTTCTCGGGGACGGCGGAAAGGGCTGGCTCGCGGTTTTTCTCGCGACCCGATACGCCCCGGACTATGGCGTGGACGCGACGGGCGTGGCGACCTGCGCGATTGCCGTGTTTCTCGGACATGTCTTTCCGGTGTTCTTCCGCTTCGCGGGTGGTAAGGGGGTGGCCACCGCGGGCGGAATCCTGCTCGCGATCCATGTCTGGTTGGGCGCCGCGGCGCTCGCGACCTGGATCGTCGTCGCGGCCTTCATGCGCTATTCGTCGCTTGCGGCCGTCTCGGCCGCCGGGTTAGCGCCTTTGTATGCCTATCTTCTTTTCGGGATGAGTCCGGCGCTGCCTGCGGTGACCCTGATATCCGCGCTGCTCGTCTGGCGCCACAAGAGAAATATTCTCAACCTCGTCGCGGGCAAGGAGAGTCGCATCGGCGAAAAGCCGGATTCAACGGGCGTGTAGCGCCGAGCTCACTCGAGTGCGGCGGTCGCCAGGCTCCAGCGCGGGCGTACTGTAAACAACGTCGAAGAAGGAGTCCGGGACGCACCGGTTGTCAGCCTCAGACACCCCGCAAGGGCGATCATCGCGCCGTTGTCGGTGCAGAATTCCAGCGCCGGGTAAAACACGCTGAAATTCTCCCGCGTCGCTGCGGCATCGAGCAGAGCGCGCAGGCGAGAATTTGCTCCCACGCCCCCTGCGACGATCAGCCGGCTCAGGCCCGTGCGCCGGAGCGCGGCAAGCGATTTCGCCACTAGTACTTCGGCGACTGCCTCCTGGAACCCAGCGGCAATGTCGTACCGCGTTTGCTCGTCAAGGGCTTGGCGGCGGGTCAGCGTTACCACCGCCGTCTTGAGGCCGCTGAAACTGAAGTTGAGATCGCCGGTCTTTTCGAGCTGATCCAGCATCGGCCGCGGAAACCTGAAACGGTCGGGTGCGCCGCCCCGCGCAAGCATGGCGAGAGCGGCGCCGCCCGGATAGCCCAGGCCGAGCAGTTTCGCGGTCTTGTCGAACGCTTCCCCCGCGGCGTCGTCAAGGGTTTCGCCCAGCAACTCGTATTTCCCGACCCCCGAGACGCGCATCAGCTGGGTATGCCCTCCCGACACGAGCAAAGCGATGAAAGGAAACGACGGTGGATCCTCTTCGAGCAGCGGTGAAAGCAGGTGTCCTTCCAGGTGATGCAACCCGATCGCCGGGATTCTGAGCCCGAAAGCGAGGCTGCTCGCGACCGCGGCGCCCACAAGCAGTGCTCCGGCAAGACCCGGGCCCTGCGTATAGGCGATCGCATCGAGGTCCGAAACGCTCACCCCGGCACTAGCGAGGACTTCACGCATCAGCGGAAGCAGGCGGCGAATGTGGTCGCGCGAGGCGAGCTCCGGTACCACGCCCCCGTAAGGGTCGTGCAGCGCAATCTGCGAATAAAGCGCGTGAGCGAGCAAGCCGCGCCGGCTGTCATAGACGGCGACGCCGGTCTCGTCGCACGAAGTTTCGATCCCCAGCACCAGCATGAATCTTTCGCTCTCGTGGAGCCCAGTGAGTAGGTCGTCACGCGGATTGAGATAGGAATCGCACGCCGCGCGTGTGCCCCAGGATCGCATGCAACGAACTGTATCCTGAAGGGGAGCCAGCTGATTCTAATGCTTCGGTGGCCTCACCCGGATGCGCTGACCTGATTGGCGCCAAAACAAGAATTCTGTTAAGATTCCGCGCCTTTGCGATTAGACCGGGATAACATTCACCGCATGCCGACCGTACGCGTTAAGGAAAACGAGCCCTTCGAGGTGGCGCTGCGCCGCTTCAAGCGGACCGTTGAAAAGACGGGACTTCTCACCGAACTGCGCGCCCGCGAGTTCTACGAGAAGCCGACCGCCTACCGAAAAAGAAAGCTTGCTGCGGCAGTCAAGCGGCACTACAAGCGCCTGCGCAGCCAGACGCTGCCACCGAAGCTCTATTAGGACTCTCTCGGGACCAAGGAAAGCAAGGAACCGGGATCGGGTTTCAGGGCGCGCCAGGCCAAGCCTGCCGCGCCCTTTCGATTTTGGCCCCAACTCTAAGCGAAACGGAATCCCGCGATGACTCTCAAGACGAAGATTACCGACGATATGAAGGCCGCGATGCGGGCCCGGGAAGGCCAGCGGCTGTCAGCGATTCGCTTGCTGCTCGCGGCGATCAAGCAGCGCGAAGTGGACGAACGCAAGGATCTATCCGACGCGGAGGTGATCTCGGTGGTAGAGAAAATGATCAAACAGCGGCGCGATTCCATGGAACAGTTCCTGGCGGCGGGTCGCCAGGACCTCGTGGACCAGGAGAGCTTCGAATTGAACCTCCTCTCGGGCTACCTGCCCAAACAATTGACCGACGAAGAGATAGCGCGGGAAGTGAGCGAGGCAATCACGCAGACAGGCGCGGTAAAGGTGGCCGACATTGGCAAGGTGATGGGCGCGCTCAAGGGAAAGCTCTCCGGACGCGCCGACATGGGCAAGGTATCGGCTCTGGTGAAGGCGAAGCTGGCGGGTTGAGCGGAGCGGGGACCGGGGTTTTGCGGAACCGGAGAATTCGGCACGCTGCGGCTTTGCACTTGGAAAGTTTTCACCTATAACGTAGAGAACATGACGGCCGGGGGGGCCAGGAGGCGAATGATGTCGCACGGCGCGCAGATCAACGCCGCGCTTCGCGGAAAGCCATTTCAATCGTGATCGCAGATTCGTTCAAGCAAGAAGTGCTCCATCGCATCGATATCGTCGATGTGATCGAGCGCTACGTCCCCTTGAAAAAGGGCGGCGCGAACCTCATGGCGTGCTGCCCCTTTCACAGCGAAAAAACGCCTTCTTTTACCGTCAGCCCCAGCAAGCAGTTCTACCACTGCTTCGGCTGCGGCGCCCACGGCAACGCCATCTCCTTCCTCATGGAGTATCAGGGACTGGGTTACGTCGAGGCGGTCAGGGACTTGGCCGAATCGGCAGGCGTAAAGATGCCGGCGTTCGAGCCGAAGGCGAGGAAGCCCGACGCCGGGCCGGATCTCTACTCGATTCTGGAACGCGCCTGCGTTTATTACCGCGAGAGGCTGAAGACCGCGCCGCGAGCGGTCGAATACCTCAAGAGTCGCGGCCTGACCGGGAAAATCGCTGCTCGGTTCGGCATCGGCTATGCCCCGGAAGGCTGGCAGAACCTGGAGAGCGTGTTCTCGGACTACTCCGACAAGGCCCTGAAAGACGCAGGGCTGGTGATAGACGCCGAAGGCGGGCGTCGATACGACCGGTTTCGCGACCGGATCATGTTCCCTATTCTAAACCAGCGTGGTTTGGTGGTCGGATTCGGCGGACGCGTCGTGGGCACGGGCAAGTCAGACCAAGATGAAGAAACGGAGTCTTTCGGTCCTAAGTACCTCAACTCTCCGGAGACGCCGCTGTTCGAGAAGGGACGCGAGCTCTATGGGCTTGCCCAAGCGAGGCAGGCGATCCGCGTCGCCGGCCGCGGTATCGTGGTCGAGGGGTATATGGACGTGGTGGCGCTCGCCCAGCACGGTATCGAATACGCCGTGGCGACCCTTGGCACGGCGACTTCCGCGGCCCACGTGCAGAAGCTCCTGCGCCAGACGGACGAGGTCGTATTTTGCTTCGACGGAGACGCGGCGGGCCGCAAGGCCGCATGGCAGTCGCTCGAGGTGAGCCTTTCGCATCTCTCGGACGGCAAGACGGTGCGATATCTGTTTCTCCCTGCCCAGCATGACCCGGACAGCTTTGTCAGGGAAAGGGGCGCCGCAGCGCTCGAGCGGGAAATCAGCCAAGCCCGGCCGCTATCGGAATTCCTCGTCGATGAGTTGAAGCGGAGGGGCGATCCGGGTTCGGCGGAGGGGCGCTCCCGGCTGCTGCACGAGGCCAAGCCCCTGCTGCAGAAAGTATCGGCACCGGCGCTGCAGCTGCAGCTTCTCAAAGCCGTTGCGGAGGCGACTGCCATGACGCAGGAGGAGGCGGCAGGCCTTTGCCAAGTGCGCATCCCGCGCGGCTGGGGCGCGAGGCCGGCGCCTGACAAGGGTCCCGATCGAGCGGTACTGGGGCTCGACCACAACTTGGAGCGCGAGCTTCTCAAATGCCTGCTAGCGAGCCCTCGGCTGGTCACGGAGCTGCGCGCCGATCTCATCGACACGGCCTGCGCGGAGGGTCGGGCGCTTGCCGCCGTCGCGTCGCTCGTTGGCCCGGCGGAGCTTGCCCCGGCCATGGTAGTCGAAGCTTTCCGCGGCACGGAGCACGAACAGCTGCTCGCTCGGGCGGAGTTGCTTGCCGAACAGCTTGAACCGGAAGATGCGCAAGTCGTCTTCAGAGACGCGATCCTGAAGATCGAGATCGCCCGGATCGACAGCGAACTGAAGGCGCTCGCCAAGAAACTGGCGAAGGGAGAAGGCGACGCCAGTACGGTCAGCGCCCTTATTGCAAAGCGTGAATCCCTGCGTCGGGCGGAATCCGGCCGCTCCAGCATGCTATAATTTCAGGTTTCCGTCCGACCTCGTGAGAGACAGGAAAATCATGGTGAAACAGAAAGTTAAGTCGAAAGGGCGCACCCGCGCCAGGTCCAAGGCAAACGCCAAGCACGCGCTCGCAAAGAAGAAACGCCTGTTGCTCGCGATGAAGGTGCGTCAGGCGAAGCTTGCCGCGAAGTTGCGCGCGCAAAAAGACCGGGAGCGTGAAAAGGCGCGCAGGGCTCTCGAGGCCGCGCGCACCAGAGCGGCGAGGGAGAAGGAAAAGGCTCGTCGGTTGAGATTGAGGGACGCGGTTCGTGCCAAAGCTGTGAAGGAAAAAAAGCGCGCGCGGCTGGAAGCAGCCAAGAAAAAGGAGCGCGCGCGCAAGGCGCTCGAACTCCAGAGAACGCGAGAGCGGGCGGCAAAGGAAAAGCAGCGGCTGAAGGTGGCGCGCGAAAAGCAGCGCGAGCGAGAGCGCCTCGGGCGCGAGAAGGCGAAGGCCAAGGAACTGGCGGCGCGCGAGAAGGCGAAGGCCAAGGAACTGGCGGCGCTGGAGAAGGCGAAGGCCAAGGAGGCGGCGCTGCTTGCCAAGCAGAAAGAGAAGGAACTCAAGGCTCAGCTCAAGCAGCAGGCGCAGGAGTTGCTCAAGCTTCGAAG
>Ga0055490_10000030_pt1 | contig 10348 bp, 9 predicted proteins | sample RushOxbow_ThreeS_4_FD_57909 | JGI IMG/M metagenome (GOLD analysis project Ga0055490, IMG submission 57909) | Wetland microbial communities from San Francisco Bay, California, USA, that impact long-term carbon sequestration - RushOxbow_ThreeSqC_D2 | ecosystem: Environmental > Aquatic > Marine >...
AAAATTGCAAGCAAAAAACATGAAATTCTTTGTAGACAAGCTATTGAAAAATTAAGATTGCCAATAATTGGAGTTATATACAAAAATTCAGATCTTGAACTCCAATCAAGACATTTGGGTTTAATACCTTCAATTAAAGATAATTCACTTCAAAAAAAAATTAAGAATACAGCAAAAATAATTTCTAATTCATTAGATGTAGAAAAAATCCTTCAAATTATTCAATCTTCCACACCACTAAAAATAACTAAAACAAAATCACCAAAAAAATCCAGAATCACCATTGCAATAGCACTTGACAATTCTTTTAATTTCTATTATCGAGACAATCTAGAAGCTTTGAAACAGGAAGGAGCTAGACTCAAATTCTTCAGTCCTCTCACTAATAGAAATTTACCTCAATCTGATGGCATATACATTGGAGGCGGATTTCCAGAAATTTTAGGAAAATCTTTAGAAAAAAATCAATTCATGAGAAACAAAATTAAACAATTTTCCGAAGAAAATCATCCTGTCTATGCTGAATGTGGAGGATTAATGTACTTAACAAAATCAATTGCTTACGGTAAAAATAAACATAAAATGGTTGGAATTTTTGATGCAGAAACAATAATGACAAAAAAAATGACGTTAAATTACACCCAAGGAATTATGACCGCAAAAAATATTCTTTCTGGTACAAAACAGATTGTTCAAGGTCATGAATTTCATTACTCTAAACTTGATTCTATTTCTTCCGATTCTAAATTTGCTTATAAATTAAAAATTGGTGAAGGTATTAAAAATCATTTAGATGGATTGATTGAATTTAATACTTTAGCCTCATATGGGCATCTCTACTTTAAAAGATCCGATTATGCAAAAAATTTTGTAGAAAATTGTATTAAAGTTTCAAGGAAATAATCAATTTCTAATTAATTTGTAAAGAGCATTAATTATCGCAGAAGCAGATGAACTCCCTCCTTTCCTTCCTATGTTTGTAATAAAGGGAGTCTTGGTAAGTTTTGATAATTCCTCCTTTGATTCCTGTGCACAAATAAAGCCTACAGGAATTCCAATAACCAAAGCAGGTGTGACAATTCCCTCTTGAACCATTTTAATTACTTCTAAGAGGGCAGTTGGAGCATTTCCTATGGCCACTATTCCACCATTTATATCAGATGCAGCTAAACGCATAGAAACTTCGGAGCGAGTTTTATTCAGTTTTTTTGCTAATTCCATAACCTCTGGGTTTGAAATATTACAAACAATCTTGTTCCCAAAATCTTTTGGATTCTGTTTATTTAGTCCTCCAATGACGCCATTAACGTCAACTACTAAACCGCATCCACTTTTGAGAGCATTGATCCCACTTGTGATGGCATTTTCTGAAAAAATTATTTTATTTTTACCTGCAAAATCAAAATCTGCAGTGGAATGGATGATTCGTCTAACAATAGGCCATTCCTTATCATTATAATTATGATTTCCAACTTCATTTTCAATCATTTCCATACTTGCATCTTCGATTGATTGTCCTTTTTCAGTTTGCATTTTCTACCTCTTTTGATCTCTCAACAATCAAATCTATCATTTTTTCATCAGTTCCTAAATGTTTAGTAATACATATTTTTTTTAAATTTGCTTTTTCTAAGGCAGGCTCTAGGTCATTATTGATGTCTGTTTTAACATGTGCTCCCTCATGTAAAAAATAAAAAACAATAACTAGAACTTCAGGTTTATTTTTTTCACAATCTTTAATTCCATCAAAGATATCAGGTTTTTCGATTTCTAAAAAACATCTTGTCACATTTCGGTAATTTTCCTTTAATCCATTTACAACATAATTTAAGGAAATTTGTGCATTAGGATCTTTACTCCCATGACCGATTATCAAAACATCAACATCTTTTTTGGAATTTGTAATTTTATTCTCTTGCAAAGCCGATGATATTCTATTTTCTACTAATTCAATCAAAGTTTTATGCATGCTCATTGGTTTTGTTACTACAAATTTTACTTTAGTATCTTTCTGGAACTTCATTACGTCTGAAACAGCTAACTTGACTTTTTTTCCTGGATATAGGAAATAAGGTACAATGGTAAGTGCATCAATTTTTTGATTTAAAGATTTTTTAATTCCATCTTCAATAAATGGAGGTTCAACCTCAAGAAAACAATAGTCTGTAAAAACATAATCTCCCTTTTTCTTAATTTGTTTGCAGATCTTTTCTAATTCTTCAGATGCCTCTCTTTCTCTACTTCCTCTATCAATTAGAAGTAAACCTCGTTTCAAAATGATATCCTCGCTATAGCAATGGTCAAATTAGGGGGGAATTTCTGTTTTTCCACAATCAGTTTACCTTTTGATACCTTAATTGCCGCCGCCTCTGAAACGCTTGAAGTACCCTCATAGGATTTTACCTTTTCAGAGGGATTTGGTGCAGGGATTTCAGCTAATTGTTCTCGATTTACAAATTCCACTGGAATTTTCATTTCATTTCCAATATCAATTAATCCTTGAACATCTTTTGGTTTTTTTATCGAAGCAAATTTTGCAATAGATTTAGAATTTAAATCAAATTTGTCAAGAGTTAATTTTATTCCATCCTCAATTGTTTGCTTTGTTGTATCCCAATGTAAACCAATTCCAATTACCAAAGTTGGTGGACAATAAATTACGGCATTTTTTCGTAAACTTTCGTCAATATTTTTATCAGAAATTATAAGATATCCTTTTGAGTCTGAATTTTCTAATTCTTTTAAACTCTTATAGATAATAACATTAGGTGGCAATTTACCGAACCATCTTGTATCTCCTGCATCTTGGTAAACACCAATTTTTTCCTCATTTACCATATGTGCACTTATTTTGGTAACATTGGTATCATCATCAATTTTCCATCCTAGATCTTTTCCAAATAGATCCACTGCAATTGTTTTATTTACATCCGCAGCAGTAGTAATTACAGGTGTGGCTTTTAATTTTTGAGCAATGATTTGTGTGAGCTCATTTGCTCCTCCCAAATGCCCTGATAAAACACTGACAACAAAATTGGCTTTATCATCAATAACTACTACTGCTGGATCAGTTTTCTTGTCTTCCAAATACGGTGAAATTAATCTAATTACTGCTCCCAATGAAAATATGCAAATTATGGCATTATTATTTCTGAATAATTCAACAATTTTTTTTGAAGTTGGTTCATGATACCAATTTAATTTTTTATCATTTAGGAATTTAGATGGAGCATATAGATTCCAATTTGGATAAAATTCAAGTAATCTAGATCCAATACTTATCCCATTCTTGGTGATAGCAAGGATTGAAACTTTTTCCACAATCAAAATATTCTAAAATTGATAAAATACCTTACTATGACTTTCTAGCTAAAATCTTTCCATCAAAATCAAACAAAATCACTTCTAAGGATATTTTATTCTCTGAAAGTTTCTTCATGTGATTATAAGTTTCATTGCAAATCTGGTTGAAAAAGCCCTCGATTCCATTTTCTTTAACTATTTCCAAAACATGTCTGGCTGTATTTGCTGTCAAAATTTTTTGAATTGTCTCTTCATTTGCTTCACACTTTAAAGCCAAATTAGCTAAAAACTTCATGTCTATTTTTGAACCTTTTACGTGTGTCTGTTTAACTCCTGCAGCCATTTTGGCTAATTTTCCAATAAATCCTACGACAAATGCTTTCTTGATTTTTTTTTTTGAACATTGTTGAATTGTATATCCGGAAAAATCCCCCATTTGTACAAAACAATGTTCTGGTAAATTAATTATTCTTCTTGCAAAATCTTCACTTCTTCCTCCAGTAGTAAGAACAACTGTATCATTACCCATTGCAATTGATACATCCAAATTTTGCCTGATTGATGCTGCATATGATGCTGTAGAAAATGGAATAACTATTCCACTTGTTCCTAAAATTGAAATGCCATTCAATATTCCAATTCGTGGATTATCTGTTTTTGGCCCCAACTCTTTTCCTTTTGGTACAGATATCACAGCTTTAATCCCATGATTTACAAGTAAATTTTCAGCTATGTCTCTCAAATTTTCCATAATCATTTTTTTTGGAACAGGATTGATAGCTGGTTTGCCAATTTCTAATCCTAAACCAGGTTTTGTTACAATTCCTACCCCTTCTCCTCCTTCTATGTTGATTTTATTTTTGTTATCGGTTAAAAACAATTCAACAATAATTTCAGCTCCATGCGTAACATCTGGATCATCTCCACCATCTTTGATTACGGAGCATCTAGCCTCCTTCTTTTCAAATTCACATTGATGAATTGGAATTTTAATAAAAGTTCCCTTGGGTAATTTAACTTCAATATCTACAATTTTTGTTTGTTTTATTATAGATAAAATTGCAGCCTTTGCAGCTGCAGTAGCTGATGTTCCAGTAGTAAATCCAGTCCTTAACTTTTTTTTATCTATATTTTCCACAATAATCATGCCTATATTGACGTATTAATTCTTGTTTGATTTTTTTGAAATATATTTAAAATTAGAACATATTAATTCAAAATATGAATAAAGATCTCTCAATTGTTGTTATAGGTGCTAATGGATTTGTAGGTAAAAATATTAGAAAATATTTATCAAATAATAATGTCAAGTTAATTTCAATATCCAGAAAGAATTTCAAGAAATTAAAAAATGAAACTAAAATTGTTTCGGTCAATTATGATGAAAAATCCATACTTCCAAAAATTAAAAATTCCACTGCATTAATCCATCTTGTTGGAACGGGAAAAGATTCCACTAAAAATGGTTATCATTCAATTAATGTTGACTTTACCAAAAAAATTGTTAATTTTTGTAAAAAAAGTAGAATAAAAAAGATAATTTTTACCAGTGGTTTGGGAGTTTCTAAAACGACATCTCTTAGTTATTTTATTTCAAAATATCATGCGGAAAGAAAAATTATTGAATCAGGTTTAGATTATACCATTTTTAGACCATCATACATAGTGGGAAAAAATGATCATTTCACAAAACATCTAAAACAACAAATACAAAATGGTGAAATATTAATTCCTGGATCCGGAAATTATTCTATTCAACCAATTTTTATTGATAATGTTTCAGAAATAATTTTTAAATCAATCAAAGATAAAAAATTTAAAAATAAAATATTGGATCTAGTCGGTTCTGAATCAATAACCTATAAAGAGTATGTTAAGCTATTCTCAATAGGAACCCAAACTAAAATTAAAAAAATTAACTTAGAAGAAGCATACCATAATGCAATTTCCAATCCTCTCAGTAATTTTGCAATAGATGATCTTAATCTTTTGATTGGTAACTTTAAAGGAGATCATGAAACATTAAAGAAAATTTCTCAAATTTCTTTTAAGAATATTCGAGATCTTTTAAAGTCAGGAAGCTTTCTTTAAAATAGATGCCTTATCTGTTTTTTCCCAATTAAATTCAGGTTCATTTCTTCCAAAATGGCCATAAGCTGCAGTTTTTCTATAGATAGGTCGTTTTAAATCTAAATGTGAGATAATTCCTGATGGCTTCATATCAAAATTCTTTCGAACTAGTTGTTCAATTTCATTTTCTGGAATTTTATTTGTTTCAAAGGTATTCACATAAAGAGAAACTGGTTCGGCTACACCAATAGCATAAGCAAGTTGCACTTCACACCTTTCTGCTAATCCTGCAGCTACAATATTTTTAGCAATATACCTACACATGTAACAGGCAGATCTATCTACTTTAGATGGATCTTTTCCCGAAAAAGCTCCTCCACCATGTCTTCCAAATCCTCCATAAGTATCTACAATTATTTTTCTACCCGTTAAACCTGCATCTCCATGTGGTCCTCCAATGACAAATTTTCCTGTAGGATTGATGTGAATTTTTATTTGATCATTCCATAATGCCCCCAAAACGGGTTTTATTACTTTGTCTATCATCGCTTTTGTTATTTCATCTTGGGAAATTTCAGGCGCATGTTGAGTGGAAACAACAACTGTTTCAATTTTTGTAGGTTTATTATTTACATATCTTACAGAAACTTGAGTTTTTCCATCCGGTCTAACCCAAGATAATTCATTATTTTTTCTAACTTTGGCTAATTGTTGGGCTAATTTTTGAGCAAGTAATATTGGCATTGGCATTAATTCTTTTGTTTCATTTGTTGCATATCCAAACATTAATCCCTGATCTCCAGCCCCTTGCTCTTTTTCATTTGTTGCAGTTACTCCCTGACTGATATCAGGACTTTGTGCGTGAAGCCTAAGTGTTACTTCGCAAGAATCTGTATCAAACATCAAATCCTTATTGTTATATCCAATTTCTCTAATGGTTTTTCTAACCAATTCCTCTTGAGCTTTTTTATCAAATTTTGCCTTAGATGTTACCTCTCCAACCACCGCTACAAAATCAGTAGTAACAAGAGTCTCAACAGCTACTCTGGATTCTGGATCTTGACGTAAATATTCATCCAAAAAAGCATCTGAAATCTGGTCACAAATCTTATCGGGATGTCCTTCAGTAACAGATTCTGACGTAAATAGAAAATCATTAGTCATATGAACCACTATTGACTATAGTTCATTTTCAATTTTAATAAACAATACATTATTGCCTCTAACTATAACTCTTCCATAGTTTGCAATTACTTTGTCCTCGTGTAGTTCCTCAGCATCAGTCATTATCAAATTCATATAAGAATCAACATTATCCATTTTTCCTTTGTACTCTACTTCATTTTTGAGTCTTACAGTGACTTTCTTCTTTGTGCTTTTTTGAAGCATAGTTAACGGTCTTTTTGCGCTATTTTCTGACACTAGTTATTCACTTAATTTCCAATCCTAGTTATCTTGAATAAAAGCCTTGCCTCTTTAACAATATTGGAAATTCTTTAAATTTTTTCCCTGTTTTTCTATAATTAAATAAATGATTTCTACCGGTTTACAAAGATTAGATGAATTTCTGTGTGGAGGAATTCCCTCTAGTGTCATCACTGATATTTATGGGGCCAATGGAACTGGCAAAACGCAGTTTCTATTACAAATTTCCCTTAATGCAATTAAAAATCATGGAAGTGTCCTTTATCTGGATACAACAGGAGGATTCAGACCGGAAAGAATTCTTGAAATGCAAAGAAATCTAAATTTAGAAGATAATATTCTAGATAAAATCACAGTTTCTAGAATTACTAATACCTCTGAACAAATCAATTCTATAAAAAAAGTGGATCCTAGAAACTTCTCTCTTATTGTAATCGATAACATAACTGATCTCTTTTCTTATGAATATAAAACCAATGAATCAATATTCAAAAAAAATTCGATGTTTATGAGGCATATGCATGACTTATCTTCACTTGCTCTTGATTTTGAACTTCCGATTGTAATTACAAACATGATAAGAAATATCGATGATAAGGAAAGAGAAAACATGAGAAATGCTATTGATTTTTTTACACATATCAAAATCAAACTTTACAAAAATTCGAACAAATTTTTTGGAGAAGCCAATTGGTTATTAAACAAAATTTCTTTTTCTTATATGATAAATAAATCAGGAATATCAGAATATTCTGAAGATTTTTAATGATCAATTGAATAAGCTGACTATGGCAGAAATTTTTGACGCTATTCCAATACTCGCCGTAACTTTATTTGCACTTGGACTTGTTGGTATAATGGTTTATGAAAAAATACGATCAAACCCAATTGAAGAATCAAAATCTTAACCCAAATCTTTACTCCTTGTTTGGCAATCAAGGTTTTAACAATCTTACAGAAATTCAAAAAAAAGCATCTCCCATAATCTTGCAAAAAAAAGATTGCATTGTAATTGCACCCACAGGTTCTGGAAAAACTGAATGTTCAGTAATTCCAATTTTCTCATTGGTAAAAAATTCTAAAATTGCTGGTAAAATCAAGGTTCTTTACATTACTCCATTACGAGCCCTAAATCGAGATGTATTTCGGAGAATTACCAAATATGCTCAAAACAAAGAACTTACTGTTGAAATTAGACACGGTGATACCACTCAAAGGGCAAGACAAAAAATTTCACAAAATCCTCCTGATGTTTTAATAACTACTCCTGAAACTTTAGTTATATTACTTACCCAAGTTAAGATGCTAGATGCATTATCTAATCTTGAATGGATTATAATAGATGAAGTTCATGAATTACTTGGAAGCGAAAGAGGATCACAATTAACACTGAGTTTAGAAAGACTCCAAATAAACTCTAAATTTCCCTTAACCAGAATTGGACTTTCTGCTACTGTAGGAAATTTTGAAGAAGCAGGAAAATTTGTTGTAGGAACAAAAAGAAAATGTGAGATAGTCAGAGATTTATCAGTTAGAGAATATGATGTGGAAGTAAAATATGTAAAAGGAACAATCGCTGATGTAGCTGAAACAATCATCCAATATACTTTGGATTTAGATCTAAATTCCCCAATACTCCTTTTTACAAATACTAGAGGAGAGGCAGAATTCATGGCTTCTATTCTAAAAGAAAAATCTTCTATTAACATAGAACTCCATCATGGTTCTTTATCAAAGGAAGTTAGGGAAGATACAGAATTTTCATTGAGAGAAGGCAAACGTGGAATTGTGGTTTGTACTTCATCTCTTGAATTGGGTTTAGATATAGGATCAGTTGAATTAGTTATACATTATGGTTCCCCTAGACAGGTTTCAAAATTAATTCAGAGAATTGGAAGAAGCAGGCATAACAGAAATGCATCTGCTAAAGGTTTAGTTATAACAAATAATTATGATGATGAATTCGAAGCCAAAGCAATTCTTGAACGCATTAAGGAGGGATCAATCGAATCCCAAATGATCCATGAAGGATCTTTGGATGTACTTGCACATCATTTAGTTGGATTGAGCATGCAATTAGGCGAAATACCCATTTCCAATGCTTATGATTTAGCCATCAAAGCATATCCCTTTAGAAATTTGAAATTAGAAGATTTGGTAGATGTCTTAGATTTACTTGACTCAAATTACATAATTTTTTTTGATAGAACTAAATTGACCTTTCGAAAAAAAGGAAATTCCTTCAAGTATTATTTTGAAAATCTATCAACTATTCCTGATATTCTTAAATTCAAAGTCTTTGATAGTGTGGGAAAAAAAATCATAGGTTCTTTGGATCAAAGATTTGTAGGGGATTTCGGTGATTCAGGAAATATTTTTGTTTTGAGGGGTTCTCAATGGAGAATTCTTAATGTTGATGAGAAATCCTTTACGGTTAATGTTGAACCATTTAGGGGTGGAGGAGTTACAGTTCCCTACTGGGAAGGTGAAAGTATTCCAATTGATTATAAAACAGCAAAAAAAGTGGGTCAATTTAGAACAAAAATAAAAAATGGATCTTTAAAACTGATTAATCAAACTATAGAGAAACTCTCTTTCTCTGATATTCCAAATGAAAACACAATCGTGATTGAATCCTGCCGATCACAAGGATCTATAGTTATCCATTCGTGTTTTGGCACAAAAATAAATTCTACTTTATCTGCCTTGCTTTCTTCCATGATTTCTTCTCTTTCAGGTTTCTTAGTGGATCCTAGATCAGATGGCTATAGAATTATTTTGTCATCAAGAGCTCGAATTTCAGAAAAATTATTTCTTGAAGTGATTAATGATAATTACGATCTTAGTTCAATGATAAGTTCTTCCCTAACTGGGACACATAATGTGAATTGGAAAACTTGGTGTGTTGCCAAAAAATTTGGAGTTGTTAGAAGAGGTGCAATATATGAAAAAAAATCTGCAAGATTTTTGTATGAAAGATATTCTAAAACCTCCCTTGTAAAAGAAGCTCTACGAGAATTATTTCATGATAAATATGATTTAAAAAATACTGAAAAAATTTTAAAAAAAATAAATGAATCTGTTATTTCAATTAGATGGCTAGAAGTTGATAAATTTTCCAAACTCGCAGAACCCATTTTAGATCATACGACCAAATATTATTCATCTCCAATCAATATTGACAAAGGAATTCTCGATCTAGTTAAAGAAAGACTTTCAAAAACTAAGCATCGTCTTATATGTACAAGATGTGGGAAATGGGAACTTGTTATAGAAACTAAAGAAGTAAATCGTCTAGTTTGTCCATATTGTAAATCAAGACAAATTACGGCTACATTTTACTCTGATTACGATCTTCCAACGATTATACGTAAAAAAAAAGAAGGAAAAAAACTTTCATTTGAAGAAAAGAAAAAATTTGACCGTTCTTGGAAGGTAGCATCATTAGTGGAAAATTTTGGAAAATTAGCCATAACAGTCATGTCTGGATATGGTGTTGGTGCTGATACAGCTGCACGAATTCTGAGAAATATGGTTGATGAAGAAACTA
>Ga0055490_10000034_pt1 | contig 10066 bp, 7 predicted proteins | sample RushOxbow_ThreeS_4_FD_57909 | JGI IMG/M metagenome (GOLD analysis project Ga0055490, IMG submission 57909) | Wetland microbial communities from San Francisco Bay, California, USA, that impact long-term carbon sequestration - RushOxbow_ThreeSqC_D2 | ecosystem: Environmental > Aquatic > Marine >...
CGACACCAGTCGCTTCCCCACCAGATCCTCGGGGCGATGGCCGAGCGCGGCAGCACCCGCGGGATTGACCGAGAGCAGGACCCCATCGAGATCATGGGTACAGATCAGGCCCTGGCTATGATCGACCAGGCGGCGATATCGCTCCTCGCTCTCGCGTAGTGCATCCTCGACCCGCTCCCGCCGCACGATCATCCGACCGACGAAGACAACCGACAGCAGGGCCATGACGCTGACGAGCAATCCGGGCAGCTCGGTCGCGGGCGCGATGACAGAGACATCAGGCATCGCCACACCCTGCGTGAGAGTGAGCGTCTGTCGCATCGCCATCAGCGCCAGCATCACGCTGAGAAAACCCATCCGCCAGTCACGAAGCCGCCAGAGCAGCACCAATGACCACAGCAGCGCGAGCCCGCGAATCACGATCGAGGTGACGAGGATCACGTTCACTTCTCCGGCGCTCCCACCTCGGTACCGAACGCAGCCGCCCACAAATCTTCGAGCGTGCGAACGCCGATCACGGCGATCCCAGCCTCCGACTTCATCCGTTGCGCGTTGGCGGCGGGAAGCACCGCGCGCCGGAATCCCAGGTTCGCAGCTTCCCGGACTCTCATGTCGGCACGCGCGATGGCGCGGACCTCGCCCGTGAGGCCAACCTCGCCCATCGTCAACAGGTCACCAGGAAGCGGACGGTCCAGGTAGCTGGACGCGATCGCCGTCACGACGGCCAGGTCCGCCGCCGGTTCGTCGACTCGCACGCCTCCAACCACGTTGAGAAACAGATCCCGCTCGACCAACCGCAGACCCATCTTCTTCTCGAGGACGGCGGCCAGCAATGCTGCGCGGTTCGAATCGAGTCCGAGCGTGGTCCGCCGTGGCGTCCCGAACGTGGCGGGCGTCACCAGCGCCTGGACTTCCACGAGGATGGGTCGGGTCCCTTCGATCGTCGCCACGACCGCGGAGCCAGGCGCCAGAGCCGGACGCTCTGCGAGAAATACCTCCGAAGGATTCGGGACACCCACGAGCCCATGCTCTCGCATCTCGAACACGCCGATCTCGTTCGTCGATCCGAAACGATTCTTCGCTGCCCGCAGGATGCGGTACGCGTGACTGCGGTCCCCTTCGAAGTAGAGGACAGTGTCGACCACATGCTCGAGCACACGCGGGCCCGCGAGAAACCCTTCCTTGGTGACGTGCCCGATGAGAAACACCGAGATGCCCTGGGTCTTGGCGATCGTCACCAGTCGTGCGGCCACCTCACGCACCTGCCCCACGCTGCCAGGTGCGGACCCGAGATCTGTCGACGCCAGCGTCTGGATGGAATCGACCACGAGGACCTCCGGCTTGATGTCGGCAATGACGGCAACCAACGGTTCGAGACCGGTCTCCGCCACGATCCACGGCTCCCCCCGCACATCCGCACGCGCCTCCAACGGCGGCGGACTCAACCGGTCCGCTCGCATGCGAATCTGCTCCGGGGATTCCTCGCCGGCGACGTACAGTACCCGGCAGCCGGTGCCCGCGAGCTCAACCGCGGCCTGGAGCGCCAGCGTGGATTTGCCGATGCCGGGGTCGCCCCCGATCAACACGACCGACCCGCGCACGAGACCGCCACCGAGGACACGATCCAGCTCACCGATGCCTGTCCGACGACGGACGGCCGTCCCCATCGTCACCTGGGTGAGCGGGCGCGCGGGCTCCCGGTGCGTCGACCTGGCGGCCTCTTTGTCCCGTGACACCGCCTCCTCCACGAGGGTTCCCCAGCCGCCGCATTCCGGGCAGCGGCCGAGCCATTTAGGACATTGGTGGCCGCACTGCTGACAGGAAAAGACGCTACGGTTCATCGCGGGCTCCCGGGCTGCATGATCGTCGGCCGCACGAAAGATCCGGCGGTCGCGGACACTTGTAAACCATCAGGAAGCCCACCGGTTGACAATCCCGGGGTGGGCCAGTAGAAGCGCGACGCGTTGCACCCCCGCCCGCGTGCACGCGGGACATCCGTCATGAATCCCGCCGCCATCGCCGATGAGCTCGATGTGCTGCGTCGACGCGGCCTCGGCCGCCAGTTGATTCCCATCTCCGGCGCGGTGGATGCCGAGGTGGAAGTCGACGGACGTCCACTCTTGATGCTCTCTTCCAACAATTATCTCGGCCTCACGACTCATCCGGCACTGAAAGCGGCGGCGGCAACCGCCGCCGAGCGATTCGGCACGGGCGCCGGCGCCTCCCGGCTGGTCGCCGGGGATCTCAGGCTGCACCGCGATCTCGAGACGCGACTCGCACAATTCAAAGGTACGGACGCTGCACTCTTGTTCACTTCGGGGTATCACGCAAACATCGGTACCATCGTGGCGCTGTGCGGTCCCGACGATCACATCTTCAGCGATGCGCTGAATCACGCCAGCATCATCGATGGATGCCGCCTCGCTCGCGCGCGCATCTCCGTCTACCCGCATTGTGATACTGCCGCGCTTGGACAGTTGCTCGCGGAGGCGGCGCCGGCCCGGCGCCGTCTCATCGTCACCGACAGCGTGTTCAGCATGGATGGCGACCTCGCACCGCTCGGTGCACTGTCCCGACTGGCCCGCGAACACGATGCTTGGCTCATGATAGATGAGGCCCACGCGGTGGGGGTCTTCGGACCCAGCGGTGCCGGGCTCGCCGAAGCGCTGCGGCTGCAAGACGCCGTCGACATCTCCATGGGCACCCTCGGCAAAGCCCTCGGCGGTTCCGGCGCGTATGTCGCCAGCAGCGCCGCGCTGATCGATCTCCTGGTGAACAGAGCCCGTTCCTTCATCTACACCACGGCGCCTCCACCCACCACCGTCGCGGTCGCCTCCGCGGCACTGGACATCGTCGCCACAGAGCCGGACCGCCGGCGCACTCTCTGGGCACGATGCGCACAGCTGCGCGATGGACTCGCGGACCTCGGATTCCACGTCGGCGGCGCAAGCCACATCGTGCCGCTCATCGTGGGCGACAACGACGCGAGTGTCAGCCTGGCGGAAGCCGTGCAGCAGCGCGGGGTCTTCGCGCGCGCGATCCGGCCACCGACAGTTCCCGAGGGAACGGCACGACTCAGGCTGACGCCCATGGCCACCCACTCGGAGGAACAGATCGAGCGCGCGCTGGCCGCATTCGCCGACGGTGGTCGATCCTGCGGCCTGCTTCCCGGCATACCGAGGGCCGGCACACCCATCGCGTCGCGCCGGTCCTTGGCCGCGCTCGACGCAACGCTGACGCCGCCGCAGACGGCGCAGACCTGGCACAGCGCGCGGATGTCGCAACGCGCGCAACGAAGTGATTCCGCGGAACTGTCCGCGTGGGATCATCGCTACCTCTGGCACCCGTTCACCCAGATGACCGAGTGGCTCGCGAGCGACCCACTGATCATCGAGCGAGCCGAGGGCAACTACCTGATCGATACGGACGGACGACGCTACCTCGATGGCGTGTCGTCGCTCTGGTGCAACGTGCACGGACATCGCCATCCGGTACTCGACGCCGCGATGCGCGAGCAGCTCGACCTGGTGGCCCATTCGACCCTCCTGGGACTCACCAGCCCGAGCCCGATACGTCTGGCCCGCGCCCTCATCGACCATGCGCCATCTGGTCTGATGCGCGTATTCTATTCCGACAGCGGCGCGACGGCCGTCGAGGTCGCGCTCCGGATGACGCTGCAGTACCACCAGCTCCAGGGTCGGACGCGCCGCACGGAGCTGGCCTCCCTCGTCGGGGCCTACCACGGCGACACGCTGGGAGCCGTCGGGGTCGGGTACAGCGAGACGTTCCACCGTTTCGTGCGCACCGCTGTACACCAGTCCCTCCGGCTGACTCCACCGCACGTGTTCCGCTGGGAGCGTGGCCTCGATGCCACGGACGCCCTGCGCTGTGCCATCGACGAGGCACAGCGTGAGATCGCCGCCCATGCGGACCGGATGGCGGCACTGATCGTCGAACCGCTCATGCAGGGTGCGGCCGGCATGTGGGCACACCCGATCGAGTATCTGATCGCCCTACGCGAGATCACGCAGCGCCATGGCGTCCTGCTGATCTGTGACGAAGTCGCCACGGGCTTCGGTCGCACGGGCCGCCTCTTTGCCTGCCAGCACGCCAACATCACGCCGGACGTGCTGTGCCTCGGCAAGGGCATCACGGGCGGTTATCTGCCGCTTGCCGCCACCCTCGCCACGGAGGAGATCTTCTCAGCCTTCCTCGGCCGGTACGAGGACTTCACCGCCTTCTTTCACGGCCACACGTACACGGGGAACGCTCTCGCCTGCGCCGTGGGAGCCGCCAGTCTCGCGTTGTTCGATCAGAACCGCATCCTCGATCGGCTTCCACCGCTCATCGCTGCCCTTACCCGGCGGCTCGACACAGCCCCGGCCTCGCATCCGCACGTCGGCGACGTGCGACAGTGGGGCCTGATGGTGGGGATCGAACTCGTGCGTGACCCGGCGACCCGGGAACCCTACCCGGCAGCTGCACGCGTCGGCGCATGTGTCGCCCAGGAAGTGCGCCAGCACGGCGTCATTCTGAGACCCCTGGGTGACGTGATCATCATCCTTCCGCCACTGAGCATCAGCGTTGCCGAGATCGACACGATCGTCGACGCCACATTGACCGCCATCCGCACCGTCACCGCCAGCCTGCCCGGCTGACCGAGCCCCCGTGCACACCCTCCACAGCATTCTTGTCACCGGAACGGACACGGCAGTGGGCAAGACCGTCGTTGCCTGCGCCATCGTACACGCGCTCCGCCAGGCAGAACGCCGGGTCGGCGTCTGGAAGCCAGTGGAAACCGGCTGGGACTCCACCACGGCCGAGCACGCCAGCGATGCCGCGCGGCTCCGTGCCGCCAGTGGTCTCGAGGAGCCGCTCGATGCCATCTGCTCGTACAGGCTGAGGGCGCCTCTGGCGCCAGCCGTTGCCGCCCGGCTCGAGGGCGTGTCGATCGATGCCACGAGCCTGCGGCGCGCTTGCCGGCAACGCGCAAACGGCACCGATCTGACTGTCGTGGAGGGCGCCGGTGGGCTCCTGGTTCCGATCGCGGGTCAGATGACGTACGTCGATCTCGCTCGCGACCTCGGTCTCGCCCTGGTCATCGTCGCGGCCAACCGCCTGGGCGTCATCAACCACACGGCGCTCACGGCACGCGTCGCCCTGGATGAAGGGGTTCCCGTCATCGGGTTCATCCTCAACGACGCACACCCACGTACCGTTCCGGACGTTTCGGCCGATACCAACCGGGACGCCATCTGCGAGCTCACCGGGCTCACCTGCCTCGGGGAGCTCCCGCATGATCCGCGGATCGCCCGCGATGCCGCGCGGGCTTCGTCTCATCTCGACATCGACGGGATCACGCACGGACTCGATGCGAGCGCCGCACTCCTTGATCGTCCGTGACCAAAGGCGCTGCGGGCGCCCCGCCCGCCGCGGTCCCGCCCCCGGCCTGGGCCTCAGCCTCGGCCTCAGCCTCAGCCTCAGCCTCAGCCTCAGATAGACCCTCTCCCTGCAAATCGCGCTCCGCGGGCAGCAACACGCGGAACGTCGATCCGGCTCCGGGGATACTCTCGACCTCGATCCGCCCTTCGAGGCGCTGGGCAAGCTCCTGTGCGATGGCGAGGCCGAGCCCCATGCCCCGGGGCGCACCGCAGGCCTTCGAGTTGCCGCGAAAGAACGGCGCGAAGATCGTGGCCACGTCCGACTCGGTGATCCCGATGCCAGAGTCACACACGCTGATCACGACGTCGGCACCGACGCGCTGCGCCTCGACGAGAATCGTTCCCTTCCGGGTGAACTTCGTCGCATTGGATACGAGGTTCCCGAGAATCTGGCGCAGGCGGTAGGGATCGGTCACAACCGTGGCAACACGGTCGTCGATCCGCGTGTGAAACTCGACGGGCCGCCCGGCCAGCAGCGCCACCGCCATCGCCTCGAGGTCCTCGAACACCTGCCCCAGCTCGACGACTTCGGGATGCACCGTCAGCTGCCTGGTCTCGACCTCGGCGAACTCCTGCAGCTCCCGGGCGGCATCGAGTGTTCTCAACGTGTTCTGGCGCACCCGCTCGAGGATGGTCTGTGGTGCCCCCGCCTGCCGCCGGAGCGTGTCGATATCCCACAGCGCCGTGTGGACCGGATTGCGCAGCTCGTGGGCAATGTGAGCTAGAAAGGTGGACTTCTCCTCGCTCGCCGCCGCCTCCCGCTGATAGAGTCGCGCGTTGGCCATGGCGATGGCCGTGCCGCCCGCGAGCACGGTCGCCAGCGCGAGCTCTCGCGCGCCCAGGTCGAACGCCTCACCACCACGGTCGGCACAGAGGGCGCCCAGGTTCTCTCCCTCGAAACGAATCGGAACGGACAGCAGCGGACCGACATCCTTCGCGCCAAGGGCAGAGGCGATACGTGGCGCGACATCGTGCGCCAGCACCGCCTGCCCGGAGCTACTGCTCTGCGCCAGCGCGTTCCACAAGGGAAGGGGATCCTCCAGGGCGTCCATCACCACGTCATCGCCATCGCGACGCGCGATGTACCCCTGGACACCTCCTCCGGCCGGATCTTCCCAGACCGCCCAGAGCCGGCGCAGCGAGAACGTCTGCAGGGTGGCGATGCAGGTCGTCAGCAAGACGCGCTGCGGATCGAACCCATGCAATGTCTGCGTCAGATCCCGGAACGCCGTCATGTGGCGATCGAGCTGTTCGCGTTGGGCGAACACAGTGAACCGTTGGCGGTCGAGCACGGCCGCACCGACCACCGAGAACACGCCCGCCACGAGGATGGCCGCCAGGTCGTAAGAGACAGGCAATCTGGCCGCCGTCGCGGTTCCCGCAGCAGCCAGAAATGCACCGTAGGTCACGACTCCGACCAGCGCCATGGGCGCCTGCCGGCGCCACCCCCACGGAAAGACCAGTGCGGTCATCAGCTCGAAGACGATGATCACCAACGCCAGAGCGGCCGGGTCGGCCCGCGCGGCCGTGAAGTACAGGGTGACACACAGGACGAGCGCCACGCAGGCCCCCTGGGTTATTCCCAGAGCGAACTGCCTCATCCGTGGCACCTGATAGGTGCCCATCAGGGCCGCCCAGATGCCGATCTCGAGTGCCGTGAAAATCAGGAGATAAGGCAAACGCTCCTGATGGTAGGAATATTCGAGCAGATCGGAGACGACAACGCCGACAAGGAGCAGAATCGCACACAGCGGTCCGCGCCGGATCAGGAGCCACCGCGTCTCGTCGCGGTAGCGCATCTGGGTGTGTGCTTCCATTGCGGCGCGCTCAGGCTCATCCGGCCCCACACCCCACCGCCTCCGTCCGTGGCAGACGCTACAAGTGTCAACGCTCTTCTGTCAATCGCTGACGGCCAGGCTCCGGCCGCAGCGCCTTGCGGGCGCACCCACATTCGGCCACATTCGCGAGAAGCATTTTCCGGGAAAGACAGCACCATGCACAGAACGTCCACGCAGCACCGGAATCCCGGCCACATGCACAGGTTCAACGACTCGCTCGGCCACCTGACCGCACTGGGTCTCGTCCTCGCCGGCCTGCTGCTCGTCCCTCACGACGACGCCACCGCGGGCAAGGCACAACGCTTCGGGCAATACGTCTACCTGACCTGGCAGACGACGGACACGACCACGACGATGACCGTCAACTACCACACCTGGAACGACTTCGAGTTCAGCCAGGTGCACTTCGATACCGTACCGCGACACGGCGAACCGGCCGCCTACCAGTTTCGCCGCTTCGGGGAAGCTGCCGGGGTGCCTGGAGCGCCGAAGCGGTTCGTCCACGCAGTGCACCTGACCGACCTCACGCCCGGCACCACGTACTACTTCATCGTCGGCGATGCGACCACGGGATTCTCCGGGGAGCGGTCTTTCCGCAGCATCCCCGCTGACGGCAGACCGATCCGTTTCGCCGTCGGCGGCGATATGTCGAACTTCAGACCGGCCTGGAAGATGGCGAAACGCGTCGCTGCCGAGGATCCCGATGCGGTGATGATCGGGGGTGATATCGCCTACGCGAACGGGGGCAACTACCTGCTGTGGGACAAGTGGCTTCGACGCTGGGATGCGCGCATGATCGCACCCGATGGCCGCACCATCCCGGTGATCCTCGCCGTCGGGAACCACGAACTGGGGGGCCGACCGTACTTTCAACGGCTGTTCGACCAGGGAGGCGAGAGCTACTTCGTCCGCACGTTCGGACCCGACATCGTGTGCATCGTCCTCGACACGGGCAACATCGTGCCGCACGACGGGAAGCAGACGCGCTGGTTGCGAGAGACGCTGGAAGCGCATGCGAACTCTGCGGTGAAGCTCGCCATGTATCACCACCCGCTGTATCCGGCACACAACCCGTTCGACCAGAGCGCGTCGGTGGCCGGGCGAACACACTGGTTGCCGCTCTTCGACGAGTTCGGGCTCACCGCGGGCTTCGAGCACGACGACCACCTGTACAAGCGCACCAAGCTGCTCACGGGTGGGCGGGTCGCCGACAGCGGCACACTGTACGTCGGCGGTGGCGCCTGGGGAATGCCCCCGCGCCCCGCCCGGGCGCAGTCCTACCTGAGGCGCGCAAAGCGGACCCGCAACGTCGTCATCGCGGACGTCAGCGCCGACGCCATCGAGTATCGCGCAATCGGAACGAACGGAAAGACGTTCGACGCCTTCGTCCAGAAGCCAGACTGAGGACGATCGACCCCCCGAACCAGCAGCGGGCCGCCCGACCACGCGCCGCTACTTCTCGGGCTCCGCGGCAGCAATCGCCGCCAGGATCTGCTCCTCGGGCTCCTTCCGGTCCAGGTAGTCGCGCCAGCGCGTGACCCGCCCGTCGGCGTCCACCTCGACGATCGTCGCGCCGTGCATCGTCACGGCCGTGCCGACACCCGGCGCGCCGGGCATCGAGAACGTCCCTCTGCCGATCCACTCGAAGACCGCCCAGGTCTCACCCCCACGAATGGTCGTGATCTCCTGGCGCCAGTCGGGAAAAACCGCGCGCGTTTGCTTCGAGATCGATCGCAGGTTCTTCGTGGAAGGCGTTTGCGGATCGCCGAACACCGCCTCGGGAGCAAAGAGCCCCTGCCAGTCTCCGCGGCCGGCGACATCCAGCGCGACTTCGGCCCGCCGTGCCCATGCATCCCAGTCCATGGCGCCTCCCGCTCGGTGAATCCCGCCACCGGGGCGATCCTGGCAACGTTTCCGCTTCAGGACAAGCGTCGAAAAGCCTGTCCTCCCGTTGCCACCCTGCAACGCGACGTTGCTCCCGGACCACGGTTCGCTCGCCTGCCAGACGTGATATCCAGCCTTTCTCGCGGGCATGACACCTGCAATCCCGGACGGCTGAACCAGGCATGTCCGCAGTGCCACGGAGGGTCGCCATGAAGCTCTATTCAGGTCCGCTGAGCCTGTTCACCGCGAAGGTCCGTGTCGCCCTCGACGAGAAGGGCATCGACTACGAGCTGATCAGCGTCCCGTTCAGCCGCACGCGGGGGTACGAGCCCAAGCACCCTGAGGTCCTGGCCCTCAACCCGAAGGCCCAGGTTCCAGTACTCGTGGACGGCGACCTGAGCCTCTACGACTCCACGCTGATTCTCGAGTACCTCGAGGATCGCCACCCGTCCCCCTCCCTCTACCCCACGGACATCAAGGACCGCGCCCGCTGCCGTCAGGCAGAAGCCGCCTCCGACGAGATATTCTTCCCGCTCGTCTTCGTGTTGATCCAGGAGGTGTTCTACAAGGACACCGGGGGTGACGCCGACCGGATCCGGGCGGCCACGGACGGCATCGGCCGTATCTACGACGATCTCGACGGCCGGCTCGCTGGCCGCGACTTTCTGATGGACAGGTTCACCGTCGCGGATATCGCCTACTTCCTCACGGCCATGTTCGCGACGAATCTCGGAGCGGGGCCCACGACCGCTCAGCCACACGTCAGCCGGTGGATCGGCCGCCTGACGGCGCGCCCTTCCGTCGCACGCGAGGTCGCGGGCATGGGGGCAGCCGCTCAGGCCCTCTGAGCTGCTTCTTCCCGTGGGCGTGCCCGCTGTGACGCGACGCGGTGCGTCCCCAGGC